>Ga0137416_10001104_pt1 | contig 13446 bp, 6 predicted proteins | sample CZODoug3_1_1_16f_FD_108282 | JGI IMG/M metagenome (GOLD analysis project Ga0137416, IMG submission 108282) | Vadose zone soil fungal communities from Angelo Coast Range Reserve, California, USA - CZODoug3_1_1_16fungal (Illumina Assembly) | ecosystem: Environmental > Terrestrial > Soil > Vadose...
AAAGCATAAGTCGTAACCACGCCAGTATTTAAACTACTTATATTATAGCTTAAATTAACAAAATTTTTTTCCAGACCGTAAGGTCCTAGTTCCTCAATAATTCCTTTATCTAAAAACTTAGTTGTTTGACCTCCATATTCAAAAACTTTACCTGTAATAAATTTATTATATAAAAGTTCAACAAAAAATCTTTGATTAAAGAACCCAAATATATTATAACCAAATCTAGAAAATTTAAAATTAATAAGTAATTTAGGTACAAATTCAGACAGAATAATAGCTATAACACTAAGAGATATAGTAAATATTAAAGGTAATAATTTATATAAAACTGGAACAGCAAATTCAGTATCTATCATTATTTCATGCATAGGGTGAATAAATAGGCTATTGTCCGCAAAAAAATCTGAACCTAATCCTATAAAAATGTCTTTAGTAATATATCCAAAAAATATAGAAAAAATTGCTAATATAATTAACGGTAAACTCATATATATATTACCTTCATGAGCATGTTTATAATTAATTACAGGTCCATTAGGATTTGTTAAAAAAGTTAAGAATAAAACTTTAACAGAATATAAAGTAGTGAACATGGCACCAATAGTAGCAATAAAATAAACTACTATACTACTGAAGTAAAATTCACCATAAGCAGATTCTAAAATAAAATCTTTACTATAAAATCCTGTCATAAATGGGAAAGCTACTAAACTAAGACTTGCTATTAACATTACAGAGTAACTTAAAGGTAAAAATGGTCTTAAACCACCATATTTTCTAAAATCTTGATTATCAGCCACAGCATGAATTACAGCTCCTGCTCCCAAGAATAACAATCCTTTATAAAAAGCATGATTCACTAAATGAAATAAAGCAACATTATATGAAGATAAACCAACTGCTATTACCATCATACCTAATTGACTCATTGTAGAATAAGCAATAACTTTTTTAATATCTTGTTGAAATAAACCTATAAGACTACTAAATACAGTAGTAATAGCTCCTAATCATAAACACAAGATCAATACAGTTGAACTGTATTCAATTAAAGGACTAGTACGCATTAATAAATATACACCAGCCGTTACCATAGTGGCTGCATGTATTAAAGCACTAACAGGTGTAGGACCTTCCATAGCCATAGGTAATCAAACATGTAATCCAACTTGAGAACTTTTAGCCATAGCACCAATTAAAAGACATATACCTATAATAGTAACAATATTTTCATTAACAAAAGGAGCTAATGAAAAAACAGTAGCATAATCAACATTACCAAAAGATCATAAAATAGCAAACATACCTATAGTTAAAAAGGTATCTCCTACTCTGTTAGTTAACAGAGCAGACATAGAACTTTGATTCGCTGCTATTCTAGTAAATCAGAAACTAACTAATAAATAAGAACAAATACCTACACCTTCTCATCCTACAAACATTAATAAAAAATTATTAGATGTTACAAGTATAATCATCATAAAAGTAAATAAACTTAAATAACTAAAAAATCTTTGATTATGGGGATCATGACTCATATACCCTATTGAATATAAATGTACTAAAGAACTAACTATTAAAACAGGTATTAACATAGATACTGTTAAACTATCAAAATTAAAACTTCACAATACATTAAGTGATTCACTATCAATTCATCTAAAAAGATTTATAGATGTTGGGATATTATTCATACCAACTTCAAAAAATGTTATCATAGCTAATATTGTTGTTATTATTACGCATGTACATGATATTAATTGTGCACCACTAACTCCAATTTTTCTACCAAAAAAGCCTGAAACTATTGATCCTAATAATGGTAAAGTAATAATAGCTAGATACATTATTTATATTCTATTGAAATACTTCCTCTTAATCTATAAAATGCAACTAGAATACCTAAACCTATTGCTGATTCTGCACCAGCAATTGCTATAATATATATAGCATACGTTTGGCCTAATATATCATCAAAGCTAAGTGAACTTATCAAAATAAGAAATGTAATAGCTAAGAGCATTATTTCAATTGAAATAAGCATTAATATAACATTTTTTCTGTTTAACACGAAACCTAAAATTCCGATTAAAAAAAGTATTAAGGATAAATTCATTGTATGTTTAATCATTAAATTATTTTTTTTTTATAAGAATATAAATAGTATTCTTAAATAATAGACTTAAGCTTATTGTTCTTGTAATCAAAGCAAGAATTTTTCTAAACTCACGCTTTGTATAACTATAGGCATAGAACTATGTAATATACCACATATTTCTGAACATTGTCCAAAGAATGTACCTTCTCTGTTAATAAGTACAGAAACTTGATTTAATCTACCTGGATAAGCATCACATTTAATACCTAAAGCAGGAGAAGCAAATGAATGTATAACATCAGCAGCTGTAACAATAAATCTCACATGAGTTAATTCTGGTAATATAACTCTATTATCCACTTCTAACATTCTTAACCCTCCTTCTTCTAAATCTGATTCTGGTACAATATATGAGTCATATTCAATAAATTCTTCATCTGAGTTTAAAAAATCAGAATATTGGTAACTTCAATATCATTGATGACCTTCAGCTAATACAGACATAGCAGGATCACTAACTTCATCCATTAAATATAATAATTTAAAAGATGGAAAAGCGATTAATATAAGTATTAAAGCCGGAGTTATAGTTCAAATTAATTCTATTAATGTTCCATGATTTAAATATTTATGAGAAATAGGTGATTTAATATGTCTATAGTTTTTAACTATAGAAACCATAATTCAACCTACTCCAAATAAAATTATTACTAAATAATACATTATATTATCATGTAATTCTACTAATCCTTCCATTTGTGGTGTAGCACTATCTTGAAAATATAGACCTCAAGGTCTAGGAGTATCGCAAGAATTAAATATATTTGAATACAAATTAAACATTTTAATTAAGCCACTTTATCTATTCTAAATTATTCAACAATAATTTTGTTCTCAAAATTTAATATATTATTTCATATGAAATACAAATAATAGAATAGAAGTTATTTATACAGATTGTATAATGCATAAATATGCATTATACTTATAATTTTATAAGACATAATAAAAAAGTAATTTAACTAGATATTAAAGCTATAGTATTTTTGTTATTGTTGTTTAATATTAACATTTGTCTACTATCTATTTTTAAAGCATTTTTACCTAATTCAAAGGCAAATCCTAATGTTAATGCTAAGAAAAATATTAACATTATAACTAGCCCATAAATACCATTTGTATAGGCACTAACTACATAAGGATAAACTAATAAAATTTCTAAATCAAACAATAAGAAGAGAAGTGCAAATATAAAAAAAGAAATACTGAACTGTGTCCTGTTTTGACCTAAAAAAGAATGAAAACCACATTCAAATGCACTATCTTTTTCTTGATAAGGATTATGTGTAGCAAAAATTAAATTAACTGCCAACAATATTATAGCTAATAAGGGTATAAATACAAAAAAGAAAATTGTACTACTCATTTAAGTGTTAAATAATATTAATGCTAATATATTAGCCATACTTAATCATTCTTTAGGTATAAAAATAAATAATAATATAATTAAAGTTAATACTGATATACTAATAGTTAAAGAACTAGATAAAACTATACTATTAAAATTAAATGTTAAATTTTTAATCAATTTATTATTTTTAACAATATTACCGTGTATCTTTACGTCTTGCAATTCTGGATTAATTTTATATTCAGGTTTATCAAAAAATATTTGTTTTATTACATTTAAATAATAAACTGCACTAATAACACTAGTTAATATTGCAACCAAAGCAAGGAAAACATAACCATTATCTAAAGCTGCACTTAATACCATCTGTTTAGCAAAAAATCCTATAAGAGGTGGTATACCTACAAAAGAGAAAATAGTAATAGCTAAACTTAAAGCTAAAATAGGATTTATATAGAATAGACCTTTCATTTGACTTATTAATTGTATAGGTGAATTATTTTTATCTGATAATTCTTTATATTCATCATTATCATTAACATAATAATATAAAGAAAATCCTATACTTACTAAAATAATAAAAGCATTTAAATTACTTATAGAATATTGCATTAAATAAAATATAAACGCTTGTATAGATTCTATACTATTAATACTTAAAGCTAATAAAATAAATCCTACGTGAGAAATAGTACTATATGCAAATAATCTCTTTATCCTATATTGAGTTAAACCAACAATAGTACCAATAACTAATGAAAATAAAGAACTAATAAGTAAACTTGATGTTCAACTAAATTGGAATTCAAATAAAGAATTACTTGTGAAATGTACTAATTCTAATAAAAAAATAAATATAGAAATTTTAGCTACTATAGCTACAAATGTAGTTACTATAGTAGGGATACCATCATAAACATCAGGAGATCAAAAATGAAATGGTGCAGCACTAACTTTAAATAAAAACCCTACACTTAATATAAGTAAAGAAAAATTTATATAATAAGATTTATATCAATATAATAAATTATTAGTATTATCATTTGATACATCACTTAAGCTTGTGATAACATATATACCATCCAAATTTGTTGTACCTGAATTTGCATATAATAAACTAGTACCTAATAAAATAAAACAAGAACTTAAACCTCCTAATAAAAAATAAGTAAGACCTCCTGAAGTAGCTAACTCAGAATTTCTATATAAAGTACTAAGTAAATATAATCCATAACTTTGTAATTCTATAGATAAAAAAATTGAAACTAAATCACTAGTTGAAATCAAGAACACAGCACCAATTACTATAAATAATATTATTAAAGGATATTCTATTATTTTATATTGTTCTCCCATTTTATTAACTATTTTAGTTCTATAGTATAAAAAATTATATAAAAACAATCGTCCCAATGAAGAGTATTCTGCTATTCAAACTTTTCTAGGGTAAAAACTAGTTAATTGTAAAATTACTGTAGTAATTAAAAATATAAATATATGAAATATTTGTGTTATACTTGTGGCATGAAATAAGCCACCATATAAACCTATACCTCCATCTAATGATGTGAAGTATAAGCTATTTAAAGCAATTAAAGAAGAATAAACCAAAATTATTAACCCCACTCTACTAAAAAGTATAGACTTATCTCGTCTCAAAGAGACGGCGTTAGATAACAATAATAATAAACTTGAATAAATTAACATCATATTAAAAAAGATTTGAACTTATTTTAACATATTATCTAAATAAAAAAAAATTTTTTTTAACTTGTTATTCTAAATACATTTAAAAGGATATAAATAATAAGTATTTATAATATTAAATAGCTAAGACATAAAAATTATATTCATAAAAAAAAAATAAAAACATTATAATTAGCCGGAGGAGAAATTCGAATTCTCATTATTAATGCATGAAATTAACGTTCTAACCATTGAACTACTCTGGCTCAATCAACTTCTACATTATTAAATTATAAATATTATCATAGCAGTAGGGTTATAACATGTTAATGCTTATAATTTTACTAATATTTTTATATTGGTACAGGATTTCAGGGTATGCAAATTAAGATAATAATATATTAAGATATATTAAAAGTCTGTAAAGGAATTCTTTCCTTAATGGCATATAAAATACTAAAGGGAGGATACCCTGATTTGAACAGGGAACAAGCTGTGCCACATACAGTCACTCTACCATTGAGTTATATCCACCTATATTATATATAGTTAATGAAAACTAAAAAAAATTAAAGCAACATTATGTTGGAGTGGCTCGAACACTCAATCGTAAATACCAAAAATTTATGACTTACCAATTAGTCCACAACATATTAGACTAAATAAACTTTAAATTTTTAAATTGTTAAGGTAAATCCGACTTGAACGGACAAAATTAAAATAATTAAATAGTCCTAAGCTATTCATGTCTACCAATTCCATCACTACCTTTAAACAATTGCTCGAGATAAGATTTGAACTTATAACCTAAACATCTTCAGAGTTCCGCTCTACCAGGTTGAGCTTCTCGAGCCATTAATAGTTTAATGTTTTTTAAGAGTACAAAAATATAAAATTGGAGACATCAGGACTTGAACCTGAAATGACGACATGCAAAATCGTAGTTCTACCAATTAAACTATATCCCCTAAAAAAAATACTTTTTTTAATATATCCGAAAAACGACTCGAACGTTCACGATTTTGTATCAGTAAAACTTAAGCTTACCCTGTCTACCAATTCCAGCACTCGGATTATTTATAAAGATAAGGCCAGAGTGATTTGAACACTCATCTCAGCTGTCATGAGCAGCTTGCTTTACCAATTAAGCTATAACCTTTTCATAAAAAACGCGGATAAAGGATTTGCACCAATATATACTGATCATGAGTCAGTTATGTTTCTATTACATCAACCCGCAAAATAATAATAGCCTCAGTGGGGATCGAACCCACGCATGTAATGATGAAAACATTATGTCTTAACCACTTGACTATAAGGCCTAAAAAAAGTAAGCCCAGTACAAGTATTGCACTTGTTTCAGCTGGTTACAAAACAGCTACATTACTTTTATGCTAACTAGGCAAAGTGCGTAGTTAATATAAGAATATTTTATCCTACTAAGAATAATAATAATAATAATGGATGATATCATACTTTTTAGTTGTAAATGGAATTAGTACTTTATACCTGAAAACATTTAAATTCTTTCAGCTAAAGCCTATTAATTATATTTTAGATTAAACAAATTAATTAACAATTAATTTATAAAAAAAAATATAAAAATCGTAGTATTCTACTACGCATTTTAAAGAATATAATAAGATAAGTTTCACGCCTATATGCTTTCAGCATTTATCTTTAACTAACTTAGCATTCCTGCCGTGCCTATGCTATAAATCTACTTAAGTGAAAGTAGCATCCCCGTATAATATAATAATATTACACATAAATTAATATTGGGCACATAAACAACAGGTAAACCATAGGTTAATATACCCAGCTCCTTTCGTACGAGGGATATATTCTTATTTTATTCTAATTTCCTCTAGAAGATAGAAACCATACTGTCTTACGACGTATTTAACCCAGCTCGTGTAACTTATTAATCGACGAACAGTCGGACCCTTCATAGTTTCTACGTCCATGTGGATAAGTTAAGCCGACATCGAGGTGCCAAACTCCGCCCTAAATTTGTACTCCCTGGCGCAATTAGCCTGTTCAATATTGTTATTATAAAGATTTTGTGTTCTTTATCTCCATTTTTTTCAAAATGGTTCAGACTATGTCTTCATTAATCCTTATTTATTTGTTATTTATATATTTAGCAACACGAGAAAAAAAAATTATTTTTTTTTATTATTTACTACTTACTCATCCTTTAATTCCAAAAGCACCTATACGATATTTAGATTTAAGCATAGTATATTCTACATTAGATTTACTATTACCTCTTAACATTACAGTAGACAATCCTTTAAAAGAAGAATCCACATTCTTTAAACCTCCTTTTCAATTTAATTTAAAAACTGATCTAGAGGCTGTGAATCGTTTAGATAATCGACCTTTAGCTTCTAATCTAATACCTCCTAATCTGAAATGTTTTAAATATCTAAGAACATAATCTCTTAATGAAATATTTCGTTTTATATTATATAGATCTTCAATTTCTAAATTATTTCCAGAAGAAAAATAGTTTGATATTAAGTTATTTAAAGAATCCACTTTAGAAGTTCTATTATCAAACATATTATTGATATAAACATTTCTTATATTATTTATAAAATAATTTTTTTTATTAGATTGATCAATCTTTTCGTTTAATCTATCAACATTTGGTATTTTAACTTTATTTAAAGAAGATCTAAATATTTTAAAAAATTTATTTTTTTTATTTTTTAATTTTAAAACAATAGCTTGTGTGAGAATATCACTATTAAGATGCATTTTATTTAGATTAACTATATTAAATTCTATTTTTTTATTATATAATCTTTCTATAAGATTAATTAATCTTGTAATAAAAGGTCTTTCAAATTTAACACTATTAAATTTAAGTAAATACTGCAGTCTATACAAACTTTTTAAATACTTTCTATTCGCTTTTTTTTTATAATATTCATAATCTGGATAATTAAAAGTATATAAATTTTTTAATAAATTAGTAAAAATTAATGATTTTTCATTATTACTTAGTATTTTTATTTGTACTAATTTAGTTAAAAATTCAAAATATTTATTTAATACACTTAAATAATTTGATAAATTATCAATAAATAATTTCAATATAGAACAGTATGTATCATAAAAAGTTATTTGTGAAAAAGAAGATGTATCAGAATTAAATTCATTAATCATAGTTTTATCATAATAAGAATTAATCTTAGTTATAACATGCTTTGGCGAATTTAAAAATTCTTCAATAGTATAAGGTCTATTATATATTATAATATCATTACCCTTTGAATCTTTAAGTATATTACCTTTATCATCCATAACTATTTGTCTTTTTAAAGGTTTATTTAAAAAAGATATTAATACATTATTTTTATTCATTATATATTTTTTTTTCGGAGAAAAAAAAGATATATATAATTTTTTATATTCTCTTTTCAAAGCAATTTTTTCTGTATTATACACATAAAAAGTAATAATTGCCTTAGTACTAGTATGTTTTAGTTCACCTTTACCTATAAAGATTTTTTTTGGAGATCGTTTTCTATATAATTTACTTACATATTTAGTATCTAAATCTTTATGGCTAATAAACATACTAAAGTATCCTTTTAATATGTTTATTAAACTTTTATCTAAAGCAGGTAACCCCTTAGCATAATTATTATTATAAGCATATATGCTATTATATCATTCCTGCGCTGCAGGAGGAAAATGCTTAACTCTACCAGTATCATTATAAATATAATTCAATTTTTTAATATTAGACTTATTTAATTTTTTATCAAAAATAACTGGTGTGGTAGAGTTTACACTTTTTGATTTAAATCTTAAATTTAATGATTTTGGTTTTAAATTAATTAAAGTTGATTTAAAATATGGAATCAATTCCTAAGCTTAAATTCTATAAGACTATTTCACTAATAATTAATATTAGTTATTATGCCAAATTAGTTAATAATTTAAGCATTTATTTATATAAATAACAAGGATAAATGTTGGGTGTTTATAAAAAAAAATAATTAGCATAACTATTTTTTTAGTCGTTGAACGATTTTACTATATATTATATTAATATGCTAAAAAAGTAAACTTCGCTTCAAGTTAACATAAAAGTCATTCTTGAAATTGACCCAATTAATAACCAATAGATTTAAACTAAAATTTACTTTTAAATCATTGGAGGACTAACATCCCTAGCGTAGCTTTTTCAAAAACCCAAGACCTTTCCTTTCTGCATCTTGTGGTCATATGCCCCGCTTACGCGACTGATAGACGTGTAAGTCAGACAGTAAAGCAAGATTAAGCCATTAAACTTGACAAGTATTAAACATAATTATATTATTAGTAATCTTATATTTAATGTTTATCTTAAACATACTAACAATAAAACTAAAAACATTAGTATTTAACTTAATGTTTTAATTACAACTATTTCCCATATAGTTAAAATCTTACTTAAATAAAAAAATTTTTAATTCCAACTAAAAGGATATATAATTGAATTAATTATAGTTTTAAAAACTATACAAAATTACAAACTAAAATAAACATACATAAAAACATGTATATTCTCTTATCATATTACATTACGATAATTTAACAAAGTTTACTTTGGATACACCCAGGTACTTTTTATGGGATCTGTGCCCCGCATAAACTGCCTCCTAACAATTGTCCCTTAAAAAAAAAGGTTAATTAGATTATAAATTTTATTAATATATATTCTAATATAGCTATAAAGCTATCAATATGATAAATGAGAATAAAGGTGTTTCAATTGAACTAATATAGTATTTCTACTATCAATGCTACCTTATACGCTAAAAATCATTATATCATATCCAATAATTAGCAACAGTAAAGCTGCATAGGGTCTTCTCGTCTAACTAGAGGTAAACTGTATCTGCACAGTTATTCCAATTTCACCGAGCCAATCATTGAGACAGCTGTTGTATCGTTAAATCATTCATGCAAGACCGCATTTAACGGCCAAGGTATTCCGCTACCTTAGGACCCTCATAGGTAAGGCCGCCATTGATCGGGGGTTCCTTCAAAACCAAGCTTAATCAGCCTAGCTAATCCGTTAACCAGCCGACATCGGGCAGAAATCACACTCAATACTTTGATTTATTATCTTACTGCAGAGTGCTTTGTTTTAATTAAACAGTCGTACAACACTATTCTGTGCCTCCTTTTCTTTACCTGATATTAATCAGGAGGAATGGCCCTCCTTATTCCGAAGTTACGGTAGTTAGTTTGCCGAGTTCCTTAATGATTGTTCACTCATCCGCCTTCGTATTCTCTACTAGCTTACTTGCGGTAGTATTCTAGGTACGGTTTATTATATATAACCCTTAATATAAAACTAAGGAAAGATAAATATATTTATCTTTTCATATTATCACTTTTTTCTAATTAGTTCAGTGATATATGTATACATTTATTGTTATAGTTTTTCCAGAACCTTCTTCACTTTAAAAAAGGTTGTTACTATATAACAAAGATTTACTCATCGTTTAACCCTTTAGGGTTGTAAACTTAGAGGCCGTTACTTTTCTAAAACCATAAGCTTTAGGCGAGGGTTGACTATTACCCTTTTTCGTTACTCATGTCAGCATTATCTCTTGGGTTATCTATTTTTATTCTTACAAAGAATAAATTTAAGATTTACCCAATGTTCCACTACCCCATTAAATAGAATAATATAAATTATTCATAAATATGGACAAGGTTTCGGTATACTGTTTAGATCCGTTAAATTTTCGGTGCTACTATCCATTATAAATTAAATTTATTAAACCAGTGCTCTGTTACGAGATCTTTAAAAAGTGACCGCTTCTAAGCCTATTTCCTAGTTGTATTAGATAATAACTTCCTTAATTTCACTTAACATTAATTTTGGAACCTTAACACTTGTTCTGGGCTGTTTCCCTTTAGACATACAACCTTATCGTACTATGTCTGACAATTCAATATTCATCTTTGCCCTTCCGAGTGCGAATACTCACCGATAAAACCTTCACGGTTGCCCGATATATGTAAGTACATTTTTATAAAAAAAAATTTTTCAATAAATTATGATAATTACCTGAGATCACAGTTCTGTACCTGCTAAGATGTAATTTGAATTACCTACTTATATAGATTTCGCAGAAAACCAGCTATCCTAGTCAGTATTGTCTTTCACTTACTTACCACAATTCTTCGGATATCTTTACAACGATAACCCGTTCGGACTTTTATAATCCTGATTATGGTAAGATCACTAGGCTTCGGGTCTAATTTTAGATACTATTTCATTAGATTATAATTGGTTTATCTGGGCATATGTAATACATATGCTCGCATCTATCATTAACTTGCTGACCCATTATGCAAAAGGTACGCTCTTACTTTTTTATTAAAATTTACTTGAGCTGCTTATAAAACTACTATTTCAAACCTTTCCCTCACGGTACTTTTCACTATCGCTTATATATTATATTTAGCCTTAGAGGAAGGTTCCCCTTTTTTCAAACAGGTTTTACCCATTTTACTTAATTAATTTATCAGTGAATTTTAATTGCTTTTTACAATTTTTTTTTAATTCATGTTATGCTTCTTTTTTCTTACTATTAATAATAATAGCTTTTTTAAATTATTATAACAATATATTTTGATATGCTGATATTTTTTAGGCTTCTTTACTTTCGTTCTCACTAATCATAAAATCTCGTTTGATTTCTTTTCCTAAAGTTACTAAGATATTTCAGTTCACTTTGTTTAATATTGAATTTCTCTAAGAGTACATGTGTAAAAATTATAACACAAATTAAATTGCACTCTCTTTAATATATAGCTAGGTATCCATAATAGTTTCTTTGTATACTTCCTTATATTATAAAATTTATAATATAAAAAAAATTCTATTGATATCAATCACATCACATTACTAATAAGTAATATAAAAAATATATTATGTATATATTACTGGTTATATACTTTTTACACCTTTCAGGTTACTTAGACCTTTTGTCAGGTTGCGTAGATTCGAACTACGAAATTCTTCTACCCAAAAGAAGCGCCCAACCATTAGGCTTCAACCTGTAATATATTATTTTCTAATATAGGCTATATTGATTTAATAAACCTAAATCCTCAGGAAGTAGGGGATTCGAACCCATGTGATCTATTAAATCAAACTAGTTTCAAGCTAGTCACCATAAACCAAACTCGGTCAACTCCCTTAGTTAATTCCTCAGTGAATCGAACACTGGACATATCCTTATCAAAAATATGCTTTACCAACTAAGCTAAGGAATTTTACAAGAGTAATCAGATTTGAACTGATAATGAGAAATTTGAAGTTTCCGAGTTTACCATTAACCTATACTCTTTATTATTATTATTATCATTAACGATAATAATAATGAACTTCGTTGTATTTACTTCGGAAAAGAAGAGATTCGAACTCTCACGTCTAAAAGACACCCTTTAGCAAAAGGCTCGCTTTACCAATAGCAACCTTTCCTTATATCAATTGTACATAATTGAAACGGGTCAAACCGGATTCGAACCGATATATACTCCCTTGACAAAGGAGTTCCTTACCTATTAGGATATTAACCCTATTTATTTTTTTTTATTATTAATTATATGAAAAAATTTACAGTTAATCGGATTCGAACCGATACATACTACTTGGAAGGAAGCAAGTCTACCGTTAACCTATAACTGTTAAACCTTATATAAAAACTTTTAATATTATATAAATATTCTATTTACATAGGTATAATGCCTACCGGAATCGAACCAGTATCACAAAGATTAAAAGTCTTGAATTTTAACCATTAAACTAAGGCCTCTTATATATTGTATAAGTATAAAGTTTTATTATACTAATTTTAATATATATTTTATTTTCATATTTATACTATTTATTTTAGAAAAAGATAAATATTTTTCTAAAAAAAAATTAATTAAGAACCTCAATAGTATATAGAGATAAATAAGAATAATCAGACCACATCAACAAAATGTCAATAGAGGATTCCTGCTTCTAAACCAAGATGGTGATTATCAGTAGAATGGTAAGCATATGTACGTCATAAACCAACAGCAATGAAGGCAGTACCAATCATAACATGAAGACCATGAAAGCCTGTACCAAAATAAAAACAAGAACCAAAAGCACCATCACTAATAGTGAATGAAGATACTGTATATTCTATACCTTGAAAAGCTGTGAAAATTATAGCTAATATCACTGTTG
>Ga0137416_10001105_pt1 | contig 13445 bp, 14 predicted proteins | sample CZODoug3_1_1_16f_FD_108282 | JGI IMG/M metagenome (GOLD analysis project Ga0137416, IMG submission 108282) | Vadose zone soil fungal communities from Angelo Coast Range Reserve, California, USA - CZODoug3_1_1_16fungal (Illumina Assembly) | ecosystem: Environmental > Terrestrial > Soil > Vadose...
CGCGCTTTTCGTTGGTCCGATCGGCGGCGCCGAAGAGCCCGACGGCGCGCCGCATGTCCTGATCGAGGCCAATATCGGCGAGGGCGTGACTTCGGCCCCGCTGTCGAAATATTTTCCCTATCACACAAGGCTGTGCCGTCCGGTCGGCCTGTCCTATGAAGACCGCAATACGGTGTGCCGCTACGCCATCAACCGGATCGGTTTTGGCTACGACACCAAGAACATTGTCGACCTGATGCGCTATCTGATTCCGCTGCCGGTGCCGCAACGCTGGCGGCGGCGGATCATCGCGTTCGGCTCCGGCGATCCCACCAAGATCATTTGCTCGGCGCTGATCGCACAGGCGTTCGACGCCGTGCGCTACCCTATTCTGCCCAAGGTCACCCGTGCCGCCAGCAGGAAAGCTCGACGCGAAATCCTCCACATCCGCGATTCCTCGCTGTACATGCCGCGCGATTTCGACATCTCGCCCTATTTCGAAATCGTCAAACCCACCATCGTGCAAGGCTTCGACTACACGGCTTTGCACTGGGCCGACAAGCAAAAGCCGCTCCAGGAGGTAGCAGGCGAATTCGGCGTGTTTCCAGAAACGATCTCGCCGCCAATTGTTCCTGAAGAGATTGACGAAGAAGCGCCGCTTCCGGTTGAAGAAGTAGTATTGGGTGCCGAGCAGGCGACGCTGGTCGAGCGCGTCACCGTGTCAGAGCATTTCATGGTCGTCGAATACGTTCCGGTGCATCAGCCCGAGCGTCGCGCCCGCCCGCGCGACCCGGAGATAGCGGCTTAGGGTTTTCGCCAATACCGCCCGACAATAATTGACGCTACGACCTTGGCCATGACCGGGACTCCCCACATTCCTTTTGTGGCCTCGTGTGCGTATCCTCCGCGCGCTGGAAATGCCGTGCGCCCGCTGGTGGACGGCGTGCCGGCCTATCGGCGCATCGCGGAAGCCATCATGGCGGCGCGGCACAGTATCTGGCTCACGGCCGCCTTCGTTGCCCCGGACTTTCAGATGCCGGATGGCAGTGGTTCGCTGTTCGATGTGCTCGACCGTGCAGTTGGGCGAGGTCTCGACGTGCGCGTTATCTTCTGGCGTCCGAATCAGGAGAGCATCGGCTACGGCCGCACCTTCTCAGGATCATCAGACGAGCGCGGCATGCTCGAGGCGCGGGGTTCCCGGTTCCGCATCCGGTGGGACCGCGCGCACGGACCCTATTGTCAGCATCAAAAGAGCTGGCTGATCGACGCCGGCCAAGCCGACGAGACGGCGTTCGTCGGAGGCATGAATCTGACCGCCCGGGCCATGGGATCGCCCGGCCACATCGCTGGAGGCGAACGTCATGACGTCTACGTCGAGGTATCAGGACCTTCGGCGACCGACGTGCATCACAATTTCGTCCAGCGCTGGAACGAAGCAAGTGAACGCGCGGCCGACGACGGCACATGGGGCCACGACGGGGATGACGGCCTGAGCTTTCCGACGCGCCCGTCGGTCCCGCGCGGCGAGAGTGTCGTGCAGATCCAGCGCACGGTGCATCCGGACCGCTATCGCGACGCCCACGCAAGTCCGGAGAGCCGCGCTTACGACATTGCCCGCGGGGAACGGTCTGTTCTCGCGCAGTACATCCAGGCGATCGATGCCGCCAGCCGCTCGATCTATATCGAGAACCAGGCGATCCCGATTCCGCAAGTCGCAGCGGCTGTTGAAAAAGCCCTCAAGCGCGGCGTGGAGGTTGTAGCTCTGGTTCCCGCCGATCCGGAAGACGGTGTCCGCCTGGCCCGCCAAAACCCGCAACGCAAGCCTGTGTTCGATGGCGTGGCCGCGCTCGGCCGATACGAAAACTTTGCGCTGGCCGGGATTGCCGGCCTGGACGCGCGGGGGTGTCGCAGCAACATCTATGTCCATAGCAAGATCATGCTGGTAGACGACGCATGGGCGACCATCGGCTCATGCAATCTGCATGCGTTTTCGCTCACCGGCAATACCGAGATGAACGCCGCGATCTGGGACCCGAAGGTGGTGCGCGCGCTGCGTTGTGAGTTGCTGGCGGAGCATCTCGATCGAGACACGACCGGCATCGACGACCGTGCGGCGCTCCGCCTTTACGGAGAAATCGCGCGTGAGAACCGCCGCAGGCGCGATGCCGGGGATTGCAAATGGCAGGGTCTGGCGTTCAGCCTGGACCCCGAGACCTATGGCGGGTAGTTACGGAAGCAGGTGCCTGGGTATGGCCAACCCGAAATCTGTATGCTGATCACCCTTGTCCAATTGACGACTCTAGTGAGCGTGTCCGGTCGCAGCTGGTCTGTTCATCATGCGCAACATCGCGGGGCCACCGGTTTTCAGGAATCGCCAAACCAGCAAGCCAGCAAGAATGAGAAAAGCGACGTTTAGCCAAGTCGTATAATTCCATGTGATGGAGGCCTCAACCACGCGCGCGTTGCGTTGTGCAGGGACGAGACCAAGAGCTCCGAATATCAGTTCAACAATCAGCGCGGCGGCCGCCATCGCCGCGTAGAAGGTAACAAACAGAAAGCCGGCCATCTTCAGCCCGTAGTATTTCCGATAGATGTTCAGGATCGGGAGCACGATCAGATCAGCGAAGATGAACGCGATCACGCCGCCGAAACTGATGCCGCCATTCCAGAGCACCGCAGCCAGCGGAATATTCCCGACCGAGCATACGAACGAGATGACAGCAACCAGCGGGCCTACGAAGGGGCCCCAAAGGGTCGCGAGAAGTGGATGGTCAACAATGAAGAACGACCGCCAGAATTCATCCGGCACCCAGGCGGCAAGCGCACCGGCGATGAGAAGACCGCCAATGATGTCGAGCCAGACCGACGCCCAATCCATCACGAAATAGTGGCTGATCGCGGTAAGGCCGCGTTCGGATGTTATCCGCTGCCAAAGGGTTCCTTCGGTCACGGACATATCCATTTCGGCGTGGCCTTCCATGCGGCCCGCTATGCCCTTGTCGGCCTGCTCCTTCGCTTGGTCGAGAAGATTCCGGCCGAGAAATAGTCGAAACAGAACGACCAGCAGCGCGACCATCACCGGTGCGCCGATAAACTCTGCCAACGTGAACTGCCAGCCCAGGAACACCAGCATGATAATGGCGAGTTCGACGACGAGATTGGTGGAAGCCATTTCGAAGGCCATGGCGGCGGTGAAATTGGCACCTTTGCGGAACAGCGAGCGGGCAATTGCTACCGCCGCATAGGAACAAGACGACGATGCTGCTCCGAGCGCGAGAGCCTTGGCAATCGGGGCCGGCCGGTCGTCAGGCAGGAGCCGGGCCATTTCCCGATGCGAAACGACCGCCTGCACGACTGCCGACAAGCTAAAGCCAAGAATTAACGGCCACAGGATCTCCCATCCCATGGCGAACGCCATGCTGAGTGCGCGCAGAACTGCATCAATCATCGACCACCCCTGAGGCCTGAACGCAAAGCCCATACCCGAGCGGCGATGGGAGCCGGTTCCGGTCCGTGTCGCGCTTCGTTCTCAAGTTGCGTGCGCAAGAACAATCGCGCCCGATACGATGAGGGCCACACCAGCGGCGCGGCTGAGCCCGCGGCCGAGCGGCAGCAACTTCTCGCATGCGACATAGAGGGCAATGCCGGCAATCCAGACAAGGTTCATCACCCCGCTGACAAACAGCAGCGCCATCAGGAACCAGCAACAGCCGAGGCAGTAGCTGCCGTGCCGGAGCCCCATGCGCAGTGCTCCCCCCGCGCCAGGTCGCCAGTACCTGCTCAGGAACAGCACCGGGCTCTGGCAGTAGCGCAGGCAGGCGTTCTTGACAGGCGTGAACTGGTAGAGCCCTGCGGCAAGCAGGATGACGCCGCCAAGCATGGCGGTGGTGCTCGCCATCGCCATAGACAGCAGCCCGGCTCTTTCGAGCCCCCACTGCGCCACGATGGCGATGAGGCTGAAACCTGCCCATATCAGGAGATAGCCACCGAGAAAGATCCAGGCTTCCACGGAAGGACGAGCCGAGGCCTCTTGCTTGCGCCGGATTGTCGTAAACAACAGGACCGTGGGGGCAGCACTCGGCACCATCATGGCGATCATCATCACCCACCACATGACGAAGACGAGCGCGGCTGACAACGGCGACCACGGCATCGGCATATCCATCGGCATGTCGGCCATGCTGGTGTCCATGCCTGCCCCGGTCGCCAGATATATCCACGCCAGCGCCACCACCGCAGCCAGCCCGACGGCAACGATCAGCCGGTCGCGCCGCAGCAGGTATTCGAGCGCGGACATCTCGTTCATGGGCCACCTCGGCCGCCGACGCGACAAGTCGAAAGAGCGAACCTTAGCGCAGCATCAAGCCGCAACGCCATCAGGCGTCTGTACGACGTTGGCGAGGGAGCTGTGCGTGCCTTGTGTGTCGAACTTGATTGCCCCGGTCGAGTGGATGTTGGCGGAGGCAATCTCGGCGGATCTGTGCTCAAAGCCATCGGGCATCACAACTTGAATGCGATGGGGAGCGCCCGTCACCGGGTTCTTGATTGGCTCGACCTCGGTCTCCAGCACGCCCTTGGCGACAACACGCGCAACGCGCCCGTTCTTGTCGAATGAAAACTCGAAGGGCACGAATACCGGATCATGGATCTTGGCTACGATCAGGCTCAGGATCTGGAACAGCGTACCCTCGGCCGAATTCTTGCCCGACATGATGTTGAAAAGCGCCTGCCGCTGTTCCGGTGTGGCGCGCTCATCGATGATCGGCTGAATCTTCCCATTGCCCTCGTGCAGCGGTCCCGGAAAATCGACAGTTACCATGAACACGAGACCATCGAGCTTGGTACCTTCGAAGTATCCCTTGGTGATCCTCATGCCGAGGATGCCCTTGCACGAGCCGTGAGTCGGCGGGGCATTGAAATCGCAGGGGCAGCCAAACGCGCAATTGCAGTTCTTGATCCATTCGCCTTCGAGACGCCAGTCAGATGCAGCCATGGTACACCTCCCATCGCGTTGTCAGGTTGACAGCTGGACTACGCAGTCGCCGCTTGATTATCCTCTTCAGCGTTGAGAAGTCGGGGTCAATGCGAGCAGAATCCGCATTGCTCCGCGGAGGCTGGAGACGGTTCGCGGACTGCGATTTGCAATCCTGATCATAGAAGCATACCAGCCAACGCCCTCAGCGTACAGGCTGGCCAAGCATGGTAACGGGATATCCGCGCGTCCGGGAGGTTCCGGGCATCATGGTTCACCTCATTCGGCTGGCTCCGCAACGGGTTGAGGCCGCTTGACCGGCGTGCTTGCCGACGGCGGAGGCGGGCCCACGATACGGCCATCGCTCGGCAACCGGAACCCTTTGACTATCCCATAGATCGCCGGGATCACGATCAGCGTCAGGAGCGTCGATGAGATCATGCCACCGATCATCGGCACCGCGATCCGCTGCATGATTTCGGAGCCGGTACCGGTGTTCCACATGATCGGCAGCAAGCCTGCCATGATGGCAACAACCGTCATCATCTTGGGACGCACCCGCTCGACCGCGCCCTTCATGATGGCATCATACAGATCCCGGCGGCTCAACCGGCTGCCATCGGCATCCCGATGAGCCTGGATATCCGCAAGCGCGTGGTTGAGATAGATCAGCATGATCACGCCGGTCTCGGCGGCAACGCCGGCGAGGGCGATGAAGCCGACGACGACGGCGACGGAAAGATTGAAGCCGAGCCACCACATCAGCCATATCCCGCCGACCAGGGCGAAGGGCAGCGAGAGCATCACGATCATCGTATCGGCGAACGAGCGGAAGTTGAGATACAGCAGCAGAAAAATGATCGAGAGCGTGACCGGCACCACGATCTTCAGACGCGCCGCGGCACGCTCGAGATATTCGAACTGCCCGCTCCAGACGACGTAGGAGCCTGCCGGGAACTCAATGCTGGCCTTCACCGCATGTTGGGCGTCGGCAACGTAGCCGCCGAGATCGCGATCGCGGATGTCGACATAGATGTAGACGGCGAGCTGACCGTTTTCGGTGCGGATCGATGTTGGGCCGCGCGACGGCGCGATCTTCGCCACCTCTCCCAACGGCACTGCCCCGCCATTGGGCATCGGGACCAGGACATCGCTGGCGATGGCTTGCGCGTTGCTTCTGAGATCACGGGGGTAGCGCATGTTGACGCTGAACCGCTGACGGCCCTCAACAGTGGTGGTCACGGTCTGGCCGCCGAGCGCGGTAGCGATGACGTCCTGAACGTCCTGGACCATGATGCCATAGCGGGCCAATGCCGCACGGTCCGGCGTCACATCGAGATAATAACCGCCGAGCGCGCGCTCCGCGTAGGCCGACGACGTTCCCGGCACGGCTTTGAGAACCTGCTCGATCTGTTTCGCCAGCCGGTCGATCTCGACGAGGTCGGTGCCGATCACCTTGACCCCGACCGGCGTGCGGATCCCGGTCGACAGCATGTCGATGCGCGCCCTGATCGGCATCGTCCAGGCGTTGGAAACACCCGGAAATTGCAATGCCCGGTCCATCTCGGCCGTCAGGCTCTCAAGCGTGACGCCCGGCCGCCATTCCTGCTTCGGCTTCAGATTGACGATGGTCTCGAACATCTCCGAAGGTGCTGGATCGGTGGCGGTGGAAGCACGACCGGCCTTGCCGTACACCGAGGCCACCTCCTGGAACGACCGGATGATCTTGTCCTGCGTCTGCAACAGTTCGGCGGCCTTGGTCACGGAAATGCCGGGCAATGTCGTCGGCATATAGAGCAGGGTTCCTTCGTTGAGGCTCGGCATGAACTCGCTCCCCAACTGCCGCGCCGGCCAGATCGTGACGGCGAGAACAGCCAGTGCGATGAGAATCACCGGCAGCTTGGCGCGCATCACACCCGCGATCACCGGCCGATAGATCCAGATCAGGAAACGGTTGATCGGATTCCGGTGCTCCGGGACGATCCGGCCGCGGACGCAGACGACCATCAGCGCCGGCACCAGTGTCACCGACAACAACGCCGCCGCCGCCATTGAAAAGGTCTTGGTGAACGCAAGCGGGCTGAACAGCCGTCCCTCCTGCGATTCCAGGGTGAAGATCGGCATGAACGAGACGGTGATGATCAGCAGGCTGAAAAACAACGCCGGCCCGACTTCGGAAGCCGCCTCGATCAGTACATCGACCCGCGAGCGTCCAGGGTCGGCGCGCTCAAGATGTTTATGGGCATTTTCGATCATCACGATGGCGGCGTCGATCATGGCGCCGACGGCAATGGCGATGCCGCCAAGGCTCATGATGTTGGCGCCCAGTCCCAGCAGCTTCATGGCTCCGAACGCCATCAAGATGCCGACCGGCAGCATGACGATCGCCACCAGCGCGCTGCGGACATGCAGCAGGAAGACGATACAGACCAGCGCCACCACCAGGCTTTCCTCGAGCAGCGTGTGCTTGAGGGTCTCGATCGCCGCGTTGATCAGATTGGAGCGATCGTAGACCGCAACGATTTCGACCGAGCCCGGCAGACTGCTGGCGATTTCCCCAAAACGTTTTTTCACGTTCTCGATCACGTCGAGCGCGTTGACGCCGAAACGCTGCAGCACGATGCCGCTGGCGACCTCGCCCTCTCCGTTCAATTCGGTAATGCCGCGCCGCTCATCCGGACCGAGTTCGACCCGCGCGATGTCGCGCAGCAGCACCGGCGTGCCATTGCGCCACGCCCTCCGCCTTGGCGAGCGCGAATTTCAGGTTCCAGTCCTGGATGGTGCGGGTGTCCGAGAGGTTCAGCTCTTTCGACATCACCGCGTATTGGTAGACCCAGCCGACGCCGGTGGCGTCCGGACCCATGGTCGGCGTCACGCCTGCGGGGAGGCGGGAGGCCGCGCCGTTGAGGAATTCCAGCACCCGGGAGCGGGCCCAGTAGATATCGGTGCCGTCCTCGAAGATGATGTAGACGAACGAAACGCCGAAGAAGGAAAATCCCCGCACCACTTTGGAGCGGGGCACGGTCAGCATGGCCGTCGTCAAGGGATAGGTGACCTGATCCTCGATCACCTGGGGCGCCTGTCCCGGATATTCGGTGTAGACGATGACCTGGGTGTCGGAGAGGTCCGGGATGGCGTCGAGGGGAAGATGCGCGAGCGCGTAGATCCCGGCGGCGGCGGCAAAGCCGGCACCGAAGAACACCAGCAACAGATTGCGCGCCGACCAGGCGATCAGGCGGGCGATCATGGCTTGGCACCCGCGTCCGAGAAGCCCTTGAGGGCAGCCATTAAATTGCTCTCGGCGTCGATCAGGAAATTGGCGGAAACGACGACGGGCTCGCCCTCGGCAAGGCCCTGGCGAATCTCGACATAGCCGCCGCCGCGATGGCCGAGTTTCACGTCGCGCGGCTCGAAACGGCCCTGTCCCTTGTCGACGAATACCGCCTGGCGGCTGCCGGTATCGAGAATGGCGCTCTCCGGAACCGCCAGCGCCGGCTGCGGGCTGCCGGCGTCGATCTCCGCGTCGACATACATGTCGGGGCGCAAGGCCGCATCGGGATTGGCCAGTTCGACCCTGACGCGGGCGGTTCTGGTGTCGCGGTTGAGCTGCGGATAGATCACGTTGATCTTGCCGGAGAATTCGCGCCCGGCAAAACCCCGCGCCCTGACAACGACTGGCTGGCCGACCGAGACGGCGCCGAGATCGCGCTCCGCCAGGTCAATCAAGGCCCAGACGACGGAGGTGTCCGCGACGCGGAACAGCACGTCGCCGGGCTGCGCGCGCATTCCCTCGACGGCATTACGTTCGAGAACGATGCCGTCGCGCGGCGCCGACCATTCGACGACAATCGGAACCGAGCCGCTCTTTTCCATGGCAGCGATCGCCGCGTCGGGAACGTCGAGGTTCATCAGCCGCTGCCGCGAGCCGCGCCCGTAAACTGCCGTGCCGCCGGTGGTCTTTGAATTGATGGTGGCAAGGTATTCGGCGGAGGCCGACGAAATCGACGGGCTGTAGATTTCCATCAGCGTTTGGCCCTTGGCGACCGTGGTGCCCGTCGTGACGTTTGCGACTTTCTGAACCCAGCTTTCCGATCTCATCGAGATGACGGACACCCGGCGCTCACCGAGCTGGATCGTCCCGGGGGCCCGGATCGCCGTCCGGATCACGCGCGGCATGGCCGGCTCGGACTTCACGCCGCTGCGCTGGATCTTTCCGGGCGACAGTTTTATCGATCCGTCGTCGGCATCTTCACCCTCATAGACAGGGATGTAGTCCATCCCCATCGAATCCTTTTTCGGAGTTGGCGAGGTGTCCGCCAGCCCCATCGGATTGCGATAGAACTTGATCTTGCGGTCGGTCGCCGCGGCTGTCGCGGGTGCTGCGGCAGGTTCGTCGTCGAAGCTGAGATCGGCGCCGACCGGCACGGCGCGGTAATCCCGCCCGTCCGGGACCTTCTTGGGTGTCAGCGAATAGAACGGCTTGCCGTCCGGATCCTGATAGTAGATCGGATCGTCGCTGGTCTGCGCCAGCGCCGTCGAAACAAGCGGCGCTTCGGTCAAATGAAGGTGCCGGCGAACACCCATGAATCCGCCACCCGCCGCCGCTATCACAGCGGCGACGGTGACACCGGCGATGGCGCGTTTCACTTTTGCGCCGTGATAACGAGCTTGCTTTCAACCGTGCCGGTTTCGCCTTGCACCTTGGCGCCAAGCGAAAGCTGCCAGCGGCCCGCCATGCCGAAGGTTGCCTTGAACTTATAAGTGCCTGGCTCAGCGCTGGTAGTCAGCGCAATTTTTGTTGCCATCTCCTGCATGCCGTCCGGCGCCATGTCGAGACGGGTTGCGAAGATCACCGCACCGGGCACCGGCTTGCCGGTGGTTTTGTTGACGAGCCGTACGGTAATCGTCTTGTCCGGGCCAGCCTGAACGGTCGGCTCGACCAGTTTGAATTCATAGTCCTTGATGTCGGCGCGGGCGATGCCGGCCGAACCAATCACTGCCATGCCGATGAGCGCGGCCCGGAGGGCGCGCGAGATATTGAACGTCTTCATGTTGAGAATCCTCTGATGTCATGGTCCTGCCGCAAGGCGGCATGCGTCGATTCGCGCGATCAACTCGCGCGGCAGCAGACGGCGCGGTGACGCCGTTCAGACCAGAATTCGAGGCGGATGTTCAGGAGGCGGGTGGCCGTGGCCATCAGGCCACGCATCGTTCTGCAGGGAAGCGATGCGGCCCGTAGCGGTGAGAAGCGGATGGACAACGGCCGTCGACATGCCCGTGAAACATTTGGACAGGCAGGCCGCCATGTACACGCACTTGTCGCAACCGATCGGCGCCGGAGCCTTCGACGGACAGCACGGCATGTCGCTTGCCATCTCGTCCGTCGTGGCCGACGGCGACATCTCATCCGCCATCGCCTGCGTCGAAACGTCAGGAGATGTCTCCGCCATGACAGGCTGGGAAACTGGAGCCAATGCAAGGCCTGCGATCAGCAGGATCGCAAGCAGCCGGCGTATGGTAAAATTGCGCCTCACAAACCCAGATTCCCACAAAATTGCAGCGAATGAAAGGTTACAACCACTGCATAGCGTTGAAATTCCGGTTGCAGTTACCGGAATTGCCCGTTCGGGAACGGTACATCTCGACGCTCGTGCGTGTCCATCACGCCGGAAGGCTCAGCATCGAGCTTCGATCATCCTGGCGATTTCCTCGGGTGCCGCGAAAATCACGGCCGCACGGTCACCCATCATGCCCGCCGGCATGATCGCCGGGACTTCCCTCTCCGGCCCGTCCTTGCTTGAGTCGGTCATGAAGCGCAGATTCCGTTCCCAGAAGGCGCGTGTCTTGCCGTCCGCCGTTGTCACGCGATAGGTATCGCGACAGTGGGTGATTGCCTTGACCTGCTTGGCGGGTTCCAGACCTTTCAGGTTGGGATCGCGTCCGCCGCCCATCATTCCCCCACCCATCATTCCTCCCATGCCATTCATCCCACCCTGTTGCACCGTCTGTTGCGGCGCTCCGGGCTTGGTCGCGTCTTTGAGGAACGCCAGCAGGTCGGCGCGAACGCGGGTGTCCTTGATGCCGTTGAAAGGCATCTCATTGTCCGGGACCATGCGGTCCGGGTCGGTCAGCCATCCGTCCAGCGATCGATCGTCCCAGATGATTCCCGACGCCTTGAGCGCTTCGGAATAGCGCTCGAAGCTTGGCAGAGACCCGGCCTTCCGTCCCCAAAGCTTGGCGAGACTAGGTCCCGTCATATTTCGATCGGGTTCGAGCGAGTGGCACGGTGCGCAAGCCCTGAAGTCCTGCTGACCGCGCGCCGCATCGCCCAGTTGCGCGAGCGCCGGCGAGAGGAATGCAATTGTCACCAGCGCAGCTATCGCGAACCTTTTCATTCTCGGCCTCCGCCGGCTTTAGGAGCGCAGATATTTGATAAGTGCAGCTGCTGCCAGGATCAAGACGATGATGGCCAGCAGCCAGACCAGCCCATACCCCACATCATTCCAGACGTCATACCGTCCATCATCATGGTTCATCTCCCTTGGCTGGCTTCAGGATGAGTCTCGGTTGCTTCATCTGACCCGCGAGTCCCGTGCCTCACGCACCTGAACATCATCAATGCGCGCGGCAGGACCGCCACGACGCGAAAAAACCCGGCGGCCGTTAGCCAGTTCCAGTTCAGGGCAAACCCTAAAGCAACGGCAGCGCCCGATAAAAGATACAGCGCAAGGAGGTACTGAACGCGATAACTTCTCATCGTGTCGAGCAGCGAAATCTTGCCGGCGCCGAGGGCGATATCGTGATGACTTATGGCCATCCGAATGCTGCTTCCGTTTTAGTGGACAGAACTTGACGGGGTTGCGGAGATTGGGTGCTCATCCGCAACCCTGTGCGCTCCAGCAAATGGCGAACGCCATTGCGCTGATGCGAGCATTACCGGGATTTCGGACCGCCCTGATAACGCCATGCGGATCCACCCTCGTTCGGATTCGCGGGCAGCGAACGCAGCGCTGCCGGGTCGTAGGCGAACGCAGCATTCAAACCGCGTTGCGAACCAATGGTTCTGTCTTGCACGCTCTGCCGGGCGTCACTCGGCCAATAGCTCTTGTCAGTGATCGTCGAACCCGCCTGGGCCGTTGCAGACATCGCCACCAGCGGCAGCAAGAGTGAAATCTTAAGAAGGTGTTTCGTTAACATTGTCCGGCTCCATCATTGTTGGAAGCGCGTCCTGTGCGCTTCTAGTGATGAGTTCGGAGTAAATCGTCGGCCGGTTACAGGCTCACGCTGACGTGAAGCGGCCTGACAGGTCTCTTCACATTGCAATCGCCGCGGTCGCCATGCTGCGCCTGCTAACGTGCACAGCACAATCGTGCCGCCAGGCTTGGCGGAGCATTCGCCACAGATCTATCGGGTTCAAATCGAAACGGCGGCTCTGAGGGTTTCGCCCGGACGAGCGCTACCGGAATAAACGAACCCCATGGCCCGTGGAGCTTTGAGATAACCGGTTTCCAGGCTTTCGATCCAGAAGCCGGCGGATTGCATCAGATCGTCCGGTTTGCGATTGAGATGGCAGCCGCCGGCAACGCGCTTCCAGATTGGCGTGAGCCTGTCCTGCCATCGAGCCACGCCAACTTCCGGTGCGCGGCCATGTTCGGCGAAGCGAAGGACGCCCCCGGGTTTGAGTACCCGGCGAATTTCCATAAGCGTCCTGGCAGGGTCGTTGACGCTGCAAAGCGTGAAGGTCATTGCCACCGTGTCGATGCTCTTGTCGTCCAGCGGCAAGGCTTCTCCTGAGCCGCGCAGAAGTTCGACCGGAACATGGGCCTTATGGGCGCGTTCCTGAGCGAATTTCAGCAGCTCCGCAGAGGGATCGACGCCACAAACATGATCGGCTTGCTCCCCGTAGAAGGGAAGATTCAATCCGGACCCGATACCGATGTCGAGCACGCGGCCGCTGGCGGTTTTTCCGATCCGTTCTCGGAAGGGTATCATTTGTTTCTGCTGCATCACGAGGTCGAGCACTCGCGGAAACAGCCATGCATCGTAAAAGCCCATTTGTCTCTCTCCAAAGATCGGTCCTTTATCAGTGTGCCAGGCGACGACCCGTTGGATCACTGCACACTCCTGAGAAAGCGACCGCCTGAAACTGACGCTCAATCAGGAGCGGAGATACTTGATTGACGCCGCTATTCCGAGCAGGGCGAACACCACGATGCTGCTTCTGATAACGAGTTCGGAGCAAACGAAAGCCGGGTTACAACCTTCACGCGGACGTGAGCGTCACCAGCGCAGAAGGCGCGGCCCAAGTATGGTGCCGGCCAAGGTGCACAAGAGGATCGTGCCGCCGTACCAAAGCGCGACAAAGGGCAGCGAGTCGTCGGCGCAATGCAGCGCGTAAGCGGTGGCGCTCACGCTTCCGGCGATCAGACCCACGAGGGCGCCTGTGCGGCGAAGGTCCGTGGGTGCCATGCGCCGCACCGCCCATATGATCAAC
>Ga0137416_10001106_pt1 | contig 13442 bp, 16 predicted proteins | sample CZODoug3_1_1_16f_FD_108282 | JGI IMG/M metagenome (GOLD analysis project Ga0137416, IMG submission 108282) | Vadose zone soil fungal communities from Angelo Coast Range Reserve, California, USA - CZODoug3_1_1_16fungal (Illumina Assembly) | ecosystem: Environmental > Terrestrial > Soil > Vadose...
ATATTGCATCGCGGCTGCGAGCTCGCCGTTCGCGCCTCCGAACTGTTCAAGGAGCATATTTCCAAAACGGGGGTCCGGTTCGTCGACGCGGACGGTGAACATGAGCTTCTTGACGTGATGATACATGGCTGGCCTCGCTTGAGTTTGGGAGAGGGTGAAGTTGCAATCCTAGCAGATGAATTACGTTCCTTGATTGCCCTCAGAAATCGCTGACGCCCAAATTCCCTAGCCGCACGGAAGCTGCCGAAGCGGCATTAACGCGGCTCTTCTGGGATGGCTTGTTCGTTTGCTTTTCGCAATTCCTGTTCTGCCTGATGATAAAATTCCTGATCTCTGCCGTCAGGCTTTGCCGCTTGCTCCCAAAGTTCATAAGCGCGGCGAACAATATCCATTTCGGCGGGTCTCTGCATTTCAAATTTCCTTAAACCATTCGCTTCCGAAGCATCGCGAATTTGTCGATTGCCATGCCACTCGATAGCGCGCTTTAGCCATAGCACCGCTTGATGAATTCAGTCGTCGTATCGCTCTGGATCGGCTTGAGCGGTCTCGCAACAGATAGAATGTTGTTTGAGGCAGCCATGGCGCGGGTCCATCTCACTGCGGCCTTTGCAGACCCGGAGACGACAGCCATTCGTTGATGTGCGAGGCGGTCTCTAACTGGCGAGCTTTCCGCAAGAGTCTCTCGCGCTCTTTGTCGGCTGGCATCGTGCGGGCTTTTTGTCTTAGCCGCTCTGCCTCATGAGCTAAGCGATCGCCCAATGTAATAGTCTGTGTGAAACGGTTTCTTTGCATGGTGCTGCTGCCTACTTTGTGGGGCGGGAGCGCTATCAGCGTTCTCCTCACCGATGAAGCGACGGAACAATCCGGCGATGAAGACGGTGTGCCCCTAAATCACAGTGTGCGCCCTAGATCAGTGAAGGCGCTACAACAAAAGTTAGGTAGTTGGCGGGACCAATGTCGGACCGCGCCTCACCTTCCAGGCTGACAGTTTTCAGTACGCGGCTGAAGCAATGCAGGTCAGAAAGGTAACGTTTTCTTTTTGCTGGCTGCAACCGCAAAAATAGGAACAACGGCCCGATGTGCGTGTTTGTTGGCTCCACAACCATGATTGGAGCTATCGATGGCACAAACAGCACAAGAGATTTTTGTTGTTGGCCTGCGCAATGCGCACGCCATGGAGACTCAAGCCCGCGAGTTGATGGAGCGTCAGTCGGAGCGGCTGGACGAATATCCGGAGGTAAAGGCGAAAGTCGCTGCCCATCTCCAAGAGACAAATGAGCAGCTCAAGCGACTGCAGCAATGTCTTGATGCTCTTGGTGAAGGAACGTCTACTGTCAAGGACACTGCCCAGTCAGTTATGGCCAACGTGTTGGCGATGACCCATGCTGTGGCCAGCGACGAGATACTCAAAAACACCTTCGCGAACAACGCTTTCGAAAATTTTGAAATCGCGGCTTACAAATCGCTGCTTGCGCTTTGCGGGCCAGCTGGTGCAGACGACGCACGGCCACATCTGCAGGCTTCACTCAGGGAAGAGGAGCAGATGGCCAAGTGGATCGATACTAATGTTGAGAAAGTGACGCTGGCCTATCTCAACCGCCAAGTGCGAGCGGCGGCCTAGTCACCAGGCGCCGGAAAGCGGATGTACCTTTTCGGCCCACAAGGGCCTCGGAGCTGAGCCTCCGGGGCTCTTGCGCTTTCGCCGGGGTATCTAACTGCCGTTAGTTGGCGGCGTGTGGCGCTTCGGAATCCCTAAGTGACCCGTTCCTTTGCCGACCTCGGTGCCCTCGGGCGACCTCGGGCCGAGCGGTTACAGGATTTTCAACAGCATCTCCACTCCTTGCCAGTCGCGGAACGGGAGTTGTTCGTCCATGTCCATCCTGAGCGGCGATGCCGGATTCGCCGTCAGCTTGTTCGAGGTCGCGGCTCATCGCCTTTGATCGAAGTGCACATTCGCGAAGCTGCCAAGGGACGGTTTGGCCGGGTCGCTGTCTAAGGCGTAGGCCATGCATTTGAAGAGCCCGAGCGAAGAAGCTTATCAACCAGCAATTTGAAGGATGCCTCACCCAGGCGGCCGCGCGGAGGATTGAGGTCTGGCTAATCCATTCCGATGTTGGACGCAGAGCAAGAGCCGGCGACAGTGGAATTTGGCATGCCGCGGCCTGTGTAAGCCGCACGCACATTAATTTAGCACGCATAGGAACATCGTTCGAAAGAGGATGTTACAGGCAAAGTTTCCAACTTGCAGAAAGGCACAACCAAATGGCTTATTCACCCGAGGTGGCTCGTCCAAATGACCACCGAAATCCTCCTCAGATGAGTGCAGTTGCTCCCGCTGACGACGTACGCACGATAATGTTGAACCAGGTCTCTTGGGGTGCCGTCTTCGCCGGTGCCACGATTGCCCTCGTAATGCAAATAATCCTCAACATGGTTGGAGTCGGCGTCGGCCTTTCAACCATCGACGTAGCCGCAGGGGATACGCCGAGCGCAGGGTCTCTCTCGGTAGGTGCCAGCATCTGGTGGGTTATCTCCGGAATTGTTGCTGCGGCGGTTGGCGGCTACATCGCCGGGCGGCTATCAGGAAAGCCATCAGAATCGACAACCGCCTATCACGGCTTGATTGCATGGGCGATTTCGACGCTTACCGTAGTGTACCTGCTCTCGTCAGCTGCCTCGGGCCTGATTGGCGGAGCCTTGAGCACGGCATCGTCTGCGCTTGGAGGAGCAGGCAAAGCTATCGGCGGATCCGTTCAAACTGCGGTTCAGACCGCAGCGCCTTCTTTGAACAATATGAGCGATCCAATGGCTGCCATCGAGAGTAGGGTTCGCAGCGCCTCAGGAGGCCAGGATCCTGCAGCGCTTCGAGACGCCGCAGCAACAGCTGTTCGCGCGGCGCTTTCCGGAGACCCCGACCAGCAGTCGGCTGCAGCAGATAGGGCTGCTGATGCCCTAGCCAAGGCGCAGAGTATCCCTACCGATCAAGCCAAGGCTCAGGTGGCGCAGTACCAACAGCAGTACCGAGAAGCGGTTGCGAAAGCCAAAGAACAAGCAAAGCAAGCGGCGGATACAACAGCGAAGACGGTGTCGCGCGGTGCTCTGTTCGGTGCTCTGGCCCTTTTGCTGGGCGCTCTGGCTGCGTTTCTTGCGGGCGGAGCTAGCGCGGTAACGCCCACTGTGACGAGTGGATCAAGACGGTCATTCGCTTGAGCCACTAAACTCGATCAAAGCGGGCTGTTGATTCCTACGCAGCTCGCGCTCTTTGCTTTAGAGATCCGCAACTGAGGACCTCAGATCCCCAGCAGTATTATTGTCGGCACTAGACCTGCCAAGGTTCATGTACGAAATCGGGACAGATGAGCCCGGAAGGAGATTGGCTATTGGTAGCTCTTCGGAAGTCCCAACAATGCCGAAGACGGTTTCAGCAGTGGACATTCGCTGAGCCTCATGACGCGGGCTAGATCAAACTCACGAACCGGATTGCGCACGTTGAACGAGCCGTCGGCACCATAACCGGAACTTGGGGCCGTCGTTCCTGGCACCATTAAAATTGCCGAAAGGATTAGCAATTCGGGAACGGTCCTACAGCGACCGCGTTGCTGGCGAAGGAGCTGTGTTGGACTCGCACAGGAATCCGAACTCATAAATCAGACATAGAGGGAGTAACAAAGATGGCAAACCCGCGCCAGGAGGATAAGTCTACCCAAAGCACTGAAGACACAGCCAGCCGCACCACCGAGAAGACTGCTGAGCAGACGAGCCGCATCGGACAGGCTGCGGCTGACGCCGGGGAGGAGGTGGCTCGGATCGGTGCCAATCTGCTCCAGGAAAATGCCAAGACGCTACAGAATACTTGGCGCTTCGGCCTAGAAGCGGCGACAGCCGTTATGGGTCGCTCTACCGACCAGCTTGGCCGCACGCTCGGTTTGTCGGGAAACGAAGCGCAACAGGCAACTGAACGGTCAGCTCGCAACGCCGAAAGTGTTCTTTACGTTACCACAGCCGCTACCAAGGTGATGGATGGGGCGTCTCGGGAGTACTTCGAGTTCGTTCGGCAACAAATCGAGAAGAGCATGGACCGCATGAACGACTTGTGGAGCTGCCGGACTCCTCAGGACGTTGCAGCCGTCCAAAGTGACTTGGTGCGTGAAACCGTGGGAAGCGTTTTGGAGAGCAGCCGCCGGGTGGCCGACATGTCGCTCAAATTAGCCGATGATGCCGCAAAGCACATGACGCAAAATATGGAACGGAATCGGCGTGCCGCCTAGCCCGGCTTTCCGGCCTTGCTAATCGCGGACCTAGAAGAGCGGCTGACTTCTCAGCCGCTCTTGCCTCTTTGGTGATCGGCATGCGTTCCTTGGGTGAATTTGGACGCACCCTCTTGGAACCTCAGCCCTCATTCAAGGTGTCGATCTCAGATGGCCCTAGTTCTATTCCGATGCCTGAGAACCAATAAATCGTTCAGTGGTGGACTGCGAGGATGGCCAGTGACAGGATGACATCCCCGCTCTATAAACGATAGCTTGTCCCGCGCGCACTCCTCGACTGCACTCGTCAGTCCGTGCACGGCAAATGTTTAGGGTAGGGCGTTTAGCCCTGCTCCGCGGGTCGGCCCGCACAGAACGAAACAGCTCTCCGGTGCAGGAGACGGTCATCACCAACTCTCGATCATGCCGATTGAAAAAGATCATTGCTGATGTCGTTGGCTGATGATTGGCGTCACCCGCGGTGGTATCGATTTATGAGTCCATCTGGACGATCGCCCGCCATGGACGATTTGCGCTCGCACGCTGGCCCAGGCGTGATGGGGTCGATGGCGTGGTAGCGGAGCAGCAAAACTACAGGATGTGCGGATTCGAGCCAGCTTATGCCAACGTCTGTTATGGCGGCACCGTTGCGCCCCGGCTGCGCCGCAGGCTGGTGTCGTCGCGTGACCGAAGTCCCATTGGCGACTGTGGAGGTGTACGACGCGACCGTGTTTTCGGCTTCGCGCACCGCGTTCCTGGGCGCCTGGATCGGCTCGCCCGGGCATATCGGTCGCGCGCTCGTGCGCGATGGAGGGCCTGCCGGCTGGGGCGTAACCGGCCCATGCCGAAAGGGCCGCAAGATTGGCCCACTAGTGGCCGACGACCGCGCCACCGCCGAGGTGGTTCTGTCGGCTTTGACGTTCCTAGCATTAACCGCGATGCAGTCGCGTTGGCGCAAGACCTGGGGCTCACCCCGCTGTTCGAGACTGCGCGCATGTATAGAGGCCGATCTCGCCGTTGCGGTTGGAGCGGGTATTCGGCGTCACTGCCTTTGAGCTCGGGTAGTGGTCGGTGGTCAGCGGAAGCTCGCAGTGGCAATAGCTTGCTGGTGGTCGCCCTACAACCAGCCCGGATTTTGGCTGCTAAGGGCCGCCCCCGGGCAGATGACCGTTTCGCAGCCTTGGGATCCGCGGAAAGGTCTGGGGCGCCCCCTGCGACCTCACCCAGTCCGCCCAACTCCGTGGGCCTACGATGGAGTACTCGGAGAAGGTTCGATCCCAGTTCCTCTCCCTCCGCCAGTAAGTCTCTGATATAGGAAGAGAAAATACATCTTGTGAAATTGTGCGGGGACCTCCGCGGGTTAACGGCCGAACTTGCGGGAGCTCGACACTGAGAGAGCGAATTCGTTGCGATTTTCGCGATCAGTCCAGGTCATTTCTCAGAATACGACTTTGCCAGTGTCCTTCTCTACCAATTATCGCATCATTAAAAGACGAGGCCAGCAACGGCAGTCCGCACAGCTTCGCCATTGTTATCGAGCTTGACCAAGATGTTGCCCGCGGAGGTGACTGTTCACGACAGATCCTTCTGCCGTTTCCCCAGTCCGCCAGTTCTTTGCTTAAATACTCATCCAGGACGCCGGATAGCAGCCTGAGCGCAAGTTTGTTGAATCGGCTCAATCTATTCCAACCAACTCAGCGTCCCAATGTTCTTCTGACTTCACAACTTTGACGGTGAACGGTGTTCGTACGGTCACATTGAATAAGTGGATCGGATGCACTCATCGTATTAAAGAAAGTCTGGCCCGCCTCGATTTCCAGCGCACATCGACCCTGTTCGTCCGCATCATTTGTCCACACGCTGCTGGCGAGGCCGTACGGTGTATCGTTCGCGAGTTTAATCGCAGCATCAAGATCTCGTACCTTGAACAATGCCGCGACCGGGCCAAAAAGCTCCTCCGCGTAGGCAGGCGAGCCGGGCGAGATATCAGTTAATACTGTCGGTGCAAAGTATTGACTGGAGGCCAGTCGACCGCCCCCGATCAGGACTTTGGCGCCGGCGCGCGTGGAGGATTCGACTTGTCGAGACAAACTTTCGACACCGTCCATTGTTGCCAAGGGCCCAAGGTCGATATCATCCTGCATCGGATCTCCAAGCTTGAGTCTAGCGATTGCTTCGAGGAATCGTTGCTGAAATTCGCTATAAATATCGCTATGAACAATGAAGCGCTTTGCGCAGATGCAGGATTGACCATTGTTCATCATCCGCGCTTGCACTCCGACCTCGACAGCGCGTTGAAGATCGGCGCTCGGCAAAACAATTGCGGCGGAATTGTTTCGTCAGGAATCCGGGTATGCGTCCCCGGGCTCAGCCGCCGGGCAAGCCATCGTCCAGAGGATCCGGCCGCTCGGGTGGCAGTCCGCGCGCGACGTCGCGCACGATCGCGATGATCTCCTGCACGATATCACCGCGGGCGCCGCCGGTAGCACCTCTCAGCAAATACTCGACGGCAGCGCGGATCTCTGTTTTGGCCTCGTCCGCGTTCACAAAATTCCAATCGCGCTCGTCTGACATGTAATACCTCGGATGCGTAACGCGTTTGCAGACACGGTGGGGGCTTTTTCGGCAGATCCTCGAAACTGGACTAAGTTATTGATTGCCTTGGTGAGCGCGGAGGGACTCGAACAGCGTATACGATCCATTGATGGCCAATTTCCTTGACTGTATATTCTGTCATTGCGAGAGCCCACCACTGTGAGACCGCCAGCCAGATTGGCATTACGCCCGACCAGCCTTACCGTTTTGTTAACTGGCAAAACGAAAGCCGTCACAGCTTCACCCCGGCGGTGGCTTTTTGCTATTCCTTCTCGCCTGCGGGCGGAGGCAGACCCGCCGGTGCACCACCTTCGTTTACGGTCGAGTCTCGCATTTCGCTTGCTACGCAATCGCCGGCCCATAGTTTTATGCCCTTGACCGTCCCCACAAGCTTGCAGTCTTGCGGAGCCGTTGGCTTTACCTGCATGAGCCGTTTGCCACCGACGGTCGGGGCCTTAGCCTTGGGCGGCGTTTGCGCAAATGCGCTGGTCGAAAACAAAAGCGCCAATACGAGAACGTATTTCATCATGGCCTCACCAAATGGAGCGAACCACGGGTGGCCGAGGCTGACACCTTGCATCCGGACGAGGAGAGGTGACGGCGACTAAAAAGAAACGGCCCCAGCGCTGGACGGCACTGAGGCCGCTTGTGTCGGAACTCCGACTGGAGGGAGACCGGTGGGGGGAATGGTCTTCCAGCCGACGTTCTTGCACCCGGCTGAGTGAGTCCAAATTGCCAATCCACGAATTGTTCCCGCGATCCGAGATTTTCTTTGAACCTTGGTCGCTTCGTGCCGACGCATCCTTTGCTGGGGGAGGGCCCAGCTTCCATACGCAGCGCCACCAAGCGATCATAGTTGGGGTCTCAAATGAGCTCTCTTCAGCAGCGCATTGCAACCGTCACCCACGCGACAGCTAATCTCATTGCTCAGTTACGCGAATTGGACCGACTACGCGAGCGGGTCAGCAAAGCAAAACTATCGGCTCTAAGATCGCAGCGGAGCTGGAGGCCCTTTTGATGTCCCCGCCCCGCAGCGCTGCCGCGCGCCTTTAGGCCCCTTATATATTAAACTGGCGCGCGGGGCCGGAAGCGCAACGGCGGGGGATGGTGACTGCCGAGGGCGGATCATCCGGACGACGAGAGGTGAGGCTTAGAACCAGTCACCCGGAACGTACTGGTCGAGAAGCAAGACCGACAAGGAGACGAGTAAGCCAAACCCGCAGAACACGGCGATCGAGAAAAGGTCGCTCGCTTTCGAGTCCGCTTGGGATTCGATCGAATCTCGTTCAACAATATCTTGAATAACAACCATTCCGCCCCTCCAGGGATTGAGCCCAGTTGGAGCCGTTGGTAATTCAGCCAGCGCGCGGCGCGTGTGAACGAGATCACACTACCGGAGAAAAAACTCCGGTGGCCGAAGTTGGCGCCATCCGGACGATGAGAGGTGAGGGCGAGCCTGGACAGATTAGCTAAATGCGATAGCGAGCAAGCCGGAGCAAAGCAGCACAAGGCTGGCTGCGGTGACTGCTAGGAATCCATCGGACACGAGGTCATGATTGCGCATGGTACACCTGCCGCTCGGAGTGCTGGTCAGCGTCTCCAATTGTCCCGCGCCCGATCGAACAGAACGATATGCCACGCAGCGCAGTCAAAAGGATTTCGCGCTGTTCCGAAAATTGGAATCTGACTGATGCTTTAGAGCAACAGTGACCCCAGTCGCCCGGACGCTGAGAGGTGGGGATGGCCGATTCACGCGGGCGGGTTTTTTGGCTGCAGGGTACATCCGGACGAGGAACGCTAGGCCGAAGTTTATTCGAACTTGGATCTTTGAGTTGCGACACGCTGCTCAAGCGCGGCGATGGTGTCCGTGAGATTGTCTCGGCGCGCCGCGAGCGCCCTGGCAAGCATCGGATATTCGGGATGGAAACGATCGAATATCCCGGCATGTTCCTCTTCGGTGGCGATGTCATTGTTGAGGATCTGGACGATGCGATCGAGGTCGGCAATCAATAGTCTGGTTTGCGCCGGTTGCCGTGAGGCGGTCGAGCTCTCGAAATGACGCTGGTGTTTCATTGTGGTTGGTCCAAGTGTTCTGAGTTGGCACAGGAAGCAGGGTGAGCAAAGGCCGTCGCAAAAATCCTGCCAGACGAGCGCGAGTTCCAGCATCATTCGGACGATGAGAGGTGAGGACGACCTTGAAACATGCTGCGGCGAAGGATTACTTCTTCAATATGGCGGCCCCATCGCCTTATCCCCGCTCGGTGCCCGCTGTCGGCGACCCCGGCTCCGCCCCCATCAGGTCGGGTCGCTTGGTCCATCACGCGCGGTAGGGGGATTCCGTCGGCCCCCATCGTCTTCGGACACCGCGCCTTAAAAACAACGCGAAACGCCGCAGGGTTTTGAGGTGCCGTTCCTGAACACTTATAGAACCATGTGTCTCGCGCCGCAGCCTGATTTTCGGCATGTTCTGGAGGAAGTCGGGGCTTGGGCATGAACCGAAGCTCGCCAGCTCGGCTGATCACTCGGCCAGCGGGGCGCCGTGTCGTTCAGCGTTCACCGCCCATCAACTGCATCGGATGCTGGGCGTGACTTACAAGACGGCTTGGTTTCTGGCACATCGCATCCGCGAAAGCATGGGCGACACCAGCCACAAGAGCACCGGCGGCCTCGGCGGCGCCAACAAGGTCGTCGAAAGCGGACGAAACCTACGTCGGCGGCAAAGCCAAGAACCGCGCGTTCAAAGAACCGGCCCCGAAGAAAGCCGTCGTCTCGCTTGTTGAGCGCGGCGGACATGTCGCTTCGTTCTATGTCGCCAACGTCACGGCAAAGAGCGTGCGCCCTTTGATCGTCACGAACGCGAACCGCCCTTCAACGCTCATGACCGACGACAGCGCGATCTATCCGAAGATCGGCGACGAATTCGAGAACCATCATTCGGTCAATCACTCGGCGAACGAATATGCGCGCCTTAGCGGCTACGTTCACACGAACAGCGAGAGGCGCTCCTTCATAGGTATCTCGCCGAATTCGACTTCCGCTATAACAACCGTTGCGGCCTCGGCATTGAAGACGCCGAGCGCTCCTCAAAAGCGATCAGGGGCGGCGAAGGCAAGCGGCTAACGTAAAACCAGTTTCGTCAAGAAGTGCGCGCCTAAGTAACGGGCTTGGGCGGCACTGACGGATTCGCGTCTGCGCCACTTTTCGGCTTAGGCTTCCCGATCTTCAATTCGGACTGTTTCTTGTGCGGTGTGCCCAACGCCCGCAAGAGCGCGGCGTCGCGGCGCTTCACGCCCAGCACCTCCACTCCGCGCTCCCTTTGGTATCAGCAGCCCCCGATCGCGCAAAGGAAATTGCGCTACGATTTGCGTATCGCTTGCCGCGCGCGCCCGTTAGAGTGAGACGGCAAAGTATCCGTTGAGCTACTTTGGAAAATCCAGGGCGCCGAGAGTCCGACGAACGGCACCCGGCTGACCGAAGCAGCTGCCTATAATGCTCAGCTGCCCCCCGTGCGCCGCCACTCCAGGTATCGAGATCGGGCCTGTGTCGATTTTGAATGGCAGCGTGCTTCGCGCGCTTGTCCCATCGGGACGAAAATCCAAAGTCAATAGTGCAGCCGAAACGACACTCCCGGGAGTGCCGGGGATCGGGCTGACAAGGCCTGCAATTACGCCGGTCGGCCCAAAACGCGTAACCCGTACCGGCAATGTAGTTCTAATGATTGAGGGGCCGCCCCCGCCCGCGACGCCGACAGGGAGCAGGCTGACTCCAAACCCCGCAGCTCGCAATTTGTATCCCGAAGACAGGCCGTTCGTCAGATCTCGGATAGCGAAAAAGAATTCCGCGAATTCGACGATCTCGCCGCCCGAAGCCCCTAAGACAAGCTTTACCTCGAAACTTTGCGATGCCGGGCAATCTTTGTCCTGCACGCAATTTCCCAGCGGCTTCGGAAAATCGCCGGGCTTTTTTGGAATCGGTTTAGGGGTCGGATTTGATTTCGGCCCCTTTTCGCTGTCAAGGCTTCGGATCGTCTTAATGCCAACAATGTTGTCGAACTTGTTTGCGAAATTTCTAATGTCTCTTTTCGTCTTGTATGCGAGTATCGCGTTGGCGAAAGCTTCATCGTACACGCCATTTACAACAAAAGCCGGAATTCCGAGACCAGGATTGCTTTGTTGGACTGACTTAAGCGCTTCCTGCAGTTGGATTACAGGCGTGCCGGTTTGACCGATAGTGAAATGGCTCGCCACTTCGCTAGGTTGTCCGGTTGCGCAATCTTCGAGCCTCTTTATTGTGGCCGCATCGCCCTGCGAAAAGCGCGCCGATTGAAGTACGCCCACGAAGAACCCCCAGACTTATTGACTAATGTTTTCAGATGACCTCAATCATTGACATGAAAGCGATACATTGCACAAAGCTCTGAATCGTTACAACCTCATTTATGAAAGACGCAATTATGAAAGACGGAGTTAGGGGAGTTACGGAGTTAGATCCCATCGTTGAAGTCGATTTGGGCGAGACGCGCTGAAATCGAGAGCGGCGGAAGGACACTAGCTGCAGAAGCAGTCTCCTTTCAATTCCAAGGCCCATCTTTCGGCACGCCACCGCTAGCGGGCAACAGACTTGCTTTGTGCGGGAGCCTGCGGCCTCATAGTCCTTCTGGAAGACAATTCGTTTGATTTTTGAAAGCGTGTCGCTCCCAAAAAATCAGCAAAAATCGTATTCAACTGTTCATTTGTATGGGGAGTCGGGGATTTTGCGTCCATGCCACAACCATACCGGGAACCCTAAATAAATCCAGTGGTGTCTACTGAATAATCTGAATCGTTTTTGTGGTGGAATCATAGCGGCCTGTGCTCCGTAATAGGCGCGCCGTCAATTCGGCGAGCAGCTCGTTTTTGTCGCCGAAACGTTACCCCGAGCAAGGACGAGATTCGCATCGATTTGAACGAGCACTTAAAGGCAGAGGGTCAACAGTAAGCCCTTCTGGCGTCGCGCCGGTTGTGTCAACCACTCCTAGCCGAAAGATTGTGCATTGACTTTTGGGTTACGTGTGGCGCCGAATCAACAACCTAAAGGGGAGACCGACGCGACGGCATGGAAACACCTGACCCGCAACGATACCAACTATTTTGTCAACCTCGACGAAGTCGCCTATCTGCAACAATACGAAAGGCGACGGGGATAGTATTCGCGGCGCCGGCGGTGACGGGTTGAACACATCGATTACCGTCGACCAATTGCCGTCCGAAATTTTGAACACCGAACAGGTTTCCTAGCGACGCGATCGGCGCTCACTTTCAATGCAATGCGGCTCGCCTGTTTTGGGCTCAAAGAGGGTCGGCGCAAATCAGCCCGACGCACTTCGGCCGAAAATTGCGGTGCGTTTGCCGATATCGCCGAGCAAAGGCCCAATACGGCGGAGATGATTTTCTTCATGAATCGCTTCCATTCGCTTGGAGATGGAAGCGCAACTCCGCAGTGCGGCAGGTCAACGCCCGCTTTGAGGTCGGATTCGGACGTCGCGGCGTTTCGCGTCGGGCTCCTCCATTAACCCTGTCGGCAAACGCCCTGTACATGGGTCAGGTTGTTACCTGGGCCGCCGCCAAGTTGCCTCATTAGATCGGAGAATTTCCACCGGCACTAATCCTAGTCGGGGGAGCATCATGCTGAGAATGGTGTTGTTGGGCCTCCTCATCCCATTGGGTGTAGGAGTACTAGCGGCAATGGAACTCAGAACTCCACCGCGTACTGCAGTAGCGGTCGTTCAGCCCCTTGCCGAGACAACCGTAGGCATTTCCGATTCACATGGTGCGTTGGCGAAGACTGATCGACTTGAAATTACCTATGCGCAAAGCGAGACGCCAACGCAGCCTGGTCTAGTCGACGAACGCATTTCTCCGTCGGAAGCTACCACTATCGGTTCGCCGGAGGCCCCGAGGCTTATCAACCGCCATCAGCACGACCCCAAAACAAAGAAGGTCACTACCGCCGCCCTTCGTAAGTCGAAGCCTAAGACTACCGATATCAAGCGAACTGCTATTCCCGATCGTTCAAAGGCCGCCAGCGACACCGAGCCCTGTCGGCTAAGCGCGTTTGGTGGCTTGCGTAAGGCTTTGAATTCATCCGGCTGCGAAATCTAATTCAGTGAACCGCAATCCCTCTTGGAACGGCTTCGATCGCTTTAACCTAATGTTATCGCCAGAACTTGGTGACTAAGCCCGACCTCAGGCTCAATGCCACTCGGCGCGGCCAATGTCCGTTTCGAGGTCAAACTGAGAAGTGGCGACGCATTCCCTGAGAGTCCGTTCGACTCTCCATAACGGACATCGATCGGCTACAGAATGGGCCTCTATGGTGTGCATATTATATGTGCGAAATGGAGATCGATATGGCGGTTTACGGATACGCGCGGGTAAGCACCGACGGCCAGTCCTTGGCCGCGCAGATAGCCGAGCTAAAAGCGGCGAAATGCGAAAAGATATTGGAGGAAATCAGCGGAGCTCGCTCCGACCGCAAATAGCTAGCCAAGCTTATGGCACGCCTCGCGAGGGGCGACGTATTGGTTGTCACCCGGCTCGATCGGCTGGCCCGATCCACACG
>Ga0137416_10001108_pt1 | contig 13437 bp, 7 predicted proteins | sample CZODoug3_1_1_16f_FD_108282 | JGI IMG/M metagenome (GOLD analysis project Ga0137416, IMG submission 108282) | Vadose zone soil fungal communities from Angelo Coast Range Reserve, California, USA - CZODoug3_1_1_16fungal (Illumina Assembly) | ecosystem: Environmental > Terrestrial > Soil > Vadose...
GTTTTGACTGACTTCGATCTGTACCTGCTCGGCGAAGGCACACATCAGCGGATTTACGACAAGCTTGGCGCACATCCGATGACGCTGGACGGCGTCGATGGCGTGGGATTCGTGGTGTTCGCCCCCAACGCGCGGCGGGTCAGCGTGGTCGGCGATTTCAACTTCTGGAATCCGCGGCGGCATCCGATGCGCGTGCGCGGCGTCGGCTATTGGGAGCTGTTTGTGCCCCACGCCACCGCGGGCGATCATTATAAATTCGATATCATCGGTCCGCAGGGCCAGCACTTGGCACTGAAGTCCGATCCGATGGCGTTCGCCGCGGAAATGCGCCCGAGCACCGCATCCATTGTCGTTGACGAGACAAAGCTGCCGCATCCGCGCGCGGCTCCTGCTGACGTCAACGCGCTGGGCGCGCCGATGTCGATCTACGAAGTCCACCTCGGTTCGTGGCGCCGCAAGGGCAATAACGAATGGCTGACCTATCACGACCTCGCCGAACAGCTTCCGCGTTATGCCCGCGATCTCGGCTTTACCCACGTTGAATTTTTGCCGGTCAGCGAGCATCCGTTCGACGGCTCATGGGGCTATCAGCCGACCGGCCTGTATGCGCCCACCAGCCGGTTCGGCACGCCTGCGGATTTTTCCGCTCTGGTCGACGCCTGTCATCGCGAAGGTCTCGGCGTGATGCTGGACTGGGTGCCCGGGCATTTCCCCGACGATCCGCACGGCCTCGGCAATTTCGACGGCACCGCTCTTTACGAGCACGCCAACCCGCTGCAGGGCCGACATCTCGACTGGGGCACGTTGATCTACAATTACGGCCGCACCGAAATCGTGAACTTCCTGGTATCGAACGCGCTGTTCTGGCTGGAGCGTTACGGTATCGACGGTCTGCGCGTCGATGCGGTCGCTTCGATGCTTTACCTCGATTACAGCCGGCCCGCCGGGGGCTGGATCCCGAACAAGTATGGCGGTCGCGAAAACCTCGAAGCCATCGATTTCCTGCGCCGCTTCAATACCGAGGTGTTCGCCCGCTTTCCGCAGGCCACCACGGCCGCGGAAGAGTCAACCTCATGGCCGCAGGTGTCACGCCCGGTCGAATCTGGCGGGCTCGGCTTTGGTTACAAATGGAATATGGGCTGGATGCACGACACGCTGAACTACATCAGCAAGGATCCGATCCACCGCAAGCACCATCACGGCGACATCCTGTTCGGCCTGCATTATGCATTCTCCGAAAATTTCATCCTGCCGCTGTCGCACGATGAAGTGGTCCACGGCAAGCGCTCGCTGCTCGGCCGGATGCCCGGCGACGATTGGCAACGCTTTGCCAATCTGCGCGCTTATTACGCCTTCATGTTCGGACATCCCGGCAAAAAGCTGATGTTCATGGGCTGCGAGTTCGGCCAGGAGCGCGAATGGAATCACGATCGTTCGCTTGACTGGCATTTGCTCGAGCAAAAAAAATACGCCGGCATCCAGTCCCTGATCCGCGATCTCAACAGACTCTATCGGACGTTGCCGGCGCTGCACGAGATGGATTGCGATCAGGCCGGCTTTGAATGGGTCGTGACCGACGACGCCGGCGGCAATGTGTTCGCCTGGATCCGCAAAGGCAACGATGCCCGCGCACGGTGCCTTGTGGTCGTGAATTTTTCGCCCAATGTCTATTACAACTACCGCGTCCGGGTGCCGTTTGCCGGCAAGTGGCGCGAAGTTCTCAATTCAGACTCCGCGCATTATGGCGGCAGCAATGTCGGGAACGTCGGCGAAGTCCGGACGTTGGATGGCCTGGTACCCGAACTCAATCTCACTGTCCCGCCTCTAGCCGCGATATTTCTGATACCGGAAAGCTGAGCATGCGATTGTCTACCGGAACGTCCTCACGTCTCGGTGCAAGCTGGGACGGCAGGGGCACCAATTTTGCGCTGTTTTCCGCCAACGCGCAAAAGGTCGAACTTTGCCTGTTCGACAGTCAGGGCCGTCGCGAGCTCGAGCGCATCGAATTGGCCGAGCGGACCGAGGATGTCTGGCACGGCTATCTGAATGACGTTTCACCCGGACAACTCTATGGCTACCGGGTTCATGGGCCCTATGAGCCCGAACACGGCCACCGCTTCAATGCCAACAAGCTGCTGCTCGATCCCTATGCCAGACGGCTTGCCGGACGGCTGGTATGGAGCGATGCCCATTTCGCCTATCGCACCGGAAGCGCGCGCGAGGACCTTTCATTCGATCGGCGCGACAATGCGCGCGGCATGCCGAAGGCCGTCGTGGTCGATGAGACCTTCAACTGGGGGCGGCGCGAATTGCGTCCCAATATCCCCTGGGAAGACACCATCATCTACGAAGCGCACGTCAAGGGACTGACGCAGAAACGCAATGACGTGCCGCCAAATTTGCGCGGCACCTATGGCGGGCTGTCGTCGCGGGCGATGATCGAACATCTCAAGCGGCTCGGCATCACTACCATCGAGCTGTTGCCGATCCACGGTCTCGTGGACGACAGAATGCTGGTCGAAAAGAAGCTTTCGAATTACTGGGGTTACAATACGCTGTCTTTTTTCGCGCCCGAGCCGCGCTACTCGCAAGATAACCCGCTCGATGCCTTCCGCACCACAGTGGCGCGGCTGCACGACGCCGGCATCGAGGTGTTGCTCGACGTCGTCTACAATCATACCGCGGAAGGCAACCATCTCGGCCCGACGTTGTCATTCCGCGGCATCGACAATGCCTCCTACTACTGGCTGAAGCCGGACAATCCGAGGTTCTACGACGATTTCACCGGCTGCGGCAGCTCGGTCAACCTCACCCATCCGCGCGTTCTGCAGATGGTGATGGATTCGTTGCGTTACTGGGTCGAGGTCTGCCATGTCGATGGCTTCCGGTTCGATCTCGCGACCACGCTGGCGCGCGGGCCGAACGGCTTCGACCGCAACTCCGGATTTCTCACCGCGATCCGGCAAGACCCGGTGCTGTCAACGGTGAAGCTGGTCGCGGAACCGTGGGACCTCGGCCTGGGCGGCTATCAGGTCGGCGCGTTTCCGTCGCAATGGTCGGAATGGAACGACCGCTATCGCAGCGCGATGCGGCGCTACTGGGGCGGCGAAGGCAGCCTGATCGGCGAAGTGTCCAGCCGCATGACCGGTTCATCCGACCTGTTCAACCACGACCGCCGCGCGCCACGCGCCGGCATCAATCACATCACGGTGCATGACGGCTTCACGCTGGCAGATTTGTTCAGCTACAACGAAAAGCACAACGAGGCCAACGGCGAGGAAAATCGCGACGGCTCCAGCGACAACCACAGCAACAATTGCGGCCATGAAGGCCCGACCGACGACGCGACGATTGTCGCACTTCGACGTCAGCTTCGGAAGAACCAGTTGGCGTGCCTGCTGCTGGCGCAGGGCCTGCCGCTGATTTTGGCCGGCGACGAGGTCGGCAACAGCCAGAACGGCAACAACAACGCCTATTGCCAGGATAACGAGATCGGCTGGGTCGGCTGGGAAGGCCTCAACCGCGACGGCGACGACCTCACCGACTTCATCGGCCACATGACTGATCTGCGAAGACGCTTTCCCCAAATCCGCTCACGCCGCTGGCTCGATGGACGGCGCGCGGATGGATCTTACGGCGTGTTATGGCTGACGCCGGCGGCTGAGGAGATGAAGGAGCAGGACTGGAATTTCCCCGAGGGGCGGTTTCTTGCTTATGTGCTGGGGTCCACCGAACCTGAACAGGCGCCACTTTTCATTGTGCTGAACGCCGCACCCGAAGCAATCGCGTTCAAACTACCGAAGACGGCGGAATACAAGAGTTGGGGGCAGGTGTTGAACACGGCGGAGAGCAAACAGACGATCGCGGACTTTGCTTCAGGCAGCGACGCAGAAGCGCCTCCCCGCTCGGTGCTTGCTTTTGCGGGTTTGCTATGAATGGTCGGCAATTCGGCGCGAGACTGACACCGGACGGCACCTCATTTCGTCTGTGGGCGCCAGCAGCGAAACGCGTCGATTTGCTGCTGGTAAAACCTCTGCCGCTGCAGCGCGGCGTAGACGGCTGGTTTTCGACCGATATAGCAGACGTAAAAGCCGGCACGCGTTACAAATTCCGGATCGACGACGAGATCGATGTGCCCGATCCGGCTTCCGCGTTTCAGCCTGATGACGTTTCGGGCCCCAGCGAGGTGATCGATCACGCCAGCTACCGATGGCGCGCGCCGGACTGGCGTGGACGCCCGTGGCATGAAACGAGCGTGATCGAAGCCCATGTCGGCACCTTCACACCGGAAGGCACGTGCAGCGCCATGATCGGCAAGCTCGATCATCTGGTGGCGACCGGTATCACCGCGCTTGAGTTGATGCCGCTTGCGGATTTCGCTGGGCAGCGCAATTGGGGCTATGACGGCGTGCTGTGGTACGCGCCCGACAGCGTCTATGGACGCCCCGACGATCTCAAAGCCCTGATCGACGAAGCACATCTGCGCGGGCTGATGGTGTTTCTCGACGTCGTCTATAACCACTTCGGTCCCGAAGGAAATTATCTCGGCCGATATGCACCCAGCTTCTTTACGGAGTCGCAAACCCCCTGGGGCAGTGCGATCGATTACCGGGTTCCGCAAGTTCGCGCCTTCGCCATCGAGAATGCGCTGTATTGGCTGCGCGAATATCGTTTCGACGGGCTGCGGCTGGACGCGGTGCACGCCATCCCTGAGTTGGGTGAAATCTCGATGCTGCATGATCTCAGTGTCGCGGTGGGAAATTTGGCTGCAGAAACCCGACGCCACATCCATCTCGTGCTCGAGAACGACGACAACACGGCAAGCCTGCTCGACGTGAACGAAGATCCGCCCCGCGGCAAGTACCGCGCGCAGTGGAACGATGATTATCATCACGCCTGGCATGTATGGCTGACCGGCGAGACGCAGGGCTATTACCGCGACTACGTGAAGTCCCCGATACGGGATATTGCACGTGCGCTCGGGTCCGGCTTTGTCTATCAGGGCGAAGCCTCCATGCATCGCGGCGGACGATTGCGCGGCGAGCCGAGCGGCCAACTCGCTCCCACCGCCTTCGTCAACTTCCTGCAGAACCACGATCAGATCGGCAATCGTGCGCTCGGCGACCGGCTCGAAAGCAATGTGGGGGCGGGCGCTATCGAAGCAGCGCTGGCGATTACCTTGCTGACGCCTGCGATCCCGATGCTGTTCATGGGCGAGGAATGGGGCTCGAAAGCACCATTCCCGTTCTTCTGCGACTTCGAAGGCGATCTTGCCGACGCCGTGCGCAATGGCCGGCGCAAGGAATTCGCGGGCGCCTATGCAAAGTACGGCGACGAGCTTCCCGACCCGCTGGATCCCCTGACGTTTCAATCCGCCATCCTGGATTGGGGGTCGCGCAACGAGCAGGCGGGACGCGAGCGGCTTGCGCTGGTGCGAGACATTCTTGCGGTGCGCCGCCGGGAAATCGTGCCCCGGCTTGCAGGCGCAGCTTTCGGCGATGCGCACGCGGCTGACAACGGTTTACTGACGGCAAGCTGGCGCATGGGTGACGGCGCAACGCTCCGGCTGCTGGCGAACCTGTCGGATCAGGCGATCGAGCATCAAGCCGAGACAGCAGGCACAAAAATCTGGGGTGGCGAGATCAGCGGCCTCGTTCCGCGATGGTCGGTGTTCTGGCGTCTGGAAGCGCGATAATGCGCGCGGCCATTCCGATCGCAACCTACCGCCTGCAACTAACTGCGAGCTTCGATTTCGATGCGGCTGCCGCCATCGTGCCCTATCTGAAAGCGCTCGGCATTACGCATCTCTATGCGTCGCCTTTCATGAAGGCGCGCAAAGGTAGCACCCACGGCTACGACATCGTCGATCATACCCAAATCAATCCGGAACTCGGCGGCGATGCTGGCTTCGAACGATTGAGCCGGGCGCTGAAGCAGCACGATCTCGGTTTGATTCTCGATTTTGTTCCCAACCATGTCGGCGTGCATTTCGCTGACAATCCATGGTGGCTCGATGTGCTGGAGTGGGGTCCGGCCTCGCCACATGCGGTGTCGTTCGACATCGACTGGGATATATTGCCGTATCGGGCCCGCGGCGGTGTGCTGCTGCCGATTATCGGCTCTTCCTACGGGCAGGCGCTGGAAAAGGGCGAGATCGAACTTCGCTACGATGCCGACGAAGGCAGCTTCTCGGCATGGTATTTCGAACACCGGCTGCCGATCGCACCTGAGCGCTACCGCGAGATTTTGCGCAGCGTCGTCAAAGAAGCCGGCGCTGAAAACGGTGCAGCCGGAAAACGCATTCTCGAGCTTGCGTCGCGCTACAGAGGGCTGCGTCATCCCAATCGCAAGGAAGCCCCCGCCTTCAAGGCGGAGTTAAAAAGTATCGCCGGAGGTGCCGACATTATCGCGCGCGGGATCGACGCCTACCGCGCCGGGCCGGATCGAGCCGCGCAGATCCTGGCGCTGCATCATCTGCTCGAACGCCAGCACTACAGGCTCGGGCACTGGCGGCTTGCCTCCAGCGACATCAACTATCGTCGCTTCTTTGACGTCAATACGCTCGCTGGATTGCGTGTCGAGGATGCCGGCACTTTCGACGCCATCCACCGTCTGGTTAAAAAGCTGATCGCCGAGAACAAACTGCAGGGCTTGCGGCTCGATCACATCGACGGCCTGCGCGATCCCGTGCAATATTTTCAGCGCCTGCGCCGCCTGATCCGGGATGCACAGGGGGAAAAAGCCACGCCGTTCTACATGGTGGTCGAAAAAATTCTCGGCGAGCATGAAAAGCTGCATCCCTTTAGCGGCGTTCACGGCACCACCGGCTATGAGTGGCTGAATACCATCACCCGAGTATTGATCGACGGCAACGGCCTCGACCCGCTTGGCGAGGTGTGGCGGCAGATCAGCAATATGTCGCCCAAGCTCGAACCGGTCTTGAAGGACGCCAAGCGCCGGGTTCTGGAAACGCTGCTGACCAGCGAATTCACGGTGCTGACGCGCCTGCTCGCGCGGATCGCCGGCGGCCATTACTCCACCCGCGACTTTTCCGCCGACAGTCTGCGGCAGGCGCTCGAACTCTACGTCCTGCATTTCCCGGTCTATCGCACCTATCTGACTTCGGCTGAGCCGTCGGGACACGACCGTACGCTGATTTCGGAAGCAATTGAAAAGGCGCGCGCGGACTGGTTCGCCGCGGACGAAGGCATCTTCGAATTCTTGCGCGATACACTGACCATGGATTTGATCAAGCCCGGAAGGCCGGCGCACAGCGCGCCGCGCGTACGTCGCTTCGCATTGAAGGTGCAACAATTTACCGGACCGATGATGGCGAAGTCACTGGAGGACACCGCGTTCTATCGCTATCACCGCCTGATCGCGCTCAACGAGGTCGGCGGCGATCCTTCAGCCAGGGCGCTTTCTGTCGATGCATTTCACGAGACCATGAAAGTTCGCGCCAGAGAATGGCCACATGGCATGACGGCAACTGCGACCCACGACACCAAACGCGGCGAGGACGCACGCGCGCGTTTAATGGCGCTTGCTGAGCTTCCCGGTGAATGGGTCAGCGCCGTTGCACGGTGGAAAATCCTGAACGCGCCGCAGCTCGTCATCAAGGGCGAGATGCGCGCGCCGTCCGCGACGTTCGAATACATGCTGTATCAGGCGCTGCTCGGCGCGTGGCCAATGGGCGGGCGCGACGGCCAGTTTCTGGAGCGGATACAGGCCTATGCGTTAAAGGCAGCGCGCGAGGGCAAGCAGGAAACCAGCTGGCTTAATCCCAACCAAGCCTACGAGGCGGGATTGCGGACGTTCCTGTCACGGATTTTGGATCGCTCGACTTCGGCTGAATTTCTAAATTCGCTGGAAACGCTGGCGCAGCGCGTCTCGTTGTTGGGCGCGCTGAATTCACTCAGTCAGATCACATTAAAGGCCACGATACCGGGCGTTCCCGATTTCTATCAGGGAACGGAGTTCTGGGATCTGTCGCTGGTCGATCCCGATAACCGGCGGCCGGTGGATTTTGCCGAACGCACTTCCGTGCTGACCTCCCTGGAAGCGCCCGATTGGGAAAGCCTCGCGCAAAACTGGCACAATGGCCATGTCAAGCTGGCCTGGACTCGACGGCTGCTGAAATTGCGGACCGAACTTGCGGATGTGTTCGCGCACGGCGATTACCAGCCGCTGGAAATTGCCGGGCCGCACCGCGATCACGTCATCGGCTTCGTGCGCCGCCATGGCCGCGATGCCGCGATAACCGCCGTTGCAAAGTCGTTCGCGCCGCTATCGCAAGGCGGCCGGGTCTGGCCTCGCGCCGAGAGCTATGACGGGACGCTCGACCTCAATGGCTATTCGGTGGAAGGAATCGCCGGGGACGGTATGACGGAGGTGCGCCTCTCCGCCCTGTTCCGGCATCTGCCGGTCGCAGTATTGAAGGCCGGATTCGAAGGTGCCTTGAAGCCGGCGCGAAAGCGGGTTCGAAGCTGACGCTCGTCTAAAAGAAAGGCCGCCCGGGATCGAAGGCCGGGCGGCCTGGCGGATGTTGTGCCGACTCACCTAACTAAAAAGGTCGGTTCCCTTGACCCGCGCAGGATTTGATATTCGGGAAAATTCGTTACCAGCAAGCTTAGAGAATAAGCCGGGAAAAAAGTTTTTCACATTGCTGCGGGGCAACATAACTTTGTTGCTGCGGAGCAATATCAAGAGCTGCCAGTCAGCTGCGTTTTGTCAGCAGCAGCTTGCCGCGATTTTTGATTGCGGCCTGAGCAACTTCGGCAAATCGCTGCAACAGCCAAGGCAACGTGACTTCCAGCCGGACATGATCGTCCGCCACATCGAGATGACCCGACGCCGCCTGCCCCAGCGCACGAACGCGAAAGAACATGCGATCGTCTTCCCATCTCTCCTCATCGACCTTCAACACCGGGACGCTGGAGGCTGCGCGCGTCAGCCCGGCCTTGAGGCGGCGGCTCGCCTCTTCGCGGCCAAGGTTGTGCGGAATCGAAACCACAAGAGGTGCAGACATTTTCAGATCCTGAAACTGAACCAACTTCATGTAACTCCGCATCGTTCCAAAAAAAGGGAAGGCAGATGAATAGCGGCTTAAAAATGGAACCTTATGGGTTCGCGTTTGTTTTTTCGGCTGGCAAAGCAACAGGTGCCGACTGCTGGGCTGGAGGAGATGCTATATGTCAATCGGAACGATTATCCTTATCATTCTCGTTATCGCCTTGCTCGGCGGCTTCAGCGGCGTCGGAGGCGGACCGTTCTACGGCACCGGCTATTATGGCGGCGGAGGCCTCGGCCTCGTCATCGTCATTCTGCTAATTCTGCTATTGCTCGGGAGACTGTAAGTTTTCGTAGACAAAAATGGCATGGGATGCAGGAGAGCTGGGTCCTGCTTATTTTTTTGTGCATCGCATGACGACCGACTGCCCTTCCCTCGAGAGCTGTCGTCGTCCGCGCAGGCGGGCGAACCAGTACGCCGCTGCGCCCAACGTTAAATCGCAAGGTTCTCTGGAATACTGGATACTCCGCGGTCGCGGAGTATGACGGCGATCATTGTGACGACCGACATCATTTTTCCGCCAGCTTCTTGATCGCAGGCTTTATCGACGATGCTGCATCATCGTAACCTTCCCACGCCTTGGTCTTGGCGAGCAGCGCCGGCACGGTGCGCACCGTATACCGCTTCGGATCGAGATCGCCACGCACCTGCGCCCACGTCAATGGCATTGAAACAGTGGCACCTTCGCGCGCCCGTGGCGACAATACCGCGACCGCCGTCGCCATGCGGTCGTTGCGAAGATAATCGAGGAAGATCTTTCCCTTACGCAGTTTCTTCGACATGTTGAGCAAGTAGCGCTCGGGATCCTCATTCGCCATCCACTGGCAAATACCTTGCGCGAAGGCCTTGGCTTCTTTCCAGGTCACCTTGTCTTTTGCACCGTGAGCCAGCGGCGTCACCACATGAAGCCCTTTGCCGCCGGTGGTCTTGCAGAAACTCTCCAGGCCAACGTCTGCCAGCCGCTGCCGCATATCCTTGGCGGCCTCGATGACATCGGCAAATTCGACTTCGGGCGCGGGGTCGAGATCGAACACCAACCGCCCCGGCACGTCAGGGGCATGCGGCGCGCAATTCCAGGGATGCAGTTCAACAGCGCCAATTTGCGCGACCGCTGCAAGCCCCTCGACGCGATCGATTTGAAGGTACGGCTTGTGGTCGCCGAACACCTTGACCAGTTCCAGGAGATTCGATGTTCCCCGCATCGCGTGACGCTGAAAGAACTGTTCGCCGCTAATGCCGTCAGGGGCCCGCACAAGAGAGCACGGACGGCCCTTGAGATGGCCGATCATCCAGCCGCCAACCGCCTCGAAGTAACGGGCGAGATCGAACTTGGTCACGCCTTCGCCGTTGTCCGCATCCGGCCAAAGCTCCTTGTCCGGATTTGAGATAATGACGCCCATCACTTCAGCGGATTTTTTATCCGCCGAAGTCCGCGCCTTGGCCGGCTTCGCCGCGGACTTCCGAGCCACGGGCTGCGCGATTTTGGTCTTGACCGGCTCTTCTGCCTCCACCTCTTCGGCCGGCTTGTCCTGGCGTAGTCCCTTGAACGCAGCCTGCCGTATATTTCCGGCATCCGTAAACCCGGCGAATTCGATCTCGGCAACGAGCTCCGGCCTCACCCAATGCACGTCGCGAGTCTTGCGCGGTGCATTCTTGCCGCCGAAGGGATTCTTGTCGGAGGCGACCGCCTTCAGCGCGGGCAGGATGCGTTTGACCTTGTCCTGCCCAAAACCGGTGCCGACCATTCCGACAAAGGCCAGGTGATCGCCGCGATGCACGCCCGCCATCAGCGAGCGGAACTTGCCGCCTGTGGTCTTCCAGCCGCCGATCACCACTTCATGTCCGGCGCGACATTTGGCTTTGGTCCAGTTCTCGGAGCGGCCGGATTGATAGGGCGCGCTGAGCTTCTTCGAGACGATGCCTTCCAGCGAAAGCTTGCACGCCGATTGCAGAATGGCGTCGCCGCCAGTCTCGAAATGCTCGACATAGCGGATCAAACTGGTTTTGCTTTTGGGCCGCGCCTCCAGCAATTTCCTTAGTCGCTCCTTCCGTTCTCCGAGCGGGAGGCGGCGAATATCCATTCCATCCGCGAACAACAAATCGAACACGTAGAAGATGAGACGATCGGTCTTGCCGTCGGAAAGCGCTGCCTGCAGCGTCGAAAAATCCGGCGCCCCGTTGTGATCGAGCGCGACGATCTCGCCATCGATCAGCACGTCGGGGAGTGCGCTTCCCTCTTTCGCGATGGCCTCGAATTTATCGGTCCAGTCCAGACCTTTGCGGGTCTTCACCGTGGCCTCGCCGTCCGCGACCCGCAACTGCACCCGGTAGCCGTCGAATTTGATTTCGTGACACCAACCATCTGCGGCGGGCGGGCGATCGACCGAAATGCAGAGCTGCGGTGCGACGAACGCCGGTATGACGCTAACCTTCTTGCCTTTGGAGGGCTCCTTTGCAGCCGGCCCGGGTCGCGACGCGGTCGCCCTGTTCTCCGCCCGCGCGTCGGCGGCGTCGCCGCGGTTTGAATTCCAAACCGCGTCAGCCTTCGCGCCGCCGGACTTCGCCATCATAAACGGCTTCGGCGCCTTACCCTTGCCTTCGGCGATCTGCTTCATCGTCCGTCCTGACGCCACCGATTCATCGGCGTCCAGGACCTTGTTGGCTTTGCCTTCGCTGGCAAAGTCGTCGCGATGCTTGATCAAGAGCCAGTTGGTCCGTTTTCCCCCGCTGCGGTCGTGGCGCATGCGCACCAGCACCCAGCTGCCGTGAAGCTTATCGCCGTGCAGCGTGAATTTCAGATCGCCTTTCTTGAAGCCCCGTTCGGGATCGTCGGATTCCCAATAACCCCGGTCCCAGAGCTGCACGGTACCGCCGCCATACTGGCCCTTCGGAATGGTGCCCTCAAAATCCCCGTAATCGAGCGGGTGGTCTTCCACCTCCACCGCCAGCCGCTTGTCGTGCGGATCGAGCGAGGGCCCCTTCGTCACTGCCCAGGATTTGAAAACGCCGTCGAACTCCAGCCGAAGATCGTAGTGCAGCCGAGTCGCGTCGTGCTTCTGGATCACGAACCGCCGCTGTTTCGAAGGCGCGACCGGCGTCTCGCCGCTGGGCTCCGCGGTCTTTTCGAAATCCCGCTTTTTTCGATAGGTGGACAGGTTTCTAAGCGACACGATCAAATCCCACGCCAATGAACAAGCGGCGCCGCGAGACACGACAGCAAGGTCCCGGAACAAAAACCCTCAATACCGGTTGAAGTTCCCGAATTCGTTTAACCCACGACAAGCCGGAGATTGTAATGGCGGTTCGCGCCTATTGGAAAGGGTCCCTAAAACTTTCCCTCGTGTCATGCCCGGTGCTGCTTTATCCGGCCACGACGGCCGTCGAGAAAACCCGCTTCCACATGATCAACAAGGAAACCGGCAACCGGCTGAAGCAGCAGATGGTCGATGCCGAGACCGGCGACGTCGTCGAAAGCGACCAGAAAGGCCGCGGATACGAGTTGAAAAAGGGCGAGTATGTCGAGATCGAAAAGGAAGAGCTCGAAGCCGTTCAGATCGAGAGCAACCATACCATCGATATCGACAGCTTCGTGCCGAAAGAAGAGATCGACAAGCGCTATCTCAATCACCCCTATTACATCGCGCCCGACGGCAAGGCCGGAGTCGATGCGTTCGCGGTGATCCGCGACGCCATGAAGGACCAGGATCGCGTCGCGCTGGCCCGCATCGTCCTGACCAACCGCGAGCATATCATCGCGATCGAGCCGCTCGGCAAGGGCCTGCTCGGCACCACGCTGCGATATCCCTACGAGCTGCGCGATGAGGAGGACTACTTCGACGACATCAAGAATCCGCGGATAACGAAAGATATGGTCGAACTGGCCGGACACATCCTCGACAGCAAGGCCGCGCATTTCGACCCCAGCAAATTCAAGGACGAATATGAAGACGCCTTGAAGACACTGGTCAGGCGCAAGGCCGCGGGCAAGCCGGTCAAGGTCGCCGAGCGCGAGGAACGGCCGGACAACGTCGTCAGCCTGATGGATGCGCTTCAGCAAAGCCTCAAGGGCAAGGCATCCGTCAAGCGGTCGGCGCATTCCCGGGCGCGCCGGGTGACGCACCGCCCGGCAAAGAAAGCGCATCGCTCCGCCGCGCGGCATCGCAGGGCGAGCTGAGGGCATTTTCGGATTGGATTGACCGGGAACTAGTCATTCCCCGATGTGCAATGGCACATCGTGGATGCGCCCCTTGGCGCAGGCCGGAATCCATATTCCCTGTCGTGGTCATGGATTCCGGGCTCGTTCGCTTCGCTCACGCCCCGGAATGACGCGGCTTATTGTTGTTGAGCTTTGCTATCTCTTTGATTTA
>Ga0137416_10001119_pt1 | contig 13378 bp, 10 predicted proteins | sample CZODoug3_1_1_16f_FD_108282 | JGI IMG/M metagenome (GOLD analysis project Ga0137416, IMG submission 108282) | Vadose zone soil fungal communities from Angelo Coast Range Reserve, California, USA - CZODoug3_1_1_16fungal (Illumina Assembly) | ecosystem: Environmental > Terrestrial > Soil > Vadose...
AGCCGGCGCCGCGCAGCACCGCGTACCCGGCGTCGGGGTAGAGCACGGCCGGTCGGGGCTCTCGGGCGCTCGCGGTGGCGCGTCCGGGCTCCGGGGTGCCGGTGCTCGCGGTGCCCAGGATGCCGGTGCTCGCGGTGCCGGTGGTGCCGAGGGTGCCGGGGGTGCCGGGGGTGCCGAACCAGTCGGCCGCCTCCTCGGTGCGCCAGTGCCACTCGAGGTCCGGCCGCAGCCGGGCCGCCAGTGGATCGGCGAGCCGCCGCAGGCTGGGCGACCCGGGCAGCCGCGCGCCGAGCAGGCACAGCTCGTAGAGCTCGTCGTCCCAACGGGCACCCGCGTACGGGGTGTCGTGCAGGGCGGGCAGCCTGCCGGCGTCGGTGCCCAGCTCGGCCACCACCGCGAGCATCGCGTCGAGCCGGGTGCGCAGACCCGTCGGCACCGCGTCCGGGGCCTGGCCGCGCAGCGCGAGCAGGTAACCGCGCAGCACGAACACGTGGTAGTAGCTGCTGGCCTCCCACTCCCAGCCGTCCGGGTGGACCGCCGCCGCCGCGTGCTGCTCGACGCCGTGCCGGCCGGTGATCCACTCGGCCGTCTGGTCGACCTCGCCGAGCAGCGCCAACGCCCGGCTCGCCGAAGCGCCGCTGGCGTTCAGCCACGACGTGTAGTTGTTGCGGAAGTCGTCCCGGCCGACGAGCACGTCCCGGGCGTCGCGGGCGCCCTGGCGCAGCGCCCGCAGCAGCTCGGCGGCCGGCTTCAGCGCGGCGCCGTCCACCGAGCCGGCGAGGGTGTACACCGCGTGCGCCAGCGAGGTACCCCAGATGGCCTCGGTGAGCGCCTGCTGGAACAGCCGACCGGACAGCATCCAGCCCTGCGCGTCCGGGTGCGCCTCGGTAGCGAGCCGCTCGTACAGCGCCGCGTACCTGGTCAGGCCGGCCACCGCGGCCTCGCCGGCGTCGCGGTGCCCGGCGCGGGCGGCCACCGCGAGCCGGCGCAGCGACCGGGCCGCGGCCTGGTGGGCCAGCACGGCCCAGGCGCCGGCGTAGGGCTCTCCGGTGAGCAGGCAGCCGTAGGCACACGGGAACCCGTCGGCGGTGGCGGCCAGCAGCTCCACCCCGTGGGTGGGGCAGACGTACTCGTGCCACCATCCGCCGGGGCGGTCCGGGATCTCTGGAACGGCGTGCTGCGGACCGGCGTGCTGCGGACCGGCTACCGGGTCCACTGCGCCCCGGTCAGGTCGATGATCCCGCCGGAGGCGAACCGGGCGTCCGGGCTGGCCAGGTAGAGCACGGCGGCGGCGACGTCCTCCGGCGTGCCACCCCGGCCGACCGGGATGGTGCCGATGATGCCGGCCTGTGCCTCGGGGGCGGTGAAGGTGTCGTGGAACGCGGTGCCGCCGATGAAGCCGGGGGCGACGGCGGTGACCGTGACGCCCTGCGGGCCGACCTCGCGGGCCAGGCCCTTGGTGAAGCCGACGACGCCGGCCTTGGCCGCCGCATAGGCCACCGCGCCGGGTCCGCCGCCGTTGTGCGAGGCGACGCTGGCCATGGTGACGATCCGGCCGCCCGACTCGACGAGGCTGGGCAGCGCGGCCCGGCAGGTCAGGAACGTCGAGGTCAGGTTCACGTCGATCACGTTGTGCCAGTGCTCGTCGGTCATCTCGGCGACCTTGCTGCGGCCGATCAGGTGGCCAGCGTTGGTGACCAGCACGTCCAGCCCGCCGAGGAACTCCACGGCGTCGGCCACGAACGCGTTGACCTGCGCGGCGTCCCGGACGTCACCGGCGAACGTCTTGGCCCGGCGGCCCAGCGCGGTGATCGCGGCCGCGGTCTGCTCGGCGCCCTCGGCCGACTGCCCGTAGTGCACCGCGACGTCGGCGCCGGCTTCGGCGAGCGCGACGGCGATGGCTCGGCCAATGCCGTGTCCGGCTCCGGTCACCAGGGCACGGGCACCGGTCAGGTCAGCACTCACGTCAACAGCTCCATTCACTTGATTCCGGTAGTGGCGAGTCCGCGCACGAAGTAGCGCTGGGTCAGCAGGAACAGCACGACCATCGGCAGGCTGGCCATGGTCGTGCCGGCCATCAGCAGGTTCCACTGGGTGGAGAAGCCCTCCCCGGACTCCTTCAGCACGCTCAGCCCGAGCTGCACGACCCGCTTGTCGTCCTGGGTGGTGATCAGCAGTGGCCAGAGGAAGTTGTTGAACGAGTCCTGGAAGGTGAGCAGCCCGCAGGTGACGAACGCCGGCTTGATCAGCGGGGTGGCGATCCGCGCCCAGATCCGCCACTCGCCCAGCCCGTCGATCCGCGCGGCGTCCTCCAGCTCGCGCGGGATGGACAGGTAGAACTGGCGGAACAGGAACACCGCGAACGGCGTCACCGCGCCCGGGATGATCAGGCCCCACCAGCTGTTCACCCAGCCGGAGCCGCCCTCGCCCAGGATGTTGTTGCCGCCGAACAGCGGCATGGTCTTGGCCATCAGGAACTGCGGCACGATCTTGGTGTAGGTCGGGATCATCAGCATCGCGACGAAGCCGAGGAACACCACCTCGCGACCCCGGAACCGGTACCGGGCCAGCGCGTAGCCGGCCAGCGACGCCAGCACCAGGTTGATCGCCACGTGGCCGACGGCGATGAGCAGGCTGTTGCGGAAGTAGATGCCGAACGGGGCGACGCTCAGCGCGTCGGTGTAGTTGGCCAGCCGCCAGCTGCTGGGCAGCCAGGTCGGCGGGAAGGTGGCCACGTCCTGGTCGGTCTTGAACGAGGTCAGCATCATCCAGATGAACGGCGCGATCATCGCGACCGCCGTGACGATCAGCACCGCATGGGTGGCGACCCGGGTGGCGGGGGTGATCCGGTTCCGGCCGGCGACGCTCTCACTCATCGTCGTCACCGCCGCTCACCCTGCGGTTGAGCATGGTCAGCCCGAACAGGAAGATGAAAAGCACCACCGACTTCGCGCAGGCCAGGCCCATCTGGAAGGTGGCGAAGGCGTTCTTGTACACCTCGTAGGTCATCATCGTGGTGGCGTTGGCCGGTCCGCCCCTGGTCAGCACGTAGACCTGGTCGAAGGCCTGGAACGCACTGATGATCGACACCACGCCGACGAACAGGGTGGCCGGGCGCAGCATCGGCAGCGTGATCCGGCGGAACCGCTGCCAGGCGTTCGCCCCGTCCAGCTCGGCGGCCTCGTAGAGGTCCTCCGGCAGGTTCTGCAGGGCGGCCAAGTAGATGATCATCTTGATCCCGATGCCCTGCCAGACGCCGACCACGATCACCGCCGCCAGCGCGTAGTCGGGGTCCGCCAGCCAGGCCGGGCCGGTGATGCCGAGGAAGCTCAGCAGCTTGTTGGCCAGCCCGCTGGACGGGTCGTAGATCTGGTACCAGACCATGGCCACCGCGACGGTGGCGGTGACCTGCGGCAGGAAGACCGCCGCCCGGTACCAGGCGCGGGCCCGGATCTGCTGGTTGAGCAGCACGGCGAGGAAGATCGCCACGGCCATGGCAACCGGCACGGTGAAGAACGTGTAGACGACCGTGTGCCAGATCGAGGTGAGGAAGATCGGGTCCTCGAACGCCTTGACGTAGTTGCCCAGCCCGACGAAGCGCAGCGGGGCCAGCACGCTGTAGTTGGTCAGCGACAGCCCGAAGGTGGCCAGCACCGGGATCGCGATCCAGTACAGCGCGTGCAGGCCGGCCGGCGCGACCATCAGCCATGCCGTGCGGCGCTGCCGGTCGCTCGGGTTGCGCCGCTTGCCGGCCGACGGCGCCGGCGCGATGGCGGTCTCGACGGGCAGCGACGGGTTGAGCGTGGTCATCAGTTCACCCCGAAGTCGGCGATAGCCACGTCGGCGACGACGGCCAGCCGGTCCAGTGCCTGTTGGGCCGACTGGCGGCCGGTCATGGCCGACTGCACCGTGTTCAGGATCTCCTCCCGCAGCGACAGCCAGGCCGCGATGCCGCCCTCGGGCCGGCCGTAGCGCAGGTTCTCCAGGCCGAACCGCACCAGGTTGTGGGCCGGGTCGCGGACGTAGGGCGAGCTTTCCAGCTGGGCGAGGGCGGGCACGTTGCCCTTCTGCGCGGCGGCGGCCAGCGACACCGGGGCACTGGCCAGGAACGCGGCCAGGGCCTGGGCGGCGGGTTGACGGCGGGAGGCGGCCGACACCGAGACCAGGGTGCCGCCGGCGAAGATGGACGGCTTGGCCGGGTTGAGCAGGAACGGCTGCAGCTGGCCCAGCACCGCCGGGCGCTGCTTCTGGGTGGTGACCCACCAGTTGTTGTGCCCGATGGCCAGCGCGGCCCGGCCGTCGGCGATCGGCGACGTGGTGGCGTTCGGCCGGGAGAAGCCGGCGTCGATCACCTTGTCCCGCAGCTGCAGGTCGGCGATCCACTGCAGCGCGGCCACCCCGGTCGGGTCGTTGAACGCCGGCCGGCCGCCCCGGAACAGGTCACCGCCGAACGCGAACAGCACGGTCTCGAACATCTGCCGTGGGTCAAGGCTCTGCACGTCCAGCCCGGCGCGGGTCAGCGTGCCGCCGCTGTCCCGCCTGGTCAGCGCGATGGCGTAGTCGCGCAGCTCCGCCATGTTGGCCGGCGGCCTGCTGTAGCCGGCCTGCGCCAGGATGTCGCGCCGCGCGATGCCGAACCGGGTGTCCAGTACCACCGGCAGGGCGTACAGCTTGCCGCCCCAACGGCAGGCGGAGAGCACCGAGTCGGAGTAGCCGGTCAACCCCTCCGGCGGCACGCGCAACTCGGAGAGCACCTCGCGGGAGGCGAACGGCTCCACCCAGCCCACCCCGAGCATGAGCACATCGGCCGGGATGCCGGTGGTCAGCCCGGTGGTGACCTTCTGGTTCAGGTAGTCGTAGGTGGTGTAGTCCACCGACACCGTGACCTTGGGATAGCGCGCGGTGAACTGCGGCAGCAGCGTCTTCTCCAGCAGCGCCTTGCCGTCGGCGCCGGGAAAGATCGGGGTCAGCACGGTGATCGCGCCCTCGGGCGGCCCGTTGAGAGCCTCGGGCTCATCCAGCCGGGCGCCGCACGCGGTCAGCGCGGCCAGCCCGGCGGCCGTGGCGCCACCCGCGAGCAGCCGCCGCCTGGTCAGGCCTGGTGACCGGGCGTTCATCGGCGGGGGCCTTTCCGGGCGGCGGGTTGACCATGGTGCATCGATTTACTGCAGCTTACCGTGAGGCTAGTGCCCTGCGCCGGTAGCGCTGTCAATGACACTCGGCGGCCCCTTCTCGCTGGCAGACACTGCAACGATGGACCACCGCCCGAGACGCGGCGCGAGCGGGGTGCCGCCCCGCCCCCGGGACCCTGTGAGTGGGCGAGTTGGGTCATAGCCCAACTCGCCACTCACGGGGTGTGCGCGCGCAGCTCGGCCAGCAGGGTCCGGGCGGCGGCGCCGAGATAGCCGTCGCGGCGGGTCAGCACCGCGACCTGCAGGCTCAGGTCCAGGCCGGCCACCTCGAGCACCACCAGCGAACCGGCGGCGAGCTCCTCCCGGATGCTGCTGTCGGGTACCAGCGCGATGCCGAAGCCCGCCTCGATCAGCCGTTTCTGCGCGGTCAGGCTGTCGATCCGGAGCAGCCGCTCGCTGGTGATGCCGGCGGCCTCGAGCGTGCGGCGACCGTAGGCGGCGGAGATCTCGGGGCGTCCGGGTGGCTCGGGGAAGGCGAGCCAGCGCTGGTCGGCGAGCTCGTGCAGGCCGGTGCACCGAGTACCCGCGAAGGGGTGCTCGGGCGCCGCCGCGACCACCAGCCGCTCGGCGAACAGCGTCTCGGTGTGCAGGTCGGGGGCCGGGTCCGGGCTGTAGCGCAGGCCCAGCTGCACGTCCGCGCGGCGGACCAGTTCGCTGACCTCGCGGCTGGTCGCGGTGCGCAGGATCAGCTCCACGCCAGGGTGGCGGCGGGCGAACCGGCGCAGCACCGCGGTGAGGTCCGTGCTGGCCAGCGTGCCGACCAGGGCGATCCGCACCGGGCCGGTGTCCTCGGCCCGGACCGCACGCACGGCGGCCTCCGCGTCGGTCAGCGTGGCCAGCATCTTCTCGGCGAAGGGCAGCAGCGCGTGGCCGGCCTCGCTGAGCACCAGCCCGCCCGGCACCCGTTCGAACAGCGGAGCCCCGAGGCCCGCCTCCAGCAGCGCGAGCCGCCGACTCAACGCCGGTTGGGAGCGGAACAGCGCCGAGGCGGCCGCGGTGATGGTGCCGGCGCGGTGGATGGCGAGAAAGGTGCGCAGTGCGTCGATGTCCACGGCAACCCGTCATGCGTCTAGCGGATGGTTGGCCTCGAAAGTATGCATTGGACGGATGGGCTCTGTCCGGTCGACGATGACAGGGCACCCCACACACGCGATCCGAGGAGGACGGGAATGCCGTACGAGGATTCGGTCGGCGCAGCCTTCCGCGCACTGCACGAGACGGGCCGGGGTTTCCTGATGCCGAACGCGTGGGACGCCGGCAGCGCGGTCATCCTGGCCGAGGCCGGGTTCGACGCCATCGCCACGACCAGCGCCGGGATCGCCTTCTCGCTCGGCCGGGGCGACCACACCGTCGCGGCCGGGGGCACGCCGGTCGGCCGCTCGGAGATGTTCGACCGCATCGAGCAGATCACCTCCGCCGTCCGGATACCGGTCAACGGGGACCTGGAGTACGGCTACGGCGTGCCGCCGGAGGCCGTCGCGCAGACCATCCGGCTGGCCATCGACGCGGGCCTGGCCGGCGGCAACATCGAGGACCACGTCGATGGCGCGCTGCTCGAGCCGGAGCTGGCCTCGGCGCGGATCGAGGCCGCCCGGGAGGTGGTCGACGCCAGTGGCCGGCCGTTCGTGCTCACCGCGCGCACCGACGCACTGCTGCCGGGCGGCACGCTCGCCGAGTCGGTCCGCCGGGCCAACCTGTACCGCCTGGCGGGGGCCGACTGCCTGTACGCGCCGGGCGTGGCCGACCTGGACGCCGTCGCGACGCTGGTCCGCGAGGTGGACGGGCCGCTCAACGTCGTGCTCGGGCTCGGTGGCACGACACTCACCGTGCCGGCGCTGCGGGCGGCCGGGGTGGCCCGGATCAGCCTCGGCGGCAGCATCGCCCGCGCCGCGCTCGGCTTCGTCAGGGCCAGCGCCCGCGAGCTGCTCGACCACGGCACCCTGGAGTTCACCGCCCAGCAGATCCCGCAGCGCGAGCTGAACGCCCTGTTCGCCCGGTACGAGCGGACGCGCACCGCCGCAACTCCGTGATCATCAGGACACTGGGGCTGTTGTGGGCGTGCTCAAACAGCCCTCAGGTCCTGATGATCACCGAATGCCGGGCGGCGGGGCATCAGTTCGCCCGACCCTAGGACCGAGTGGCGGTGCGCGGCAGGTCACCGGCAGCCTGGCCGAGCAGCCGGGCGACGTCCTGGCGGCGGTACTCGCGGCTGAACTGCGACGGGCTGTCGTAGCCGACGCGGTAGCCGACGCGGTAGCCGACGCCGGTGACCTGGTTCGGGTGCGTGGCGACCAGGAGCCGGGCCTCCTGCAGCCGGATCTGCTTCTGGAACTGGATCGGGCTCATCGCGGTGACCGCCTGGAAGTTGCGGTGGAAGGCGGGCACGTCGGCTGGGGCGTCGGCTTCTGGCACGGGGTGTTCGACGCGGCGCGGGTCCGGGATGGGCGCGATGCGGAGGACGATGTGGAGGGCGCCGGCCCGGTTAGTGGCCGACCGCGAGCAGCGACGCCATCTCGGCCCAGCTCAGGGTGACCCGGCCCGGCCCTGGCGCCGGGCGGACGGCGGCGCGGTGCGGCCTGGCCCGGTCAGCCGGCCGGCGCCGCCGAGGGGCGGCACTCGACCCGTCCAACAGGGTGCCGATCCGGAGGAAGTGCTCCACGGGGATGCCGAGCTTCTTGGCGTGCTGGCCGGTGGCGGCCTTGAGCTGCAGGCCGTCGTCGGCCCGGTTCACGAGCTCCAGTGCCGAGGCGCCGGTGTGCAGCGCCGCGAGCGAGAGTGGTCGGTCGCCGTCCTCCTGGAACGAGCTGAACGCCAACCGGATCGAGCCGAGGGCCTGTTCGGCGCGGGACGCCGGGTCGGTGGCCGTGCGCGCCTCGTACAGGCTCGACCAGCCGGCGGCAAGGTTCGACCAGCCGGTCCCACCGAGCAGCCGGCGGCCACCGAGCAGCCAGTCCGGGTCGGGGCCGTCGGCGCGCGCCGGGGCGGTCAGATCGTTGGTGAGGCCGGCCGCCTGAATACTGAGCAAGGTCATCGCGAGCTGGCAGATGGCGTGCGCCCTGGGCAGCCGGCCGGTGTGACCGGTCCGCTCGGCGAGGGCGATGACCTCGGCGAACCTGCGGCGCAGCCGGGCCATGTCCTCGGTCACCGCGTCGAGGGCGGCGAGGGAGCGGCGGGCCCGGTCGAGCCTCGGCCGGCCGAGCGCCGGGGTCAGGCTGACGGTCGCCGGGCGGGCGGTGCGCGGCCCGACCTCGGTGCGTGCGGCGAACTCGCGGGCCCAGCGGGCGTGGGCCTCCCGGGTGGCGGCCGGGTCGGGATCGGACTCCCGGCAGTACGCGCGCACCGTCTCCAGCAGCCGGTACCGGGCCGGGGTGACCGTGGTGTCCGCGACCACCACGGACCGGGCCACCAGCGTGGCCATCGACTCGATCATGGACGTGGCGGCTGGCCGGACCGCCTCGGCGCCCTCCATCGAGAACTCACCGTCGAAGGCCCACAGCCGGTGCAGCAGCGCCCGGTCCGCCTCGGGGAGCCGCTCGACGCTCCAGCCGACGGCCGCGCGCAGCGTCGCGTGCGTGCTCAGCGACCCGCGCGGCACGGCGCCGAGCAAGGTGAACCGGTCGTCCAGCCGGGCGGAGATCTCGCCGAGGCTGAGCACCCTGGCGCGGGCGGCGGCCAGCTCCAGCGCCAGGGGCAGCCCGTCCAGTGCCGCGCACACCGCATGGGCCTCGGCGCGTTCCGCCTCGGTGGGGCGCCAGCCGGTGCGCACCGCCGTCACCCGGTCCAGCAGCATTGTCACCGCCGGCCCGTCGGTGCCGTCCGGGGCGCGCAGCGGCAACGGTTCGACCGGCACGCAGGTTTCGCCGTCGACCCCGAGCGGCTCCCGGCTGGTGACCAGGACGTGCAGGTCGGGGCAGTGTTCCAGGAGCTCGAGGACGAGCTCGGCGACCGGCTCGACGAGGTGCTCGCAGTTGTCGAGCACGAGCAGCCCGGGGCGGGCCGCGAGTGCGTCGACGAGGTCGGCGCACGGCCGCCCGGGGCCACCGACCGCGTCGGTCACCACCTGGGCGAGCGCGGCCGGCTCGCGGACGTGCGCGAGCCGGACCAGCCACGGGCTGTCCACCCGCTGGGCCACGTACTGGACGACCAGCCGGGTCTTGCCGACGCCGCCGGGGCCGACCAGGGTGACCAGACGCCGTTCCCGCAGCGCCGAGGCGACGGTGGCCAGCTCCCGGTCCCGGCCGACGAAGGTGGACAGCGGCCAGGTGCGGTTCCGGTCGGCCTCACCGGCCGCGCCGCCGCGACCGGTCGAGCCGCCCCGGCCGGTCAGGCAGGCCTTCGCGCCCCGCCCGGTCGGCGCCGCGGGGGCGGCCGGACCGGTCGACTCCGGCAGCAGCAGGCGGGGGTCGTGGCTGAGCACCCGCCGCTCCAGCTCCCGGAGCTCGGCGCCGGGGTCGACCCCCAGCTCGTCGGACAGCAGGGCGCGCACCCGGCGCAGCGCGGCCAGCGCGTCGCCCTGCCGGCCGCCCCGGTACAGCCCGAGGATCAGCAGCGCCCAGCGCCGTTCCCGGAACGGGCTCGAGGTCACCGCCGCGCTCAGTTCGCTCACCGCGCGTGCCGCGTCGCCCAGCGCTAGCCGCGCGGCTCCCCGTTCCTCGAACGCCACCTCGCGCAGCTCGGTGAGCTGGGCGCGCGCCGCCGCGACGAGGTTCGAGGTCGGCAGGTCGGCGTATGGCTCGCCGCGCCACAGCGCCAGCGCTCCGGTCAATACGTGCAGCGCGGTGCCGGCGCGGCCGTCGGCGAGGTGCCGGCGGCCCTCGTAGACCGCGCGGGTGAACTGGGCGGCGTCGGTCGCATCGGGGTCCAGCCGCAGTGCGTAGCCGGAGTTGGTGCGCTGCAGGAGCTGGCGGGCCTCGACACCGAGTGCCTGACGCAGCCGGGACACGCAGACCTGCAGGGTGGTGGCGGCGCGGGCGGGTGTGTCGGCGCCCCACACTGCCTCGGTGAGCTGGTCGTCCGGCACGGGCTGGCCCGCCGCGGCGATCAGCTCGGTGAACAACCGCCGGGGTACCGGGCCGCCCAGCTTGACCCGAGCTCCGGCAGCATCCACCTCCGTGGACCCGAGAACCCGACATGTCAACACGGACTTAGCATACAAAGACCAGGTCAACGCACATGGAACGTGCCACATAAATCGGCCGCCACAGGACCGCACAAGTGGCATCGACGCGACCGGGCGACCGGACCTCCGGGGTGGCCCCCCGGCTCGGGTCAGCCGGTGGAGCGACGCCCGTAAGTGGTCATGACCAGCGGGGATCCGGCCCGGCCGGCCGCGCGTGCCGCCGCGTGGCGCACGTCACCGGTTGTCCGGGCCGAGGTCGAGCAGCTCTGGCAAGCCGCCAGATTTGTGACCGTTCTGTAATCGAATGAGATCTAACGGTTCACCCGAAACCCCGGGAAACGGCCTGTTCGCCGCTGTTGTTCCGGCAAGCCTTTCGCTGAGCGGAAGGGCCGGCTGACGTCGCCGACACCGCTCCGGATACTGCGCACACCCCGATCGAGGGAACCTGGCGGAAGGTGGCCCAGATGTCCACGGACTCATCGACGAGCCTGACCAATGCTCGGCAGCGCTATGCGGGGTGGGTGCTGCCGCTGTGCTGGGCGGCGGTGGCGCTGGAGGGGTTCGACCTGGTCGTGCTGGGCGTGGTGCTGCCCTCGCTGTTGCGCTTCCCGGCCTGGGGGCTGACCCCGAACACCGCCTCGCTGATCTCGGTCGTCGGCCTGCTCGGCGTGATGGCCGGGGCGCTGGCGGTCGGCCCGCTCACCGACGTGATCGGCCGCCGGCGCACCATGTTGATCACCGTCGTGGGCTTCTCGGTGCTCACGCTGCTCTGCGCGGCCGCACCCAACCCATGGGTGTTCGGGGCGCTCCGGTTCCTCGCCGGGCTGGGCCTCGGCGGCGTGCTGCCGGTGTCGCTGGCCCTGGTCAACGAGTACGCCAAGACCGGCCGGGGCGGCTCGACCACCACCACGATGATGACCGGCTACCACGTCGGCGCCGTGCTCACCGCGCTGCTCGGTATCCTGGTGATTCCGAGCCTCGGCTGGCGGTCCATGTTCGTGATCGGGGCGCTGCCGGCGCTGGTACTGGTTCCGGTGATGCTGCGCTACCTGCCGGAGTCCACCTGGTATCTGCGGGCCAAGGCGGGGGAGCGCCCGGCCGAGGGCGGCCAGGCAGTCCAGCCGCGCAACCCGATCGGCACGCTGTTCACCGGCAGCTACCTGCGGGCCACCCTGGCGTTCTGGGTGGCGTCGTTCATGGGGCTGCTGCTGGTGTACGGGCTGAACACGTGGCTGCCCGAGATCATGCGCTCGGCCGGCTACCAGCTCGGCGCCGCGCTGGCCCTGTTGCTCACGCTCAACGTCGGCGCGGTGCTCGGCATGCTGGTCGCCGGCCGGGTGGCCGACCGGATCGGCCTGCGCCCGGCGACCCTGACCTGGTTCGTCGCCGCCATGGTGTTCCTGGCCCTGCTCAGCATCAAGCTGCCCGGCGCCGGTGTGTACATCAGCGTGCTGCTGGCCGGGCTGTTCGTGTTCAGTGCGCAGGTACTCGTGTACGCCTACATCGGCCAGCGCTACCCGACCTGGGCGCGCGGCACCGCCCTCGGCTCGGCCAGCGGCATCGGCCGGCTCGGCGCGATCACCGGGCCGCTGCTCGGCGGCGCGCTGCTCACCGCGGGCCTCGCCTACCCGTGGGGCTTCTACCTCTTCGCCGTCGTGGCCGCCCTGGGCGCGGTCGCCGTGGCGTTCGTCTCCCAGCCGTCGCCAACGGACCCCGTCGACTGAGCCCCGACTGCCCGCCGAGTTCAACCGCAGCGGCCTCCCGCCGCGCGACCGAGGCCGCTGTGGTTGAACTCGGCGGGGTCCCAACCTGGGTTCGTTCGGCGACGTAATCGGCGCTCTGTGCAATAGTGCGCAGACAGCGTCGGCCGATGCTGCTGTCCTGCTCCTCACACGGCCCGGTGGGCCACCATTGAGGGGACAGGGAGAATGAGCACAACGCGCGCGAGACCGGGTCCGATCTGGTCCGAATACCGTCAGCCCGAGTCCGTGGCGGCGGCCGGCCGTGACCGGCGGCCTACTGGGGTTTTCCCCACCCCCACCTCGGGGGTCAGCACCACTGTGCCGGGGGCCGACACCATTGGCCGCCTTTCGGCCCGCTGCGAATCTCGTCCGGTGAGCCCATCCCGGGCAGTTTCATCGGCCGAGGCAGCAAACCGATTCCGGCAATTCCCACGTTCTGTACGCCATTGGTGTCGCGGAAATGGGACCACGCTGACGGCCGACCGCGTCGCAACGGATTCTAGGAGCACATCATGAGGTCGCGCGGACCAATCGTCACGCTACTCGCCATTGTGGTATTCGGCCTGATCCTCCTGGCGGTCAACCTGTCCAAGTCCCCGACCACGGGTTCGGCGGCCAAGGCTGCCCCGGCCGGCGCGGCGCAGAGCGCGGCGGCGGTGGCCGCGCCGGCACGGTCGGCGGTCGTGCCGCCGCCGGCCGCCGCGAACCCGCCGGCCGCAGCCGCCGCCAAGCCCGACGCGGTGGCCGCGCCCGGAGCCGCGGCCGCACCCGACGCCGCCGCACCCGACGCCGCCGCCCCGGCGGCCGGGGGGACCCAATTCCCGGCCGCGGCCAAGTACACCGGCTACACGGACGGCAACCACGCCGCGATCGCGGTGACCGTGCGCGACGGCAAGGTGTCGGCGTACCTGTGCGACGGCAAGGCCATCGAGAGCTGGTACCAGGGCAGCGCGTCGAACGGCGGGGTGGACGCCAAGGGCAAGGGCGCCAACGCGCTCAGCGGGACGCTGGCCGGGCGCACCCTGACCGGCACCGTGTCCGCCGGCGGCAAGTCCTGGACCTACTCCGCCGCGCCGGCCAACAAGCCGGCCGGGCTGTACCGGGCGAAGTCCGACACCCGCACCACCGGCTGGATCAAGGACTCGTCCGGCAACGTGACCGGCCTGGCCCACGACGGTGACACGGTCACCCCGGCGGGCCCGCTCGACCCGGCCACCGCCCAGTCGGTTGAGGGTGGCGACCGTGTTGTCGGCCAGTAGCGCCTTCGGCGCGGACCGGCGCACGGACCGAGGGATCGCTCGATGACCAGCATGTCCGCCCCTGAG
>Ga0137416_10001125_pt1 | contig 13352 bp, 23 predicted proteins | sample CZODoug3_1_1_16f_FD_108282 | JGI IMG/M metagenome (GOLD analysis project Ga0137416, IMG submission 108282) | Vadose zone soil fungal communities from Angelo Coast Range Reserve, California, USA - CZODoug3_1_1_16fungal (Illumina Assembly) | ecosystem: Environmental > Terrestrial > Soil > Vadose...
CGACACAATGACCTGCAGCGCCCGGCGTTGCTTCGCCTTCAGCCTGATTTCGTTCACCCGTCCGATCATGCATCAGACGAGCTATCATAGTCTTTGATTCTATATCAACGGCGATGCACTAGCGACACTGACCCGTCGGTCCCGTGGTGCCACCAGAACGCGCCGACGTACGCGGCGATGATTGAGTCGAGCTTGTTCTCGTTGTCCAACGTCTGGGGCAGGCCGGCCTCAGCGTAGCGGCCGATTCCCAGCAACGGCGGCTCGCGCACCTCCAGGCTGCGCAACAGTTCGAGGAGCTGCTGCCAGGAGACGGGGTCGCGGTGCCTCAACTTGTATTTGAGAATGCCGTCGAGGTCGAAGAGCCCGAGCAGTGCCGGGTGCGGGAAGCACTCGAAGTAGAATTTCCCAGCGGCCCGCTCCGCGATGGCCATCGGGTTCTGCTGGTAGCCGCGCCCCTCCAGCACCTCGACGAAGTCCCAGATCCCGGCAGCCGGCCCGTAGCACGGATTTGAGGTGTTGGAGGCGTGAGCGCCGCACTTGAAGCCCTTCATCAGCGCTTGGGCAAGTTTGCGCTCCACTGGGCGCATCCCGGTCGCGTCGCGGACTACCAGCCCCTGGTCAATGGCGACGACATGGCCCTCGTGGGTTGCCGTTCTCGCCCAGGCCGTCGCGTCGCTCCAGCCGCAGGTGTCCGGCGGTGCGAGGAACTCCAGTGCACCGTCTCGGCGCAAGGCAAGGTGGCAGAGTGCGCCCTTGTTCCTTCGTCCCCATGCTGAGTCGAAGCCGGTGAAGACGACCTTGTGCACTGCCCCTCCGTGTCATTGAAGGACGCGCTCGCCCCGCGTGAGCTCGGAGCCATCCCAGCGCCGTCGCGTACCTAACTGACGTGGAGCCACGGTCGTTGCTCCTAGCTCGACAGGAGGGTGCCAACCAGTTCCAGACGAGACGCGAGAACGCCAGTGAAGCAACGCCGGTGAGGCTCACCGCGCTTCAGCATGCGCGGTCGGGAGCGGAAGAACCGGTACCAGTTTTGGGTCCCATATCTCACCGTGGAGAGTACCCCAAGGTACTACCACCTACGTCCCCGCGCTGGCACCGACGGAGCGAGCGCATCGGCCGCAGCAGCCTGCGAGCCGTCGTGGTCTACGGGTGACGCTCTTAGCCCGTGACCGAGGAAATGCAGAAGGGAGACAGACGCAGCGGAGGGATGTTCGGACGTGCTGGCGACGCCAACGGCCTCGTCATCGCCGGGACCTTGCGCTCTCCTGCTCCGCCGCATCCAGGCTCCTGGTCAGCAGCAAACGCACCACGTCCGCCCTGTTCACCGGCAGGCCCGTTTCCTTCGCGAGCCTCTCGGCGTACCTGTCGAGCCGCTTAAGTAGCGCCTCATCCAGCCTGAACGCGGTCATCTTCTTCGAGTCCGCCATCACGATCCCCTGGTCACGCCAGCATCCGCTGTACTTGCACCGCCGCGAAGGGTCGGCCTGTCCTCGTGCGAAAACCCTTGGCCACGAGTTCGCGCGCCACCGCCCTCAGCGACAACCCTTTCCTGCGCAACCGCCGGGCCTGGGCCACGAGAGCCTGCTCGCGCGGCTCAGGCTCGAGCCGCTCTCCGCAAGCGGCCAGCCGGTAGCCATACGGCACGTCGCCGCCGATGTACTGGCCCTGTGCCGCCTTGTGCCGTAGGGCGGCCGAGGTCAGGTCCGCTCCCCGATGGCCTCACGCTCCCACTGCGATACCGACGCGAGCACGTTGAGGACGAGGCGCCCGGCGGCGCTACGCGTGTCGATCTGCTCGGAGACGGAGAGCAGTGCCCACTTCCCGGTGCCGAAGTATCCTTCGACCAGCTTCCCAAGGTCCGACACGGACCGGGTGAGCCTGTCGAGCTTCACGACGAGGAGCGCGTCGGCCTTGCCCGTCTTCAGAAGGCCGAGGGCACGCTCCAGACCGGGACGTGCCAGAGTTTTGGCCGAGGCGCCGGCGTCGATGATGGTGTCCACAACGTGGAGATCGTACAGTTCGGCGTACGCCCTCGCCTTCGCCTGCTGGGCCGCAAGGCTCACGCCTTTCTCAGCCATCTTGTCTAGGCTGACTCGGCAGTAGACGATGGTGCGCGTTGCTGACACGATGTTACATTGTATGCTTACAGTAATACGGTGTCAATCTGGTCGAGAAGGAGCGCTGCATGACGACGAAAGCTCGACTCGCGAAGCGCAGCCATGAGCCCGTGGGTACGCTATCGTACGAATGCCCTTGGTGCCAGCAGTGGGTGGCCAGTCTGATCGGGCAACCGTACGTTGCATCGAGCGCGAAGCAATCGTGGCACCTCGCACATTGCAAGAACGCCGAATGTGGCCGCTGCACGCTGGTGCTTGTGGACGGCGACGAGCGCGGGTTCGCTCAATTCGACGCCATGGCGAAGCACGCCATTTCGCTGTTCCCAGCGCCTGCGCCTACGTATGCTCAACCGGCCGTCCCTAAAGAGATCGCAACCGAGTTCACCGAGGCGCTCCGCTGTCAAGCGGCAGGGTTTTTTATTGGCGCTGCTCTTGTGGGTCGGCGCGTCTTACAGTCTGCGATCCGCGAACGAAGCGGTACGGGACGCAACCTGCAAGAGGAGATCGACTCGCTGCCGAAGCTGTCAGAAGCGTACAAGGCACACGCTCACCAAGTACGACTCATCGGCAACGATGCAGCCCACGCAGGGACCATCACCGAGGAGGATGTTGTCGATCTCATCGATTTCACCGACCTGATACTGGCAGAGTTGTACGTCAATCCGGCAAGACTCGCGGCAGCACAGCAACGTCGTCCCTCGAAGTAGACGGAAAACTGGGCCCGACTGGCCTCAACTGACGCCGTCGCCGTAACGGCGGGAACCCGCTGTTACGGCTTCGCACACGATCGCCTCGATCACGTCGAGAGAGCGACGGGCTGGACCTCGACGTGGAGCACGCCGAAGACGCCGGCCTCGCCGCGCGCGAGGAGAAGTTCTTCGTAAGCGCGCAGGAGACTCACGCGGCCACCCCTTCGACGGTTCAGTTTCACAAGCTTCTTCTTGCTCTCCTCGTTTGCGTGCTGAACCTCAAGCGCGCGCCAACGCCGATCTGCTTCTGGCGTCCACATCTCGCCTGTCCAATCTGGCGGGTAGACGACCCATTCCTCGCGGTCGAACGCAGAGAAGCATGGCTGATGGAGAACAGTGGAGCGTGGACTCAGACCGTGCCGGCGTGCCTTCTCCTCTATCTGCTCCGCGATGTGGACCGGCGTGGACGAAGAGCGACCGCGCAAGGTGGCCTCCTATGCAAAGTCGTCATAAGCAGTGGACTCCTGCGCACGATGACCGGCAACGACCATCGTCGCAGCAATCGATATATCCGGCGAGGCATTTGGAGCAGACCTGACTAGCGCAATAAGGCGTCGGGCTGTAGCAGCTTGAACAAGAGTTCCCGCCAAAGCCGCAAACCGAGTTTGCCGTGCCGCTCTGACACAATCCACTCCCATCGCAACACCCCGCGCAGTTGCTGGGGCCGCAGGGCGGACCCGAGTTGAAGCAGTAAGAGCCGTCCCCGCCTGTGAGTCGGTCATAGTTCTTCCCGATAAAGGCGAGATGCGCTGAGTCCTGCGTCGATCCGTATCCGGCGTCCGTTAGCGCACTGTCGGTCACTTGAAAGACCGACAACTCGATCTGCGAATCTGCTTGCGACAGATTGGTCGCCCACCCACCTGTTAAATCACACACAAATCTTGCCACGTTTGCGCATGGCATTCTCGCGGCGACCGCATCCATCAGAAAACCCGTGTTCGTGTGATCGGAATGATCTGGAGTCGCTGCCGAATCCTGGATGTTCAACCAAGTATAAGTCGTCCCGGTGTTAAGCAGTTCCGCTCGCACGATGGCTTCAAGCGTATTGGTCAGGTCACTCCACCCCCAGTATGTCGCCGAACCATCTATCGCCGCCATGGTTCCGATCGTCCCGACTCTCAGGCGCTGAAGCGAAGCGTAACCGGTTCCCGGGTAACCGGTGCCGCTAGGGTTACCGTCAGCCAGCCTCAGAAAGTACGAGACGGTGTTCTTGTAAAGATAGACGGTCACCGCGTGGCCATCCATATTGGTCCAGGTAAAAGTACCAGTAGTCGGAGGCGAGTTCACGTCGGCCATATAGCGGATCGCGCGCCTCGCCCCTTCCTCGCGGGCCGCGTACCATGGATTCCCTGCGGGTCCTACACCACTGCCTGCATCGCCTGCAGTGGTGTACACGAATACGACCTTCACGGCAGGATTGGTGACGTCCCCGTAGGAATTCGGATTGAAAAATAGTTGCCAATCGTCTTCGTGTGCAACGACGTGGAAAGTCACCGCTCCCCATTGCGCAAGCGCCGAACCTGGCCAGAGCAGCCCGATGACAACGCTAAGACGAACAGCCGTTTGCCTCACAATCGCCGCCATACCTAGGGTCCTTTCTCCGCGCTGCTGCCGGTCCGGCACCCGTTATCCTTTAGGTGGCTCGAACCACGCCGCGCTTTGCTCGTCAACACTCAGAATCGTGGCTGTGTAGAGCACTCGACATTTAATCTAGAATGATATCGCGATACTTTGCCCGGAAGCGGAGCGTGCACCTTTGATGTTCATCGATGTCTCTGGTGCGGTCCCGGATTGCGGCCCAGCTACTCGCGCCCGCGCGACGCGCGTGGTGACAGCTTCCCACTACTAACATCTGCCGGTATGGCATGGGACCTGAAGAAGAGATCCATCGCGTGCCAAACGAGTGGTGGAAGTCATCGCGCTCAGTGCTTGAACTCGAAAATCTCTAGAGAGATGTCGGGTGGGAGAAGTCGCAGCATCGGCAGGAGTAAACACACGCCCAAGAAGACGACTGCCGAGCCAAATACACCCGCTGTGCGATCGTACCGCAACCGCGACCACAGCCCGCGCAGAGCGACGCTCGGCAGCCTTGCACCGTAGACTGGGTGAAAGCCATGCTTCAACGCCAGCCGTCGCAAGAGCGGCGCCGTGAAGTAACTCAGATGTGGTGACGGAAAGTTCTTCTGCCATAGCCGCTCGAGCGGCCGGTGGATCCCAAAGGACGCGAGCGCGAGCGCGAGCCTAAAGAACGGCCCGCGAGCATCGGGCAGATTGATCACCAGCAATCCGCGGCGAACGAGCGCCTCTCTACAAGAGACGAGCGCCGCGTTGACGTCTGGAAGGTGCTCGAAGACGTCGTGGAACGTAATCGCATCGAACTTCTCGTTCCGTGACAGCGCCGCGGGAAACACTCCTGGCCGCACGTCGTTTCCGGCTTCGGCCGCCACCCGCGCCATCTCGAGATCGGGTTCAATCCCAACCACCTGCCATCTGTCAGCATGGGCCGCGCGTAAGAACCAACCGTGCGCACATCCCACATCGAGCAAGCGACCACGTCGCTCGCGGAGCCGCCCGAGTACACGCAGAATGGCACGAAAGTTTCGCTCGCGAAGATGGCTGAGCGCACCAGAACGTGTGTGCTCGTCTATGATTTCATGGGCGTGTGGGCTCGCGATTTGCTCTGCAAGGGTTGAGGCCCGAAATCCGCATTCCGCGCACCGAAGCAGCCAAGGGGGCCGCCCTAGTCGGAACGCGCTTTCGCAAACGGGACAAGAATGCATGCCTGGTGACATGCCATTAGGAGGCACTTAAGCGCAAGGAAGTGCATTGGACCAGAAGCTCGCCGCCGAGTTGAGGACGCGGCGAACAACGCACGCACTGAAGCGATCCCTGCGCCCCGCCAGCTTGCAGCGCAATTGCCGGACGCGTACGAGCAAAGCGCCAAGGATCGCTGCCGCCCCGCACCACGAATCGCAGCCGAGATCCTGCCCCGCGACGCCGGCCATGCAATCGTGATCATCAACGTCTGGCCCTCCGCACTCGCCCCGGTCGGCGTGCATGTGCGCCAGGAGAAGGGTGGCAAACTCTCTGATCAGGCGTGGGCGTTTCCGGTCCGCGTCGGGTCCCATACCCGCTACCTCCAGCCGGACCAATTCGGTAGTCTGGAGAACGTGAGTGCCCGAAGGGTTGCAGCGTTGCTTCTCGGAGTCCCGGTCTCGGCCGCTCGCTGGTCGGCAACCTCCAGGTCGTCCTGGAACTCGACCGGATCGGTGTGCAGGTGATCAGTGTGCGCGAGCCTTGGCTGGACACCTCCGGGCCGCTGCGGTCGCTCCTGATCGCGATCTTCTCCTGGTGCGCGGAGCAGGAGCGGCTTCGCCTGATCGAGCGCACGCGCGCCGGGCTCGACCGCGCGCGCCGGCAGGGGAAGCGCAACGGCCGGCCGCCCGTGGAGTTCGACGTGGAGCAAGCCCGCGCGCTGCGAGCCCAAGGCATGTCGGTCCGGGCCGTGGCCACCGCGCTGGGCGTGGGCGTCGCCACCGTCCACCGGGGACTCCAGGCAGCGCCGGCCGACGTTCGGTAACCGAGCTTCGAGTGAAGCCGAGACGCGCAGCACTAGGGGGGTTCTGAGAACGACGAGGATAGGTTCGCTTGTTTCGCGACCTGCTCGGCCTGTTCCAGGACAAGTCGAGCTTCGCGAAAGAGCCGACTGCCTACGAGGGTCATCGCCTCGTCAATAAGGTTGGCGACTTCGAGCGCGGGGTTCTGCGTCTTCTTGACTGCCACGGTGGACTCCTTCTCCACCGTGGTTGAGGGCCCGAAGCACGAAGGGCCACCCTGCCGATGCAGGGAGGCCCACCGTGAACCGACCTTAGTCGAGGTTCTTGTTAGGCGCGCTCGACAAGCCGGTGGAAAGCTCGCGCCGTTCGGTTACCCGAACAACATCTTTATACACCATATCGGCCGCTTCGTCGAGGAGGCACGAGCCGGCTACAGGTGGTTATGCGCTCGTGGCCGACTTGAGCGGGCACTTCTCGCGGACCGCCATGGTCACTTGGGAGAGGATGTCGCGCACTCGCTGCACCAGTTCCAGGACCCGTTCGGGCTCGCTGATCACGTCACCCTTGATCGACGCATGGAACTGGACCGCAGCCGTCAGCAACAGTTCACCCAACGCGACTGGCGACTGAGCCACCGGCGGGATTACCGAGGACTCGGAGGTCGGCGTCGGTTGCTCGTCCCTCATGGTCCGGGTGTTCAAGTCGGTGATCGTGGCCTTCACGGTCAGCTTCTGGTCGCCCTTGCCCTGCGCGGTCTGGTCGGCGAGGGCGCCAGCTACGACGAGGTGCGGAAGCGGTACGGTGTCCCTGCGTCTACGCTGCGGCGGTATAGGGGAGCGCGGCGCCCGTGTGGAAGCTAAGAGGCCATAGCCAACGCACCGCAGGATCCACTAGGCCGAGAATCAGCCAGAAGACCCCTCCGAGAAGCGCACCCCACGCGAATACCTTCACTCCTTCCGCCCCCCACACGCCAGTGGCCGGGTGAGCCCAGATGCTTCCGCTGAGCCGGTACGCGCCACCGCCCCAGATGATCCAAGTCTGCAAGGCGATATTCGCTACGTGAACGATCAGCCACGCACCAGTGCTCACAACCCCTCCGACTCTGCGGTGCGGCAGAGTCTCCACGGTACTAGCGTTCGCCGCAAGCACGCGCCCTCGCGTGGGAGCGCAGCGCTCAAAAAGGGTCAATCGGCGACGGCTTCAGATCGGGCTCGGAAGCCTACTGCGCCACCTTCCCTCTTGTCGCCCGTAACCGGCCGTTTTTGAGCGGCCCGAGTTCGGCCACCTGCTACGTGGTAGGCTCTTGCCTGAGAATGCAGCGTCGGACGCAGGTCCTTCTCCTCTTCGCGGTCCTGATCCTTGGTGGGCTTGGATACAGGTAGTTGCATGGACCAACGGGCCGCCAAGCGCCGCGCGGGATCTCGACTGTGACGGGGTCGTTTCTCCACGGGAATGGTACAGCGCAGGGTTGAACCACGGGTGGCGCAGGGCTTCGGACGGAACTCCGGGGTGCATGGAAGTGTTCGCGCTCAAGGATGGGTTACCAGTCGTCTGCGTGTGCACGCAGGAGCCACGTTGCCGGCGTGCGGGGAAATGGCCGGCGGAGTGTCATGAAGGGCTCCGTGCGCAGTAGCGCGAGGAAGCCGACGAGCCCGGTTCACTCGTCGTCGAAGTCAGAGTGGATCGCGCGGAGAAGGTACGTGTGGCGACCGCCGGTCGGTCGTCCACGAACGGTGGAGGTCAAGATCGGCGTCCCGAGGCGCTCCGGGCGCGACTGGGCCTGCCGACTGGCGATCACCGGCGTGCCCTCGGAGTTCGACCGACCTGTCCACGGGATCGACTCCATACAGGCGTTAGAGGTGGCGCTGCGTGCCGCCGGTACACTACTGGCACGAATGCCCGAGTTCCGGGCGGGGCAAGTCGAGCAGTGGAACAAGCCCCTAAAGTACGACACCGACCTGTTCTTGCCGTTGCCGATGGAGTCGCTGCAGGGCGCTCTCCAAGGAGTCCGCCACTACATCGAGCGCAAGGGGAGTCGGAGGGGCATCCACGGCGAGATGCTGCGTAGTCTGCTGAGCGTGATGCGCGAGGTCCAGTTGGATCTCGCCACGCTTGCTGCCCACTTGCCGATCACACCAAGGCGTGGGCGGATCTTGCGTCCCTGAAGACAACGGGCATACGCGCCCGCCCTCACACGCGCCATCGACGTTGCCGGCGCGCTCCATCATGCCGTCGCCGCCGGGCAGGAGAACGTGACCGCCAACGCATCACCTTCACTCCGCCGCGCACGGGCCTCCTGGTGGCGACCGGCGCCGGCGAGCAGTGACGCGAGGTGGCGCAGGGCATCGGCGTTCTGGGGTTCGCGCTGAACGGCGTCCTGGGCCAGACCCAACGCCGCTTGGTGGTTACCGTCCGCTTCCGCGACATGCCGTGAAAGTTTGATCAGCACCGCCGCATCTATGGCGCCGAGGGCTGCGATCATCTCGAAGAAGGGACGGAGGGCAACGTCGGTCACGTCCATCGCGTGGAACGTGGAGATCACGCGGTCGCGAATGATGTTGTGGGAGTTGATGAACGGCGGTGCGGCGGGGTCGAGCTTCAGCGCCTGCGTGATGTACTTGACCGCGTGCTCAGCATCGTCCCGGGCGTCCGCTTCGGCCGCTAGGCCCCAAAGTAGGTGCGCTGAGACAAGCTGGGCATTCTGAGCCACCGCTTCTGCCCTCTTCAGGATCTCCCAAGCGGCATCGTGGAGGCCGCGCCCCGACAACGTCATCGCCTTGTCGATCTCCTCGCTGATGCGGACAGCAACGTCGGGCTTCACCTTCCGGGTCACGCTCCTCCCTTCGTAGTGGAAGCCGAAGCGCGAAGCGGCCCCTCCCATAAGCAGGAAGAACCGCCGGCCGAGGCTTTTGAGAGGTGCATTGTACACGATAATGCGGTCGCTCGCGGAGCGCCGGCCTCCTCGCACCCGTGCTCCAGGTACACACATGCCCGAGGGCCGTCGCGCCGACCAAACGGAGTCGCTAATCATGCGCGGGCGAGGGCATACGCCGGAGGCCCTCCGGGGTCACAACTGGCACTTTGATGAACTGCTCTACGTGCCCCTCCTCGGGGCCTTGCCCGACGCACTCGGCACTCCTGCATGTCCCGTTCTAGCCCACCCCAGCGCAGAAGGAGCGGGAGGTGCAGGACACTGGTTGAGGTCGGTTTTGCTGTCTGCGCCGCTAGGCGCAAAGGCTACTCGGACCCGTCCGTTGTGCACTTCGGGTGCTGCCGGCGCATCCCGACTCCGTCCGGTCGATGCGTCGCGAGGAAGATTCTGTCCCCGAGTCGTTGGCCACGACGCCGGCAGGCGAAGGCGGCAAGCACCCCGGCCGATACCTCGCCCTGGGGGTCATCAGCGCCGGCGCCGGCTTGGCTCTCATGCCGGGCAGTCCTGATGGATCGTCCTCTGCGCATTCTCGCCGGGCCGGCCGCGATCTCATGGCGGGCGTGGGCCGTTTCTCCGCTCTTCAAGAGGGGAACGGCGAGTAGCTCGCAGCGGATGGTGTATAGAAGTCCTGTACATCATCCGCCCTGATTCGGTAGCTGAATCGCAAATCGCATTATGGCCTCGCGGGGCGCTGCTGCTGCGCGGAGCGCGCTCGCGGCTACCACCCCCGCCATCTGATCGTTTGCGTGCGTGCCGCGAAGCCGCAGGCCTATTCCCTGGCGCTCCGCGCGGCCGTGCCCCACTTGCATACTGGCAACGGTGAACTGCGGACCGCGAGCGGACTGGTTCGTCTCTATCCGTCCCCTGTATGGGGCCTCCGGCCCAACTGGGCGACTACGATAGCTCGCAGGTGACTGTCCGCTACCATCCGTCCCCTTACCGTGGCCTCCGGCGGACGGGGGAAGTACCTTTCCTAATCTGACGGAAATCAGTGCTCGCCCAGAGCGGAATGTTGCTGCCACTACTGGTGCTGGTCTGTGGGGTCACGAGCGGAATGGTTGCTCTGAATCAGTCGCTGGGTACGTGCCGGTCAAGAGCGAACTGGGTCCTCTGGACCGGGGCTGGTCTGGGGACTGGTAGGAAGCCTACTGGTGACTGATTCAGCACTGGGAGGAGGAGGGCCTCCAGCCCGACGACGACGACCAGTCGCATACCTTGCTCCTGTAGGTCCTGGTCTGGTTCTGATTTTAGTTCCGATCAATGGCCGAGTAGAGGCTGAGTACTCAGTCGAAGTTGTCGGTTACCGGACTAGTATACGACTGATTCTTTATGTGAGTGAAAGTAGAGCTACAGTATAGGCACCTATCTAGTACATATATAGGCTGAACCGCCGTGAAGTCCCCGGAGGCAGCCTCTATATTATACGCTGAACCGCCGTGAAGTCGCTGGAGCGGATCCCTGAACCGCCGTGAAGTCCCGGGCGGGTCCCTGAACCGCCGTGAATCGGCAGCGACCTTGGGGTGCTCCGGGGCGCGCCACAATATCGGCTGCATGGAAACGACAACGACCCCACCTACGTGCGACAGCGTGTCGCACCCTGAGCCGCCATGTTCTCCGGTTAGGGCCCGGGTATGAAGACCAAAGGCAGACCACCCACGATCTCCCTCCGCCGGCTCGACGAGCTACTGCAATACGTCGGCGTCGGGACCGAGTACACCGACCGCGACGAGGACTTCGCCGCCGTCTTCGACATCTCCGAGCGGCAGTTCCAGCGGGTGATCGCCCTCGGCAAGCGCCTGGGCAAGCTGGACTCGCGGCTGTTCAAGGTGTGCCTGGGCCAGGGCTGGTACAACGTACGGACGGTGTGGGTCACCGTGCCGCTGCCGTACCTCGGGGACGGCGAGTGGGAGAAGTTGGTGGTGGCGCCGGCCGGAGAGGTCGTGGAGCAGGTCGCCGCGATAGCTCAGCGGCCGGTCGTCCCCGAGGTAAAAGCCGCCGATCCTGACCCCGTAACCGAGCCGGTCGCCGACGCCGAGTACTTCGCCGTGCCTTCCTTCGAGCCCGAGGACGACATCGAGGAGGAGGCCGCCGCCCCATTAGCTCAGCCGGCCGCCCAGCAGCCCGCCCCGGAGCAGCCGATCCAGGTCACGCCGGGGATCGTCCGGCAGATGATCCTCTACGCCGTGCAGCGGCTCCGCCGCGACGGCAAGCACACCCAGCGCCGGCAGTCCTGGATCGAGGGCAGTGACATCCCCGCCCTGGTCGAGGAGTTGGCCCAGGGCCGTCCGGTCAACGAGAAATTTCTCAGCGGGGTGGTCCTGGTGCTGGCCCTCCAGGCCATCGACGCCTGCCCTCCGCCGCACCCCCGCGCGGCTCAGATCGACCTCGTCGAGCGGTTCGTGTTCTCGCACCTACGTGAAACCCACCCAGACGACGACGACGAGGCCGAGCGGCTCCGTCAACAGGTTCTCGCGGCGACCACGCGCGACCAGATCCTGGCCGCCCTGGACGCGGTGACCAGCGACCGCTCCGAGTTCGGCCGTACTGACGAGGCAGCGTGCACCGTCATTCGGTCCGTGATCCCGGGGTGGGAGCCGGTGCCCGTCCAGGTCGAGGCAGACGCGGACGCGAACGTCCAGGTGGAGGTTCCGCAGATCACCATCAACGGATTGCTGGACGAGCCGTCGAACCTGCCGAAGAGCACCAACTCCGACGAGGTGGACGTGGACGCCTTCATCCGCGAGTACGGGGACCGAGCCGCCAGAGGTTAGCCGAAGGTGAGGTTCTCAAGACCATCCAAGGCGAGCGCTGGCGCAACGATCTCGGCGATCACTACGTGATCGACCGGCGCACAACCTGGTCGTCGCCCAGCACGTAGACCTCGAAGTCCTCGGCTGGGAAATCGGCGTGCTGAAGGAGTGGGAGCGCGTGTGTGCGACCTGCGACTACACCCTCGGGTAGCGGTTAGAGCCCGGATATGAGCGACCGCCGCGACCCGACGCTGGACCCTGCCAAGCTCCTCGGCGAGCCCGAGAGCCCGTCCACATTGCACCGCGTCGTCATGGACACCCAACAGGGTGCGCGCCGCGTACAACGACTCGCACATCACGACGATTTTGGAGTCCGGCCGGTCGTCCTCATCGGTACCCAAGCCAGCGGTTAGAGCCGATCAGGAGCCCATGAAGGGCTCAAGGAGAAGAACATGGACAACCAGAAGCCGAACAAGTGGGAGAGGATCAACGCGCTGGAACTCGGGATCGAGGCGCTGAAGTACAACATTGATAATCTTGAATTGTGGGCCGAGGACTGCGAGAAAGCTGCCACCACCCTCGTCGAGAGCGAGGACGACAGCGAGGCGCTAGAGGTTGGGGTCGAGGCGTTGGATGATCGCGCCGACTTCTACAAGTGCAAGAGGAAGAGCCACCAGGACGCCCTGAAGGTGTTCCAGGCCAAGCTCGAAGCCCTCCAGAACAGGAACGCGCCCCAAGCCGAGCCCGCGCGAGTCAACGTCGTCAAGAACGAGATCGAACCCGCGCAGGGCCCGCTGGACATCGACGAGATCGACCTCAACTCGTTCCTCGACGAGTCCGGCGACGAGGACGGCGAGGACGAAGGCGGCGAGGGACAGATTCTGCACTGAGGTGGCAGCGGTTAGGGCCTCAGTGATGGAGCGGCAATCCCGCTGCCCACACATGGAGGAAAGCCAGGCAACACCGAAGGTGATGAAGTTGATCGACGCGGGCACGGGCGAGATGGAGTGTAAGGTCTGCGGCTCGTCGCACTGGATCAGGCGGGCGCTACTACCGGGGTAGCTGGCAATGCGTGAACGGTTGCAAGCTGCCCGAGCGGTTACCGTCCGGCGGTTAGAGAGAAGAGAGTATCAGGCAGCACGTACGCGGCAAGGCTCGGCAGCTTTGGCAGGGTAAGGCAAGGACCGGCAACGCCAAGGCAACGCATCGAAGGGCGGCCCTGGGGAACTCAACTGGGGCCGCCCAGC
>Ga0137416_10001132_pt1 | contig 13328 bp, 11 predicted proteins | sample CZODoug3_1_1_16f_FD_108282 | JGI IMG/M metagenome (GOLD analysis project Ga0137416, IMG submission 108282) | Vadose zone soil fungal communities from Angelo Coast Range Reserve, California, USA - CZODoug3_1_1_16fungal (Illumina Assembly) | ecosystem: Environmental > Terrestrial > Soil > Vadose...
CGAGCAGCAGGACGAGGAAGCCCAGCACATAGACCAGCGCGCGCCACCACGTCAGCCGGCCCGTCCGCGCCGCGACGTAGAACGCCCACGCGCACCCCAAGGGGAGCGCGAGCAGGAGCAAGGCGACGACGATCTTCATCTGGCGAAGTGATCGGCGATCACGCTCCCCACGCAGGCCGTCAGCCGCACCCCGGTGGGGACATGCAGGAATTCGTTGGGCCCGTGCGCGTTCGAGCCGGGGCCGAGCACGCCCGTGATCAGGAACTGCGCCTCCGGGAACCTCTCTCCCAGCATCCCCATGAAGGGAATGCTTCCACCTTCGCCCAGGGCCATCGGCGGTTTTCCGAAGAAGCTGCGCGAGGCGCGGTCGACCGACGAGGCCAGCCACTGCGCGAGCGGCGGCGCGTCCCAGCCGATCGATGCCTTCTCCCCTTCGAAGGTGACGCGGGCGCCGGAGGGTGGATCTTTCTCCAGCGTCTCCTTCACGGCGCGTGTCGCCACGGCGGGGTCGACGCGCGGAGGAATGCGCAGCGAGATCTTGCACGCCGTGTAGGGTCGCAGGACGTTGCCCGCGCTTCCCAGCGGAGGCAGCCCTTCGATGCCGGTGATGGCGAGCGCCGGTCTCCACGAGCGATTGAGGATCATCTCCACCTTGTCGCTCACCACGGGGCGGGCGCCCTGTACGAAGGGGAACTTGCTCCACACCTCGTCTCCGAGCACCTCGGCAGTGAGCCGCGCCTGCTTCAGCCGTTCATTGGGAATCTGCACCTGCAGCGCGTCGAGCTTCACCTTGCCGGTCTGTTCGTCGTCGATGCGGCTGAGCAGCTGGCGGAGGAGGCGAAACGACTCCGGCACGATCCCGCCGGCGTCGCCCGAATGCACGCCCTCCTTGAGGATCTCCACGCGCAGGTTGCCCGCGACCATCCCGCGCAGCGAGGTCGTCATCCAGAGCTGCTCGTAGTTGCCGCAGCCCGAGTCGAGGCAGACCACCAGCGAAGGCTTGCCGATCCGCGGCGCAAGGTGCGCGATGTAGGCGGGCAGGTCCGTCGAGCCGCTCTCCTCGCAGGCCTCGATCAGCACGACGCAGCGGGCATGGGGCAGGTTCTGCTGCTGCACGAGCCGCAACGCCGCCAGCGAGGCGAAGCTCGCATACCCGTCATCGGCGCCGCCACGCCCGTAGAGCTTGTCGCCTTCGCGCAGGGGCGACCAGGGCGACAGCCCCTGCCGCCATCCGCTCATCTCCGGCTGCTTGTCCAGATGGCCGTAGAGCAGCACGGTCTCGCTGCCCTGCCCGGGAACCTCCATGTAGATGACCGGCGTGCGATTCTCGAGCCGGACGACTTCGAGCGACAGCCCGGCCACGGGCTGCTTGCGGCACCAGCCCTCGATCAGCGCCACCGCCCGATCCATGTTCTGCTGCCATCGGGGATCGAAGGCAGGCGACTTGTTCGGGATGCGGATGTACTCATACAGGGCGGGAAGGATCTCCTCGTCCCAGATCCGCTGCGAGGATTGCAGCGCGCGCGGCGCGTCGAGAGTCGGCATGGCGGCGCTCTCCTATCACAGGACCGCGCCGTGTAGGCTGCCGGCGTGCTCCTGCGGCTCGTCGATGATTTCAGGCGCGCCATGGACCTCTCGCTCGTCCTGGACGAGGAGGGCATCGCGCACGAGTTGCGCAGCGCCGGCGAGGACCGTTGGGAGCTGACGGTCGACGAGCGCGACCTGGCGCGCGCGCAGGCCGCGCTGACGGCCTTCGAGCGCGAGAACCCGCCGCCGGCGCCGCGGGTGCAGCCGCCGCGATCGCCGACGCCGGCGGTCGCCTGCGGGCTCCTGTTCTTCCTCTCCGTTCTCGCCTTCCACGTCTGGACCGGTCCGGAGTCCTCCACGTCGCCCTGGTTCTCGCGCGGAAGCGCGGACGCGGCCGCCATCGTCCGGGGCGAATGGTGGCGGACCGTCACTGCCCTCACGCTGCACGCGGACGCCGGTCACGCGGTAGGGAATGCCGTCCTCGGAGGGCTCCTGCTCGCCCTGCTCGCTCACGCTCTCGGTCCGGGTCTCGCCGCCATTCTCATGGTGCTCGCGGGCAGCGCCGGCACGCTCGCGGCCGCGGAGCTGCTGCGGCGCGACTTCATCTCGGTGGGCGCGTCCACGGCGGTGTTCGGCGCGCTGGGCGTTCTCGCGGCCCTGCGGCAGCACCGGCGGCGCGCCTGGGTGCCGCTCGGCGCCGGGCTGGCGCTGCTGGCGTTTCTCGGCACCTCGAAGCGCGCGGACCTCGCCGGGCACCTCTGCGGCTTCGCCTGCGGCGTGCGCCTCGGCGCCGGCGTATCGCTCTTGCCGCCGCTGCGCGGTCGGGTGGCGCAAGGGGCGCTCGCTTCCATCGCCGCGGCAGCTCCGATGGCGGCTTGGCTCGCCGCTTTCCGCTGAGCCCCGCACCGCAGCGCACCTTCCCGGAGATCGCGCACGTCCGCGCAATCTCGCCGCTGTGGCCAGCGTCCGTTTACTGGCGTCCCTGTGGCAATCTGTTTGGTGCAGATTTTTACCAAGGGGAGCCAATCACAATGCGAAGGATTCTGATTGCAGCAACCATTTGTGCCGCTGCCTGCGGCGGCAAGAGCACGATCATGGCCACGGCCGCGATCAAGGCGAGCGCAACGCAGGCCCAGTCCGGCATGAGCTCGGCGAGCACGAACACGCAAGCGAGCATCGGCCTGCAGGGCATCGGCAGCGCAGTGGGCGGAGCCGCCGCGTCGGGCAACGTCTCCACCGTGGACCTGAGCACGGGCTTGCAGGATCCCGGTCAGCTCGCCGCTGCAGCGCTGGCGCCGTCTTCGGGCAGCGTGCACCAGGCGCTGCGCTTGTCGGGCGCCTCGAATGCCGCCACGTCCATTCCTGTCGGCTGCGTACGGCGCGACCCGAGCGGTTCGCCGACGCTGGTCGCGCCGGGACCAAGCTGCGCCGCGGATACCTATCTGGAAGTCGACTACGACAACGGGGACGTGGTGAAGGTGACGTGGTCCGAGACCGCCACCAGCTTCGACCTGAAGTTCGAGGTGACCGCGGGCCCCTGGATGGGCACCAACCTGCACTACACCGGCAACCTCAACGGCAACACCGCGACCGTAGGCGTGAGCGGATCGATGCAGTTCTCGCGGACCGGCAGCGTCGTGCACGTCAACGCCGACTTCAACGTCACGTATTTCGTCTCCGTCTCGCAAAGCGCGAGCAGCACGACCGTGAACATCAGCGTGAGCGGGACCGCAACCGATCACATTGCTCTCGTCCGGGCGCATGAGAACTTCGGGCTCGGCTTGGACAACTCGACGAGCGGCCAGACGACGACGAGCACGGTGCGGTGGAACGGCGGCGTCGGGATCGACCTGCTCAAGGCCGACGGCGTGGCCATCGATCACTCGGTGGCGTTCAACGTGAACGCGACCGTCACCACCCAGACCATGGGGACTGCCTCCACCGTCACCTGGTCGCTGAACGGCGACGTGGAATACGACGGCTCGGTGGCCGGCAACCTCGTGACCAAGAGCAACCAGGTCTATGTCGACTGGACCGACGGCATGGAGGACACCTTCGATCCGTCGTCGCTGGCCCACCAGCTCTAGGCGAGGTCAGCTCGAGAGTGGAAGGGCCCGGGGCGAAGCGCTCCGGGCCCTTTTCTTTCAGTTCCGGAACCCAGCCGGCCGCGGCGCCGGTCTGGGAAGGGGCGATGCGTGATGATGCACCATGCGCCAGGCCCCTCGCTCGCGCACGAAGATGTTCGTAGCCGCCAGCGACCCGCCGGGAACGATCTCCGCGCAGACCACCCAGGCGGCTTCGCCCGCGACGTGCGCGGAGGCCCCCTCGCAGCTGATGTCGGGCGGCGCACCGCCGCCGAGGAGGATGCGGCGCCAGCTCGACACCACCTCCTCGCGTCCAGACAGGGGCTCCCAGCCGGGGTGCAGGCAAGCGATCGGCACCTCGCGCGCCCAGAGCGCGTCCATCGCCTCAGCGTCCCGCTGCGCGAACGCGGCGTAGAACGCCGCGTTGGCTTCCAGCACTTCCCGCTCCGCGGCCGTCATGAGCGGATTGTACCGCGCCGATGCGGCCCGCGGCGGGCAAGGCACAGCTTCCCGCCATGCGCATCGGGTTTCTCATGGACCCCCTGGAGAACGTGCGGGTGAATCACGACTCCACGTTCGCCTTGATGCTCGAGTGTCAGCGGCGGGGCCTGGAGGTCCGCGAGCTGCGGCAGGAATGGCTGTACGTCGCCGGCGCGAAGGCGTGCGCGCGGATGCGGACCGCGGAGAGACAAACGCATCATCCTCTTGCAGGGAGAGCCGCTCGGAGCGGTGCTGCGCGTGCCGCGCGATGGCGAGCTGCGCGCAAACTTTGCATCCGGAGGCAAGGCGGCGCCGGCATCGGTGACGGCGCGGGATCGCGAGATCTGCCGGCGGCTGGCGCCGGCGCTGAACGAATCGGGCCTGTGGCTAGCGGGGATCGACGTGATCGGAGGCAAGCTGACCGAAGTGAACGTCACCAGTCCGACGGGACTGGTGGAGATCGACGCTCTGACCGGGGATTCGCTGGAGGCGCGCGTGGTCGACTTCGCGCTGGAGCGCGCCGGATTGCGCGCCCGCGCCGCCGCAGGTATGTGATGCGCATGTTGCGGATCGCGGCCGCTGGATTCCTGGCCTTCGGCCTCGCCTGCGGAAGCGGCAGCGGCAGCGGCAGCTCCAGCGCGACCTTGAATGGAGTGGTGCGCGGCCAGTCGATGAAACCGGTGGACGCCGTCTCCTCGCCCGCGCGTGTTTCCCTGGGCGCCATCTCGGCAGACGTCGCCGCCATCGTGTTGAGCGATGTGTCGGGCGTGTGCGCGAAGCTGACCGCGAACACGGAGCCGAAGAACGGGAAGGCCCTGGTCATCATGCTCGCGGATGTCGACCGGTCATCGTTCTCGGTCACCGCGCCCTCGCAGCCCGGGACCTTCGATGTGTTCAATCCCACCGGAACATTCGGAATCCCGCCCGCGCATCTCGCCGTGGTGCGCTTCGGCGTGAACGAGTCCTGCGCCGAGGTGCCCGAGCAGTCCGCGGTCACGACCTCCGGCGCGGTGAAGCTGACGTCGGTATCGGCCAGCGGCTACGCGGGCACGTATACCATCGGGCTCGAGACCGGCGAGCAGGTCAGCGGCGAGTTCCATACGGCGAGCTGCCCGGGTCTGGCGACCTATCTCGCCACCCCCACGCACTCCTGTGGCGGGTGACGTGGAGCGTCCGGACAAGCCGAGCGATCTGTCGGAGGCGGCGCTGGCGCTCGATCGCGAGCTGCGCCGGTTCGCGGACCTGGCCGATCAGGCCGGCCGGCTCAAGCTCAACACGGAGAAGAACCTGGAACGGGCGACGGAGGCGCTGACGCGGGCGGCGGAGAGCCAGGACAAGATCAACGCGCATGTCCAGCAACTCGTCGCGGCCGTCTCCGTCACCCGGCAGAAGCAGGAGAGCGATGCGGCTGCGCTGATGAGGCGCGCCGAGGAGATCGCAGGGAGGCGCAAGGAGTTCACCGAGGTGCTGCAGCGGATGGCGGGGCTCGGCCGCATGGCGAAGGAGGTGCAGGAAGCGCTCCAGGCCGGGTCCTCGGCGGTCGACGAGGTGCAGTCGCGCATGCAGAGGATCGCCGACGAGGCGGCCGACATCGCGCGTGTCGCGCAGGAGAAGGAGATGGAGGACGTGGCGCGGCAGGCGGAGATGCTGCGGCAGCAGATCTTGTCGGCCCAGAACAAGGTCGCGCTGCTCGCGCCGAAGGCGCGCGCTTGATCCGTTGACGGCCACGTGGCCGTCAACGCCGGCTAACTCACCGCCCGAAGCCGCGACTGCTTGCGCGGCACCCGCAACACGAACTCCGCGCCGGGCCCGGGCCTCGCCTCCAGCGTCCCGCCGAGACTCTGCACCACGCGCCAGACGATGGTGAGTCCCATCCCCATCCCTCGCCCCGGTCCCTTGGTGGTGAAGAACGGGGTGAAGATCCGCTGTGCATCCTCCGGACGGATGCCGGGGCCGTTGTCCTTCACCGCAAGGAGCAGCTTCTCTCCCTCGTGGAGCCCGCGCACGCGCACGAGGCCGCCGGTCTCCGGACAGGCCTCGATCGCGTTCTGCACCAGGTTCGAGATCACCTGGTTGAACTCCTCCGGCACGCATTCCACCGTGCCGTCGCCGTTCAAATCCAGATCCACCTGTACGGCGCGCCCGGTCGCAGGCACCACCAGCGAGACCACTTCGCGGACGGCCGTGAACACGTCGTACGGCCGCAGCTGCCGCGAGTACCCGGCCTTGCTGTAGCTGGTCATCAGCTCGACGGTGGCGGCGATGCGGCGGATTCCGCTCTCGGCGAGATCGAACAGCTCGTGCATGCGCTTCTCGGCGCGCGGCAGCTCCTCCGGTGGGAGCTTTCCGGCGATGAGCGCTTCGGCGTCCATGCGGACCCGGGCGAGCGCGTTTTTCAGGTAGTTGAGGGGGTTGTTGATCTCGTGCGCAAGGCCGCCGGCCACGATTTCCAGCGAGTCCATGCGCTGCGTGAGCATGATGTCCGCGGTGGTCTCCTGCGCCTGCACCAGCGCCCGGGCAGTGGTGAGGAGCTCGCGCGGCGAGAAGGGCTTCGCCAGATACGCCGACACGCCGGTCTCCAGGCCCACCATGCGGTCCTCTAGATCTCCTTTCGCCGTGAGCATCAGGACCGGGATGTGGCGCGTCTCGTCGCTGCCGCGCAGCCTCCGCGTCAGCTCCAGGCCGTCGATGCCGGGCATCATCAGATCGGCGATCACCAGCGAGGGCCGCTCGCGCAGCGCCATCTCCAGACCCTTGGTGCCGTCCTCGGCGGAGATGACCTTGAAGTGCGCCCGCAGCGAGTTGTGCACCAGCCGGATGATGTCCGGAGTGTCGTCCACCACCAGGGCCACGTGGGGTTTCTGGTCCTCGTCCTCATCGCGGACGGAGACGCGGCGCTCGGTCGCCTCGGCGATGTCCAGCAGCCGGTACTCGTCCCGCGCCGCCATCTGCACCGCGAAGTCCATCAGGCCGCGGTCGTTCGCCCGGTGCCCCTCCGGCACGTCGCGGGCCGGGCCGCGCCGCTCGAGGACCTCGGGCCGGAAATGGTCCCGGTCCCGCGGCAGCTCCACGGTGAACCGGGCCCCGCCGCTCGATTCCGCCCAGATGCGTCCCCCATGCAGCTCGACGATCTCCTTCGCCAGCGCCAGCCCGATGCCCGTGCCGCCGTAGCGCCGCGTCCCGCCCATGTCCACCTGATAGAAGCGCTCGAAGATCCGATCGGCCTTCTCGGGCGGAAAGCCGGGACCGTCGTCCCGGACGACCACTTCCAGCAAGGTTCCGGCGTCACGGACCACCACCTGCACGTGGCCGCCCTGATGGGTGAACTTGGTCGCGTTGGAGAGGAGGTTCAGGAAGACGCGCTCGATCCGCTCCAGGTCGCACCAGACCATCGTGGACTTCGCGTCGATCCGGAGGATCAGCTCGATCCCCTTGCGCTTGGCCAACGGCTCCACCTGGGACACGAGCCCGCGCAGGTACTCGGCGATGTCGTGCTCGGCGATCTTCAGGCGGAGCTTGGATTCCTCGAGACGCGAGAGATCGAGTAGATCGCCGATCATCTTCAGCAGCTTGAGGCCGCTGCGGAACATGGAGTCGAACGTCGACCGGTGCGCGGAGGGGAGCTCTCCCATCTCGCCCTGCAGGATCAGCTCGAGCGGGGCCAGCACCATCGCGAGCGGTGTCTTGAACTCGTGCGTGATGTTGGCGAACAGCTGCGACTTGAAGCTGTCCAGCGCCTTGAGCTCGTTGTGGGCTCGTTCCAGCGAAGCCTTGGTGTCCTCCAGCCGCACCTGGCTCGCGAGCATCTCCTTCTGCGATCGGTAGTGCACGATCTGTCCCAACGCCGCGACGAACGTCACGCCGATCAGGAACATGAGATTGGACGCCGCCGCGCTCGGGGCGCCGACGCGATGCAGCAGCGCGTTGGGAATGATGAACGACATCAGGAGCAGCGCTGCTTCCACCATCACGACCTGTGGCCGCCAGACCACGATCAGGCCCGTCGCGACGCTGACGAGCGAGAGCCCGGCGTAGTACGGCGAGGAGAGGCCGCCGAGAAACGTCGTCATCAGGCTGATGCCGCTCGCGGCCGCCACGACGTATCCGGCGCTGAAGAAGTTCGGATGGCGCGCGAAGATCGGACGGTTGACGAGGACGAGGAAGGCGATGGTCAGGGCGACGAAGATCCCCCGCGTCGTCCAGAGGAACGGAAGGGCCTCGCGAGGAGCGAGCATGTAATCGAGCGCGCCGAATCCGGGGTACAGCACCAACGCGGTCCAGAGCAGGACCTGCATTCCCCGGCGGTTGCGCTCAACCAGCCACTGCTTCCAGCGGGCCTCGAATGCGGCGCCCGGGTCGAGCATCAATTCCTGGAGAATTCGAGGAACGGGTTCACGTGGCTTTCCTCTTCGAGGATCTGCAGCGCCGCGTCGGCGCAAGCCCGCCGTCCGATGTCCAGCAGCTCGTCGCGGGTGCGGTAGAGCAGGGGCCAGTCAAGGTGATGCTCCATGAACCAGCGGCTGGGGTTTTCCGGCACCATGTTGGCGATGATCAGCTGCCCTCCCGCTTCCAGGCGCGAATAGAAGTCGCGGGCGAGCTGCACGGCCGTCGGCGCGCGCAGGTAGTCGAACAGGCCGGCGGAGTAGATCAGATCGAACTTCCCGAAATCGTCGAAGAGCATTCGGTCGCGCAGCAGCCGCTTGATCGATTCGTGCAAGTACGTGATCCGGACGGCGGGACCCCCGCGGTTGTCCGTGAGCGGCTGCAGGCGGCGGTACGCGTACGCGAGCGCGCCCTTGTCCTGATCGAACAGCACGACGTCGAGCGGGGCCGCAAGCCGGGGCGTCTCGGAGAGCAACTCGCACAGCTCCTGGGCGGGACCTCCCGCGATGGCGAGCACGCGCAGCGGAGTCGAGCGGTGCTGCAGCCGGAGCTTCAGCCGGTTCTTGATCAGGTCCTTGCGAGAACGCACCGCCCGGCTGGCGGCCATCTCGTCGACCACCAGCGACATCGTCTTGGCGAAGAGCGTCGATCCCTCGAACGGCCGTTCGTAGAGGAAGCGCATCACTTCGTAGTCGCCGGGATACCCGAACGGCTTCTGGTAGGCCCGCCGGGCCGCCGGCGCTTGAAGGAGGAAATCGTCCAGATGGCGCCGCGAGTACTCGCGGATTGCCGGGATGTCCTCCGCCGGGATCGTCCGGACCACGCGGTCGATCTCCTCGGTCGCGCTCACCATTGCGCTGGCGATCTGCGAGCGGATCGTGCGCTCGAGCTCCTGGCGCGCGGGCGTTGACTCGCCGTGCACCACGTGCCACGGCAGCTCGGTCTCCATGGTCCGAAGCTGTCGCTCCGCGTCCTCGAGCGACAGGCGCAGCTCCGAGACCAGCATCTTGCATCGATCGTGTCCCGCCACCCGCCAGGCGGGCCGGCCGGCGCGGTGGCCGATGAAGGTCTTGATGGCGCGCAGTTCGAGCACTTCGTCGATGGAGACGAGGCGCCCCTCGAACGAGACGCCGACGATGGTGGCACCGTCGATCTCGCGCACGGAGCCCACGCGCGCCTCTCCGCGGTAGGACTCGTGCGAGTCGAATCGGACGCTCAGGAATCCGAAGCGGTCGCCGATGGCGGGCACGAGAGCGCTCGGCCATTCGAACGCGGCGCCGTTTTCGGAGAGGTCGAGCAGCGGGCAGATCCGCTCGCTGCCTGCGACGGTGATCTCTACCTCCGAGCGCAGCGGGACCAGGTCCTTCGCGCGATAACGCTCTGGACGGAAGAAGACCTCGCGTCCCTGTGCGCCTTCCAGTTCTTCATAGTTTCGGACGCGGTGCAGTGGGACCGTCAACGGGGTTCCTCCGCAGGCTGCAAGCGCACCTCGAACCGCGCGCCGCCTTGCGGCCGATCGAGCACGGCGATCTCTCCCTGATGCGAATCGACGATCAACTTGGCCATGTAGAGCCCCATACCCATGCCCCCTTCACCTTTGCTGCTCACGAAGGGCTTGAAGAGGTTCTCTTTCATGTCCGGCGACACGCCGGGCCCCTCGTCCTCCACGGCGAAGACCACGTGCCCGTTCTTGCGCGACGCCTCGACGCCGATCTGCCGCCATTGGGCGGTGGCCTGGACGGCGTTGCGCACCAGGTTCACCAGCACCTGGGTGAGCTTCTGGCGATCGCCGTGGACCGGCGGCAGGCCTTCCTCGATGTTCACCGCCACCTTGTGGGCGCGGAAGCCCATGTCCATGCGCGCGATGGCCAGCGCATCGTGCACGACGAGCGAAGGCTGCAGGATCGATTTCTGGATGTTGAGGATCCCGCCGCGCGCGAACTGGTGCATCGCCTCGAGGGTGTGGATCAGGTTGCCGACGCCCTGCATTCCCACCTGAACGCTCTCGAGCACGTCGGGCGCGACGCTGCGCTGCTGCAGCACGCTCTCGACGTAGCCGAGGCTGACCATGAGGTTTCGCAGGTCGTGCACGACGCCCGCCGCGAGCTTTCCCATCGTCCCCAAGCGCTCCAGATGGAGGAGATGGGACTGCGTGCGGCGGATCTGCACCAGGCTCGCGTCCAATTCGTCCGTGCGCTTGGCGAGCAGGGCGACCAGGCGCTGGATGGCGCGCGTCTGGTAGACGTGCTCGCTCGCCTGCCGCACCGCTTCGAGGATGTCGTCCGGTTGCCAGGGCTTCTTCAGGAAGCGGAACACACGGGCGCGGTTGATGGCGGAGATGAGAGCGGGGGGATCGGTGAAGCCCGTGAGGATGATCCCGGCCACGTCGGGCTTGAAATCGCGCAGCTTCTCCAGCAGCTCGACGCCGGTCATTTCCGGCATGCGCTGGTCGGCGATGATGACGTCGAGCGCGGTGGTCCTGGCGATCGCGAGCGCTTCGTTGCCGGCCTGCGCCTCGTAAACGCGATAGCCCGCTTCGAGGAAATTGCGCAGGACGGTCAGGTTGGGCTTCTCATCATCGACGATGAGGATTCCGCCAGTACGGGTCTCCCCAACGCCGTGCAGCGCGATGAGCGAGCGCAGTCCCTCGTCCAGCATAGAGACAGCATCGCCGTTCGACTGTAGTAAATGCAACTTTTGATTCAGGGTTGTGCAGTAAGCAGGCCAGCCCCTGAGCCGGCTAGGCCAGTTTCGCAAAATGCAAGCTATTGATAGCGCGGCGCGTCAGATGTGCAAAATAGAAAAGTCGCGCGTGGCCGAAATCGGCCTGCTCTGCGATCAAGCGCGCTGCTCCCTCCACATCTCGACTGCTCTCTTGGCAACTGCATCACCGGGAGTCCGACGATCGTCCCGCCCGGACCAAGCCCGGCACTCCCCGGCGAACATCGCCAGCTGGAACAAAAGACGCCCAAAATTCGCGAACGTTTTCCAGCTCCTACCCCTGCTTCCCGGCCGCGGCGTGAAGCGCATCCTCCAGCACGGCGATCCGCTCTCCGGCCTTGCGCAAACGCCGGCACAGTTCGCGGGCGATGTTCTGCAAGAGGAGGATGTAGGTCTTCGTGTCGCTCTTGTAGAGCTTGTAGAGGTCGAGATTCGTCAGCTCGTAGAGAAGCGAATCCTTCTCCGCGCAGCAGGAGAACGGGCGCGGCTCCATCTCGATCAGCGAGGTGACGCCGAAGAATGCTCCGGGGCGCATCATCAGCAGCCGCGCGTCCGTTCCGCCGCTGCAGTGGCGCTTCATGATCAGCGCCCCATCGCGCACGATGTACATCGACTTTCCCTTGTCGCCCTCGGCGAAGAGCAGCTCGCCCGCGGAGACGCGCTTCTCCTTCAGCATCCCGGCGACGGCCCCCACCACCTCGGGGGTCAACCCGCCGAAGAACGACGTCTTCGCGAGGAACGCCGTGAGCTCCTCTGCGTCCATCGCCGCAGAGCATATCAGCGATAGGCCTCGAGGGGAGGGCAGGAGCAGAGCAGGTTCTTGTCGCCGTACACATTGTTCAGCCGCCCGACCGCCGGCCAGAACTTGTGCTCGCGCACCCATTTCGCGGGGTAAGCGGCGTGCTGTCGGGAGTACGGACGATCCCAGACGTCCGCGGTGAGGACCTCGGCGGTGTGGGGCGCCCCCTTGAGCACGTTCTGGTCGCGCGGCGCCTTGCCGGACTCGATCTCGCGGATCTCCCGCCGGATGCCGATCATCGCTTCGCAGAATCGATCCAGCTCCGCCTTGGGCTCGCTCTCGGTGGGCTCGATCATCAGCGTGCCGATCACCGGGAAGGAGGTGGTGGGCGCGTGGAAGCCGTAGTCCATGAGGCGCTTGGCGACGTCGTCGACCTCGATGCCCGCGTCGCGCTTCACCTTGCGCAGATCGACGATGCATTCGTGCGCGACGAATCCGTTCTTCCCTTTGTAGAGCACCGGGAAGTGCTCATCGAGCCGCCTCGCCACGTAGTTCGCGGTCAGGATGGCGACCTTCGTCGCCTGCGTCAGCCCCTGCGCGCCCATCATCTTGACGTACGCCCAGGAGATGAGAAGGATGCTGGCGCTTCCCCACGGCGCGGCGGAGACGGGCCCGATGGCTTTCTCCCCGCCGGTGCGCACCACCGGATGGCCGGGCAGATAAGGGACCAGATGTCGCGCGACGCAGATGGGGCCCATACCCGGGCCGCCGCCGCCGTGCGGGATGCAGAACGTCTTGTGCAGGTTGAGGTGGCAGACGTCGGGGCCGAAGTCGCCGGGCCGGCAGAGGCCGACCTGTGCGTTCATGTTGGCGCCGTCCATGTAGACCTGGCCACCGTAGCGGTGCACGACGTCGCAGATCCGGCGGATCTCCTCCTCGAATACCCCGTGCGTGGAGGGATAGGTGATCATCAGCGCGGCGAGGCTCTTCGCGTTCTGCGCCGCCTTCGCCTCCAGGTCGCCGACGTCCACGTTGCCGTTCTCGTCGGTCTTCACCACCACGATCCGGTAGTTCACCATCGCCGCCGACGCCGGATTGGTGCCGTGCGCCGACTGCGGGATCAGGCAGACGTTGCGGTGCCCCTCGCCGCGCGCCTCGTGGTGCGCCTTGATCACTTGAAGACCCGCGTACTCGCCCTGGGCGCCGGAGTTGGGCTGGAGCGAGACGCCGGGGAAGCCGGTGATCTCGGAGAGCATCGCCTCCAGCTCCTGGAAGATCTGCGCGTAGCCCGCGGTCTGCGTGCGCGGAGCGAAGGGGTGCAGCCGGGAGAACGCCGGCCAGGTGATGGGCAGCATCTCCGCCGTCGCGTTCAGCTTCATGGTGCAGGAGCCGAG
>Ga0137416_10001135_pt1 | contig 13316 bp, 6 predicted proteins | sample CZODoug3_1_1_16f_FD_108282 | JGI IMG/M metagenome (GOLD analysis project Ga0137416, IMG submission 108282) | Vadose zone soil fungal communities from Angelo Coast Range Reserve, California, USA - CZODoug3_1_1_16fungal (Illumina Assembly) | ecosystem: Environmental > Terrestrial > Soil > Vadose...
CCGCGGGCGATCGCGAGAGCTTTTGTTTCCGTTATCTCCCCTGCGAAAACCATTTCCGCGAGGGCTGCTGCTACCGCTGTCCGCGCGGTCTGCACGCCCAGCCAGTATGTCGCCGGAACGTTGACCTCTCTCGAATAAGGGAAGGCGTCGGAGCCAAACACAATTTTCTCCGGGAAGACTTCCAGCCAGCGTTTCAGGATGTGGCTGTACTCGGTGGGGAAGACGAGCAGGATGAATTCCGAGGAGTCGAGGTAAACGTTCGGCAGCGCGGCGAGCCAGATCGATTGCTGGTCATAAGGATAACCGCCGTGAATCAAAACGAAAGTCGTATCCTTGTAGCGCGGATCCCGCAGGATATTCTCCAAATCCATGGCGTTGCCTTCGGAAAGGCGGTAATAGTTGCCGCTGCCTACCGCGCTATGGATGTGAACCTGAAGGCGTAAGGCGCCAGCCTGGGTGATCAGGTAGCGGAAGATGTAGTCCTGAAACAGCAGATAGTCTTGTGCGGAAGCGGAACCGCCCGCGTGATATTTGTTGTAGATCGCCTCGGCCTGCTCGCGCGGCGGATCCGTGATGTTGACGAGCGACCGAAAATACGGTGCTTCGAACTTTATCGCCACCCCATTCTGCTGCTTATCCAGCTCAAGAACCCGGCGGATGCAGGCCTCATAGCCTGCAAGGTCGGCAGGCAACTCCTGGAGGCCAGCCTGCGCCAAATAACGGTGCAAGGCCTTTTCCTGAATGGGGAAAAACACCGCACGGTCCGGGTTGATCGTCAGGTCTTTGTTGTCGAACGGGAACATAAACGGATCGACGAAGAAAACAAAGCGGAATCGCGGGTTGTTCTCGAGGTAGTCCATGGCCACGCGGTTGGCCACGGAAACCTGAATACCCACTTTATCGAGCATCTTCGAGAGATATTCCTTGCCCCACTGTTTGCGCAACTCATCGTCTTTCTCGTCGAGCCAACGTAGATGCTCCGGCGAAAAATCGGAATAAGGATAACCGTAGAGGGCTTTGAAGGCGGCCAGCCACTCCGGGTTCGTCGTGCGCGTTCGGAGAGGATCCAAGTCTGTCGTCGTGACGGCCATCGCGTCCACGTCGGTGTCGTCCCAATACCCGGGATGCGCGTGCATATCCACGATCGGAATTTTCTCGACCTGAGGCAGAAGCCGTTGATAAATCGCGGACGCGTCTTTTTCAGGCACAGCGCGCGCCTGAGGACGAGCTGCGGGGCAACAAACACACAGAATTATCGCTGACACCACAGATGACCGCTTTGTTCGCACTAGCATTCAACAATTCCTCCTAATGAAGTGTGGCAAACTTGGGCGACCCCACAGTCGTTGTTCTGCCGGCTGCAGGCTCGGAGCGCCGGCTCTCCCGGGTTCATTTGCTCCGGATCTTCGCAGATTTCGCGGGTTCTCAAAATGACCATTTCAGCGAGAACTGAATGATGCGCGGGTTATTTTCCGTCGAGATAATTTGTCCAAAGGCGGCAGGATTCTGCACATCGGTAAACGCGGGAGAACTGAAAACAGGGTGATTCCAGATATCAAACATATCGGCCGTAAAGCGAATCTTCTGGCGCTCGCTGAGCGAGAAATTCTTGATGATGGACACGTCCCAATTCTGCTCAAAGGGGCCCCGATAGATGTTGCGGCCCAGTGTGCCGAAGCCCGTGGCGGCTCCGTCGTCGCCGATAACCGGGGCAGGCTTGAAAGCAGCGATGTTCACGTACCCGTTGAGGCGCGAACCTATACTGCCGCTGCTATAGCCGGAGGCAATCGTTGCGCCCGGAGCGAGATTCGCGGTGGTCTGGATAGTCGTAAGCGCCGCATAGGCGGACCCCGCATTCGAATCCATAATGGAAAATGGGAGACCTGATTGAAAAACGCTTATTCCGGATATGCCCCAGCCACTCAGCAGTTGCTTCTTCCACCCAGTTTCCTTTGCAAAAAAAGGAAGGGCATAGAGATAGCTGGCGACCAAGCGATGGGGGCGATCGAAATCAGAAAGCCCGCGGGAACCGCTTAGGGTCAATTGATTGTTAAATACGGTGTTGAAGGCCGTATTGAAGCTGGATGTCGCGTCTGTGGAACGCGAAAAGGTATATGCGGCCTGGAAGTAACTGTTGGCCCAGTGACGGGAGAGGGTGGTTTGAAGCGCATGATAGTGTGCGTAGGCATCATCGGCAAAGACTTCGAAACCAGAGTAACCGTTAATGCCCTGGAACAGACTTCGGGTCACGGCATTGGTAATCGTATTGGTGGTAATGACGAATTGCTGGCCGTTCGCGCCCTTGACGGTGAGAGGATTTTGCGGACTTACTAAAATCGATTGCAGGGCGTCGTGGGTCTCCCTGAGATGGACGGTATGGCTGCCCACGTAACCTGCTTCCAGAATCCAGCCCTTCCAGAGTGCGCGCTGTACCGTCAAGTTCCACTGCTGCACGTTAGGCGATACGAAGTGTTTAGGGACCTGCAGCGCGAAGAGGTTGATCGAATTGTTGTTGTATACGGGGATCTGGGAAGTGTCGGTCGTCGGGTTGCCGCTAGCGTCCACAAATCCGGTGACTTGGGAGAGCACGGGCACGAACGCCGGAGAGATGGTATTGACGAGCGGTAGACCATTGGGATTGGGATTCAGACAACCCGCTGGAGTCACCGGTTCGAAGAAGTTAGCCATGCAGCCGGCCGGCCCGGGAGAAAACACAGAGTTGAGAAATGGCGCCGCAAACGAAAGCTGGTCTACGTTGCCGACATCTTGCTGCACGTAGTAGATCGCGTAGCCGCCGCGTAGCGTGGTGGTGTGGTGTCCGAAAAGGTCGTACGCGAAACCCAGGCGCGGCCCGAGGCCGGTCGCGTACGTATTGCCCAGCGTAGTTGAATTCGCTGTACCGGTAAGTCCCGGGACTGCAAACTTATTCACGCAGCTTGGATAGATATACGGAGACCCGCCCTTCAGAAGAAGCGAGGCGTCGAAGTTTCCGATGTGACATAGGTCGTCGTGCCAGGCTCCAAAGCTCTCGATGCGTAAGCCGACGTTAACTGTCAAGTTGTGCGTCGCCTTCCAGTCGTCCTGGGCAAAGAAGGAGAAGTTCTTGTGATGATAGTCATGATTGTAGACGCCGCTTTGCCCAAAGCTGAACTGCACCGCGCCCTGCAGAAAATTCTGAAAATCGGTGTACGCCGGCGGCGCGGTCGCTGAACCCGTATTGGTAAAAAAGAGTTGGCCGTTGAAAATCTGCGGGAAGAGTTTGTGCAGGTTGATCTGGTTAAACTCTCCGCCGAAGCGCAATTCATGTTTCCCGCGAACCCAGCTAAACACATCGCTGTAGACGAAGTTGTTTTGCGTCTGGAACTGGTCGCCGTCACTCGGACCGATCTGGAAACCCGAAGTGTTGAACGTGAATTTGTAGATCGCTTGCGTGATGGCATTCATCGGTCGGTTGATGCCTAAATCGGTCGCGGTGATGATCGGCACATTGGTATAAGAATTGTTGATGCGCACATAGCCGAACGTCAATTGGTTAATCTTCGTATTCGAGAACGTATGCGTCCAGGAGGTGCTCAGGAAGCGCGTGTGCACCGGGACATCCAGCGGAAAATTCAGATCCGTCTTGCTGGGCGGAGCACCGAATGTTGTCGTGAGTCCTCCGGCGCCGAATGGCTTAAGAGAGTCCGAGTTGCTGAAAAAGAAGCGCACCGCAATCTTCTCTTTGTTCTCGTGGAAGTTTCGGTCCCAGTTCGTCGTGAATTGATCGTCTGTAAATTTCCCGGGATTGCTGCACGTGAAACTACCCGTCTGTCCGGGAGTGCCGGCGATGGAAGGAATCAGGTATCCGCTGGCGCCAGAGCAAAACTGGTTGCCCTTCGCATTCAGCAATTTCAAAACGACCGGATCGATCTGGGCATTGGGATTGTTTGGAAAGAACGTCTGGACCAGCGATGGCGCGGAGCGGTCCGCGGGAAGAACCGGGATCGTGGTGCTGATCAGAGTGCCGAGGTCCGCGCCACTGCGCTGACGCGTCCCCTGATAGTTTCCGAAGATATATCCCAGTTTTCCGGCGCCCATCAAAGGGCCGCCGACGCTCCCGCCAAAGATATTCTGTTTCAGTTCTGGCCTGGATTGGCCAGCCCGGTTGACGAAGAAGTCGTTGGCATTAAGCACGTCGTTTCGGAAAAACTCGAAAGCATCCCCGTGCCATTCGTTCGTGCCAGTTCGCAGGACGGCGTTGATGTTTCCGCCGCCATTGCGACCCTGGCTTGCATCGTAGAGGCTGGTCTGGACCTTGAACTCCTGGACGACGTCTGGGCTCGGAAGCGGAGTGTTTGTCAGTTCACCGATGTTGTAATCGGTGGCGCTAACACCTTCGATGAGATAGTTGTTATTGTCCTCGCGCTGGCCGTTTACGTTAATGCGGACGTTGCCTCGGCCAAGCTGCTCGGAATTATTCAAACTGCTGGAAGCGCCGGTGGACAGAGTCAAAAGTTGCTGGAAATTCTGCGTGGCCAGGGGCAAGCCGTTTATAACTTGTTGTTCGATGGTCTGGCCGGTGGTGGCGTTCTGGGTGTTGACCGTGACGACCTCGGCGGAAACCTCCACTTTTTCCGAAACTCCACTGGGCTTCAAAGTGACATCCAGGGTCGTGGTTTCGGTTACGCGAACCCTGACCGCGCCAATGCGGCCCTCACCGAAGCCCGCCGCATTCACGATAACGACGTAGTTGCCGGGCGGCAAAAGCGCAGCAGTAAAGCTCCCGAGGGAGTTCGTCGTTACGCTGCGCGCGGCCTGCCCCGTCGCAGTGTCGATGATTCGAATAGAAGCATCGGGAATCCCACCACCGGTGGGGTCGAGTACGGTCCCCGTCAGTGCCCCAGTTGCGCCGCCCTGCGCCATCGCCGGACCGGACGTAAATCCGCATGCCGCCAGAGCCGCCAGCAAAAGCGCAAGGACCGACTTCCTCCTGCCCGAGAATGTCATTTTAATCCCCTGTCTCGGCCGCGAAGCACCTCGGTCGGCCGATTCACGCACACCCACCCGGGGGTCTCACGCCAGCACCGTTCGGCCTGATCCGTTTTCCTCCTCGACGTTGCCCACTCTAACCAATTAGGAAGGGCGTGATTGAATTTGGCAGTGTTTCTAAGCCTCGCATGGCGCGCTGTCTAACGAAATTTTCAAAAGCTTCGGATTCAAAATACTAATTTTGCGGATATAGAATGAAGGACGTATTGCCGTCATAACCGCCAACTTGAAGATAGCTACTCGATGCAATTAAGGGCACTTGCCGGAGATAAATACTAACGTTTCTGGAGGGTGGCGACCATTGACCGCAGGGTTGTCCTTCACTCCTCCAAGAGAGGTAGGGAGCTTTCCTGTATTCGAATCCCAAATCATGCTATTCGTCTTGCTATTGCTGCCAGCCGCCGCCGAGGGCTCTGTAAAGTTGCACAAGGCTCTGGAACTCGTTGCCGCGGTCCTGCGCCAGGGTCAGTTGGGCGGTGAACAGAGAGCGCTGGTTGTCGAGGACTTCCAGGAAGGTGGTGATGCCTCCGCGGTAGCGCTTGAGGGATGTGCTGACAGAATCGCTGAGGTCTTGGACGGTGTTTTGCTGCGCCACGCGGACTTCGTAATATTTCTGATAAGCGATCAGAGCGTCGGAAACGTCCCTGAAGGCCAACTGGATGGCTTGTTTGTAGGCGATCAGTTCCTGTCGCTGTTGGGACTGGGCGGAGCGAAGGTTCCCGCGCAGTCGACCGCCTTCGAAGATAGGTTGAGTAATTTGCCCGGCTATGCCCCAAGTTCCTATATTGGTGTCTAGCAAGGACGTGAACACAGTGCTCCGTCCGGCAGCGCCGCCACCCGTTCCGGTGAAGTTAATCTGCGGAAAGAAAGCAGCCTTGGCGACTCCGATCTGGGCATTGGCGGAGATCAGATTTTGTTCGGCCTGGGAAATGTCGGGGCGCCGCGCGAGCAATGAAGAAGCTAGCCCGGCAGGTACTTCAGGGGGCATTGGTTGCTCGACCAGCGGGCGTCCACGCGTCACGCCGTGTGGGTAGTCGCCCAAAAGAATACTGAGCGCATCCTCTTCCAATCCGATCTGTCTTTGCAATTCGGGAACCTGTGCGTTCGCGGTGTCGAGCACCTGTTTAGCTTGCAGGACGTCAAGTTTCGTGGCGACACCGTGCTCGAGGCGCGACTGCGTCAGCTTGACGGCGTCTTCCTGCGTCTTGATCGTGTCACGAGTGATCTGAAGCTGCAGGTCAAGGGATAGAAGCACGAAATAGTCACTCGCCACGTCACTCACCAGTGTGAGGATCTCGGTCTTCTGGGCATATTCGGTTGACAGAAGCTGGGCGCGCGCAGATTCCGTGGCTCGTCGCAGTTGGCCAAAAAGATCCAACTGAAAGGTCGCATCGGCGGCATATGTCGCATATTTTGTTTTGAAGGGGAAGCCGCTAAAGGCTCGTTCATCCGTCCCATAGCCCGTTGCGCTCACCTGCGGGAACTGGTTTGAGCGCGTAACCATGACCTGAGCGCGTGCCTGCGTAATTCTCTCCGTGGCCGTTTGCAGGTCGTAGTTCTGCTTGAGACAACGCCGGATCATGTCCTGCAGAACAGGATCTTGGAAAATCTGCCACCAAGGAAGGTCCGCGAAGGAAGCTGCCTGCGCTTGGGCCTGAGCCTGCTGATCTTCGCTCGGACCATGGTAGGCAGTGGGAACTGCTACGACGGGCTTGCGGTAATTAGGTCCGACCTTGCACCCTGTAAGCAAAGTCGCGGCCAGCGTGGTTACGATGAATAGTCGCTTCATAGGCGGATCCTGCGCTGCTCTCTCCAGTGAATCAGTCGATGTTTCATCTCAATCGCCCGGCGCGGGAGCAGGTGTTCCTGGCGCTGGCGCCAGGCCGCTCTCCTTGCCTGCGCCGGACCACTTTTCCACCAGGTAGAAGATCGCGGGAATCAGGAAAATGCCGAAGATAGTGGCAGCGAGCATGCCCCCGATGACGACCGTGCCAATGATCTGACGCGCAACCGACCCGCTACCCGAGGCGACCCACAAAGGAATGTTGCCAAAAATGAACGCGAAGGAGGTCATTAGAATTGGGCGCAGCCGGAGACGGGCGCCGGCGAGGGTGGCGTCAATCAGCGGCTGGCCTTTCTCGTACTCGGCCTTGGCGAACTCGACGATCAGAATGGCGTTCTTCGCGGTCAAACCGATGAGCATCACCAGCCCGATTTCTGAGTACACGTCGCTCTCGATCTGTACCATGTAGGCCGGAAAGAACCATCCTGCGATGGTGCGCCGCAGCCACAGAATGGCAAACGCGCCGAATACCGCGACAGGAGTGCTGAGCAGTACGCTGAACGGCAGCGACCAGCTTTCGTACAGCGCCGCCAGAATCAAGAAAACGAACAGAAGGGAGAACCCGAAGATCACCGATACCGGCACACCTTGCTGCGCCACTTTTTCCTGGAAGGACATTCCCTGATAGTCGTAGCCCATTTCTGCCGGCATGGTCTGAGCGAAGGTTTCTTCGAGCGCCTTCATCGCCTGCGCGGAGCTGTAGCCGGGGGCCGGGCTGCCAAAGATTTGCGCGCCGCGATATTCGTTAAAGCGCATGGTGAACTCGGGGCCGGAAGTCGGAGCAATCCTCGTCAGGGCAGAGAGGGGTACGTTGTCGCCATTGCTGTTGCGTACGTAGAACTGGCCGACGTTTTCGGCTCTCGTGCGGTAGTCGCCTTCGGCCTCGATGTACACCTGCCACTGGCGGCCGAAACGGTTGAAGTAGTTCACAAAATATCCGCCCATAAACACTTGAATAGTTCTGTAGACGTCACTGATGGAAACGCTTTGCTTGAGTACTTTGTCGCGGTCGACATGGACGAATTGCTGCGGCACGCTGGGAAGGAGCGTGGTGGCCGCAAGACCGATCTCGGGACGCTTATGAAGCGCCGCCATGTATATATTCAAATTATTGGCGAGGAACTGGACGTCTTTTCCAGAGCGATCCTCAAGTATGAACGTAAATCCGCCGGCGTTACCGACTCCCGGGATCGAGGGTGGGGAGAAGTCGAAAGCTATTCCGTCTGGGAGCTGACTTAACTCTTGGTTGAGATGCGCCTCAATCTGCCGGTACTGTTCTTCTCTCTTCGTGCGTTCATCCCAAGGTTTCAATGTGACAAAGACAAAGGCGTTGTAACTAGTTCGGACGAAGCTGAGCAGGCTGAAACCGACGACACTGGTGCTGTACTCCACACCCGGTTCGTGGGCCAGTACCTGCTCGATTTTCTTTACGGCCGCGTCCGTCCGTTGGAGTGAGGCAGCGTTTGGAAGTTGAACGTTAAGGAAGAAATAGCCCTGATCTTCATCGGGCAGGAAACTCGAGGGCACTCGGCTGCTGATGAAACCGGCGCCCGCGAGGAACGCGGCCAATATCACGAGCGAGACGGCGGCCTTGCGAATCAACGCGCCGGAGAGGCGAACGTAGCCATTGGTGGCCCGCTCGAAAACGCGGTTGAAGCCATCGAAGAACCTACGCAGCGGGCCTTTACTCTCCTGTTTTGGCCGGAGCAAGAGGGCGGCAAGCGCGGGGCTGAGGGTGAGGGCGTTGAAAGCCGAGAGGATCACCGATACCGCAATGGTCACCGCGAACTGCTGATACAGGCGCCCAGTAATTCCCGGAATAAAGGCCGTCGGTATAAAAACGGCGGAGAGCACCAGGGCGATACCGACGACCGGGCCGGAGATCTCTTCCATGGCGCGAAGGGCCGCTTCTTTGGGAGCTAAACCTTCCTCAATGTGACGTTCCACGGCTTCCACGACGACGATGGCATCGTCCACAACCAAGCCGACGGCAAGCACGAGCCCAAGGAGGGAAAGGGTGTTAATAGAGAATCCGAAAACTGGAAAGAACAGAAACGTGCCAACCAGCGCAACCGGCACGGCAATCATCGGAATCAAGGTCGCGCGCCAGCCTTGCAAAAAGATATAGACGACGATGATCACCAGCACGATGGCGAGCCCGAGGGCCTTGACGATATCTATCATTCCCGCAGTGACCGCCTTCGTCGTGTCAAGCGCTATGACGTAATCCATGTCTTGCGGGAAGCGCTGCTTCATCTCAGTCATCAGCTTCTTCACGCCCGCAGCCGCATTAACAGCATTGGAACCGGGCAACTGGTATGCCGCGATGATTGCGGAGGGTTTCCCGTTCAAACGGCTGAGAGTGGTGTAATCCTGAGTACCCAGTTCGACGCGAGCCACGTCTCTGACACGCACAACACCGCCGTCCGAAGTCTCGCGGAGAACGACCTGCTCGAAGTCTTCGTGCGAAAGCAATCGACCCTGGGCGCGGACCGCGTAGGTATATTCCTGGCCCTTGGGCACAGGCTCGCCGCCGACCTGGCCCGCAGGGTTCACGGTGTTCTGGGCCTGAATGGTGTTAATGATGTCCGTGACCGTAATTCCCAGCTTGGCTAGTTGATCGGGCTTGACCCAGAGGCGCATGGCGTACTCGCCGGCGCCGAAAATCTGAACATTGCCAATACCTTGCGCGCGTGCGATCGGGTCATGAAGATTAATGTAGCCATAGTTGGCCAGGAACTGTGCATCATAGGTGCCGTGCGGCGAATACAAGCTGATTAACATGAGTGGGGATGTTACGGACTTTTGCACGGTGATTCCGTAGTTCTGGACATCGGCGGGAAGCTGAGAAGCGGCTTGCGTCTCGCGCATCTGGGCGAGAATCAGATCCGTGTTCGGATCTGTCTTCACATCGAAGTCAATGATCATCGTCGTTTGCCCGTTGGCGGTGGCATTCAACGAATACATATAGTTCATGTTATCGACGCCGCTCATCTGCTGTTCTATGGGGGTGGCCACGGACTGCTCGAGTGTCTCCGCGTCCGCGCCGACATAGGTCGCTTGTATCTGCACTTCCGGCGGGGCGATGTTTGGGAATTGGGCGACCGGCAGACTGGTGATCGTGACCGCGCCAATGATGACCATAAGAATTGCGATCACCATCGCCACGATTGGACGATTGATGAAGAACTTGGACATCTGGATTAGCTCCCCTTCGGCTCGGAGGCGCCTGTGCTAAGCGGCTTGGGGTTGACCTGCGCTCCTGGACGGACTTTCTGTACACCCTCAGTGACCACGCGTTCATTGGGTTTCAGACCGTCTTCAATAATCCACTTTGAGCCGGCACGCTCACCAACCTTTACGGTCGCGATTCTTACTTTGTTTTCGTTGTCGACCACCGCAACCTGGTAAGTGCCCTGAAGATCAGAAACTGCGCGCTGGGGAATGAGTAGAGCGCCCAGACGGATAGTGGTTGCGGCACGAATCCTGGCATACTGTCCGGGGCGCAGAATATTTCCAGGATTGTCAAAAAGCCCGGCGATGCGGATTGCACCGGTATTCTGATTCACCGCTCGGTCTGCAAAGTGGAATTTTCCCTTTTTCGCATAGGTCGTGCCGTCGGCCAGGATTAGCTCAAGAGGCATATGCTCCTCCTGACTTTGCCGAGTGGCTTCCGTCGGGTACAGCCTATTGAAGGCGAGGTATTCCTGCTCGCTGACCGTAAAGAAGACCTTGATGGGATCAACCGTAGAGACGGTGGTTATAGCTGCGCTACTTGTGTTGACGAGGGCGCCAACCTGTAGCTGGGCCTGCCCGGCAATGCCGTCAATCGGCGCGATGAGCCGAGTAAAATCCAAGTTGATCTGAGCGGTTTTCACTGCGGCCTCCGCCGCCTGAATGGCCGCTTTGGAGTTCAGCACTGTAGCCTTGGCCGCAACGTTCGTCTGCACGGCATTGTCGAGATCCTGCTGGCTGGCGGCCTGCTCTTGGGCCAGTGGCGCGTACTTGTTCACGTTGAGCTGAGCTTGGAGTTGCGTGGCTTCCGCGTTGGCGAGTTGCGCCTGAGCTTGTACTAACTGGGCCTTGGCTTGGTCAAGAACGGCCTCAAAAGGACGCGGATCGATCTCAAAAAGCAGCTGGCCTTTTCTGACGAAGGAGCCTTCCATGTAGGCTTGCTTAAGCAGATAGCCGGTCACCTGAGCCCTGACGTCGGCATCCACTAATCCGTCGAGCGTGCCGATCCATTCTCCGTAGATCGGAACGTCCCGTTGCTCAACCTGAGCGACCTCCACGTCAACGGCGGCTGGCTTCCCGGCCTGGGCATTCTTTTCTCCGCACCCAATACAGAACAGCGAAACGCCTGCCACGAGCATTGCCGCCAGAAGGATGCCAGGCATTGGGAGTTGGAAAGGTATAGATGTCCGGCGGGAAGCCATCGCGAGCCCCTTTGTTTCGTTAATTTCTCTCTTGAATCGGCCGTGCCCCCTTTCGATGCACGCATCCTGCCCTTTTTACGGGGAGGGCTAAAAACCGATGCAAAACACTGATAACGAGGAGCATACAAGTCGGAGGCAGGCTAACCCGTTCCTTAGAGTCCGGGTATGCATGTCTAACCGTTGACAGTAGTGTCGATCACTTGGACTTCGGGCATAACGCGCCTTCTGCTAGTTTAAGGGCGGGGAAGGTGAGTTGTGTCCGCGACCTCAGGTGGAATTGCAAGAAAAGATACAAGTTTCGTATGGCGACTTCAAAAGAGTTCACCGTTGCGCGGTGCTCTCCGCGGAAAGCCGGGCGGGACAATACAAGCATTTCGATATAGAACGCCCAGCCGCGCACCTGCACGAGATGATGGACGGAAAGAAGCACGTCTTGAGCCGGAGCGCCAGAGCGGGATCATCAAGATAGTGCTCGAGGGTTGAAAGGGAGGGAGTTTCGCCAAAGGCTCGCGGGTTTTGGAGGCCTAAAGATGAATGTCGGTAGTGTCGCGGCCGAGATCCACCGCATTTACGCTTTGCAGGCGGAGGCTGAAGACAGTGCAAAAGTACCCGGCAACGCCAGAGGTATAGGCAACAGCGCGCCTAGCCTTAAATGGACCGCGCAACCATAACAAGAACAGCAGAGCGTAAGAAACGAGCAAGAAGGACAGATACTTAGCAGTCAGTTTCAGCTCAAATCTTGGATTTGGCTCATGAGTGTAACCGGCCAGTCTTAAATGGAGGTCCATCAGTTCGGCGACCTGCTTTTGCATTTTCCGAAGCCACTGGATAGCAAGGGTCTTACGCTCCTTCATAAAACGGCGTTGAGCCTTGGGAGCACTTGCATGGGAGACGAACTCCATGTCCTCGGTCGAAAAAATCCTCTCGATTGCGGCTGCCTCGACGAAGACTGTGTCCAGCGCTTCTCGCGCGTTTGCAAATTCCTCTATGGTTACGGATGGAGACTGCGCACCTGCGTTTGACGACTGCAGAACGAGGCGAAGACCGAGGATTAGAATCAGCGTTCCGAGAACGATGATGACGAGCAATCCGCTCATGGCCTCATGATCCTCGCTACACGAGTGGACGTACGGGCAAGGACCGCTTGCGTCTTGGCCGCGAGGATCTCGTAGTCTCGTTCAATCGTGGTTTCTGCGGGCGGCACAGGTTCTGGGTGCGCCGACCATAGCGTCACACACCAAATGGCGAGGGTGATGGTGTACGTTGCGGGGAGCAGCCCTCTTAGGAGAATCGAGAATTCATTTCCGGGCAGAAACCAGAAGGCTAAATTTACGACGTTGAGACCCACCCAGAACGAATAGCCCACAATCACACCACGGAGATTGCGCCCGAGGGGAATTCGGTATCGCATGAGCAGCCACAACATCACGAGAAGAATCGCGGCTTCGACGTAGCGAAGGTCGCGGCCCAGGTCAGCAATCGCGCGCGATAGGGAAGCAAACCCTCCGTGCCAAAGGTCCGAAGCCGCATAGACAACCGTGAGTACAAACACGCTGAGCAAGGCGTTCTGTGTAAGGCGCCGAATGCCCGGCTTGTGCCTGGTGGAGCATCTGAAAACCTCAATGATTACCGCGTAGCTGGCCAGAATGGTGGCGAGCTCGGTGGGCCAGTACAGCGGTTCATATAGTTTGGGAGCAAATTCGTTGGTGATCAGACCAATAATTTCTTTCAGAAGAACGCAGCCGATGTAGCTATAAAACAGAGGGTACTTTTTCAGCAGGCCAGTCGTGCTGCCGCGCAACAGGATGAGGGCCTCAAGCGCGATGGCGCTGAACCAGATGAAGTTTGCAAGCATGGGGAAGAGTTAACTCGGCGACAATATTACCATACAAGGAAGAAGTAGGGGGAAGGCGGTTCCCGCCTTCCCCCGTGGTTGTCCCGTGTGCCTAAACTGCGAGGAAGTCGGCGTTCGGCGGTGGTGGAGGGAGCGGTGGCACGGGCCCGCCTCC
>Ga0137416_10001137_pt1 | contig 13306 bp, 14 predicted proteins | sample CZODoug3_1_1_16f_FD_108282 | JGI IMG/M metagenome (GOLD analysis project Ga0137416, IMG submission 108282) | Vadose zone soil fungal communities from Angelo Coast Range Reserve, California, USA - CZODoug3_1_1_16fungal (Illumina Assembly) | ecosystem: Environmental > Terrestrial > Soil > Vadose...
AATACACTCTTGTTGTTATTCGATGCTCACCATGATTGTGCTAGCAGTACATGATGCTGGATTATGGCCTTAATATACTACATTATATCCAGTATAGGCCAGAAGAGGAGGTTGATGAGGTTGATGAGGAGGAATTGCCCCCGCTTATTGATTTGTTCCTCGGTATAGCCATGCCAATAGTACCAGTGATTGAAGATGGAGCCAAAACATACAACATAGGTAGAAGAATACAAGAATACAAGTCAGCATCCACTGAGCTCCATAGTTCCCCACAACCAAGTCCAATGCCAAACCTTCATCAGCCTCATGTTGAGCTATCCGACGTCAACCGTAGCTTCTTGACTGGTCTGTCCCCCAACTCCACACCCCAAACAGTCTTTGTTACCTTCCTCTTCGACCTTTCATTTTGGGTGGGAAGCAACACCTGCTCAACAGCACGATCATCACTGGGCCACCCGCTCACATCGCAAACAACCCCAGAAATCAATTGAATGACATGCTGGTGCAATTTGAGGTGTTCGCGACGTTTCTGGTATTGCCAGGCTGACATTTGATTCAGCCTCTTGTCATCAAGTCCTTGAAGTAAATCCCAGGCAGCTTGGTCGGGCTCAGGCTCGTAGCGAACTGAAAATAAGGTTGCCAAATTTAAAAGGGGTGTTTGGAGCTCTGGTCAATTGGGATTGTGAAGCTCGAGGTCTTGCAACGCAGAGCGTCCCTGCAAGAAATCTCCCTTGGTGCAACCACCCATGCCAGCATACTGCACTGGATCCAGGACTTGTTGCATGAAGGATGTGCAAACCTCTGCCATCATGGAATTTGGTGAATACATCAACACAAGCCACAGAACGACATAAAACATCAATTCAAGGTCATCCACAAAAGTATGCAGCCCGTCATTGCACTTAACAAGAGCGGCCCACACAAATTGCCAGGTGCCCTACAGAGATGATAGCATCAGTATAACATGATCGGATAGTTGAGAGCGCAAGACTCACCATTTGTGTGGGTTGCCCTACTTTGTCGCACTCAGATGAGTCTTCCATCATCTGTTTCGAAAGATCCCAATCAATTAGAATGCCTCGTCCCCAAACGATGATAATGTTCTCGATGCTAATGTCATAGTGCAGAACTCCAGCTTTTATGTATGCTTCTTCATGGGCCATGGTAATAAAAATAAGTAAGCCGGCACTCGCATTTCAGGATTGCCACTTACCCTCCAATCCATCTACCACACATCTCAACATTTCAGATGATGATGAGAACTCTGTTAGACTCTCTCCGATGATATCCAACACTAGCCGATAGTGGCAATGCAGAACCAGCAGTTTTTTGGCTTTGCATGCCCATAGCTCATGCTTGTACAGATGCATGAGCGTGTGTTGGTTTTCAACGTCACCAGAAGCAGAACATGGAGCAATGTTTTTGACTTGAGCTTCCTCCATCAGCCTATATGTCTCGCCTTCCCTCTCAATACCTGGCAAGTCCACTCGCCACGTGTCCTTGATGAACACCTTTTGGTTCCTGTGCAGGTCCCATGCAATAAATCCACGTGTGGCATGTCCAGGAGGGGTGTAGGGTTGGTCCCTGGGAATGGGAGCAATGTATGACCGCTCTGAGTCGAAAACAGGTACAGTCATCTTCACAAAGAGTGTATCATCTCCAAGTGCTAAGGATTCCCTAGCAAGTCAAATCTCATCAACCCTGCGGACCTTTGATGGCGCTTTGTGATATCTGCGAAAGAATTCCGTAATTGTGGGGTCCGTATTGTAGGGAATGGCTTCAGTTACAATGGTGCCAGTTCTATCCCATCGAATAATCTGAGCCGAGTCCTTTACAATGAGAATCAAATAGACACATGTGCGAAATTGAGAGCCAAGCTGAGCTGCAGCGTACGAAGTGATTTTTCCAAGCGTATCTCCACAAGCTTTGCCCTCGCGAAGAATGGATCGCTCATTGTCACTGGCAAGTATATATGGATCGCAGAATGAGTCATCAGATGTGTTCTGCTTGAACTCAATCATGAGCTCAGCATGAGCAATATCTGTGAGCCCTCGACGCTGACTATCCTTAGCGTACCTGATGTTGAAACTAAAATCAGACTGTTTGGAGCAGTCTATCTGTGCGGACGATGATATGTGTGCGATGCCTATAAGGTCTGAATCAAACCTAAATAAAACACCACAAAACAAAAAGATCTAAAGTGCGAGAGCTAGGTTAACCCTTCCGTGGTCCCAGAGGGAAGGGGAAGTGATGATAAGGTTGAATAGAGTGAGGTCGAGCGAGTATGAGTAGTTGCAAGTCGAAGTCAAGTGAGTGTGAACTGTGGCGAGACTAATACGAGCAAAGGCGAGTGTGCAAGACGAATACTAGAGGCGAAGTTAAATGCTGTTTCTAATCGATTTTCTACGGTGGGGTGAAGTGGGAACTTTTATTTCTCGAGCCAATGTGTGCAATATATACAGAATACTATAAATAAAGCGGAAGTAGAAAATTAGAGAATAATCACAAGGGTATGGACACGGAGGGGCGTTGGGGTGTCATAATAGACATGTCCAAAGGTATATGTATTCACGGATACCATATTTGGCAAGTTGGAACATCCCTAATCCATCGACCGAGCGGCTGCGAGGTGATACCGGTACAAGCGTATTGAATAACCGGTCGGAAATGACTCGGAACGGTGTGAAACCACATGGAGTGGGGCTGGAAGGCACGTTGAATCATATAGACCGGCTTAGCGAATGAAAGTGGGGTCGTGCGGAGTTGGCTATACGTTCGCTAGTGCATAATCGACTCGGAAACACAATCGGATCATTCGGACATGTTCGGGTTTGTCACCGATTAGGGATTTGGTATGTACTGATGTCGGATGAGTTAGTAAAATGCGAAATTAGTTGGGTTTTCGTGTACAGAGAGATTGAGTGCGTATCAACGAGTTAACAAATTCAAGGCTAGTTGCAAATGGTGTAGCAGCTGTGACCTGCAGCATCCAGTGAATCACAATTATTAATCAGAATATGGTGATAATATCAAGAAAACCCACAAATGGATTGTATGCTTCTACTTCAGATGTGCAAGAGACGATGTCAGCAAAACATCCCTGCTTAAAAATTTTGGCTTGGTGAGAGGTTTGAAGTGAGGTCTTGGGGAAGAACTCATCCATAAAGTCGGGAGCAGGCATGGGGCCAACGATGTAGTTGCTCATCTCTTTACCCATGTCCGACATCTCCTTTAGCCGATATTTGTGGTTTGTGGTGAATCTGAATAGTGTCGATGTACCATGCTTGATAGGCATCGATTTCAGAGGCACCAACGTGCTTGTACTGTCGTTCATTGAGGCGGTCAAGAGGAAGCCCTGGGAAACTTCACAACACACTCAAACAGGTCACACAGCTGCAGTCATGGCTTGCCAACTGACAAGCCATTTGGCAGGCAACCGGTCATTGCCGAAGAAAACTGTAACCGGCTTTGGTCATAACTTGTTACCAGTTTCGGCTCAGAACCGCGGCAACACTACACTGAATAAATATTCAGTCAGAAATCCGCCTGACCTATGCCATACGCTGAATGAATATCCAGTCAGTAATCTGCCTGACCCCTGCATACACCAAATGAATATCCAGTCAGTCATCCGGTGGAGTCCTGCATACACTGAATAAATATTCGGTCAGCAATCTGCCTGACCCATTCATACACCAAATGAATATTCAGTCAGTAATCCGCCTGATCCCTGTGTACATCAAATGAATATTCAGTCGGAAATCCTCCCCATATACATACATTCAATGTTTTTTATATTGATATCTGCCAAAGGCATTTGTTATGTTAATTGAATATCTGGTGGGTAATAATTGAGTGATATAGAGCTTATCCGAAGCAGTCCGCCTATCCGATTCAATCGGATATCCAATATCCGACATCGGAAAGCCAGATAATGGCTCAAAAATCGTCAGACACATTACCTACACATATTGAATATCATTCCACCGACCTGTATTACACATATACTATGTATAATCCGGCAGATGTCCTCTGGGACATCTTAAACAACATAATGTCATTGTATTATCCATTACTATCGGATATTTGGACTGAATGGCCTTGTAGGAACATGATAAACAAGTGGCTACAACATGAGAGCACACTGTAAGGAATGTAACTGAGTCTGTAACCCAAATATAGTGAATAGCTAACAAAGGTAAATAGCTGTGCCACGGGAACAAAGACTGAACCAAATCTATAATATTCTAACAACATGCACATCCAATGGTGGTACATGCTCTAAATAGTAGAAAGAGTAATGTAGCCGCCACATGAATCGACAGTCTATAAACAAGGACTTAGCTGTTTTGAGGAGACCCGTCATATGAGTCTCCTCTATTTCCAGTGTCTGGAAGTGCGCTATCGTCCTTCTCAACAACTCAACTCTCACATCCTTCTTCAGCTTGGCATATTCCGGACAAACAACGAAGACATGATGCATATCTTCAATCACCTTGCATCCCATTCTGCACCTCTTATCCTTACTTTGACCCTTCTGTACCATCCCCTCCACTGTTGGGAGTTGTCCTGACCTCGTGCATAGCTGGATGAGGGCAGTGTAGGCAGATGTCGCACGCAAATATGGGTAGGTAGGGGGTGGTCTTTGGTGGTATAGCCACATCACCATTCAGTATCGATGGCCAACAGCAAGTTCATCTGACGTGGCTTTCGTAAGGAAATGGTCCATAAACATGTGAATGTGGGATTCAATCCACTCGTCAATCAGTCAATATAATGTGCATTCGTTATTATAAAAGGTGGGGCAGGGGGCTGGGTGTATGCTATTCACAAACTTCTGTGATTTTGAAGCATAGTAATCAGCTTCATAATTGAGTAACAATGGTAGCATCACCTCATTCAAATGTCCCTTCGTGTATTTGACCACTGTTCAGATTTCTCTTGCCAAGTCAGAGATCCAACAATAATACGAGTGGCCATTCATGTTTCGAAGTTTGGCCTCTTGTCCTATGGATGATCTTGAATCCTCAATTGGACATACCGAGTTTAATAAATCACTATATAGGCTCGCATCCTTGGGCCCTGTTGATGATAGAATCAAACCCAGTATCTGTCCCATAAGCTCACCTTGTAGAATGCATAAGTTTCGACTATCCATACTAAGGACAATGGTCTTCGGTCCAGTCAATGCAGCAATAACCGACTTGGCATCACCAAGTGCACTTGCCGCTGGGATCATTGACCCGTCTGAAGCCCATGTCCGGTCATTATGAGGAAGCTGTGATAGTTGAAGAGGGAAACAGCTTCTCTTCTTCGGTCCATCCTTGGCAGCAGTAGCCCTTTTTCGCCCTTGTAAAGCCATTCACATTTCATTTCTTTCAGTCACTTCGCCACCTTTTTCCAATTTTCTTTTCCCGTCGTAGTCCACCTCTCTCTTGGGGCAGGTTGACTATAAGGTAAGAACATTAGATCTCCATTCACGTTTTTATGCCATAGTCCAACATCTGACAATTTTTTTAAACCCTTGCTTATGATCTATCGGAGTGTATGCCTGTTAGGCACCTCACAACTGTTTATGTGACATAAGTTAAAGGTATGTGTAATGAATATGTCACCCTTTACTATATGACTATAATCTGTGAGACGTAGACTTCGCTTTGGGTTTAGTTTAGACATGGCCTTCTGCGCGATGATCCAGGAGGCAGGAATCTTGTGGTAGTATCGAGTGAAATTCTTCATAAGACCTCGGCCATGCAGTGGATTTACACAGTCATTGATAGCACAAGTCCAATCCGCCAGCATCAGTCTCGCCATTAGTCACTAGGCCGAAATATGGTGGGTAAGATCTCATGCCAGACCTTCCACCACTATACCTGCGTTAATCCGTGCGATAGACAGGAATTCCATTCCCAGGTGTGAGACTGGGAGAGTTAGAATGTCTGCGTTAGGATGATAATGGAAACCTAAACTTTGATGGACTTTTCCATTTATTTGCTGGTCTAGCAAGACTGCATCAGTGTCTTTAATTGGTTGAATCAAGATTAAAGCACGACACCTGGATATTATGCATTGTGCTACTATTTTCCATAAGAGGGTTAGTGGTGTCCGAATGGTCAACTTTGGAAACTTGAAACTGTCTATGAATTCTCGGAGACCTTGGTATCGCCAGACTGGATCATCGACCTTTGAACGTAGAAATTCCAGCTCGCCAAGTTCCAACCTCTATGGTTACATCATGATGAGAAACAATCCATGGGTCTACACCGTCTTGTATCGTTATAGATGGCATCTTGATAGTCTTTGGTACGTCACCATACGGATTTATAACATAGGCGTTTGTTTTCGCCCACTGCATCAACCATTTGTAAGTGTATTGGAAGTGTTCCATTTCCAAACAAAACTTAGCTAATGTTTCTGGAGTGGTTGCAAACAGATATGAGTCATCTGTCGCCTCCACCATTGTGACTTGGAGTCAAATTTCGTCCAGCAGTGTGTGAGGATCACCTGATTGGTGTGACTTTGACTTGAGAATCAACGTGCCAGGATTGTCCTTTGCAAGGTCATTGAGATACCAGTGTCCTAAGCTGGTAGTTAGAGTTGACTTCACAGGTGAGAGAGGGCCACCTTGTTTCATTAGCCCATCAACCACAATAGGACCAGTGACACCAAAGGCAGTGTGTAGTGTTGCCATGGTCATGACCGATGTTTTTCAGAAAAATAGAATTATGGTGTCCAAAGTTGTGACTGCTCCATAGCATGGGAACTACCAGTCCGATTCTTTTGGGCCAAAATGTGACCCTCCGGTTTTTGATGGGTTCTATCTCCACAAAGATTCTCACGGTTTTAGCAATTTTATTGACACCATAATTATATTTTTCTGAAAAACATCGGTCATGACCGTGGCAACACTAGCAGTGTGCCCAAAGGCTTTGGTTTTTTCCTGAGCTGCCTCATCAAGTTTCCTGATTGAGTCAGGGCAACTGTATGCCTTCATAGCATTGTAGAAGCCTGATGGTAGCAGGTAGTCAAAGCCCTTCACTTGATCACGTTGCAGGGCATAGACAGGCTGTTCATTTCGATCCGAGTTGCACATCACACCTGATAGAAAACTCATTACGTCCCTGGTTTGCACACCCTGATTTGTGGCGACTTGGGTTTCCGGTATAATTTTAAGTCTTGCCACATAGGGGATCAGCTTGTGGATGAGCCACGTTGTGGGTGAGTTAGCTAGAAAATTCAAAAGCATCACTCCCCAATAATTGAGGATATTCATACAAATACCTCGTTTGTGAAAATATGTTAGCCACATGTCTTTGATATTGCCAGGGAAAGTGGAGTTCATGACTTTGTAGCTGTGGAGATCTACTACGAGTGAGAGTGCGTCATCTGACAGGTTTTTAACGCACCACTTCTCCCGCTCATCAGGTCCTGGAGCAGGTCAGTGGTTTCCTCTTCTCAGCATGGCCCTGAAATCAGCGATGGATGCTGGGACTGACCAGTCAAAAGGTTCTCGTTTGACTCGTTCCCCGACTTCGAGTACTGAAGGGGTCTTGAGCCAAGGCTTAGGTACATCCGGTACATCTTGTTATTTGTACAGCTTGGACCAATATTCACGAGACACGCCTTTAACTTTGTCTGGCTCTGTGACAAGCTCCTCTTCTGTATTGAGGGAGTTGACCACGATGGGCACACCAATATATTCACCCACTGCCATTAATCTTTTCGCAGACCCACCAAGGAGAGTCCCAGCAACTCGTTTCTTGTCAGCTTCACAAGCGCGGGTATGGAACTCTAGCATCCGCTCGTTGTAAAGGGATTTATATAACCTGCATCTGTGTAATAGAAGGAACAAGCAAAAGTCAGTGCAGTCTTCAGAATCAGATCGAAACATGGAGGTATAACAATGAAAGCATCACTGCGAAGCATGCGATACTTTGCCTGCATATATGAGATTATTCATTCTCAGCACACCCCCATACTTTTGATCTGAGCCTGTAAACGCTGGATCTTCAGAGACGTTATCTTGTTATGTGCAGACTTCCACCCCCTCTTAACTTGACCAAAAATGGCTTCACCCCATTGTTTGAGTATGCGAGTCAATGCTTTAGAGCACTTCATGAATGACTTGTCGTCATTCACCGGGTTCTGATGTAAGCACTCAGCTTTGATAGCATTGTCCACCTTTATGTGGAATTCATTGTATTTGCTCTTAGCGGAGCTTGATGGGTATTGAAGCCTTGGTTTCCCGAGATGCTGTGAGAGATCATGGTGAGTGAACTTGACTTGCGAAGGCCATAGTCCATCCGGAGGATCAACTAGTATATACGCTGCTATTCCTCTATGGTCTGTCATGGGCACATTATCTGACGATCTGTCAGCCACACAGATTTTGGCATCGTGAGAGCCCACTGTAGATATCGCCACTTGATCAATGATATTACCTCTGTTCAACGACCCTCTCGCTCGACATGTCCAGTCTTGATTGTGTGATCTATCTGGGTGAAGCATCCATAAATCCTGTGCTGACAAGCAAGGGGTATGCAAAAAAGAAATCCTATACATGGGATCAGATTTTCTCATTAAGCCCTCAAGACCCCCTCCCCCTCCCCTTACAGAAATTTCCCACACTCTATATGCCCCAAAACACCTCAGACGGCGATGAAATAAATAAATAAAACCTACCACTATGATCTACACAGCCATGCGTACCCATTTATTCAATGTTTTAGGGTTCCATCGTCCAGCATTGATAATACAACTATTGGTACTCGCTGGGGACCACGGCTATCCCCCTGCATGTTAAATGATACTGAGGATTCAAATAGATTAATGTTGTAGATCAATGTGTTGGAGTAATTGAATATACCTTGTCCTTGCACTCGTTGCAAGTGACCTTGGGTCCTGGTTCTTCAAGATCCCCACAATCCGAATCTGCACAGGCTGAACCATCAAATTTGCTGTCCAATTGTAGCACCCTTGGAAACCATTTGTGTTTAGAATGACCGTAAGCAGTCAATTTGGGTCCCAAATCATTATACTGGTATCATCCACCCCTGATGCAGGGCCGCTGAGACTTTAATTCCATTGCAGAAGGTGAGCTGTGACCAGAACCGACTGGGGGAATGATTGACGAAGTGCCAGTACTTGAGAGGCGAGTTGGGATGGTAAGATAAAGTGAGTCCTCTCCATCTTCCAAAGGATCATCATCTTTGGCTGCATTGTTTGCTTCATCTGCCACAGTTGGAAGGTTTGTTATTCTATTTTTTCTTCCATAAATTTCGGTTAATTTATTAATATGTCATACCTCAATGCTAGACATGCTGAATGCACCTCAGAAACTTTAATCTCTCCAAGGTCATGGAGCTTCCTGGCAGTCCAACAGGGAGTCTTTGTCCAGCACTTTTGACAGAAACAACAGAGATAAATGTTGATTGTCCCTGAGGCCAAGCAACTGGGGCTGAGGCTAACCAGGTTGTGGGAAAGGTGCCACACAACTGTACAACATGTCAAAATATTATATTATATTAGAATTAGCTTCTCTCATGCTTACGGTTCACTCTTTGGGCACCAAGAGGCTCAAGAAAATTGAATTAAATTAAATTAAATGCCATATGGCACTAGAATCAACCATATAATATGACAAAAAAGTGCCCCAACTTTCCTTGCTAAGGTTTGGGGACCCCCCCCCTCCCCCCCCCTCCCCCCTTGTGTCTCGGGATCTATAGTTGCATACCCCTTGCTGACAAGTGCTGTAAGAATTGTAAATAATGTCTTTTTGCATCTTGACCTCCACTCACTCGCTCAAGATTTGACACTGTAGCATTGATGTCACCAGCCAATGTCCACGAATGTTGTTATTGAAGACATATATTTGTGACTTGATTCCAGAACTTGCTGTCTGTACCACTAGGATTCCATGGTGCATATGCCCCTATGAAGCAGTGCACAAATCTGTGGCTGTGAGAGGTACCTAAGACAAAATTAATCGCTATCACTCTTCCTTATAGCGCAGCATGTGACAACGCTACTCACTGTGCGATTTGTAAGTCCTTTCTAATTCTGATGATCAGACCCCATTTGTACAGATGATGGTTTTTGGTCTTGACTCCCGTCTCTTCAAAAATGTTGTAGTCACGAATTGGCAATTTATTGCCCATCCTGGAGTTCGTTTTTGTCTCAGAAATGACAAAGAGGTGGGGTCTTTGCAAGTTGATTGCTGTATTTATATGAGCAATCTTGCCAGGGTGAACTATACCATTCGCATTAAGCACAAAGACCGACAGTGTGCTTGCTTGAAAAGACATTGCCAATGCGGTCTGACCCAGGCAAATATAATGAGCAGCAAGGATAAAGACAAACCGCTATTTTTATGCGATCATGATTTTGAATATCCTGTCTGGGCCCCTCTAGCGGAATTCAGCAGTTGGCACATTTATCTGCAACAGAGTCATGTCTGGCTTTGAGAGACTTCATCTTGTCCAAGAGATTTCGCTTCTCATTGGGGTCAGAAGCACACATTATTGCCATCTCCGTCTGGATGATACTTAGCTCTAACTGCCCCAATATATCCCTCTTCATCTGTTTCTCTCACTGATCCATTATGGCCATTGTGTTATTATGGACAAGTGCGCTTACAGTGCCGACTGTATTTGCTAGCGCCCCAACCTCATTCTGTACCGCTCTCAAACTGTTTTCAGCATGCTGGAACCCTACATTAATATCCTTCTGTATCTGATCCATCTTCATATGCATAGCCTCCATGTCCTTCGCAACATCTTTCCCGGCTGACTGAATTGCCCTTGCAGCCATATTGCACTTGTTTAAAGCTAGAGTCACTATTGACTTGGTATAGAAGGCGAGGAGGGGTCAAATTTGGACCAAAATGAGATATAAAGGTCTTGTTGTCTTGTAGGACCTTCACAGTGGCTTTCCAGTCACTCATGACCACGCAGTAGTAATTTTCTTCAATGAGACGGACCAAGTGAAGCAGTGGTGCGCCGTCAGAGTCTTGATAGCAAGACACAAACCACTTGTCAAGGTAGGAAAGTAAAGTTACTTCAAAAGCTGTGATGCCTCCAATAATTAGTTCGAACACCCACGATATGTTGATTTGGCATAAGAGAGAGGTGGTTAGCTGCATAGGGTATCACATTCAAGGGTGATGGATGACGTCGTGATGAGCTGTTCTGCATCGCCAACCATAGATAATATAACTCCAGCTGAGGTGGGTTTCATGAAGAAAGAGCCAGTAGTCTTGTAACCTGCACTCTTACAAGTTCTCTCCAATGCACCTATGAAAGCTTCCTGATCCATCACCTCAATGTGATGCTCACTGGTGAGGTGCACCCAAGCTGTCCTGTCCTTCCACCATTTCTGTGGTGCCCATGTTATATCCCACCCTGGTAGAGCACCGACTAGGGGTTCTTTCCATTGCCACAGAAGATCGGGTCTTGGTGACGTGTCAAGGGCAGCAATTTTGGGAGATAGTTGAATATAGCAGAAGTATGTGTTGGCATCCCTATTAGTATTTCCAGTACCCACTGCATCAAGAGGCAATGTGGCAAGATGTGGACTTTCCATGCCAATTTGGCTAACACATCTTTGACGAATTTAAGGGTGGATGATTCTGGCGATGGATTGGGATTTCGAACGATTAACTCGCATCGAGCTGGGGCAACGATGGCATTTGACAGGTTCCCTGGTTCTCCAGACAGAGGGGATGGGAGAACGAATGGGGGTTACGGAAGGGAGAGTATAAGCTGGAAGCTTGGTCAGTGTATCAGGAGGGCAGATGTTCATAGCCTTATAAGCAAAAAGACTTTGAGAGTTATAATGTGAGATATGCAAAGGAGATGAATAAAGGATATTGGAGGGTTTGAATAAGAGATTTGAGAGTATTGAGAGTAATGACGAGGGGCCGTGGTTTGGTGGTTGTTGTTGTTGTTAGCTCAATGATATTCTGAGGACTACAAAGTGTAATAAACTATTTGCTAAATGAGCTCCAGTTTGTCCACCAATGTTATGAAATGAGCGAAAATAAGTAGATAAGAGATACAAGTGTAGCTATTATATTTATCTAATTATTTAAAGGGAAGGAATAATCTAGCAATTATAACTAAACTATGTCCCATAGAACTTAGTCTAAGAGAGAGTGAGTCAATCTTGCTTAGATTATATCAAGTTGGAATATTGCAGAGTGGGTCATGCAATAATTCACAAAGTAGTGTGTACATTGATTCTTAATGACTTAAGAATATCTCAGTTTGAGAACGATGGATGAGTGGTAAAAATATAATTGTATTTGGAGGTAAACACCTTGTATTTATACTACATTGGAATATTTGCTCTGCGAAGAGGGGAGAGCCCTAGAGAATGCTCGCAAGCCACATCAAGTCACTGGCAAGGTGGAAAGTGAATTCTAGGACATTCTAGGAGGTTGAAGGACCTTTGGGGGGGACCTTCCAAGGGTATTTGGTGTTCCATGGAATTCCTAGAGCCATGCCAAGTCAAGTTGTTGAGTTTCAAACACTGACTTCCGTTAAAGGAAATTGGTTTGAAACTCAGTGAACCTTGAGTTCCCAGATGTATTTGGCTTTGTGTTTCGCTAGTTCTCTAGTATCACTTTAGTAAATTTATCAGGAAGGTATCCAACTAAGTATCTAGAAGTTTGTCTTTTTATATCAATATTTAAAAGAGAAACAATAAATAAATAAATGAAAAAAGAAATTGGATATATTGATAAATATCTGATAGACATAACACCGACTCATGGGGTTCTATCCTACACCCCCAATACATGAAATGCATCATGGAATTCCAAAATGCAGTCAAATAGCATGAGGTGACTCTAGACAAACTGGAATCCTCACGCCACCACAACCACAATGCTTTCCTAATCAGGAATTTTTGAACAATTGATTCCCCTACTGGAAGGCAAATGTAAATCTTGTTGGATGGTCAAAAAATATAGGGACTCCCCAATTCCCTAAAGACAACAAGAATGTCTTGCTGAGAAGGACTCCTGAGTCTATAGGAGCTCAACCTTGCAGACATTGCAGTAGTGGTTTTCACTGGGATAATGTATGTAAGCATTCTCAGAAAGGCGAGAAGATGGCACAAGTAAATTTAATTCAGCTCAAGAATAATGATCTACAAGCTCAGAAAGACTACAACAGTTTATTCTATGACCTGGACTTGGATTCAGAAGAAGGCTCCTCCAATAGACCAGATTTTTGTGACCTTCAGTGATCTGACCTGCCCATCCAACACGCCAATCCAAGCGTGATTAATTTGGAGGATGTATCTA
>Ga0137416_10001138_pt1 | contig 13304 bp, 4 predicted proteins | sample CZODoug3_1_1_16f_FD_108282 | JGI IMG/M metagenome (GOLD analysis project Ga0137416, IMG submission 108282) | Vadose zone soil fungal communities from Angelo Coast Range Reserve, California, USA - CZODoug3_1_1_16fungal (Illumina Assembly) | ecosystem: Environmental > Terrestrial > Soil > Vadose...
CAGTTCTTGACGTCGCAGTCCTTGTTCCAACTAGATACACACCATCAGAAGCGGCTTCGGAACCCGTGTAAGGCGGGCTTCTAGAGCTATATAAGTGCGGTTTTTGCATTCTCGGACACGCTAAAGGGCGTGCTGCGCTTGCGGAAGCGCGTGAACTCCCGGATAACTCTGCGGGAGGGCATGTGGCCTCAGCGATCGAAGCGCAGCGTTGGCTCACGTGATCGAACGAGAGTGTAAGAGCGCAACGTTTGAAGCGCGGTACGCGGTGCAGCAGTAGCTCGGCTGCCCCGGAAGCAGAAGAACTGTCTCCGGTCGCAGTGACCGCCGGTCCGGTACTTCATTGCTCAGCGTTACGGGTGTGCCCGCTAGATGTTGGATGTCCATTGAGGCGGCTTTGCTGGGTGCACTCTGCTTTGATGGCTTCCTTAGGGTCACAGTTGCCTGGACGCCAGGCAACGTTATGCGGGAAGAAAGGGCGCGGCGCTCGCGCCAGATCACGAGGATGGAGGTCAAATGCGAAGAATTCAATTATATCGTTGGTGGCTGCCGACACTCTTATTTTTGATCCCTGCGTTACCGATCGCAGCGCAATCCTTTCGGGTGCAATGCCCGACCTACACTCCTGCTCACCCCAACCCAACAACGCTGCCCCCCGGAACTCCACTGGCTCCCGGCGCGATTAAGTGCCAGCAGATTTCGGGAGGAGACGGTTTTGCGACGATGGGGGACGGCACGCAGACATATCTTTTCGGATTTGGCCCCCTGTCAGGAGTCCAGGATATCCAGAATGGCTTGCCCGGAACTGAAATCGTAGCGACTTTTAACGCGGTGGGCGGCGCGAATGGCGCCGTTGGCCTTGTAAATCCTGCCACCGGAGCTGTTGATGTCGCCCCCATCATGAACCTTGGTGTCATGAATGCGAACATGCCGGCGCCAACGATGGCGATCGAGGAAGACGACGAGTTTTTTCTTACACTCACCAACGTCGGCATGATCATGCGGCCGGACCTGTTCGAGCAGCATACCGTCCACTTCCACGGCTACCCGAACGCCTCCTCCTTCTATGACGGCGTGCCGGACGCCTCCGTGGCTATCAACATCGGCGGCAGCTTCACCTATTACTACCTGGCGCCGGATGCGGGAACATATTTCTGGCACTGCCACGTCACGCCTCCGGAGCACCTGCAGATGGGCATGGTCGGGCAGCTCTATGTGCGACCCCGGCAGAACAGAGTATCCGGTTCCCTGTACGACGGGCTAGTGGCGCAACAGGCCGACCGTCGGACCGCGTGTTACCCGCATAGTACTACAACGCCGTTTTATGATCAGACTAATCCCGATATTCTCTGTTCATCCCCGCTGCCGTCCAATCACGGCGCAGTCACAGGCGGCGGCACGTACGCCTACAATGACGGGGACGCTTCAACGGCCTACGACGTCGAGTATCCCATCCAGATTCACGGCTTCGATCCCAACTTCCACTTCGTCGGCATGACCTTCAATCCGGAAGGGTTCGTAGACATGAAGGATAAGTACTTCTTATTGAATGGGCGCAGCTATCCGGACACCATCAAACCGGGTCCCCAATTGACGCAGTCAGCTGATGGCGCATCACACTTCTCACAGCCACTGCCAACCATCATCAGCATTCCAACTGGCGGGAAAGCCCTGCTGCGGATTTCCGACCTGGACGTCACGGAATTTCAAACACTGGCGTCGCTCGGGATTCCCATGCACGTCGTCGGAATCAACGCGCGCCTGCTGCGCGACTTGGCCGGGAACGACCTGACTTACTACACGAATTCGATCACCGTGGGTGGCGGAGAATCCGTCGATGTGATCTTAGATGCGTGTGCGGCTCGTGCTACTGGCGGTAGCTGCACGACCCCGATTCCTTCGGGGACCTACTACCTCTACACGCCCAACCTTGACCACCTTTCGAACGACGCCGAGAACTTCGGAGGGCTGATGACGGAGGTTCACATCTGCACCTCGGTGGACCCCCTCACCAAGGTCGGCGTCGGCTGCAAATAGGAGAGAAACCATGAGCTTGAACATTTTCAAACTGTGCGCGATGCCCCGACTGCTCCCGGTTGTGCTAGCGGCGTTGGCTTTGCTCACGCCTGCGGCGCATGCCGCGGTCCCTGGCATAACCGGTACCAGTTTCGATTTGAGAGCTGAAGCGAGTTTCATCAGCCAGCCCGACGGGTCGATGGTCTACTCCTGGGGGTACGGTTGTAATACTGCGCCGTCATCGACTGCCTTTGTCCCGGCGGCCATTGCTCGCGCCAGTTGTCCTTCAATGCAAATTCCTGGTCCCACGCTGATCGTTCAGGAGAACACCGAATTTAAGGTGACGCTCACAAACCGTTTGCCGGTAGGTGCGGGGAACACCTCTATTCTTTTCCCCGGCTTGCAACTCCTGAGTACGAACGGTGGCACAACTGGTTTGCTAACCCAGGAGGCAACCACTGCAAGTCCAGTCACTTATACCCTAATCGCCAAGTCGCCTGGCACCCGCGCTTATTACAGCGGAACGCAAGGCGACCTGCAGGTTGAAATGGGCCTCTACGGGGCGGTGATTGTGCTTCCCGCCAGCGGCGGTTCCAGCGCTTGCCGAGCGCTCGCGCCAACTCTGCCTGACGGGCAAACCGATTTCAGATTGGCCGCTTCGGCATACGACCACGCGGCGACCTGCTACGACCGCGAATACCTCTTCCAGTTCTCCGAGATAGATCCCAAGATTCACCGGCAGGCCGAAGAGCAGGTCGCCGCAATCGCGGCTTGTGTTCCCCCTGATCCCGCCTCTGGTCTTTCCCCCTGCCCCAAGACGCTCAACGTCGTAACAGAGAATTATCATCCCGCTTACTTCATGATTAATGGGCGCTCCATGCCGGACGACATGGATGCAAACTATCAGACTCAGGTTTATCCGCACCAGCCCTACAACGGCAATCCGCACATGCACCCGGGCGAGCTAGTCCTGCTGCGGATTATCGGCCAGGGACGCTGGCAGCATCCTTTCCACGAGCACGGGAACCACGTGCGAGTCCTCGCCCGTGACGGGAATTTGATTCTCAGCGCCGCCGATCCGACGAGGCTCGCCGGCCCCCTGCTGTTTACGACAACGACGACGCCCGGCCAGGCCTTGGATGGCATCTTCTACTGGACGGGCAAGGGGCTCAACTGGGACGTTTATGGACACGGTTATACCGGGGATCCCAGCGTTTGCATACCGGACGCCAACGGCTACTACACCCAACTCGCAAACGGCAACGGCCAGCCAAACGGAGTCCCCAATTCCGCCGCAACCGAACCGAACTACTACGAGTGGTGCCAGGACCACAAAAAGGCTCTTGAAAAATCTCCGTTCGGCGCAGTGGCGGGCGGGGGCCCTGTTACACTTCCCGACGCCAACATCCTCACAGATGGCGCTTGGTACGGGGGCAGCCCGTATCTAGGACCAGACGCGAATACCCGCGCCACAGGCAGCACCCCTATACCTCCTGCAGGAACCGTTGTGAACTCGCCAGGAACCGAGGCCGGCTTCGCTTTCATGTGGCACTCGCACAACGAACGCGAGATCACCACCAACGATATCTTCCCGGGCGGCATGATGATGATGATGCTGGTTGATCCCCAGGCTTTTACGATCGACGAATCGCTCTAACACCAGAGGAGAAAGAACAATGCGATCCACGACAGCTAAAATGATCTTGAAGACAGCGCTACTCGCTGTAACAGTTCTCCTCCTCACTGCGGGTGCGTCCTATGGGCAGTCCGTCGGTCTGACGGCGACACCACAGAACGTCGTTCTGCCAGACGGCACCAGCGTTCCAATGTGGGGCCTGGTGTGCGGCACTGCCGCGGCTCCACCCACTGGTGGCGCGACTTGTGCGCCTCTAAACACGAACGCAGGAACTGGCTGGTCGCCTGTGGTGATTACCGTACCATACACTGGCCCTGGAACCAGTCTGACCATCAACCTGATTAACAACCTTTCCTTTACCGCCGGGACTACCACGAACAACGTACCCACTTCCCTCGTGATCGTTGGTCAGTTGGGAGGCGGCCTAGGTGATGCTCCAAAGAGAACTACAAGTCCTGTTCACCCGCAACTAGGGCCGACATGGCCCATCGCTGGAGATACGTCAGTCGCATCATTCACCCCACCCGACCAGCTTGATCGCGTGCAGTCGTTTGGAACAGAAGTGGCGACCGGAGCGAAGGTTGCGTTGTTGTGGGGTAATCTCAAGCCCGGCACCTATCTGATCGAGTCGGGAACACATCCCTCCATCCAGGGACCCATGGGTCTTTACGGAGTACTGGTGGTCACCACCGCCCCGGGAGCCGTTGCGGGCGTAGCGTATCCAGCAACTGCGACGACGGCGGGCGTAAACTACAATGCGGACGTTCCGCTGCTGTTCAGCGAAATTGATGGAGTGCAGAACGGAGCTGTGGATTCCGCAGTTCACACGGCTGGTTTCAGCGAGACGGCAACTAGGACGCTCAGGGATATTCTCAGCACGATTATTATTATTTCGCCAGGCAGTAACTACACGGCTGCCACGGTGGCGATCACGGCAGGGGGCGGCAGGGGTGCCACGGCGACTGCAACGGTCGATACTACACCCGGGAGCCCCACGCTGGGTCAGGTGACAGCGATCACCATCACAAACCCCGGCAACGGCTATAGCTCCACGCCAACGGTAACAATCACAGGTAATGGTTCCGGGGCTACTGCTGTGGCAGGGCTGAGTTTGGCCCCGAGTTTGGCATGTGGTGGAGCTGGCGCCTGTTATCCGCCGGTGGTGAACTACGATCCGCGCTACTACCTCATTAACGGCGTAAGCTTTGACCGGACTCACGCCGGAAACTCCCTATTCGCAACGAACCCAGCGAGCGCCAGCGGCGGCACGGTGCTCATGCGATTCGTGAACGCTGGTTTGCGCATGCACGTTCCGTCGGTGGTGGGCGCACAAACCACGCAAACAGTGGGGATGATAACTTCCGTTGTTTCTGGTTTCTCGCTGATCGCGGAAGACGGCAACGTTCTGCCTGGAAACCCAAGGGTTCAGACTGAGGTGTTTCTGGCTGCGGGCAAGACCTACGATGTGATGATCAACGCGCCGGCTGCTGGCGCTCCCGCGCTGCCCGTGTTCGACCGGCAGTTGAGCCTCTCGACCAACAACCAGCGCGATGGCGGCATGCAGGCCTACGTGAGCGCGAATGGCGTTACTACACCACCGGCTTCGGTTGGCCAGACAGCAGCCGCCAACCCTGACAAGTACTTTCTGGTAGCCGGCAAATCCTTGACTGTGTCGGATCCCGCCAAAGGCGTGATGGCCAACGACATCGGTATCTACGGGGTTCAGGTTTCAGGTGCGGCACCGGCGGGACTCACCCTGATTGCCGATGGTACGTTCACTTATACTGGTGGACCTACTATGTTCAACTATTGCGGGAATGGCGCAGCGTCGGGATCGGCTTGCACCACGGTGACCATCGCTGCTTGCACTGGCGCCTGCATGGGAGGGGCGCCGACGGCGGGCAACCCTACGTACACAAGTAATGTTTCGTCGCTCATCAAGATCAATGCGCCGGGCGTGCTGGCCTTCGCCAGTGATCCTAGCAACTTGCCACTGATGGCTGAACTGGTCGGAACCCCTACCGGCGTAACCATGAACTCGGACGGCAGCTTCACTGTGGCGCGTCCGAACATGACAAAGGACGTGACAACGGGCGCGACGATCACCTTTCAGTACCAAGCGGTGAATTCTCAAGGGTCGAAGAGCAACCCGACGACGGGAGATGGTACGGTCACGATAACCTTCAAGGATGGGAGCGGCCTTAATGTGACCCTCCGGGATGCAGTAAACCAAAACCAAATCATCCAGGACTACAGCTGGGTAATTGAGGAAGACTCAACGATTCGTACCCCCGCCGGCGTTACCACAGGAACGACTACACCGACATTGTCCACCAGTTTCCATAAGAGCGCGATGACACTCGTCGCCTCGGGTTGCACGGGTGACTTCAGTTGCCGGTCGGGCCAGTCGGTTTTGGGCGTCCCCGTCGCGACGCAACCAGCCGCGTACCCAAGCCAGGTAGCTCTCGACACGTCGAAATATTACTACATCTCGGTTTTGCCAGGCGATTCCGCCAACCCGTTTGTTAATGGTGGCGGTGCTCCGGTGCCGGTTAATCCGCAAGATCCGAATAGTCCCTTGAGACAGTTCGATCTGGCCAAGGACTGTGACTTTACGATTGGTACGGGCAACTGCGGGCACACCATGGGCGGCGTCCCAGTCCCACCACCGGTGCCGCCTTCTACGGCGTTTGCTGCGGTCACTGTGCTGGCACAACAGAGCCCACTGCCAACCGCGCAACTCAGCGTGTTCGTCTTCGAAGACGACAATCCCACAAACGGCAGCATCGATGGGGTAGAGGAACAACAAGGGCTGGGCGGATTTCAGATCATCCTCGTCGATGTCGCCGGTGCTACTGGCGATGCGACCGGGCAAATGACCTATGACATGTTCAATATGCCGCTTACTAACGCCCTTGTGGGCACGATCGATACCGCTACTCACGCCGACATGTGCCCGATTTCAGCTTCCCACATCGTGGGTATGATCATCACTTGCCCGGAACTTGAGTCTGACGGCGTAACCCGGTCGCCCCTCGCCGGCCAAGCCCTCATCAAAAACCTGTTCCCCAATCGGTTCGACGTGTTTGCCTACGCGGCGGCGGATCGGGAGGCTAAGGGAGAACACTGGCTGCAAACTTCCACGCTCGAGGGCACTCCTGCCAATGACGCCTTCGCAAAAGCAGGCGAACCCGCATACTTCCAGGAGTTTGGAGCGCCAGGCTTCCATTCATTTATCGGCTTCGTCAACCCCGATCATATCAAGGCACGGAATGCGGCTCTGGGGGGCAAGAACACGGTTAAGGGCACGGTCACGAACCTGCACATGTCCCGTCCCTGGTCCGAGGCGCTGTCCGATAGTCAATCGCACGAACCCATTGCGCAGAGCACCTGCTATGTGGGAGCCAATTCTCAGAACGGTATTGGCGCGAACCTGGCATTCGCGGCATGTGACGCGGACGGGAACTTCACGCTTACGGGTCTCCCCAACGGTCAATACCAGATCGTAGTTTGGGACCAATGGCTTGACCAGATCATTGAATTCCAGAGTTACACGATTCCACTCCCCGGCGCAACGACGCAAGCTGGCGTAACGACCTCCTCAATCGGGGATATCCCCGTCTTTTCCTGGTTCAACAGCGTCTATACGAGCACCTACTTCGACCTGAACCACAACGGAGTTCTGGATAATAATGAGCCTGGGCTCAATCAAGTCCCGATCCGGATGCGCTTCCGGAATGGCCAGATTTCCAACACGAATACCACCGACAATCAAGGAAATGCGGCGTGGGCCGAGATCTTCCCCTTGTTCAGCTGGTACGTCATGGAATCGGATACCACTCGCTACAAAGGGACGGGTGTGCACACGATCAATGATGCCGGCGGGCCAGTGGACACCACAGGTGCATACGCGGGATTCCTGAATTCGACGGAATCGTTCTCAGTACCTGCAGCGCGGCGCGTTCCGGGAGCCATCTACTCTTCGGGCAAGACTGAGCGAATTGACCCCGGCACCACAACCAGCGAGGGCATTCAGTCCTTTATCAGTCAACCACAGTTCATCGAGTGGGGCAAAATACCGTATGCCGAGCACGAGAACGGCGGAATCGTAGGTCATGTGGCGTACGGCTCCACCCGCCCGTTTGACGATCCGGCGCTGCTTTTCCAGAACCTCTGGGAGCCTTTGGTTCCGCAGGTTACGGTGAACCTCTATCAGGAGGGCACAGCGGCCGACGGGACGCAGAGCCTGACCCTGGTTGACACAACCACAACCAGCAGCTGGGATGACTGGGCAAATGGCTACCGGATGGGTGCGAACGGCCAACCGTTTACTGATGCAAATGGCCCGATAGGTAATATGAACTGCCCAGGTCAAGATCCTGCTGACCCGTACTACACGTATACTCTGGGGACTGCCAATCGCTATAAGTGCTACGACGGCATGCACAACTGGAACCAAATGCAGCCGGCGCCTTATGATGGTAGGTATCAATTCCCCAGCTCGGCCTATATTGCGGCCCATCCTCTCACGACGGCTCAGACGAACGCGGCTCAGACGCTCGTGAGTCTGCCCCCGGGGAAGTACGTGGCGGCAGTAGTGGTCCCGCCGGGCTATGAGTTAGTAAAAGAAGAAGACAAGAACATCCTTATCGGCGACACTTACATTGCTCCGGTGGCTCAGCAGTTTGCGGGCCTCGGAAGTATCTTCATCTTGCCGGATCAGGCATCCGTAAACGCATACTACAACTCCAATAACGCCAACAATCCGACTACAAATATGGGCCGCACAAATCTAGGCGATTTCGGCCCCGGCGGGCTCTCGGTTATGCCCGCGCCATGCGTTGGTCAAGTGCGGATCGTGCCGGATTATATGAGCTTATTCCCGCAGGCGCATGAAGTTGCGCCCTTCGCTGGCGCCTCTCGCCCCCTCTGTGATCGGAGAGAGATCACTTTGGAAGACCAGATGCAAGCGCAAACGGACTTTTTCATCTTCACACAGACTCCCGTCTCCGCGCACTACACGGGCATGATCTTGGATGACATGTCTTCGGAATTCAACACCTACGCGCCGGATTTTGGTGAGAAATTTGCCGTGCCTTTCGTGCCCGTGTCCTTCCGCGACTTCAATGGCATCGAAATTTCGCGCGTGTACGCCGACCAGTTCGGCATGTACGACGGGTTGGTTTACTCCACTTGGCAGGTGAATCCCCCCAATCCAACCGGCTATGCGCCCAACATGATGATTACCTGCATGAACGATCCGGGTCCGATTCCCGATCCAAAGAATCCGGGACAGCTCATCACAGATCCCATGTACAACCCCATGTACAGCAATTTCTGTTACACGTGGCCTTTCATGCCGGGTAACACGGCCTATATGGATACTCCGGTTCTCCCAACGGCGGCATTCGCTTCGGGATATAACCCTGTAGATTGCGCGTACCCCGATGCAACTCCGGCGATCAAGAGCGTGAATGGCGATGGCCAGTTTGGACCTTGGGTGAGTGGCCCTGGCGCAACGCTAACCATTAATGCCCTGGGAGATGTAATGGTGCCGAATAACGCCTATGTGGGCCCGGGCACGGTAACCGCGAATGGGACTCCAATCATACCAACTGGACTTGCGGCTCAGAAGACGATCTTGCGCCACTACGGCTTCGGGAATACTCGAGGTACTGTGACCATAAACGGCGTTGCTTTAGCCGGAGTGATTTGGAGCGACCTGACCATTAGCGGGACGATCCCAGCCGGTACCACTACTGGCGAGCTGATCATCACGGCGGCCGACGGGAAGAGGTCCGTTGACACCGTCACGGTCACCGTCGGAGGAACTGTCTCGAACTACGTGACGGCACCTCCACTGAACGTTGCGACGGGAAGTGGCTTTCCACATCCGATCCAAGATGCAATTGACGCGGCCCTGCCAGGGGACTTAATTATGCTCGGGCCGGGCTCCTATCCTGAACTGGTAATTATGTGGAAGCCGGTTCGACTGCAAGGTGTTGGCGCGGCATCGGTAATCATCAACGCAGCCAAATACCCCACACAGAAGCTAGAACAATGGCGGACGAGGATTAACGCGCTGTTTGGACTTGACCTTCAGGGCAACGCGATCCCCGGGGTTCCACAGGCGGATCCCTTGCCAGGACAGCAAATTACGGGAGGAGTGGTGCTTCTTGAACCTTCGGTTCTTACTACGGAAGAGGGTGCTGGGATTACAGTATTGGCCAAGAATGCCGGGACCCTGCAGCAGCCGAATTGCGGAAGCTCCGCAAACCTGAGCAATTTCCTCTGCGCGCCGTCCCGCATTGACGGCGTCAGTATCACGGGTGGTGACGCTGGCGGCGGGATTTACGTCAACGGCTGGGCACACAATCTGGAGGTCTCCAACAACCGTGTGTACGGCAACGCCGGAGTGTTCACGGGAGGTGTCCGAATCGGCCAGCCATACCTCATAGGGACGGACGGGGCTGGACCATTTGGTTACAACACCAACGTGAAAATCCATCACAATTCGATCACGCACAACGGTTCCCTGGAGTCCAACCAAGGCCAGGGCGGCGCGGGTGCAGCTATTTCCATGTGCACGGGAACCGACAATTACCTTGTGAACTTCAATTTCGTCTGCGGAAACTTCGGCATGGGTGATGGCGGTGGCATCGGCCATATCGGCGTGAGCTGGAAAGGCGAGATCTCGAACAACTGGATCCTGTTCAACCAGACGTCGAACCAGAGTGCGACCACATCCGGTGGCGGCCTCGTCATCGAAGGCGAGACCGGCACGGGTACGACGCTTTCGCTAGGCACTGGCGATGTCACAGTTGACTCCAATTTGATTCAGGGCAACCACGCCAAAGACGGACATGGCGGCGGCGTTCGTTTGCAGGACGTGAACGGCGCCGATGTCGCCCGCAACCCCAACCTCACTGGATACTGGTGGCAGGTCAACTTGACCAACAACATTATCGTGGATAACGTTGCCGGCTGGGCCGGGGGTGGAATTTCACTCGTGAACACCGTCTTCAGCTCCATCATCAACAACACCGTGGCCGCCAACGACAGTACGGCGACAGCGGGCCCCATCGTTCACACGACGCCAGCGGGAACCTCTTCGGTGGCCCAGCCTGCGGGAATTAGTGCAGAACCGCACAGCCCCGCCCTTGCTGTGGCCTTCGGCCCTACGGTATCGTCCACACTAACGAGTTTCTCCAACCCGTTTCTTGAAAACAACATCCTCTGGCGGAACCGTTGGTTCTACTTCACCGTGACAAGTGCCCCTGGCACAGGGGCCAATCCCGGTAGCCCCGCAACAACGACTCTGGTCCCGAACCTCACTGTTGGAGCAGGTTATGCGTGTCCAACTTCGACGAATTATTGGGACCTAGGCGTTCTCGGCCAGCCCAATGCCTCGAACGCCGCCCTGAAGCTGAACCCGACGTACTCAATTCTGACCAGTACCTCGGGTTACAACAGCACGTCGGCGCACAATTCGTCAAGCAACCCACGGCTTATGAGACAGTACTGCAACGGTTCGCGCTCGAACCCCGGTATACCGGACACCACGCCTCCTAACCCGGCGTTTACCTTCCCATCAGCGATTGCGGTGGCCGGCACGGAGGATGAAGGCGGCAACTGGGTCGACGTACGTTACGGCCCGCTGTCGTTGACCGATTCGTCGATCGGGCTCGGCAGTGCGGGCTACGGCAACCCAGTGGGTGATTACCGCATTTGCGCCAGCAACGGCAATCCGACCGGGTGCACTGCGGCTTCTCCTGCCATCGATACGGGAAACAGCCAGTTGGCTCCGAACCACGACTACTTCGGCACAAGGAGACCGCAAGGAGCTGATTTTGACATGGGCGCCCACGAGGTCGTAAATACCAGCACGGCCGGTGAGGGCGAGATAAGTGTGACGCCGGCATTTGTGGATTTCGGAGCCCAGCAGATTGGCACCGTGATTTCACAGACGATAAGGGTCACCAATAATGGCAACGTGACCTTGACCGGCCTCGTTGTCGGGCCGCTTGCGGGCGCGAACCCAGGTCAGTTCACGCGAACTACGAACTGTGGCGGCACCCTAAACGCAGGCGCTAGCTGCACGATCACCGCGTATTTCAGGCCAAGTCCAACCGCAGCGGGAGTCGGCCCGAAGGTTGCGACACTGAATGTGAGCGACGGCGATCCGGGTAGTACGCCGGTTCAGATAAGGCTGAGCGGTCTCGGCCAGCGGCCGTCGGGTACTGTTCTGCCGACAGCGCTAGCGTTTGGGAGCCAGTTGGTCAATACCATCACCGTTGCTGTAGCTCAGCCGGTAACGGTCACCAACACTGGCGTCGGACCACTGGTGATCAGCAGTATCGTTATCAATGGCGCGAATCCCAACCAATTCCATCAGACAAACGTCAACTGCCCGATTGGTGGGCTGGGGTTGCCGGTAGGCGGAACCTGCACGGTGAATGTGACTTTCACGCCGACGTCTCTAACCCCGGCTAACAAGAATGCCACGCTCACAGTTCGCTTCGCCAGTGCGCAAACGCAGCCGTCGCAGGTCCAAACGGTAAGCTTGACCGGCACGGCGACCGCGGTGGCCGTCACGCAGGCTCCCTTGGCGTTCGGAACGGCGCCTCCGGCGGACACGACTCTAACTGTGCAGGTCAACAACAATGCTGCCAACGGTACGCTGACGATTACCAGCCGCACCATCACGGCCGGGGGGGCGTACTTTACCATCGCCCCTACAACGACCTGCAATGCAGGATCCGCGGTGGCCCCTGGCAACAGTTGCGACATCAACGTGACGTTCACACGAACACCACCGAACTCAACAGCCAACAGGACGGGTAACCTGAGGATTGTGACCCCGTCGGGGACATTCAGCGTTCCTTTGTCGGGGAATTAGGATGAGGTCTCAGAACTTGACAACATATACGAAGGGCATGTTGCTCGCGGGGATTCTCGCGAGCAACATTGCTGTTTCCGCAGTTTTCACGCTGGCGGCCCAAGAGAAGGGTGAAGCCGGACAACCGACAGCCACAGCTTCTTCTAGCGCTCCTGCATCATCTCATCGCTGGCATCTCAGCCATAGTCTCTTTTTCGAGAGAAACTGGGGAATCAGTATATTTGGGGTTCGGGCAGTCTCCTCCGGCCTGATGATTGAGTTTCGCTACCGTGTGCTGGATGCCAAGAAGGCCAAACAGCTCAACGACAAGAAAGCTAACCCCTATTTGGTCGACGATGCAACGGGAGCCAGGCTGATTGTTCCGACGATGGAAAAGATCGGGCAGCTACGCCAGGATGGTCCACCGGAAAATGGCAAAGCGTACTGGATGGTCTTTTCGAATCCACGTAGGTTGGTAAAGCCTGGGAGTCGGGTCGACGTGGTGATTGGCGGCTTTCGTGCGAACGGTTTGGTGGTTGAATAGTGCGAAGGATGCCCAGAGACCTTGAGGAGCGAGCGACCCATGCCTAGAACAATGCTAGCGTATTGTATTAGCTGCTTTATCTTAGTCACACTACCTAGGGCGCAAACGTCCACAACCCCAAGCAAGCTAACTGCGGTGCAAATTGTCGCCAAGAACGTCGCGGCGAGAGGGGGTCTGCAGTCGTGGCGGGCAGTCCAGACCATGTCTTTCTCGGGCAAGTTGGACGCCGGGGG
>Ga0137416_10001149_pt1 | contig 13251 bp, 10 predicted proteins | sample CZODoug3_1_1_16f_FD_108282 | JGI IMG/M metagenome (GOLD analysis project Ga0137416, IMG submission 108282) | Vadose zone soil fungal communities from Angelo Coast Range Reserve, California, USA - CZODoug3_1_1_16fungal (Illumina Assembly) | ecosystem: Environmental > Terrestrial > Soil > Vadose...
CGAGAACGGGGGGTGAAGATTTTCTTCCGGAGGCTTCAGTGGATTGTCGTCGAGGAGACTCATCGTGCTCCAGCGCGGCTTTTCTTGGGCCACGCGGCGACCAGCGCGGCGGCGACGAGCGGCAAGAGCAACTCGTGGTGCCCAGTGATGGCGTAGCCGTGCGACGCACGTCCGCTACGGCCCTGGGCGGAGGCGGTGGGACGCTTCACTACATTCTGTAACGGACGGTAGTGCTGGATAAAGTCGAAGTTCGCAGTCGTAATGGGCCGGAGCGGGACGCCGAGATTGCGCACGACGGAAACTGCCTTCAGAAAAATCTCAGGTAGAAGAACCGCGGATCCCCAGTTGAGATAAACGCCGCCGGGATGCATCTGCTGAACGAGTGCGCAGAACAAACGAAAGTCACGATACGTGGCGTCGCCAAGCGCGGCGCCGTCCGCGGCGGGATGCATGTGCGGGATGTCCGTGCCGATGGCGAGATGAATGGTCACGGGGATTTGATGCTGGTAGGCGCCCACGAGGACGCTGGAATCCGCGTGTTTCGCTTCGATGATGCCGCTCGACAGAAATTGTCCCGCGGCTTCTCCGTAGCCGATGCGGATGCGGTGAGAAAGTTTGGCGATTTCGTTTAAGTACTTTCCCGTTTCTTCGGCCATGCCGAATTGGCCTTTGCCGAGGCCGGCTTCGACGTCTTCGGAAGTGTTGCCGGCAAGCGCGATTTCGAAATCGTGGATCAGCGCCGCGCCGTTCATGGCGATTCCAGTGATAAAGCCGCGTTTCATCAGATCGATCAAAACAGGCCCAAGACCGACCTTGATGACGTGGCCGCCAATCCCCCAGAGAATCGCTTTGCGTTGCTTGCGCGCAATATGAATCGCGCTGAGGAGATTGCGAAGATCTTCCGCCGCAAGAATGTTGGGCAGTGAATCCAGGAATTTTGTAAGCGACGCATTCGCGCCGGTCGGCTTCGCAAAACCTCGGACGCTGACTTTGCTCTTGCGCGAGGCGAGCGGATACGTGTGCACCGCGCCAAGCGTTAGCGCCTGGATGGAATAGATGCTCATGGTAAGGGCTACACTCTACGGTCAGACGGCGATGCTTGCAAGCAGCAGGCGCATCGGCCTAGCGCGATTGTTTGATCCCGGCCAGTGCAGTTCAGCACAGGAACCGGCCGACGGGAATGACACCGCCCAGGGAAACGATGAGAGGAATGTCGGCCAGACAGGAGATGGCGATTCCGCCCAATCGCCACAGACGATCCATCCGTCCGTTTCCTACAATCCAATGCCAAGGAGAAATGGGACCAGGCAATATAAGAATGGCCATGATCGTCCATTCGATCCACCGCACGGGAACGTAGACCGACAGATAGGCAATCACGTTTTCCGGAAGGCCGGGCGCGAGGGATGTGATCAGGGCGCTGCTGAGCAAGTAGATTAGAATGCCGAAGAAAAATCCGAGTGAGAGGCGAATAGCGCCGTAGATGATGGCGCGGCCAAGGGTACGGGAATTCTGGGGCCGGAGAACGCGCAAGCCGAAATAGCACCAGGCCGAGTAAGCGAGGAATTTGCCACCAAAGTAGAGAAGAGCTCCCATCGTTTATGCGCTCCCTCGAAAGAGAAAGAAATGTTCCTATTTCCCGTTGCCATTTGCCCCTGAGGTTTGGACAGAGAGTACACGGGCAAGGACCTGGCCGGTGTAGGATTTTTTTGTGCGGGCGACGAGTTCGGGCGGGCCCTGAGCGACGATGCGCCCACCGCCTTCGCCGCCTTCGGGGCCGAGGTCGATGATCCAGTCGGCTTGCTTGATGACGTCGAGGTGGTGCTCGATGATGAGCACGGTGTTGCCGAGATCGACGAGGCGTTGCAAGACGTCGAGAAGTTTTCGTACGTCGTCGAAGTGCAGGCCGGTGGTGGGCTCGTCGAGGATGTAGAGCGTGCGGCCGGTCTGGCGCTTGGAAAGCTCGCGAGCCAGCTTGATGCGCTGGGCTTCGCCGCCGGAAAGCGTCGTGGCGGATTGGCCGAGAGTGACATAGCCAAGGCCAACTTCGACGAGAGTCGAAAGTTTTTGCTGAATTTGCGGAATGCTCTCAAGAAGCTTAAGCGCGTCGGAAGAAGGCAAATTCAAAACGTCGCTAATGGAATGGCCTTTGTAGCGGACGGCGAGCGTTTCTGAATTGTAGCGGCGGCCTCGGCAAACTTCACACATCACGTAAACGTCCGGAAGAAAATTCATTTCGATGCGGCGGAGGCCGTCTCCCTGGCAGGCTTCGCAGCGGCCGCCTTTCACGTTAAAGCTGAAGCGGCCGGCGCGGTAGCCGCGCTCGCGCGATTCGGGAAGCATCGCGAAGAGATCGCGGATCGGCGCAAACACTCCGGTGTACGTAGCGGGATTCGAGCGCGGCGTGCGGCCGATGGGAGCTTGATCGATCTCGATGACTTTATCGATTTGATCGGCGCCGAGAATTTCGCGGTGGGCGGCGGGCGCTTCGGAGGAGCGATAGAGTCTTTGTGCTAGTGCGCGATAAAGAATGTCGTTGACGAGCGTGGATTTGCCGGAGCCGGAAACGCCGGTGACGACCGTGAGCAGGCCGAGCGGCAGAGTTATGTCCACATCCTTTAGATTGTTCGCGCTGGCGCCGAGAATTTGGATGGCTTTGCCGTTGGGGCTGCGGCGCTTTTCAGGGACAGGAATTTTCGCGGCGCCGCTGAGGTATTGGCCGGTGAGCGATTCGGCAGTGGCTTCGATTTGGGCAGGCTTGCCTTGCGCGACGAGGTAGCCGCCAGCGTTGCCGGCGCCGGGGCCGAGATCGACCACGAAATCGGCGCGGCGGATGGTGTCTTCGTCGTGCTCGACGACAAGGACGGTGTTGCCGAGATTGCGAAGATGTTCAAGCGAGCCGAGCAGGCGTGCATTGTCTCGCGCGTGGAGGCCGATGCTGGGCTCGTCAAGAACGTAGAGAACGCCGCGAAGCCGCGAGCCAATTTGGGTGGCTAGACGGATGCGCTGGGCTTCGCCGCCGGAAAGCGTGGCCGCGGAACGGTCCAGGCTGAGGTAGCCGAGCCCTACTGCGAGAAGGAAATCGATGCGTTCGGCAACTTCTTCGAGGGGGCGCGCGGCGATTTCTTTTTGGCGCTCCGTGAGCTGCGCGAGAATCTTGTCCACCGCGGGACGCGCGGAGCTGAGCGAGAGGGCGGTGAAATCCGCGATGGACAAGCCGCCGAGCTTGACCGCGAGCGATTCCGGGCGGAGGCGTTTGCCGTGGCAGACGGCGCATTGCGTCGCCGACATGTACTGCGTGATCCATTCACGGTAGGAGTCAGAGTTGGATTCTTCGAAATTTCGTTCGAGAAATTTCAATATGCCTGGAAAGAGAAACCCTTTATCGCCTTTAGATTCCTTTCCTGCCGAACTATTTTCGCCTGAGGCGCTGCCGTTCGAGGGCGGATAGCCGTACAGCAGCATGTTCTGGATGCGCGCGGGAAATTTTTCGAATGGCGTATCGAGATCGAAACCGTGAGCATAGGCACCGAGTTCGAGCGTGCGCTTGAGGATAGCGGAGCCGGAGCCCGGGCCGAGGCCGCCGTCGAAGAGCGGGCGGGCCCAATCGGTGATGATCTTTGAAGGATCGAAATCGTATTTGGAGCCCAGACCATTGCACGCGGGGCACGCGCCGTAGGGCGAATTGAAGCTGAAGGAGCGCGGCTCGAGCTGCGGAACGGAGATGCCGCAATCGGGGCAGGCCAGCTTTTCCGAAAAAGTGTGTTCCTTGCCGCCAACGATGGCGACAGTGACGAGTCCACTCGCGAGCTTCAACGCCGTAGCAATAGATTGTTCGAGGCGCGCGGCAATGCCTTGCTTGACGAGCAAGCGGTCGATGACGATTTCGATGGTGTGGTTCTTGCGCTTGTCGATGACCGGGAGATCGTCCAGCGGGAACAACTCCCCATTGATTCGTACACGAACGTAGCCGTCTTGCGCGAATTTTTCGAGCTCTTTTCGAAAAGCGCCCTTTCGCCCGCGAACGATGGGCGCGAGGAGCATGATGCGATCGTCGGACTTGCAGATTTCGCCGTGCAAAATGGATTGGACAATTTGCTCGCTGGACTGGCGCGTGATGGGTTTGCCGCAGTTGGGGCAATGCGGCACGCCAACGGTCGCGTAGATCACGCGGAGGTAATCATAAATTTCCGTGATGGTGCCGACGGTGGATCGCGGCGAGCGCGTGGTCGTTTTTTGCTCGATGGCGATCGAAGGAGAAAGCCCTTCGATGACGTCGACCTCGGGGCGTTCCATCTGATCGAGAAACTGGCGCGCATAGGCGGAAAGTGACTCGACGTAACGGCGCTGGCCTTCGGCGTAAATCGTGTCGAAGGCGAGCGAAGATTTGCCGGAGCCGGAAAGGCCCGTGATGACCGTAAGGGAGTTCCGGGGGATTTCGACGCTGATATTCTTGAGGTTGTGCTGGCGCGCGCCCCGGATTACCAGTTTGGTCAGGCCCATGAGACGCCCATAAGACGAAAGTACTCCCTCCACAGGAGCCCCGGCGCTCAGTAGGTACACTGAGCCCAAGATAACTTCTCACAATAGCAGGGCGCAAAGAATCGGGTCAACCTTCACTTGGGACATGAATCCCTATAGGCCGGCGTAGGTCTGGCGGCGGAGGAATTGGCCGGCGCCGGGGCGGCCGACGAATTTGCCGGCGTCGATGACGGGGCGGCCGCGGGAGAAGACGGTCTTGGGCGTACCCTTGATCTTGATGCCCTCGAACATGGAATAGTCGACGCGCATGTGGTGGGTTTTGGCGCTGATGACTTCCTCGTGGTTGGGGTCGAAGATCACGAGGTCGGCGTCGGAGCCGACGGCGATGGTGCCTTTGCGCGGGTAAAGGCCGAAGAGCTTTGCTGGGGCGGTAGAGACGAGTTGAACGAAGCGGTTCGCCGAAAAATATTTGCCGTGGACTCCGCCGGTGTAAATGAGGCTTAGGCGGTGTTCGATGCCGGGGCCGCCGTTGGGAATTTTGGTGAAGTCGTCCTTGCCCAACTCTTTTTGCTCCTTGAAGCAGAAGGGGCAGTGGTCGGTGGAGACGACTTGCAGAGTATCTTTGGCGAGGCCCTGCCACAGTTTTTCCTGATTCCACTTTTCGCGGAGCGGCGGAGTGAAGACGTATTTGGCGCCTTCAAATCCGGGCGCGTCCATATTTTCCAGCGAGAGATACAAGTATTGCGGACACGTCTCGGCGTAGGCGGGGAGGCCGCGGTCGCGGGCTTCGCGAACTTTTTCGAGCGCTTCGTTGCAGGAGAGATGGACGATGTAGACGGGCGCGCCGGCCATTTCGGCTAGGGCGATGGCGCGGGAAGTGGCCTCAGCTTCGGCGGTGGTGGGGCGCGTGAGCGCGTGATATTTCGGGGCGCGTTTTCCTTCGGCGAGCGCTTGCTGGACGATGACGTCGATGGCGCCGCCATTTTCCGCGTGCATACAGATGAGGCCGCTGTGCTTGGCTGCCTGGCGCATGGCCCTGAAAATGGTGGCGTCATCGAGCATGAAGACGCCGGGGTAGGCCATGAAAAGCTTGAAGCTGGTGACGCCTTCGCGGATGAGCTGGCCCATTTCCTCGAGTTGCGCGGAACCGAGATCGGTGATGATGCAGTGGAAAGCGTAGTCGGTGACGGCTTTATCGTGAGCTTTCTTCATCCAGGTGTCGAAAGCCTGGCGGAGGGTTTGGCCTTTGTACTGGATAGCGAAGTCGATGAGTGTGGTGGTGCCGCCGAAAGCCGCGGCGATCGTGCCGGTCTGGAAATCGTCGGCGCTGGTGGTGCCGCCGAAGGGCATGTCGAGGTGCGTGTGGACATCGATGCCGCCGGGGATGACGAGCATGCCGGTGGCGTCTTGGACGCGGGTGGCATTCTCCGTGGGAAGCTGCGCGGCGATGGCGGTGACTTTATCGCCGTTGATGCCGACGTCAGCGACGCAAGTGTCCGTCGCGGTTACGACGGTGCCGTTGCGGATTACGGTGTCAAAACGCATCTGCGCCTCCGGGGGCTAGGGAAAGTTATCACAAAGTGAAGATCATTTCGGATTGGAAGTGGGCGTTATGCTTCCTCGGTACGACCTCACAAATTCTTGAAACGCGGGCAAGGCTTTCGTGAAAGCGGGTTTTTCTCGCGCACTCAGGACCAGAGTCAGGACACGATTGATTTCAGCAACATAGACAACTTGCTCCACTGAATTTCGTTTCTCGCCGCTCTGGAAGGTGTAGACAGGAGCTCGAAGCTTTGTGTGGGGCAAGTCAAGAGGGGTTTCTTCTTGAACAACGCCGTTTTTGAATCGTTCCTTGAAACCGGCAACATCCGACTCAATGTATGCTTTCACGTCTTTTGACTCTTCATTCGGGCCGACTGGGGCGGAACTGATATAGATCCAGACACTCGGTTTTCCATTGCGCTCTGCCTGGGTGACGAAATAGGCCAAGCCTGGGCCATCGGCACGCACCCATCCCTTTGGCGTATCGATGGCCAAGAATCCTTGTTCTGTAACAAGCATCTCCGGAGGTTCGGAAGTCTGAGTGGGCTGTTGTGCAAAGGAAGTGACCCCGGACAACACGAAGACTGTAAGGAGCAGAGCGACCTTAAGGGCAGCCGCCCGCACCTGCCAGGTGAAGATATCGTGATTACTGATTACGGTGTCAAAGTGCATTTCTGCTCTCCTTAGGAATCGTTTTTGAGTGGCGCGAAGAGGGGCTACCCACGGGACGAAACAGGGCCCCCCTATGCTTTTTGTAAGTGTTGCATCTAAAGGGCTTAGCCATGCCGTAAGTCTTTTGTTTGCAACACTTGCGAGCAGATCCATAAGTGTTGCTTCTAAAGGACTTACATTGCACAAAAATTGTGCAATTTCGGACCATTTTTGGGTGCGGAATGTGGGCAGTGGGAAGGGTGCGGAAGCGGCCAGAGATATACCTGAGAGATAGTGTACCACAGAAATATGGGTTTGGCAAGAGGAATTTGCGGGGGCGACAGGGACGCGCGTTATGCCGACGGCACCTACGTCCACTGAGCGGTTGGTTGGACAGTTCTTTGACGGATGCATGGGCGGTCGGGCCCCGGAAAAAGCCTCACCCCTGAAGGGGTGAGCTACAGCTATTTTGCATAGTGCGACAGGATCTTGTGTTCATAGACGTCGAGGGTTTTTTCTTCGTCGCCCGACATGAGGTAGATGTTGAATTGGGTGACGCCGACTTTGCGGAGGCGGTCGAGTTTTTTGCGATGCTCTTCGATGGGACCGATGATGCAGAAGCGGTCGACTACTTCGTCGGTGACGAAATCGGCGTTGTCGCTGCCGACTTCGCAGTGGTGGAGGTAATCGTACTTGCCGCGGTCTTTCACGAAAGAAGTCAGCGCGGGGGGCAATTCCTCGGGCTTGTATTTGGAGATTAGGTCCATCACGTGATTGGAAACGAGGGCGGGAAACCAGCGGACGTGTTCGCGCGCGGTTTTCAGGTCGTCGGAGGCCCAGACGGGTGCGGCGGCCATGACTTCGATCTTGCTGAAGTCGCGTCCGGCTTCTTTTGCGCCTTCGCGGACGAAGCCGAGGCACCAGTCGATCAGGTCAGGGTCGGCGAACTGGAGGATGACGCCGTCGCCGATGCGACCGGCGGTGCGGAGGGCTTTGGGGCCGTAGCCGGCGACCCAGACGCGGGGAATTTCGCCATTGGTCCAGGGAAACTTTGTGGGCACGCCATCGAGATCGACCGTTTTGCCGGCGTTCAGGTTGCGGAAGATGCGGACGAATTCCTCGAGGTTTTCGAGCGTGGTGGGCTTCTTACCGAGGACACGGCGGGAGCTGTCGCCGCGGCCGATGCCTAGCTCCATGCGGCCCTGCGAGGCGAGATTGAGCGTGGCGAAGAGGCTGGCGGAGACGGTGACGTCGCGGACAGCGGGATTCGTGACGCACGTGCCGAGGCGCATTTCTTTGGTGTTGGCGACCATGAGGGTGAGGAGCGGGAAGGGCTCTTTCCAGATGACGTGGGAATCGAAGATCCAGCCGAAGGAGAAGCCGGAGGATTCGGCCTGGCGGGTGAGGCTCAGGATTCTGTCAATGGAGATGTCTGGTTTGATGGTGATGCCGAAGTCCATTACGGTTCTCCCACTCGATGGTTGTCGGTCCGTGATTGTTTTGCGCTGAAAATGTGCAACTGAGGTCGTCGGAGCACAGCCAGGATTGGCTGTGCCACTAAAGCGCTAGGATTGAGGGTGATGCCGAAGTCCATGGGAAATGCTCCTGTTTAGTCGGCCGGCTGGGTTACAGGGGCGACTCGGTTCATCAAGGCGAAATAAGTAAGGAAGCTGACCAGGAAGCCCACGAACCAGGCGTAATGGTATAAGACGCGCAAGGGCGGAAACACCAAGCCGACGAAAGCGACGGCTGCACCCGCGGCCAGCGCTGCGACTGCTGTCCAGTTGAAACCGCGTGAGTATTCGTACTGGCCATTGCGCTGGTAGAGGTCTTCGACAATCAGGATTTTTTTGCGCACTACGAAATAGTCGCAGATAAGGACGCCAGCGATGGGGCCGAGAAAGCCGGAATAGCCGACGAGCCAGCCGAAAATGTAACTTCCATAGTCGGCCATGAGCTTCCACGGTTGCATGACGATGCCCATGGCGCAGGTGATGAGGCCGCCGGTGCGGAAGCTGATGCGGCGCGGGGAAAGATTGGAAAAATCGTTGGCGGGGGAGACAACGTTGGCGGCGACGTTGACGTTGAGTGTGGCCATGACCAGGGCGATCATGGCGAGAACGACCGCGAAAGGGTTGCCGAGGCGGGCGAGGACGGCCACCGGATTCCACAGCGCTTCGCCAAAAATGATGAGGGTAGCGGAAGTGACGGCGATGCCGATGAAGGAATAAAAAGTCATGGTGGCGGGGAGGCCGAGGGCCTGGCCGACGATTTGATCGCGCTGGCTGCGGGCGTAACGGGTGAAATCGGGGATGTTCAGCGAGACGGTGGCCCAAAAACCGACTACGCCGGTGAGTGATGGGATGAAGAAGTGGAAAAATTCGCCGAAAGATTGAAATTTTGAAGGCGTCGAGAGCATGGGGCCGAAGCCTCCGGCCCTACTGCGAGCCCAGAGGAGGAGAGCAAGTCCGATGAGGAGAAGGAACGGAGCGGAAATGCCTTGCAAGAAGCGAATGGTCTCGATACCGCGGAGAATGACCAACACGTTGAGGAGCCAGAAGAAGACGAAGCAGAGCGCCGGACCGGAATGAAAGTCGGCCCAGGACGGCGCGAGCGCGACGATCATGGCGTTGATGGCTTCGCCGCCGATCCAGGTTTGAATGCCGAACCAGCCGCAGGCGACGAGCGCGCGCAGAATGGCGGGGACGTTAGCGCCAAGGACTCCGAAGGAGGCACGGGCGAAAACCGGAAATGGAATGCCGTATTGCGCGCCAGCGTGGGCGTTGAGGAGCATGGGAATCAGCACGAGCACATTGCCAAGAAACACGGTGAAGAGCGCCTGCTTCCAGTTCATGCCGCCAGCGATCATGCCGCTGGCGAGCATGTAGGTGGGAATGTTCACGCTCATGGAGATCCACAGGGCGGCGTAGTTGTAGGTGCGCCAGGTACGGCGATCACCGGGGACCGGAGCAAGGTCCTTGTTGTAGAGCGAACTGCTCTGAATGGTTTCCGCGCGAAGCATACCGCTGGGAGATTCACTCATCCTGCTGCCGCAGTATTCGTGGCCTGGGTGCGCGCGATTTCGCCGTAGGATTCCGGGCGGCGGTCGCGGTAAAACTGCCAGGTATCGCGAACTTTCTGGATTTCGTCGAGATTCAATTCCGCGACGAGCAATTCGTCCTTGTCTCGGCAGGCCTGGGCGACAATTTTTCCGCGCGGGTCGCAGAAATAGCTCTTGCCGTAAAATTCGCCGATTTTCCAGGGAGCTTCCGTGCCGACACGGTTGATAGCAGCGACGAAATAAGCATTGGCGACAGCGTGGGCGGGCTGCTCGAGTTCCCAGAGATATTCGGAGAGGCCGGCGACGGTGGCGGAAGGGTTGTAGACAATTTCCGCGCCATTGAGCCCGAGGATGCGCGCGCCTTCCGGGAAATGACGGTCGTAACAAATATAGACGCCGACGCGGGCGTAGCGCGTCTGGAAAACGGGATAGCCGGCGTTTCCCGGCGTGAAGTAGAACTTTTCCCAAAAGCCGGGGTGACAGTGCGGAATGTGGTGCTTGCGGTATTTGCCGAGGTAGCGGCCGTCGGCGTCAATCACCGCGGCGGTGTTGAAGTAGACGCCAGTCATCTCGACTTCGTAGACGGGCACGACAAGGACCATCTGATATTTTTTGGCGAGTTTCTGCATTTGCGAGATGGTGGGCCCGCCGGGGATGCGCTCAGTCAATTCGTACCAGCGGGTTTGTTGCTCGGCGCAGAAGTACGGGCCATAGAAAAGTTCCTGGAGGCCGAGGACCTGCACTTTTTTCTTTGCGGCGTCGGCAATCAGGCGCTCGTGCTTGGCGATCATTTTCTTCTTGATCTCAGCGAGCGAAAACTTTTCCGGAGACCATTCACATTGGGCCTGAATCAGGCCACAGCGAACCGTGCGGGGCATGCCACACCTCCCGAGTTAACGCAGGCGAAAAGTCTACCCTGTGCGCGATTGTGCGACAAGTTTCAGGGGCCGAATGGGCCATTTGCTGGACACCAACAAGCTGATGGAATGAATTCAACGGATTGGTGCTGCATTGACCCGATGGACCGGGCGAACTACCATCGAGGCAAACCAATTTCCGGCGGGAGTCCTGGCGTGGGAAAAGCAAGCAAGTCAACAATAACGCTGCTGTGGGCCTTCGGCTTGTTGTTGCTGCTGAATGGCCGAGTCGCGAACGGGCAAGAGCACGGGAACCACGGTGCCAAGGAATCGCTCGGAAGTGTCGAGTTCCGTGTGTCGTGCAACGCCGAAGCACAGCAATCCTTTACACGTGGCGTGGCTCTCTTACACTCGTTCACGTACGAGGAATCCGCGGAAGCATTCCGGGATGCCGCGGCACGAGATCCCCATTGCGCGATGGCGCATTGGGGCCTGGCGATGACCGAATACCACCAGATGTGGGAACCCTATCCCGGAGCGGCTGAATTGCAACGCGGCTGGGCCGAAATCCAGAAAGCGCGTGAATTGAAGCCGGGAGCACCACGCGAAAAGGATTACGTCGAGGCACTGGGCGTCTTCTACGACGGATGGGAGAAGCGCAGCCACGCGGCCCGCGCCAATGCGTATCGAGATGCAATGGAAAGAGTGCATGAGCGAAATCCCAAGGATCAGGAAGCGGCGATTTTTTACGCGCTGGCTCTGGTAGCGACGGCCGCACCGGAAGACAAGGCCTATGGCAATCAGCGGAAAGCGGCGGCACTTCTGGAGCCCTTGTCCGCGGCGCAACCCCATCATCCGGGAGTAGCGCATTACCTGATCCATGCTTATGACAATCCGGTGCTTGCGCCGCGGGGAGTGCCGGCGGCACGGGCCTACTCCAGGATCGCTCCCGATTTGCCACACGCGCTGCACATGCCATCGCACATTTTTACGCGGTTGGGACTTTGGGAAGATTCGATAACGTCGAACATCGCTTCGGCGGCCGCGGCACGAAAACACAAAGACCAAGGCGAAGAGTTTCACGCACTGGACTATCTCGTCTACGCTTATCTGCAACTCGGCCGGAATGACGAAGCGGAGAGGAACAGAGACAACCTCCCTGCCCTGAGCAAGGTCAGCCCTTCGTCGCTCTTCAAGATCAACTATGCAAGAGCGGCGATTCGCGCGCGCTGCGCGCTCGAACAGGAGCATTGGGCGGAAGCCGAGAATTTGACGCCGGAGCCGGAGGTGCAGCCGCAAGTGGCGGCGATTTCACATTGGGCAGCGGCGCTGGGGGCCGCGCACAGCGGAAACCTACAGGCGGCGAAAGCGCATACGGAGCAGGTGCGCAGGCTTGCCGGAGAACTGAAAGAAAAAGGCGACACCTACTGGGCAGAGCAAGTGGCTATTCAGAGTGAGGAGGCCGGGGCATGGCTGGCGTTTGCCGAACATCGAACCTACGATGCGCTACGACTCTTGCGAATGGCGGCGGACCATGAGGATGCCGCAGAAAAGCACGCTGTAACGCCCGGAGTAGTCCGTCCTGCGCGGGAATTGCTCGGCGACCTGTTGATGGAAATGCACCATCCAAAAGAGGCGTTGACCGCGTATCGGCAGGTGTTGACGGTGGCGCCGGGAAGACGCAAGGCTTTGATGGGGGCGGCCGAGGCCGAGCGCTTGGCCGCTATGTCCAGCAAATTCAGATAAATACCTGACGTAGCTTCTGTCAGGCGGTTCCATGAATGTAGGTCGTTGATACGCAGGGGTCACGGACGGGCAGGTAAATTTTCGGGGGAGGTAGAGCTTTTTTACTTGGAAATCGTTCGGCAACCGCTGAAAACAAAGGCTTTAGTTTTGGCGGAGGGCTTGCACTCTCAGAGCCAGTGGGGGAGGCGAGCCGAGGATCCCTTTAGGGGATTGAGGGCTGGGCCGGTTCGCTACTCCCCCCTTTCACTTTCGCCGAGCGGTGACCCTGATTGCCTCAGAGGAGCTCACCGAATCACCCCAAAAACACCCCGGACACTTCCGAACACGGCGAAAGTGCGCCTGAAAATCGAAAAACCGCTTTGGGAATTCCTAGAGAGATCGATCAAGCTCCCACAACGTGAACGATGTGGGCCACGATTTAGACTGACAGGAAATGAGCGGGAGTGGGCTGGACGAGACGGCCCTCGCCGGGCTGCATTTCGTGAGGACGAGTGTCGTAGTCGCTGAGCGTTAACCCCAACATGATGGCGAGCCAGAAAATGGAACAGACAATGACAAGCTGGGTGCGCTTAGGGCTGTAACGGGCGTGCATGAAGTAGAGGATGACGAGGGTGGCTTTGATCGTGGCGATGACGAGAGCGATGACGATATTGAATTTGCCAAAGTTCTGGAAGGCCGCCCAGACGGTAATGCCGGTACCGAGCATCAAGGACGCGAAGATAACGGCATAAATTTTAGGCGAAACGATGTGCTCGGACACGCGCGATTCTCCTACCGGTGCCTGTCAATCAGATATAGCAGCGGAAACAAAAAAATCCACACAATATCAACGAAGTGCCAGTACAGACCCACGATCTCCACGGGCGTGTTGTACTGCGGCGTGAAGCGGCCGGCAAAGGAACCTTTGATGAG
>Ga0137416_10001152_pt1 | contig 13240 bp, 13 predicted proteins | sample CZODoug3_1_1_16f_FD_108282 | JGI IMG/M metagenome (GOLD analysis project Ga0137416, IMG submission 108282) | Vadose zone soil fungal communities from Angelo Coast Range Reserve, California, USA - CZODoug3_1_1_16fungal (Illumina Assembly) | ecosystem: Environmental > Terrestrial > Soil > Vadose...
CGACCGCGAGCTCGGCTCCTGGCACCACGAGCTGGACCGGCACAACCGGCCGGCCGGCACGGTGTGGCCGGGCAAGCCCGACGCCTACCACGCCGTGCAGGCCACCTTGTTGCCTCGGATCCCAGTCCGGGCGTCCGTGGCTCGCGCCGTTCGCGACGCGCTGAGCAGCGGGGATCTTAACCGGTTGGACGGGTAGCCGGCCGCCCCACTCCGGGAATGGCTTGACCCGGTAGGACGTTTCAGTGACTATTGAACGTTAAACTACCTGGGAGGTAGCCATGCCAGCCGTGACGGTTTCCGACATCACCACCCTGGCCCGGATCCCCGAGCCGGCCCCGGATGCGGTCGAGCGGGGCGTGCGGTCGGTGACCGACGCGCCGACCGGCTACGAGGGCGAGGGCTTCCCGGTGCGCCGCGCCTTCGCCGGTGTCGCCACGACCGAGCTCGACCCGTTCATCCACATGGACCAGATGGGCGAGGTCGAGTACGCCCCCGGTGAGCCCAAGGGCACCGCGTGGCACCCGCACCGCGGCTTCGAGACCGTCACGTACATCATCGACGGCACCTTCGAGCACGCCGACTCACACGGTGGCGGCGGCACCATCACCGACGGCGACACCCAGTGGATGACCGCCGGCGGCGGCATCCTGCACATCGAGCGGCCGCCGGAGGCGCTGGTGGCCAGCGGTGGGCTGTTCCACGGCCTGCAGCTGTGGGTCAACCTGCCGCGCGCGTTGAAGACCGCGCAGCCGCGCTACCAGGACCTGCGGGCGGGCCAGGCCGCACTACTGACCACGCCGGACGGCGGCGCGCTGCTGCGGGTCATCGCGGGCGAGGTCGCCGGGCAGCACGGCCCCGGTGCCACCTACACCCCGATGGCCATGGTGCACGCCACCATCAGCCCCGGCGCCCAGCTGCGGTTGCCGTGGCGACCGGACTTCAATGCGCTGGTCTACGTGCTGTCCGGAGCGGGCACCATCGGTGCCGAGCGCCGGCCGGTGCACACCGGTCAGCTCGCCGTGTTCGGGCCAGGTGACCTGCTTACCGTGGCCGGCGCCGACCACCAGGAGTCCCGCTACCCCGCGCTGGACGTGGTGGTCCTGGGTGGCACGCCGATCAAGGAGCCCGTCGCCTGGGGTGGCCCGTTCGTGATGAACACCAGGGCCGAGGTGCTGCAGGCGTTCGAGGACTTCCAGGCCGGCCGGTTCGGCCAGATCCCGGCCGAGCGCGTGCCGCACGGCGACCTCGGGTCGGTGCACTGAGCGGGTTGTGCCGCACAGGTGGAGTGCCGCCAGGAGTGGGTTGTGCCGCACTGAGTTGGTCCAACGGGGTGCCGCCTGAGGGCCAGTCCCATTGGGCCGACCGGGCGGTTCGGCGGCCTCGGGGCAACCAGGGACCAACGCAGACGTCTCTTCTTATTGGGATGGTCTGCGTGTCGTGACGCGCGCACCATCCCGCGACGGGTAGACCGAGACGGGTGGTGCGCGGCATGAACGGCGATGGTGGCGGAGCTCGGCCGATGGGGCGGCGCCCTCTCGGGCCGCCACCTGGCGCGCCGATGGCCGCCCCGCCCCGCTATCGGCCGCCGGCTCCCGGCGCACCCCGACCGACCGCGATCCTGCCGCCGGGCCAGCAGAACCGGCCCTATCCGCACGGCCCGGGCCATCCGCCCGGCCGGGGGTACTCGCCGGCCGGGCCGCCGCCGGGTGGCCGGGGGCCAGGACGGTCCGGTCCGCCCGGCCCACCGCCGCGCCCGGCCGCCACCCGGCCCAACCGGCCGGCCCGGCCGGGGCGCTGGGGACGGCGGCTGCGCGTGCTGCTGCTGGTGCTCGCGGTGGCGTTGCTCGGCGCCGGCGTCTACGTCGACTCCCAGATCACCAGGTTGGCCGCGCTTGCCGACTACTCCGGTCGGCCGGACAGCGACGGCACCAACTGGCTGATCGTCGGCTCCGACAGCCGGGCCGACCTCACCGAGCAGCAGGAGGAGCAGCTGGCCACCGGAAACGCGGCCGGCAAGCGCACCGACACGGTGATGCTGCTGCACACCGGCAGCGCTGGTACCACGCTGGTCAGCCTGCCGAGGGACTCGCTGCTGAGCATCCCCGGGCACGGCAAGAACAAGCTCAACTCGGCCTACTCGTTCGGCGGCCCGAAGCTGCTGGTGCAGACCGTGGAACAGGCCACCGGGCTGCGCATCGACCACTACGCGGAGATCGGCTTCGACGGTTTCGTGAACGTGGTGGACGCGGTCGGCGGCGTGGACATGTGCATCCCGCAGGCGATGAAGGACCCGCTGGCCGGGCTCAACGTGAAGGCCGGCTGCCAGCGCCTGGACGGCCAGACCGCACTCGGTTACGTGCGCAGCCGCGCCACCCCCAGGGCCGACCTGGACCGCGTCGAGCACCAGCGCGAGTTCCTCTCGGCGCTGATCAAGCAGGTGGCCAGCCCGTGGACGCTGGTCAACCCGTTCCGGCTGGTCGGGCTCGTGCGGGCGATGCCGGGCGCGCTCACCGTGGACAGCGGCGACCACGTCTGGAACCTGGTCTGGCTCGGCCTGGCGATGCACGAGCTGTCCGGCGGTGGCGGGATCACGACGACCGTGCCGGTCGGCGGCTTCAGCACCGTGAACGGCAGCTCCGTGCTGCGCTGGGACACGACCCGGGCCAAGGCCCTCTTCGGCGCACTCGCCAAGGACCAACAAGTCCCCAAGTCCGCCCTGTAACTAACCCACCGCCCGGCGAACCCGCCCCAAAACTCTCCGCGAGTCGCGGATTTTGTCAGGGTGAGTCGCGGATTCCGTCAGGGCGAGTCGCTGGATTTGCGGGTCGTGTCGCTGGGTTCCGCGGGGTGTTTCGCGAGAGCCGGCGTTGACTGCGCGCCCGACCGGTTCGGTCAGCAGAATCGTCGGTGTGACTGATGCTGAGTGGCCGAGGTTGCTGGGGCAAGCGTGGTCGGCGGTTGCCGGAGAGACGGCGGCACCGACCGAGCTGCACGTTGAGGGGCCGGCCGCCGGCGAGCTGCCGTCCACCCTGCCGGTCGCGGCCGCCGCGCTGGCCTGCACCGGAGCGGCGCTGCTCGCGGCGGCCGCGCTCGGTGCTCAGCGGTCTGGTGCTCAGCGGTCTGGTGCTCAGCGGTGTGGCGCGCAGCGGGGGCGGGTCGTTTCGCTGCGCGCCGAGCAGGTGGCCGCCGCCGTGCGCAGCGAGGTGTACCTGCGCGTCGACGGCGAACCGCTGGGCCCGGGGTTCGCGCCGCTGTCCCGGTTCTGGCGCGCCGCCGACGGCTGGGTGCGCACGCACGGGAACTATCCGTGGCACCGGCGGGCGCTGCTCGCGGCGCTGCGGCTCACGCCCGAGTCGGCTGACCCCGCCCAAGAGCCGTCTGTGGACACCGTGGCGAGCGCGATCGCCGAGCTGTCGGCCACCGAGGTGGAGGACCGGGTGGTTGCCGCCGGCGGGGTGGCCGCCGCCCGCCGCGGCCCGGAACAGTGGCTGGCGCACCCGCACGGCGCGGTGGTCGCCGGGCAGCCACTGGTGGCCACGACCCACTACCCGACCGACGCCCCACGCCGCCGCCCCACCCCCGGCCGCCCCACCCCCGACCACTCCGGCACCGCAACCCTGCCCGCCGCCGGCATCCGGGTACTGGACCTGACCAGGGTGATCGCCGGCCCGGTGGCCACCCGGTACCTGGCCGCGCTGGGCGCCGACGTACTCCGGCTGGACCCGCCGGACCGCCCCGAGCTGCCGCTGCACCGCTACGACGGCCTGGTCGGCAAGCGCAGCGCGCTGCTGGACGCGGCGACCCCGGACGGCGCGCAACGGCTGCACGAGCTGCTGGCCGGCGCCGATGTCCTGGTCCACGGTTACCGGCCCGGTGCGCTGGCCAGGTTCGGGCTGGACGGGTCAGAGCTGGCGCTTCGGCACCCCGGGCTGGTCGTGGTGGCGATGTCCGCCTGGGGTAGCCAGGGGCCGTGGGGCGACCGGCGCGGGTTCGACAGCATCGTGCAGTCGGCGGTCGGTATCGCGGCGCGGGAGTCCCCCGACGGCGACCGGCCGGACGCGCGGCCGGGGGCGCTGCCCTGCCAGCTGCTCGACCACGGCACCGGCTACCTGTGTGCCGCCGCCGCGCTGGACGGGCTGCGTCGCCAGGCCGAGGTGGGCGGTACCTGGGTGCGCGAGCTGTCGCTGGCCCGGACCGCGCACTGGCTGCTCGGCGCGCCCGCCACCGAGCGCCGTCCGGCCGTGCCGGCCACCGACACCAGCTGGCTCACCGAGGTACCCAGTGCCGACGGTCCGGTCACCACGGTGACCCCGCCCGGCTCGCTCGACGGCACGCCGCTGCGCTGGCCCGAGCTGCCCCTGCGCTACGGCACCGACCCGGCGCGCTGGTGATCGACACCATTGCGGACCCGGCTGGGCGCCCCTAACCCGGCTGCTGGCCCTCGGCGATCTCGTCCAGGCGGGTACGCAGCCAGGTCAGCATCTCGCGGTGCAGGCCACTGCCGAAGGACACCCTGGCGACGCCGAGCGCGGCCAGCTCGGCGAGGTCCGGTGCGCCCGGGAAGGTCATGACGTTGACCGGCCCGCCGATGCCGTCGACCAGCGCGCCGATGGTGGCGGCGTCCTTGACCAGGATCGGGTAGACGCAGTCCGCGCCGGCCGCCAGGTAGCGCCGCCCCCTGGCGATCGCGTCGGCCAGCAGGTCGGCGGGGTCGGCACCCGCGCCGGCACCCGCGCCGGCGCCCGGGTCGGTGCCCGCGCCGGTGTCTGGGCCGGCGCCGCGGCGACCGGGCAGGAACACGTCCACCCGCGCATTGATCACCAGCGGCACGCCGGCCGCGTCGGCCACCGCCCGCACCGCGGCCAACCGCTCGGCCTGCGCCTCGGGGTCCACCAGCTGCTGGCTGGCCGGGTCTGAGTCCTCCAGGTTGCAGCCCACGGCGCCAGCCGCGAGCAGCTCGGCGACCAGGTCTTTTGCCTCCAGCCCGTAGCCGGCCTCGATATCGGCGGTGACCGGCAGCTCGCCGGCCGCCGCCGAAATCCGGGCCACCGCCGCGAACATCTCCGCCGCCGGCGTGTGCTGTCCGTCCCGGTGCCCGATGGAGTTGGCCACCGCGGCGCTGCTGGTGGCCACGGCGGCGAACCCGGCCGTGGCGACGGCGGCCGCGCTCGGCGGGTCCCAGGCGTTGGGCAGCAGCAACGGTCGGCCGGGCCGGTGTAGGGCGCGCAGCCGCTCGGCGCGCTCGGCGAGACTGGTCACCGGGGTGACGCTAGGGCGGTGGCCCCGCCGGCGACAGTGCCACCGCCGGGTGGTTCCGCCAGACCACTCACGCCACCCCGGCCCTGCGGAATCCAGCGACTCGCGCTGCAAGATCCAGCGACTCGCCGGGTGGAGGGCTCCGGTCGGGCGCGGGCCGGGCGGGCCGGTTCCGGTGCTGACGAAATCCCCGACTCACCCTGACAAAATCCCCGACTCGCGGGGAGGTTGGGGCGGGTTAGGCGGTGCGGCGGGGGCGTTTGGTGCCCTTGCCGGTGGTGCGGGACTTGGGGGTGGACTCGGTTTTGGGGTCGGATTTTGGCTTGGCGGGTGCTTTGGTGGCGGTTTTGGTGCCGCCGGTGGGGGTTTCGGCGTCGTCAGCGGCTCCGGTCCGCTGCGCCGGCACCGAGGGCGCCTCGTCCGACGCCTCGCCCGACGCCGAGGGCGCCGAGCCAGTTGCCGAGCCCGTCGCCGGGGTGGAGTTGGCTTTGGCGGCTTCCACGCTGCGCTGTAGGGCGGTGAGCAGGTCGGTCATGCTGTCCGCGCCGTCGGGGCCGGCGTCGGCCGCCACCGGCACCTCCCGGGTGTCGCCGGTGCTGCGCTTGCGGTCGATCAGCTCGAGCATGGCGTCGCGGTACTCGTCGGTGAACCGGCTCGGGTCGAACTCCGCGCCCATGCTGTCCACCAGCGACGAGGCCATCTGCATCTCCTGCGGACGCAGCTCCACCTCGGCGTCCAGGATGTCGAACTCGGGCGTGCGCACCTCGTCCGGCCAGAGCATGGTCTGCAGCACGATGACCTGGTCCCGGACCCGCAGCAGCGCCAGCGTCTCGCGGGACCGGATGGCCACCTTGACCAGCGCCATCCGGTCGGTCGTGCGCAGCGCCTCGCGGAGCAGGGCGTAGGGCTTGGCGGCCTTGGAGTCCGGCTCCAGGTAGTAGCTGCGGTCCAGCAGCAGCGGGTCGACCTCGTCGGACGGCACGAACTCCATCACGTCGATCTCGCGGTTGCCGCTGGCCACCGGCAAGGACTCCAGGTCGGCCTCGTCGAGCGTGAGCAGCTCGCCGTCCTCGGTCTCGTAGCCCTTGACAATGTCGGCGTACTCGACCTCGTTGCCGCACACCTCGCAGACCCGCTTGTACCGGATCCGGCCGCCGTCGGCGCCGTGCACCTGATGGAACCGAACGTCGTGGTTCTCCGTGGCGGAGTAGAGCTTCACCGGCACGCTGACCAGACCGAACGACACCGCGCCGGTCCACATTGCGCGCATGACCGGTCTCCTCCCCTTGACGAGCGTCGTGGTGACAGCATGAGCCCGTGGACCCCATGCTCGCCACCCCTGGATCACTTCCGACCGGCCCGGAGTGGTCCTATGAGGTCAAGTGGGACGGCATGCGGCTGCTCGCCGACATCAGCGCAGCCGGCGGCTCCGGACCCGAGCGGCGGCTGCGGCTGGCCAGCCGGACCGGGCGGGACATGACCCGGCACTTCCCGGAGCTGGCCGGGCTGGCCGCCGCGCTCCCGGATGCGCTGCTGGACGGCGAGGTGGTGTCGCTGGCCGGCGGGGCGCCCTCGTTCGCCGCGCTGGCCGACCGGTTCCACCGGGTGCCGTCGCCGGCCGAGGTTGCGGCCCGGCCGGTGATCTTCATGGTGTTCGACGTGTTGCGGCTGTACGGGGTGTCGCTGGTGGACCGGCCGCTGACCGAGCGGCGGGCCACCCTGGAGCGCCTCGACCTGGCGTCGATCGCGCAGGTGCAGCTGTCCCCGGTGTACGACGACGGCCCGGCGCTGTTCGCGGCGACCGCCGAGCGGGGCCTGGAGGGCGTGGTCGCCAAGCGGCGGGACTCGGTGTACCGGCCGGGGCGGCGCAGCCCGGCCTGGGTGAAGGTGCCGCATCGGCGTACCGAGGACTGCCTGGTCGGCGGTTGGCGCCCGGAGCGCACCCACCCGTCGCGGATCGGCGGCCTGCTGCTGGGGGTGCGCACGCCGGAGGGCGGGCTGCGTTTCGCCGGTCGAGTCGGCTCCGGGGTGGCCGGCGAGGCCGTCCAGCGGGCCCTGCGGGCCCGGTTGACCCCGGCCGAGGCGTCCCCGTTCGACGAGCCGCTGGCCAGGGAGGACGCCGCCGACGCGAACTGGTGCGAGCCCACCCTGCTGGTCGAGGTGAGTCACACCGGGTGGACGGATGGTCACCGTCTGCGACATCCAGTGCTGGCCCGACTCCGACTGGACCAATGAGTGGGCCGCTTCTACCCGTTCGGGGGATCCGAAATACCTCCTCGTGCGCGCGCCGGAGGCTGCGTCCCGAGGGCGATGCGGCCAGGATGGGCCCCGACCGCGTGATCACCATGCGTGCACCAAGGAGGACGCCATGAGTTTCCTTGACAAGGCGAAGGCACTGCTCGGCAAGAACGACGACAAGGTCGACCAGGCCCTCGACAAGATCGGCGGCATGGCCAAGGAGAAGTTCCAGGGCCACGACGAACAGATCGACAAAGCGACGCAGTTCGGCAAGGACTACGACTTCAGCGGAGGCAAGGAAGCGGGCGGCGAGGCCCAGCCGCCGGCCGAGGAGAAGCCGCCCGCGCAGTGACTCGAGCGTGAGTTGACCGACCATCCACACGGCGGTCCACCGACCTGACGGGTCGGCGGGCCGCCGTGCGGCTATCTTGACGCTGGTGACCACGATGTTCACCTGGCAGAGCGGCGACGGTCGGGCGATGGAGAGTGCCCGGGTGTTGCTCGGCGCGAACGGGCTGCGCGCCCTCGGGCGGGCGGTACACGCGCCGCTGGACGGTCCGGCGTTCACCTCCTCCTACCGGCTCTCCGTCGATGACCAGGGTGTGCTGGCCCGGCTGTCGGTCACCAGCGCGACCGCCGAGCGCGAGCGCAACCTCACCCTGAACCGCACCGAAGACGGCTACTGGCTGCTGGACAACGGCTCCGGTGGCGGGCGCGCCGAGTACGGCGGCGCGCTGGACGTCGACCTTGCCTACAGCCCGCTGTACAACTCGCTGCCGATCCGGCGGCTGGGCCTGCACCGCCAGCCGGGCGAGCGGGAGATCCCGATGGTGTTCGTCTCGCTGCCGGCGCTCGAGGTGGAGCTGGTCACCCAGTGCTACCGGACGGTGACCCCGCTGGACGAGCAGGGCCGTTCGGTCGTGCACTTCAACTGGGACGACTTCAACTCCGACCTCGTGGTCGACTCGCAGGGCCTGGTGCTCGACTACCCCGGGCTGGCCACGCGCCTCTGACGAACCCGAACCAGCACCCGAACCAGCACCCGAACAGCAGGGCGCGCGAGGTCAGCCCTCGTCCCAGCCGACCAGCAGCTGACCCTCCCGGCCGAGCTCGCGCAGCCGGGCCATCGGAGTGTCCCTCGGCACCTTGAGCTCGACGGCCGAGCGCGCCGCGCGCCACTGCTGGCGGGCCCGGTGCCCGGCGTTCACGGTGGCCGCCAGGCCGCCGGTGGAGGCCAGCGAGCCCCGCGCGGCGCCGAGCCGGCCCAGTGCGTCGTCCACCGCCGCGAGCAACGCCGGCCGGTTGCCCTCACACATCGCCAGCACGAGCTCCGGGCGGGTGTCGGCGACCCGGGTGCCGTCGGCGAAGGACCCGGCGGCCAGGGTCATCGGCAGTGCGCCGGCACCGTCGCCCCCGGGCGCCGACGGGTCGCCGGCGGCCGTCGCGGCCAGCACGGCGGCCAGCAGGTGCGGCAGGTGCGAGATCCGGGCGACCGCGGCGTCGTGTTCCTCGGCGCCGGCCGGCACCACGCGGGCGCCGCAGTCCCAGGCCAGCTCGGCGACGTCGGCCCAGACCTCGGCGTCGGTGCCGTCGTCGGCGGCCACCACCCAGTTCGCGCCACCGAACAGCGTGCCCGAGCCGGCCGCCCAGCCGGACTCGGCGGTGCCGGCCATCGGGTGTCCGCCGACGTAGCGGGCGGTCGGCGCGTACCGCTCCACGGCGTCGCGCATCGCGGCCTTGACACTCACCACGTCGGTCAGCCTGCAGTGCGGGGCCACCGCGTGCACCCGGCGCAGCACCCCGGGCACCGCCGGCAGCGGCATCCCGAGCACCACGAGCGCGTCCGCGTCCTGGGCCCGCACGAGTGCCTCGTCGTTGTTCGCCGCGACGTCGTAGCCGTCGGCCCTGGCGGCCGAGGCGGTGGCTTCGGAGGCGGTCGCCGCCCACACCGTTCGCCCGGCGGCCACGGCCGCGCGGACCAGTGAGCCGCCGATGAGTCCCAGTCCCAGTACGCAGATCGGCCGTGAGGTCACGACGGGCCAGCCTACGCCGGACCCTCGGGACGCCGATGAACTGCCGCTGCCCGCTGAGGGGGGACCTCTCGGCGCATGGCCCGAACGCCGTCCCGGCCGCTGCGGACCCCGGTGCATCACCCGATCGAGCTACAAAGTAGTTTCCTGTTCGCGAGTTCTTGGGGGGCGCTGGCGGCCATCCCCAACCGGCGGCGTCGAGTGACTCGCCCGAATTCGAGAGGGCGCCCATGCCCACTGTCGAGCAACGCCGCGCCGCCCAGTTGCAGCTGCCGGCGCAGACCCGTTGTGACCGGTGTAGTGATCTGGTGGTCAGCTGCCGGGACCCCGAGGGCCGGGTGGTCGCGGTGCACCCGGTCGCGGTGCCGGGCGGTGAACTGATCATCAACGGCAGCCAGTGCCGGATCGTCGCTGTGCTCACCTCGCGGGAGGCTTCCGCCGCGCACCGCAGGGGCGACCTCGGGTTCGTGCCGCACGCTCGGCTCTGCCGCCGCCCTGGCCGCCGCTAGGACGACCGTCAGTGGGACCCTGCCGAGCGCCGTTTCCAGCGCGGGCCGGGACGTTCAGCGCAGCGCGTCCAGGGCTATCGCGGCGTACACGGCCACCCCGTCGGCCATCGCGGACTCGTCGAACAGCACGCGGTTGGAGTGGTTCGGCGGCGCGCTCTCCGGGTCCAGGTGCGGGGGGCAGCCGCCGAGGAAGGCCAGCGCGCCGGGCACCTTGTTGAGCACGTAGGCGAAGTCCTCGGAACCGAGGATCGGGCTGGCCATCGGGCAGACCCGGCCGGGCCCGAGCACCGCGCCGGCCAGCGTGTCCACCCGGGCCGCCGCATCGGGGTCGTTGACGACGATCGGGTAGCCGGGCTCGAGCTGGACGCTGGCCGTGCAGCCGTACGCGGCGGCGGTGTGCTGGCAGACCAACCGGACCTGTTCGTGCAGGAAGACGCGGGTGCGCTCGGACAGCGTGCGCAGGGTGGCCTCGAGGAACGCCGACTCCGGGATGATGTTGGAGGTGGTGCCGGCGCGGATCTGGGCCACCGTGAGCACGGCCGGCTCCAGTGCGGTGACGCGCCTGGTGAGCATGGTCTGCAACGCGCCGACCATCGCGGCGGCGGCCGGCACCGGGTCCAGCGCGTCGTGCGGCGCGGACGCGTGGCCGCCCCGGCCGAGCACGGTCACCCGCAGTACGTCGGCGGCCGCCATGATCGGGCCAGGCCGGGTCTGCACGGAGCCGGCCGGAATGGTGGCGCTGATGTGCAGCGCGTACGCCGAGCTGGGCGTGCCGGCCGGCCCGGTGGCGTCCAGCAGCCCCTCCTCGATCATGTACCGGGCGCCGTGCTGGCCCTCCTCGCCGGGCTGGAACATCAGCAGCACCCGCCCGGCGAGCTCCGCCCGGCGCTCGGCGAGCAGCCGGGCGGCCGAGGCGAGCATCGCGGTATGGGTGTCGTGCCCACAGGCGTGCATGGCGCCCTCGATCCGCGAGGCGTACGGCAGCCCGGTCTGCTCGGTCAGCGGCAGCGCGTCCATGTCGCCGCGCAGCAGGACGGTGGGGCCCGGCCGGTCGCCGTCCAGCACGGCGACCACGGAGCTGCAGGACTGCCCTGGGTGCACTTTCACCGGCAGGTCGGCCAGCTCGTCCAGCACGGCGCTTCGGGTCAGCGGCAGCTCGAGACCCAGCTCCGGGTGGCGGTGCAGCCGTCGGCGCAGCGCCACGGTGCGGGGCTGCAACGAACGGGCCGCTTCGGTGAGGCCGGCGAGCCGGCGGTCGGGGTTCTCCGGCATGCCCTGATCCTGGCATCAAAACCCGAGGATTGGGGCGGGCGGCCCCGCGCGGACGGTTACCGGGGCCGGCGACCGGGGGTGCGCAGGCGGGGGACTTGGTAGCCATCTGTAACGGATGTCGTGGGGGTCTTCCCCAGTCGTCCGAACGGACAACTCTGTTGGACCAACGGGTCAACTTCAGGTTGTGGTTTGGACCACATGCGTTTATAGGCTTACCGTGGTGGTATGGCCGTCCAGTCTGTTCGAGACTCCGCCGACGCCCGGACCAACCCACGGTCCGAGGCGAAGGACGAGGTGCTGCCCGGGTTCGCGGTTGCCGCGATCCGGGAAGAGGGGCGTTGGCGCTGTGCCCGGCTGGAGCCCGAGGCACTGGTCGACCTCGACACGGCCATCACCGAGCTACGCGGGCTGCGGTCCACCGGCGCGGTGCTCGGCCTGCTCGCGGTCGACGACGCCTTCTTCGTGCTGCTGCGCCCGGTGCCCGGCGGGGTGTCGCTGATGTTGTCCGACGCGGTCGCCGCGCTGGACTACGACGTGGCCGCCGACGTGCTGGACCTGTTGCGGGTCGACCTGCCCCCGGAGGACGCCGGCGACGACGAGCCGTGGCCCGAGGGCGACATGGCCATCGTGGCCGACCTGGGGCTGCCCGCCGACGAGCTCGAGGTGCTCGCCGGTGAGTGGGAGCTCTACCCGGACGAGCAGCTCGCCGCGATCGGGCGGCGCTGCGGTTTCGCCGACGCGCTCGCCGAGATCGTGAGCAGCAACTGACGGTCGCTGACCGAGGTGCACACCGAGGCGGATGAGGCGCTGGTCCGGCGCGCGCTGGAGGTTGCCCGGGCCGCGCTGGACACCGGCGACGTACCGGTCGGCGCCGTCGTGATCGACGCCGATGGGGTCGAGCTGGCCGCCGCGTGCAACGCCAGGGAGGCCCTCGGGGACCCGACCGCGCACGCCGAGGTGCTCGCGCTGCGGGCCGCCGCCTCGGTCGCCGGCCACTGGCGCCTGGACGGCGCGACCATGGTGGTGACCGTGGAGCCGTGCACCATGTGCGCCGGCGCGATCGGCCTGGCCCGGCTGTCCCGCGTGGTGTTCGGCGCCTGGGAGCCGCGTACCGGTGCGGTGGGCTCGCTCTGGGACGTGCTGCGGGACCGCCGGGTGCTGCACCGCCCGCAGGTGGTCGGCGGGGTGCTCGCGGAGGACTGCGCGGCGCTGCTCGGCGACTTCTTCAACCAGCACCGCAAAGGGTGACCGCGGGACTGTCGGACCCGGTCGGCACACTGGACCGGTGAGCTTCTGGGAACGGCAGCGCCAGGCTCGGCGGGCGTCGGGGCCGACCGTGCAGGACCTGGCGGACGCATTCGCCCAGGCGGCCGGCCGCTACCTCGAAGGGCCAGACTGGGCGGTCCGCCAGGCCGCCCGGCTGGTCGGCGTCAGCATGAGCGCCGGCGCCGGCGCGGGCCCAGGTGGTCCGGTGCCGCCGGCGCTCGCCCGCGCCGCCGATCTCGCGCTGGTGGAGGCCCTCGGCCGCTGCTGGCGGTACGGCTGGCAGCCGGTCGACGTGTGGGAGGTGCTGCGCCGCCGCCAGCACGAGGCCGGCGCGGCGTTCGTGGTCGGCGCCATCGCCGTCGAGTCGGCCCGGCACGTCGAGTCGGCCATGCACCCCCGGTGGCGCCGCCAGCTGGCCGAGCTGGGCGCCTCGGCCTGGTGGCCGCCGGACAGCCCGTACTGCGCCGCCTGGGCCCGCCGCGAGGAGGTGGACGCGGTCGCGCTGCTCGCGATCGTGCTGGAGGCGCTCGCGCACCTGCACCGGCTGCCGGCCCAGCCGGTGCTGATCCCGCCGCCGGGCAGTCCTGATCTGGGCTCGTCGGCGCCGGCCGCCGCGCCGGGTGCCGAGGTCGACCCGAAGGTGCTGGCCAAGGTGCGCGCGCTGCTGGC
>Ga0137416_10001156_pt1 | contig 13221 bp, 11 predicted proteins | sample CZODoug3_1_1_16f_FD_108282 | JGI IMG/M metagenome (GOLD analysis project Ga0137416, IMG submission 108282) | Vadose zone soil fungal communities from Angelo Coast Range Reserve, California, USA - CZODoug3_1_1_16fungal (Illumina Assembly) | ecosystem: Environmental > Terrestrial > Soil > Vadose...
CGGGTGCGCGGCGAGGGCACCGAGTTCGACTCGCTGCGCGAGTACGTGCTCGGCGACGACGTGCGCTCCATCGACTGGCGGGCCAGCGCCCGTGCCTCCGACGTCATGGTGCGCACGTGGCGGCCGGAGCGCGACCGGCACCTGCTGCTCGTCCTCGACACCGGCCGTACCTCGGCGGGCCGGGTCGGCGACGCGCCGCGCCTGGACGCCTCGATGGACGCCGCGCTGCTGCTCGCCGCGCTGGCCTCGCGCGCCGGGGACCGGGTCGACCTGCTCGGCTACGACCGCGCCGTGCGGGCCAGCGTGTCCGGCGTCGGGGTGACCGAGCTGCTGCCGGCCCTGGTGAACGCGCTGGCCCCGCTGGAGTCCGAGCTGGTGGAGGCCGACATGCGGGGCCTGGTGGCCGCGGTGCTGGCCAGGGCGCCGCGCCGGTCGCTGGTGGTGTTGTTCACCGGCCTCGACGCGGCGGCCGTCGAGGAGGGACTGCTGCCCGGCCTGCCCGCGTTGACCCGCCGGCACCGGGTGCTGGTCGCCGCGGTCGCCGACCCCGCCGTGGCGGCCATGGCGGCCGGGCGCGGCGACTCCCCCGCCGTGTACGCGGCGGCCGCCGCCGAGCGGGCCGCCGCCGAGCGCCGGCGCACCGCCGCGCTGCTGGGCCGCCTCGGGGTGACCGTCGTGGACGCCACCCCGGCCGAGCTGGCGCCCCGGGTCGCCGACACCTACCTGGCGCTGAAGGCCGCCGGCCGGCTGTAACCCCCGGCGGTGAACCCGGCGGCCTAGCCGACGGTCGGCGCGCGGTCGCCCTGGGCGGCCTCGGCGACATCGCCGGTCTCGCCGGCCAGCGCCGCGCGCCGGCCGAACACGCCGAGGTAGGTCAGCACGAGCGCCTCGGCCAGCACCCCGATGCCGACCCTGGCCCAGCCCGGCAGCCCGGACGGGGTCACGAACGCCTCGATCACCCCGGACAGCAGCAGCAGGACCGTGATGCCCAGCGCCATGCCGACGGTGGCGCGGCCGCGCTCGGCGATCGCCTCCAGCCGGGGCCGAAGTCCCGGGTCGACCACCGTCCAGCCCAGCCGCAGACCGGCGCCGGCGGCCAGGAACACGGCGGTCAGCTCGACCAGCCCGTGCGGGGTGATCAGGCCGAAGAACTGGTCCAACCGCCCCGCCGAGGCCATCAGCCCCGCCGACACCCCGAGGTTCACCGTGTTCGACCAGAGCACCCAGACCACCGGCACCAGGAACACGCCGGAGACCAGGCAGATCGCCGCCACCCAGGCGTTGTTCGTCCACACCTGCGCGGCGAACGAAGCACCCGGCGAGGACGAGTAGTACGCCTCGAAGTCGTGCTCGACCAGCCGGCGGATCTGCTCCGGGGCGCCGACGGCGGCCTGCACGTCCGGGTTGCCGGCCACCCAGGCGGCGATCACCCAGGTCAGCAGCAGCGAGGCGCCAGCCGCCCCCGCCACCCAGCGCCGGGCGCCGTAGCAGGCGGCGGGAAAGCCGACGACGAGGAATCGGGCCGCGTCTCGCCAGGCGGGGCTGGGCGAACCGGTGACGGCCGAGCGGGCCCTGGCGACCAGCGTGGACAGCCAGCCGACCAGCGCCGGGTCCGGGGAGGCGGACCGGATCACCGACAGGTGGGTGGCGGCGCGCTGGTACAGCGTCACCAGCTCGTCGGCCTCCGGTCCGGACAGCGTCCGGCGCCCGAGCAGCTCGGCCAGCCGTCGCCATTCCGGCTGGTGCTCGGCCGTGTAGAGGTCGATTTCCATAGGCTGCCTGCCCCCTCGACCGGCACACTAGCTCGGGTGAGCGATCTCGTCACCGGAGATGCCGTCGTGCTGGAGCTGCGGCTGGCCAAGCTGCCCAGCCGCGCGCTCGCGTTCTGCCTCGACCTCGCCGTGATGGTCACGGCGCTGACCCTGCTGCTGCTCGTCCTGTACGCGGTCACGCCGGCGGCCGACGGGGCGCAGACCGTGGCCGTTGTCATCGCGGTGATGATCATCGTGTTCGTCGGCTACCCGGTGACCGTGGAGTCCCTCACCCGGGGTCGCTCGCTCGGCAAGCTGGCGCTCGGCCTGCGGGTGGTCCGCGAGGACGGCGGCCCGATCCGGTTCCGGCACGCGCTCGTCCGGGCTCTGACCGGGCTGGTGGTCGACTTCGGCCTGCTCAGCGGGTTCACCGGCGCGATCGGGGTGATCTCCTCGTTGGCCTCGCCGAGGGGCCGCCGGGTCGGCGACGTGCTGGCCGGCACCATGGTCGTGCGGGAGCGGGTGGCCACGCCGGCCGCCGCGCCCTTCGAGATGCCGCCCGGGATGGCCGGCTGGGCCGAGTCGCTGGAGTTCTCGCGACTGCCCGACGGGCTGGCGCTGCGGGCCCGCCAGTTCCTCGGCCGCGTCCACGAGCTCGACCCCGCGCACCGGGCCAGCCTGGGCGCCGCGCTCGCCGAGCAGGTCGCGGCGCGGGTCGGCCCGGCCGCGCCGGCGGGCACCGCCCCCGAGGCGTACCTCGCCGCGGTCCTGGTCGCGCGCCGGCACCGCGAGCTGGCCCGGTTCGGCACCCGGCCCGCCCCTGCACCCGGCCCGCCGCCGTCCGGCCCCGCGGAGCCGGACGGCCCCCCGGAACCCGAGGCCCCGTCCGACGGCTTCGTACTGCCCCGCTGACGCCGCCGGCACACCGGTCAGCGCGGCTGACGCGGTACCCGCGGACGTGCACATCGCCTTAACTCCGCCGTAACCGGGCGGTATCCCTGGCCCTCCATAGTCTGGCCATCCTCGACGACGTTGATCCATTCATCGGAACCGCCGCGACGTGTCTGCCTCCCGCCAGCGGTCTCGCAGCCACGTGGTGGTGGCCCAAGCCGCAGGTCGGCAACACCCATCCTGGCGCCACCTCGCCGATGGGCATGGTGTCCGCCTGCGCCTACTCGGGCGCCTACCCGACGGGCTACGGACGCTACAGCAAGAACACCGAGGGCGTGCCCGAGGAGATGTTCTCGACGCTGCAGGCTTCGGGGTTCAGCCACTTCCAGCAGTCCGGCACCGGGGCGATCCGCAAGTACTACAACTACGTGCGCGTCACGCCGATGGTGCAGCCGCTGGACGAGCTCGGCGAGGCCTGGCAGCTGCACGACGAGACGGCCGAGGCCGGCTTCTACGCGACCACCCTGGACACCGGCATCCGCTGCGAGATCACCGTGGGCGAGAAGGTCGCCGTACACCGGTACACGTTCCCGGAGAGCCGCAGTGCCCGGGTGGTGCTCGACCTGTCGTGCGGTGGGATCGCCGTCGAGCACGGCCAGACGGTCCCGCTGCGCGCCCACGTGGAGAGCCTCGGCTACGGCCGCGCGCAGGGCACGGTGGTGCTGGAAGGCGTCCCGCTGTCGGTGTACACCGAGGTGGACAGCCCCGGTTGGCGGCAGATGCTCTGGCACGACCGCCGGCTGATCGAGGGCGGCACCCGGCTCGACTTCGACAGCATCCGGCAGACCACGCTGCGCCCGTTCGGCTTGCTGTTCCGGGGTCCGGTGCGTGCCGGGCAGACCGTCGAGGTGCGGCTCGGCTTCTCGCTGCGCGGCTGTGACCAGGCCCGCGACAACCTGCACCGCGAGTGCGGCGGCGACGCCGAGCCGGCCTTCGACCTGATCCGGGCGCGCACCGGTGCCCGCTGGGGCGACCACCTGAACCGCGTCCAGGTCGACGGCGGTACCCCGGCGCGGCGCAAGGTGATGGCGACCGCGCTCTACCACTCGCTGATCAAGCCGTGCTTCGGCGACGACGAGAGCCCGTTCTGGCCGGCGTCCGGGCCGTTCGCCTTCGACGTCTGCACGATGTGGGACATCTATAAGACCCAGATCCCGCTGCTGATGGCCATCGCACCGGACCGGGCCGCCGACCTGCTGGAGTCGCTGATCCGGGTCTGCGAGGAGGAGGGCAACTTCCCGATCGGCTACCGGATGGCGCGGGGCGCGGACCGCTTCTTCCGCCAAGGCAGCGCGCTGGCCCACACCGCGCTGGCCGACGCGCAGGCACTGGAGCTCGGCGGCCTGGACTGGAGCTGGGCGCTGGTGCACATGGAGGCCGACCTGCACCGCCTCTACGGCGAGGACTTCATCGAGCACGGCATCGTGCACCCGATCACGCACACGCTCGACCTCGCCTACGCCCACCACTGCACCGCCCAGGTCGCCCGCGCGCTGGGCGACAAGCGCCTCGCCGACGAGTTGGAGGCGCGCAGCCGGCTGTGGGTCAACGCCTTCGACCCGTACACCGGCCTGCTGCGCGACTCGGAGTTCTACGAGGGCGGCAAGTGGAACTACTCGTTCCGACTGATCCACGACATGCGGGCGCGGATCGCACTGGCCGGCGGTGACGACGCGTTCATCGCCATGCTCGACGCCTTCTTCGGGTTCGGCGCGGGGGCGGTGACCCAGCCCGGCCGGCGTCCCTCGCCGACGGAGATGGCCGCCGGCTACGTGCTCAACCGGTTCGAGGGGCTGAACAACGAACCGGACATGGAGGCGCCGTGGGCCTACCACTACGCCGGCCGCCCGGACCGCACGGCTGACGTCGTGCACAGCGCGCTGACCTGGCAGTACGGCACCGGACCCGGTGGGCTGCCGGGCAACGACGACTCGGGGGGTCTCAGCTCATGGTATGTCTGGGCTTCACTGGGGCTCTTCCCGATCGCGGGGCAGAGCCTGTTCCTCGTCAACGCGCCGGCCTTCGCGCACGCCGCCCTCCACGTCGGCGGGGGTGAGTTCGTGATCGAGACGACCGGGCACCACGAGTCTCCCGTCGGCGCGGACGGCATCGAGGACACCCCGCCCACCCAGTACGTGCGGTCGGCGACGCTGAACGGGCGGCCGCTGGAGACGACCCACATCAGCGCGGCGACCGTGCACCGAGGCGGCGTCCTGCACCTGGAGCTCGGCCCAGAACCATCGGCGTGGGGGCGCACCGCCCGCCCGCCGTCCCTGTCAGACGCACACACGAGGGGTGGGACATGATGAGGTACCACGAACGCAGGCTCGTCATCGTCGTACGGGCCGACCCAGTGATCTGCGGTCACTCCGGTGAAGCCCGCAACCTCGCCGAGGCCGCCCTGACCAGGGGCTTCGACGACGTCCGGCTGCTCACCTGGCCGATCGCGACGCTGCAGGCCGCCGGGTTGCCGCTCAAACCGCTGGACCGGCTGCAGCCCTACAGCCCCGGTATCACGGTCGAGCGCCCGGAGGCCGTCGGCGACTACCGGGTGCCGGACGGCCGCCATCTGGCCGGCCTCGTCGGGCGGCTGGTCGAGCTGCTCTCCGAGCCGGTCCCGACCACGTGCCTGGCGATGTACCTGGCTCCGCACGCGAACGTGATCATGGACGCCGTGATCGCGGCGCGCGCGGCCGGTTTCAACCCCGACGTGCACACGATCGCCAAGGCGGTGGGGTCGGACGTCACCAACGTCATCCGGAACTGCCTGCGCGAGGGCCGCTTCGGTGCCGCCGCCGTCACGCTCACCACGTACCTCGCGCACGACGAGGTGGTGGCGGTCTCCGAGTACACCCGTGAGCAGATCATCGACGCCGCGGAGAACGTCGATCGGCACTGCGGCACCCGGTTCGCGCCGCAGTGCCGCGACCGGGTGACCGTCAGCTACCCGCCGATCGACTCCTCCGCCTACGTCGATCTCAACCCGCTGGCCGTGGACGCCGCACTGGCCCGGCGCGGCCTCGAACGCGACGGCTACATCCTGTTCCTGTCCAGGGTGACCCGGGCCAAGGGCATCCACGACCTCGTGGCGGCCTACGCCGCATCGCGCGCACGGGACCGGGTCAAGCTCGTCATCGCCGGCACCGGCCCGGCGCTGGCCGACGTCCGCAAGCTCGCCGCCGCCCTGGGCTACCTCGGCGACCGCGTGGTCTTCCTCGACGACGTGGACGACGACGAGAAGCCGCTGCTGATGCGGGGTTGCGCGACCTACGCCCTGCCCACCAAGCCGGAGCCCGACTTCGTCGAGACGTTCGGCATCGCGCTCGCCGAGAAGATGCTGGCCGGCGGCGGCCCGGTGATCACGACGCTGACCGGCGGGACCGGCGAGGCCGTCGGCGACACGGCCGTCATCGTGGAGGCCGGCGACGTGCAGGGGCTGACGGAGGCCCTGGACCGGGTGGTGCTGGAGATGCCGGAGCACGAGCGGCGCTCGCTCGAGATTCGGGGCCGCGAGCACGCCATGGCCTTCGACCGCGTCCGGATCTTCGACGATCTCTTCCACACGGGCGTGCAGCCGCTGCCCCAGAAATCGGCCGGCCGGACGGGGGCGATCGAGGCCGTCGCCTGACCGGGGCGGCCGAAATTCGGCACCGGCCGGGCAGCCGGTACGCCAGGATGGCGCCCATGCCCGCGTTCGCCCTGCCGAGCACGCTCGCTGAGTCCGTGGACCGCTGGGGGCCGCCCGAGCGCCGGCAGTGGCTGGCCGAGCTGCCCGGGACCGTCGCCGCGCTGGCGGAGCGCTGGTCGTTGGTGCTCGGGCCGCCGTTCCAGCCCGGCGGCGAGGTCGCCTGGGTGGCCCCGGCGCGCGACGGAGCCGGCCGCGAGCTGGTGCTCAAGGTCGGCTGGCGGCACTACGAGGGTGAGCACGAGGCCGCCGGGCTGCGCGCCTGGCACGGCCGGGGCGCCGTCACGCTGCACGGCGAGCACACCGACGGCCCGACCAGCGCGCTGCTGCTGGAACGCTGCACGCCCGGCACTCCGCTGGGCGAGCTGTGCGCCGAGCCCGAGCAGGACGAGGTGATCACGCGGCTGCTGCGCGGCCTGTGGCACGAACCCCCGCCCGGGCACCCGTTCCGACCGCTGGCCCAGATGTGCGACAGCTGGGCCGACGAGTTCGACCGGCAGTACGCCGACGAGCCGGACGCATTCGACCCGGGCCTGGCCCGCGCCGGCATGCAGCTGTTCCGCGGCCTGCCCCGCGACTACCCGGGTCCGCCCCAGCTGCTGGTCACCGACCTGCACGCGGCCAACGTGCTGGCCGCCGGGCGCGAGCCGTGGCTGGTGATCGACCCGAAGCCCTACGTCGGCGACCCCTGCTACGACCTGCTGCAGCACATGTTGAACGCCGACGAGCTCGACGACCCGGGCGCCCGCGCGGACCGGCTGGCCGGGCTGGCCGGCCTCGACCCGGAGCGGGTCCGGCTGTGGCTGTTCGCCAGGGCGGTGCAGGAGGGCGTGCGGAACCCGTGGCTGCGGCCGGTCGCGACCGCGCTGGCCCCCGGCTGACTCAGGCCTCGGCGTCAAGCACCGCCGCCAGCCGGGCCGCCACCTCGTCCGCCTCGAGGGCGTCGGTGAAGTGGGTGCGGAAGCCGCCGGACCGGTCGAGCACATAGGTGATCGCGGAATGCGGCACGACGTACGGCTCCAGCCCGTCCGGGTCCTCGGTGCGCCTGGCGAAGACGCGGAACTCCCCCTTCGCCGCATCGATCTGCTCGGCCGTACCGGTCAGCCCGGTGAACCGGGGGTAGCTCCGTTCCAGGAACGCCTTCATCACCTCGGGCGTGTCCCGCTCCGGGTCCACGGTCACGTAGAGGGGCCGGAACTGCTCCGCCGCCGGTCCGAGGCCGTCCAGCGCCGCCGAGAGCTTGCCGAGCGCCCTCGGGCAGACCATCGCGCAGTGCGTGAACCCGAAGAACACCAGTGCGTAGCGGCCCCGGTAGGTGGCGTTGTCGACCCGCACGCCGTGATGGTCGACCAGGTCGAACCGGGCGCCCACGGGCGAGCCGGGGCCCGGGCGGAACCCCGGGCTCACGCGCCACCCTCGAAGCACAGCGTGTACCGGTGCGGGCCACCGGCCGGGCAGACCAGCCGGACGCCGTCCCCCGTCCGCCGCACGTCCACGCCGTCCAGCTCGACCGAGACCTCGGCGCCCCGGCCGCCCCGCGCGACGACCCGGTCGCCGTGCCAGAGGGCCCACGCCTCGCCGGCCCGCTCGACGTTGCCGAGCAGCACGGCCCCGTCGCCGGCGCGGTCCGCCCTCCTGGCCAGGGTGAACACCAGCTCGCGCCGCTCGGGGTCGTAGTAGGCCCTGGTCACGTCGACGTCGGCGGCGACCGAGGTCAGCGCCGGCTCGGTGTGGTGGCCGCGGCCCCACGGCTGGTTGTAGAGCTTCCAGAAGCCGTCCTCGACGTTCAGCCGCGAGTAGGCGAGCAGCACGTTGCCGCCCATCGGCTCCATCTCGGTGCGGTGGCCGTCGGCGTCGACCCGCTCGTCGTTGCGCGGGTAGTAGAGGCCGCCGTCGCGCCACCTCGGGCCCATGTACCGGTCCGCGTGCGCGAGCAGGCCCCGCAGCGTCTCGGTGTCACCCATCTCGGAGGCCCAGACCGACACCCAGCCGTGGTCGCAGGCGTCGCCGACCACCGGGTTGCCGGCGAGCAAGAACGGCTCACCGGGCTTCACCGAGACGGTGCCGTCCTCGGCCCGGTCGACGAGGTTGGCCAGCTGACGCGGGTAATTGGTGCGGACGAAGTCGCGGTTCCACATGTTCATCAGGGCGCCGCACCAGGCGTCCACCCACGGCCAGTCGCCCCGGTTGGGGGCGAGCACCTTGCTGTCCTGGGCCATCATCATGTTGTAGTGGCCGTTGTCGTCGAGCCGGCCGAAATCCGCCCAGGCGCGCTCGTAGCCCTGCGTCACCTCGTCCGCCACCGCGCCGCCGGTGACGATGTCGTGCATCCGGAAACCGAGGATCGCGGGCTGGTTGCAGATCTGGTAGATGCAGTTCGGTTCGCACGCGACGCCGAGGTACCCGTTCTCCACCATCAACCAGTAGATGTGGTCGTTCAGCGTGTTCTGGTCGTATTCGAACCGTTTCTCCGGGCCGCCCCAGAACGGCGTGTAGAAGCTGAACGTCAGTGCCCCGGGCCGGGCGTAGCGGTCGTCGTCGAATAGGTAGTTGAACAACAGCGCCATGGACTGCACGTACGCGCTGTACATGATGTTGTCGCGGGCCACCGGGTTGTACTCTTCGCGGTAGGTGTCGCTGAGGTGCTGGTTGAACACGGCGCCACCCCGGCTGGTGTCCTTCCAGTAGATCCAGACCTCGGGGAGCAGCATCTTCTCGATCGCCCGCTCGAACATCGGCTTGAACACCCCGGGGGCCGCCGGCAGCCGGTGCGCATGCGTCAGGGCCAGGGCGTACGTCAGGTAGGCCAGCTGGAACCGGTAGCCGCCGAAGTCGTCCTGCCCGAGGCCCTTGCCCTGCATGAGCGACCAGTCGTTGGGCTGCTGCGCGAGCAGGTTCTCGAAATGCCGCAGGTGGCCGATCTGCTCGGCGCTCAGCTCGGCGCGCATGTCCGGCGTCACCCCAGGTCCGGCTTCGGCAATCGTTGCCATGGCGCACTCCCCGATCGGCCCGTCAATCCGTGTCGGATCATTAATATGGTCGGTCACTTTAATAGTGTCAAGCGCGGCCACCACCACGTGCCGGACCGGCACGTGGCGGCGGACCTCAGCTGTGTCGCCGCCGCCGTGGCGCACCCTGAACCCCGGCCGCTTCGGGCTCGATTACTGTCCATATTCCGATGGTCATCGTCGGAGCCGGAGTAGGCGGAGAGTGGGGGAGGCAGGGTGGAGCGCGAGGAGCTCACCTGGGAGCTGTTCGGCACCGCGAGCCGGGAGCTCGCCCAGACGGTAGCCGACGACGGGTTCACCGCGGACCTGATCCTGTCGATCGCGCGTGGCGGCCTGTTCGTCGCCGGGTCACTGGGCTACGCGCTGGACGTGAAGAACCTGCACGTGATGAACGTGGAGTTCTACACGGGCGTCGACCAGCGGCTCGACCTGCCGGTGATGCTGCCGCCGGTGCCGAACGCGGTCGACCTGGCCGGGGCCAGGGTGCTGATCGCCGACGACGTCGCGGACACCGGCGCCACGCTGAAGCTGGTCCGGGACTTCTGTGCCGACCAGGTCGCCGAGGTGCGCTGCGCGGTGATCTACGAGAAGCCGCGCTCCGAGGTGAAGTGTGAGTACGTCTGGAAGCGCACCGACAGGTGGATCAACTTCCCCTGGTCGGTGCAGCCACCGGTGGTCCGCCGGGCGGGCCAGGTGCTCGACGCGTGAGCCGCGCCTACTGACTCCGCACAAAACGCACATCGCGCAACGGGATCTCGGCACCCCGATCGTCGACGAGTGCCGCCCGCACGGGCCGGCCGGTGGTTCTCGAGCGCCGCACCACGGAGGGCCCCGCGGGCCGGGGCCGGTATTCGTCCCCCCATTGCTGCAGCGCAACGAAGATCAGCCGGAGCTCCCGGCCGGACCTGGTGAAGTAGTAGCCGTGCCGAACCCTGCTACCGGGATCCCGGTACTCCCGCTGCTCCAACACGCCCTCGTCCACCAGCATCCGCAATCTCGCGCTGAGCAGGTTCGGTGCGATCCGCAGGTTGTCCCGCAGGCCCGCGAAACGGTGCTGGCCCAGCGAGATCTCGCGCAGGATCAGCAGTGTCCAACGCTCGCCGAAGATCTGCAGGCTCCGATGTATCGAACAGGCCGGCTCATTCGGGTCGACGTTCATCCCCCGAGGATAGGTCGCGGTGCGCCTGGAACCCACCGTGACCAGCGCCCCAGCGCCTGTGACCGGCATCGCGCGGAACGTCTATCAAAAATCTACCCACGCTCACGCAACGGGTGCCATCCTGGGTGCGCGCCTATGCGCCCCTATCACCCAAAACCGAGCACTCGCAGACTCAACACAGCCTCAGCACAATAGCCAACCATCGGAGCAGCCAATGAGTACCGCTGTGTCAGCGCCGTCCCGGAGTCGTATCGCGGTCGCCAGTTTCATCGGTACCGCGATCGAGTTCTACGACTTCTACATCTACGGCACCGCGGCGGCCTTGGTGTTCGGCAAGCTGTTCTTTCCGACGTTCTCGGCGACCGCCGGGATCCTGCTGTCCCTGGCCACGTTCGCGGTCGGGTTCATCGCCCGCCCACTCGGCGCGATCCTGTTCGGCCACTTCGGCGACCGCCTCGGCCGCAAGCGCATGCTGATCGCGTCGCTGCTGGTCATGGGCTTGTCCACGGTGGCGATCGGCTGCGTGCCCTCGTTCGCCAGCATCGGCGTGGCGGCCCCGATTCTATTGGCGGTGCTGCGGTTCCTGCAGGGCATCGGCCTCGGCGGCGAATGGGGTGGCGCCGTGCTGCTGGCCACCGAGTACGCCCCGCCCGGGAAACGCGGCCTCTACTCCGCATTCCCGCAACTCGGCCCCGCCGTCGGCTTCGTCCTCGGCAACGCGCTGTTCCTGGTACTCAACGCCACCATGTCACCGGCAGCGTTCCAGAGCTGGGGCTGGCGAATCCCGTTCCTGGCCTCCGCGGCGCTACTCGTCGTCGGCTTCTACATCCGCATGAAAATCGCCGAAACGCCGGTCTTCCAGGCCGCCCTGGACGCCCACGACCAGGCCGGCGTCCCATTCCTGGAACTGCTCCGCCGCCAGCCCGTGCAACTCATCCTGGCGACCTGTTCGTTCATCCTCGCCTTCACCCTCTTCTACACGATCACCACGTTCTGCCTGTCCTACGGCACCACCACGCTCAAGATCTCCCGCACCACGATGCTCATCGAAGCCATCATCGCCGCAGCCGTGATGGGCGTGGCCACCCTCGGCTTCGCCGTCCTGTCCGACCGGCTCGGCCGACGATCCGTGTGTATCGCCGCCGCGATCGTGTCCATTCTGTGGGCGTTCCCGCTGTTCTGGCTGATCAACACCCGGCAGCCGGTCCTCATCGGCATTGCCATGATCGTCGGTCTGATCTGCTTCGCCCTGCTGTACGGACCGATGGGCGCCTACTTCCCCGAGCTGTTCCGGGTCCGCTACCGCTACTCCGGCGCCGCCTTCGCCTACAGCGCCGCTGGCATCATCGGCGGTGGCGTCAGCCCCCTGATCGCCACTGACGTGCTCGCCAGCACCGGCACGACCACCGGCGTCTCCTGGTACCTGATCGGTGTCGCCGTGCTCTGCCTGGTCTGCCTGCTGTTCCTCACCGAGACCAAGGACAACGACTTCAGCGACGGGCTCGGCAGCCGGCCGCTCGACGCCTGAGGCCCGAGCCGGCCGCCGCGAGCGACCGCGGCCGCCGGCCTCACTCGTCGGCGCACCAGGACAGCACCGAGCCACCCGGCCAGCCAGCACAGCTGCTGTCCTCGCCCACGACCAGGCCGATCACGGCGTTGGCGACGATCACGGCCACCAGCACGATGAGCACCGATGCCCCCAGGCCGAGCAGTGTCTTGATCTTCACAAGTTCTCCGGTGTAGGTCGGTCGCTGCTTCACGACGCACCCCCGGCGCCGCGACCGTACTCGACCGGTTACTGAGAAGAACCTTATATCGAGCAGATCGACGTCACATATATTTACCGTCGACGATGTCGATCCGCCCATTCAGAAATGGGCGGACGAGCACACCATCAACGAGAACCTGACGCTGCGGCGACCCCCGGCCACACCTCGGGGCTGGGCGTGCACAGTTCAGCTGACGGTGTCCTTTTGGTCCGGCACCACGCTGCCGTCGTCGCGGCGTAGCGGAGCCGAGGCACCGTCCGATGTGGTGAACGCCGTGGTCGAGCACGGATAGGGGTCCGCCAGCTGTTTCTTCGGGGCAATGAACATCGGATTGATCAGCCATTTGCCGTCGGCATTTTCGTAGGCACGGCACATCAGCTCCGGCTTGTTGCGGTTGATCACGAGGTGCACGGCGGTGGCATCGCCGACGAAGGTGACATCGGTGACCGAGTCCCCGGCCGCCAGAATCTGGCGCCGCTCGCTGGGGAGCTGGTCGAACGCCGCCGATCCCTTGACCCCGAATATCGCCTGGTTGGCCCAGCAACGCTTGCCGTCGACGTAGGTCATGACCGAGTCGTCACCGTCGGGAACATCGCCGCAGCCCTGCAGATGAGCGGTCTGCTTGCCGTTCTCGTAGACGCTGCGGACGCCGACCATGTGGTTGGCGTCGACGCCGACCTCGCCGGCCCACACCTTCACGATCGGCTCAGGGGACGCCGACACGATCCAGGTGTCCACCCCGTTGGCCTGCAGCGTGCCGATCAGGTCCTTGATCTGCGGGTACACCCGGATGTAGCCGTCGACCTGCTGCGTTCCGACGGTCTGCGTCGCACCCTCGGCCGCGCCGAGGTTCTCCTTTTTTGTGGCAGTGGCGAACTCGGTGAGCGCCTCGGCCGAG
>Ga0137416_10001159_pt1 | contig 13192 bp, 17 predicted proteins | sample CZODoug3_1_1_16f_FD_108282 | JGI IMG/M metagenome (GOLD analysis project Ga0137416, IMG submission 108282) | Vadose zone soil fungal communities from Angelo Coast Range Reserve, California, USA - CZODoug3_1_1_16fungal (Illumina Assembly) | ecosystem: Environmental > Terrestrial > Soil > Vadose...
CGCCGATGATGGCGACCACCTCCTCGACCGGGCATGGGTCGAGCGGCGGGCGCTTGGGCTGATGAGTCATCGTCCGCGGGTCACTCAGATCTGCGTGGCACTGATATAGGCCTGCGCAACGGATAACGGTTGCAGGCTGCCCACGAAAATCTGCCGGAATCCGCTGAGGACCTCGGACGAACCCTTTCCATGAACAAGTACGAACGCCACGGCAGCGAGCGACACAGGCCCGGCAAGCGGAATCACCGCCTGAATGATCCTGGGCTGGTGGTTATAGGCATGTTCACCGGATAACCGAACCCACGCCGAGCGATATCTGGCGAATCGAAACGCCCGAAGCGAAGCCGGCTGCGGCAATCGCTGCAACAAGGATGGCGGAGAGAATACAGATCGCCAGCAGGACTTCAGCGGCAAATAATATCTGGGGGTGCAGCACGATGGTCTAACTATCGCGGGGGTACAGTCGCTTGTGCGCTCGGACGGGCGAGCAGGCGATCCCGCCACGCCGCCAGCGTTATTCCTAGTTCGATCTGCATGAGCGGAACGAAATGCAGCAACGGAATATATGCGACATCGGCGAGCGTGAATCTGTCGCCAACAATGTACTCACGATTACCCAGCGTCTGTTCGAGAATGCCAAAGTGTCTCTCGATTTGTGCCTTGGCGATCTCCATAGCACGGTGGTCCCAGGATTCCGGTGGCCGAAATCGCTTGGGGAACAGGATCGTGGCGGCATGGACGGCAAACTGCGCATCACAAAGACGCAGATGTAGATCTACTAGCGCCCTGCCGCGGGGGTCGTCCGGTACGAGTGCTGGCGACGGCTGCGTCGCCTCCAGGTACATGAGAATAGCCGCTGACTCAAAGAGCACGAATCCATCGTCGTCAATCGCGGGAACGCGTCCGTAGGGGTTAAGCGCAAGGTACTTGAGACGTTTGTGCGGTGGCACGGATCCCGACAACTGGGAGATTCTCGCAAGCGTTCGCACGCCCGCAGACGGGTCTTGGCAAAGTCCGGTCCGGGTCAGCGCCAATGACAACGCTTCCGATCGGCATCCTAGCGTGGTCGCGGACTTCAACGGCGGATTCGTCGTTGCGTGGGATACGGGGAAGTTGCAAAGCTCAGGGGCGAACCTTGCGATTAACGCCAGTCGTTCGAGTGATGCCGGGCAGAGTTGGTCCGCGCCTGTCAGTATCGCGCTGGAGCCCAATGCAATGAGCCAGCGGCCGCGACTCGACGTTGATCCGCATGGGAAGGTTCGCGCTGTGTGGTACGACTCCCGATCAGCCGATTGGCGCTGGCAAATCTTCACCGCGCAACTCTCCGCAGATTCCACCTGGACACCACCCACCCAACTGACCAGCGTTGGCAACGGCTTATGGCCTGCAATCTCGCGTGGCGTCGTCGTATTCACCAGCGACCGCCAGGCGTCACGAGCACAACGAGACGCAACAGAGGGAGTTTTCGCCATTCGAGTGAATTAGTCGCCGCTGCGCTGACTATACTTTTTTCTTCGCGCGCACCAGCCTGCGGTCAAAACCGAACGGCTCCGGTTGGCTGCACGTGAAGCTTTTGAAATCCGCATGGAGCGGATTCAGTAGATAGTTCCATTCCTCGATCACGATCGCGGAAGGCGCCTTTAGAACCGCGCTCTCGCCACGTTCAAACCAGTCCCAACCAATCCCCCGCAATTGCGGTGGTGGATCAGCCGCGAACCATTTTGGCGGCAGGTCATCGACAGCAACCGTCTCAACACGCACGGTTGCCGGAATAGTGACGCGCCCGAGAACCGTGGCTGGCACCCAGCCGCGACGGCGATAGTTGACGGTGTACTCGAGAACCGCCAGGGAGATGGTCGCTGACGTGTACACAATCGGCCGGCCTCGGGGAGTCCATCGGCCACTTGCATACAGTCCGCCTTGACCGCTGAACAGCTCTGCCCGGTGGGCGTACTTACCCAGCCGAAAAATCGTCAGGGTCACGCATAAACCCCATACTCCATTTGATGGAGCATGTTCGAAACCTTCTCTGCGCCGGGATCGCTCCCAATGGCCGCCAATGGCGAACGACCACCCAGTACATCGCTAGGCTCCCGGAGCCACGCTACCGCATTCTGACGACTCTCCAGTACCAACAAGGCAAGCGCCAGAATACGCGCGAGCCGCACCACGCGATCAGAAGTAGCTGCATCGAGTCGCGCATTCTTCTTCCACCGAGCGCGCGTTCTCAAACTGACCTGCAGCAGCCGATCCTCCTCCACAGGAGTGAGCTCCAAAGCTTCGGAAACTGCCTCATAGGCACGCCTCGGCAGCCCTCGCTCGACCTCTTCCAGCAAATCCACACGCGCACCACGGACACCAAACACTTGGGGACCGCCCAGAACGGCAATGATATTGGGTGTCACGGAAGGACCTCTCATGCAATTTGGCAGTGATTCTAATGCCATTTGCCGCTACAAGCGAATCGCAATGCCAGTCGTGCGGCAGTGACCGCAGATCCAGATAACATTCTGATTAATATATCTATTTTAGACGCCACTGCAAATCGCCTCGAACCAGTGGCGGCGCACTGGTTCACGGGATGCCGGGCGGCGACGTGGTCATGCGCCCCTGGGGCGAGCGCTCGTTCTATGTTGAAGATCCCTGGGCCAATCCCCTCTGTTTCGTCGAAGCTGGAACAACATATCCAGGTTGAGAACGAACTTCGAGCCAGCGTCATGCCGGAGCGTCCCATCTCGCCAGACGGCGCCTGACCGCAGTACGTCCCTTCGCGAGATCCCGCCCACAGTTTTACACGGGCAGCCAGTTGTTCAACTCGAAGTGCCACCCAACTGATCCCGTATAGGCATGCGCCGAATACGGCGCCCGGTGGCAGCAAAAATGGCGTTGCACAGCGCCGGCGCCACAGGAGGCACACCCGGCTCGCCCACGCCGCCGAGAGGCATACTCCAATCGGTTGCGGGCAGCAAATGCACGCGAATATCCCGTGGCGCAGTGTCCATTCGGGTTACACGATACTGATGGAAGTTATCCTGTTGTGAACGCCCGCGCTTGAAGGTGATCTCGCCCAGGGTCGCAAGGCTGATGCCCATGACAACCGCGCCTTCGAGTTGTGAGCGCACGCGATCGGGATTGACGACCGGCCCGCAATCGAAGGCAATGTCCACACGCGGAATACGCAGATATCCGGTTTTATCCACGGTGACCTGCGCAACGACGGCCGTATAACTCAGAAAACTGTAGTGCGCGGCCAGTCCGAGCCCGTGCCCGTCAGCCGATTTGGCTCCCCATCCCGCTTCGCGTGTCACGGTCTCAATCACTCGCCGCAACCGCCCGGTGTCCACGGGGTAGAGTTTCGGGGACTCGCCGTGATTCCAGGAGTCGTGTTGACTCGTGGGGTCGATGAGCCGCGGTGCGCCGATGAGGTCGAGCAGGAAGTCGCGGTGGTCCCGGCCGGCGACAGCGGCCAGCTCCGCCGCGAACGACTGCACGGCAAACGCGTGCGGAACGTTTGAGACCGATCTGAACCAGCCGATGCGGGTATGCGCGGCCGCTTCCGGATTTTCCATGCGCATGTTGGGAATGTCGTACGGCAGATTGATGAGCCCCATTCCCTGTTCGAACGGCAGCTCGTGCTTCGGGTCCGGGCCGAAGATGGAGCCGATACTGGGTGCTACACTGCGATGCAACCACGATGTGACCTTGCCGCCTGCATCGAGTCCGGCCTGCAGGTGCTCGACCGACACCGTGTGAAAGAAATCGTGATGCAGGTCGTCTTCACGGGTCCAGGTGACTTTGACCGGACGGCCGTTCATCGCCTTCGAGAGCAGCGCCGCCTCAATGGCGAAGTCAGGTTTGGACTTGCGTCCAAAGCCGCCGCCGAGCAAGGTCACGTGAACGGTGACCTGATCGAACGGAATGCCCAGATGTTTGCTCACATCTTCCCGCGTGACCTGCGGCGCCTGCGTCGGCGCCCATACTTCGCATTTTCCATCGACGATCCGTGCTACCGCACAGGGTGGCTCCATTGTCGCGTGTGCAATGTGAGGCAAATAGTATTCAGCCTCGACCTTGTGAGCAGCCTTCGCAATCGCGCCGGCAAAATCCCCGCTCTCGCGCAACACTTTGCCGGGATTGCGCGCCGCCTTTTCCATTTGCGCCCGGTACAAATCGGAATCGTATTCGCCGTTGGGGCCGTCGTCCCACTCGATCTTCAGCGCACCACGGGCCTTGATTGCGGCTCCCGTGTCGCTCGCGACGACCGCGACGCCGGCGAGCGGGTGGAATGTCGCATCGGCCACGGTTGCCGGCATCTCCAACACTTGCACGACACCGGGCAGTTTCGCGGCCGCCGTGCCGTCGAAGCGCTTTATTTTCCCACCTAACACCGGCGAGCGGGCCACGACCGCAAACAACATGCCTGCGAACCAGGGATCGATGCCGTATTGCGCCTTACCGGTGACGATGTCGTTGCCGTCGAGAAGCGCCGTCCCCTCTTTGCCGATGTAACGAAATCTCGAGGCGGGTTTCAGAACCAGCGCATCGTGGGGAGGAATCGGCAGTTTGGCCGCTTTGCGCGCCAGCGCGCCATATCCCAACTTGCGGCCGGTCTTTGCGTGTACGACTTCGTGATTCAGGGCATGAACCTCGCCGACCGGCACGCTCCAGGCAGCAGCCGCCGCCTTTTCCAACATGGCGCGCGCGGCGGCCCCGCACCGGCGCATCGGATCCATAAAATGCCGAGTGCTACGGGAGCCATCCGTGTCCTGGTTGCCGTACTTCTCTTCGTCCGCCGGTGCCTGTTGAATGCGGACCTTGCTCCAGTCGGCTTCCAACTCGTCAGCGACAATCAGTGGCATGCCAGTCCGCACCCCCTGCCCCATCTCCGAGCGGTGGACGGCAATCGTGACGATTCCATCGTCGCCAATTGCGATGAATACCAACGGTTTGTCAGTTGCGCCATGAGGCATTCCATCGGCGCCGTACTTCCGGGCTTCCTCGGCGGCGAGGATCCGCGTTTTGCACCCGATGACCACCAATCCACCCGCTGCAGTCAGCTTCGCTATGAAGTCCCGTCGACTGAGGCCGGACGGACCTGCCTGCTGCAGTACCGCGCTCATGAGGTCTTCCCCACTTGTCCCGAAGCCTGCATGATGGCGGCGCGGATCCGCGTATAAGTTCCACAGCGACAGATATTGCCCGACATCGCGGCATCGATATCCGCATCGCTGGGCGCGGGCTTCTCCACCAGCAGCGCCGCGGCCGACATGATCTGCCCGGCCTGGCAGTAACCGCATTGGGGCACATTCAGTGCCTTCCAGGCTTCCTGCACGGCGAAACCCGTGGCAGAGCTGCCCACTCCCTCGATAGTTGTTACCTTTTTACCGACGACAGCCGAAACCGGCAGAACGCAGGCACGCACGGCTTTACCGTCCACATGAACCGTACAGGCACCGCAGAGAGCCATTCCGCAGCCGAATTTCGTACCGGTCATGCCCAGGAGGTCGCGCAAGACCCACAGTAGCGCAGTGTCTTCACTGGCAGTTACTTGGACGGTTCGTTCGTTGATCGTCAGGTCCATGGGTCTACTCCGCTCGATTCGAGACTTTGTCGCAAGGTCCGGCCCGGTCGCATTATCCGAGACAGATACCCAGCGTGGCAAAGGGCATCGACGCCCCCATGTCATTGAACAGGCTCGCGGCTGGGCCAAGCGTATGATCAGTGCCGTCTACATAGGAACCATGACATGCTGAGTCGTCGTGAGATGCTAGCCGGCGGTTTGGCCCTTGCAACGCTGAGTGCAGGCGGCGCGCGAGCCGCGGTCCGGGGTTTCTCCAGCAGCGATTACGCCCGCGCGATAGTGATCGACGGGCAGGGAGCGATCGCCGACATCTATGGCAAGCCAGAGGATGTCTATTTCTCAAAGCGCGCGCTAGCAGAAATCCGCGCATCGGGGCAAACCGCATGCAGCATGACGGTCAACGAAGTCGGTAACTCCCTCGATGCGTGGGACGTTACGATCAAAACGATCAGTTCCCTCGACCAAGTGATCGTCGATAACGCCGATATCGTACTAAAGGCGCTGACTGCCGCCGACATCCGCCGCGCCAAAACCGAAGGCAAGCTGGCCACGATCTACAATACGCAGGATACGTCGATGATCGGCCCCGAGCTCGACCGAATTGCCCTCCTGAAGGGCCTCGGGGTTCGGGTAGTCCAACTCACCTACAACAACCGCAATTTATCCGGCGACGGCTGCCTCGAGCCCGGCAATGCCGGTCTTTCCAAACTGGGACTTGCCACCATCGCGAGGATCGAGCAGGAGAAGTTGCTGCTCGATCTCTCCCACTCGGGCCAGCGCACCGTAGCGGAAGCACTTGCCGCTGCAACGCGCCGGCCAACGATCAGCCATACCGGCTGCCGCGCGCTGCACGACAATCCGCGGAATCAGTGGGACGCGGAGCTAAAGGCTTGCGCTGACAAGGGTGGAGTGGTCGGCATCTACTGGATGCCGTTTCTCGTCCCTTCGAGTAAACCAACCGGTGCCGATCTCGTCCGCCACATGGAGTATGCGGTGCAGGTTTGCGGGGAAGACCACGTGTCGATTGGCACCGACGGCATTCTCTACAAGACGGTAATCGACGACACGTCACGCGCTGAACAAAAGAAGTTCTTCGATGAGCGTGCCAAACGTGGCATTGCTGCCCCAGGCGAGGGGGCAGACATTTTCAACATCGTTGCCGAATGGGACGACCATTTGCGCTTCCGCCACCTGGCGGACGGACTCGCCGCAGCAGGCTGGAGCAGCGGGCGGATCGAAAAAGTGCTGGGGGGCAATCTGATGCAGCTTTATAGCGAGGTTTGGGGTGCCTGAGCGCTCCTGGAGTCGCAGTCACTCCCGCGTGTTATTTGCTGTGGTGCTCGGCAAACACAACAATGTTGCCAGCCGGGTCCGCGTAGCCGATCTCCGTACTCCCGTAAAACGTCGTCCGCCGCGGCATGATCACCAACTCGCCCTGTAGTTTGGTCTCGACTTCCGAAAGCTGACTCACCTCAACGAACAGCGTCGTCTGCTGAGGTTGCGCGCGAAAGGCTTCCTTCACGGTAGCCGACTTCAGCAGATCCTCCTTCACGCTGGCGATCGTCTGATACATGATTTCAACGCCCTCCGCGGCGAGAATCACAAATGCGAGACGGCCATCGTTTGCGGTCCCGTCAGGCACTTCAGTCGTTGCCGTCACGCCCAGCTTCTTCCAGAAAGGAATGACGGGCTCGATCCGATCGACCACGAGGACAGGCGTCGCTTTACGAATATTGGTCACGGAAAATCTCCTCGACAGGTTCGCGGCGTAGCAGCGTCGCGGTGGAAACGGCTTCGTGCCTCAGCTGCAAGTGACCTTAGAGGGTAGTCACGTGACCGTCTTGAAGAAATCCGGCGCGGTCCGCCTGGCTCGCAGCCCATTCGGTGGGCGTCAAGCCAGTAAACGCGCGGCAGTCGCGTACGAGGTGGGCCTGGTCACTGAAACCGGTAGTGGTGGCAATCGCGGCCCATCCTCGAACACCGTCGGCGTGGAGCCGAAGCACCGTGCGAAGACGAGCGAGGCGGCGGTAGCGGATGGGCGTCAAGCCGACGCTCGTCAGGAACCGTCGCTCGAAAGCGCGCTCACTGAGACCGAGATCCCGTGTTAGAACCGAAATCACCGGGAAGTCGGGCCGCTCGGCGCCAGCCCAGCGGGCGAGCGCGTGGCCGATGGTAGGATCGGGCTGGTTGAGCGCCGCAATCCTCTTCCGGCAGGCGTTGATCACGAGTCTCAATTGCGCAGCAGAATCCGCGATGTCCGCGAGTTGGTCAATGTTGATGCCCAACGAAACCGGTAGATCAGACAACGGGACAGCCGTGTCCAACAATTGATCAGCGGGAATGCCACCGAAAGCAGCGATGGCGCCTGGGCGCAGTCGCACACCCAGCAGGTCAATCGAGCCACGCAGTTCAAACACCTGCGCGACGCTCATTGGGCCAATCAGGTCGGCCGGCGCGCCGCCTGAGCCGCGAGCAGCCTCGAGATCAAACAGCAGGTCGGCGCAGCCATCAGGAAGCACGCGATGAACAACAGACGGTGCATCGGTGGCTGCGCCAGCGGCGGAGCCAGCACCTGCGCCGGAGACTCCCCCAGTAGCAGTGCCAACGGCGGAACCAGTACCTGCGCCAGCCGCGGAACCGGTAGCCGGCTGCCCCGTGACCCCGCCCACAATCCGCCAAAAACATGCAACCCAACCCGCCAAATCGCCCGGCGGTCGGTGCTCCGTATAAGCCAAAGGAAATGCCATCACCCAGCTATACCAGCGCCACCGGGCAGCCGCAATCCAGCACGAGGCATCAGCCAGGCTGCACCCGGGGGCCCCGGGGCGCCCCGACAGGTTATTGCCTCATCGCCAGCGTCGGCTGCTGTGCGAAAATCTGCGCCAGAAAGTCGATCAACACCCGCACCTTGGTTGGCAGTCGTCGCCCGGCCGGATGCACCGCATTGATTGGAAGCGGTGTTGGCTCGTAAGCGCGCAACACCGGACGTACTGCCTTCGACGCAATCTCATGCGCAAACAGCCATCCTGGCGCATGCGCCAACCCCATATCTGACAGAACGGCAGCGCGAATCTCCTCCGCGTCGTTGGTCCTGAAGTTGCCTTTGGGCTGGACCTCGATGCTGCCGGCCTTGCCTTTGAAACCCCAGGAGCGCGGCGCTCCTGACGGTGGTGTGACGGGCAACTTTCCCGGAAGTCCCGTTGACCTGCGATACTCGTTCCGTCTCGAAGACAATCTGATCGCCTCCCTGGAGATCGCCGCCTGACACTGCGGCAATCCAGCACATGCCCGGCGCCCGGGTATAGACTGCGCACATGCATACAAAGGACTCCAGCATTGGTGAAACACCCGACCCACAATGGGAGCAGCCCGCTTTTGCAGGCCTCGTTCCCGTAGACCTGAAGCAGCAGTCGGACCAGGTCAACGAACCTTACAAAAACTCCGTCCTGTTCAACGTCAACCAGCAGTGTGTCCGGCTCGCAGTCATGGTGGGCGAATATCGCTGGCACCGGCACCCGCACTCCGATGAGTGTTTCCTGATCCTGGAAGGGGAGCTCGAAATCGATCTCGACGATGGGCGCCTGGTCGTGCTCAAACCGGGCCAGATCTTCAACATCCCGGCCGGCGTTCGGCATCGCACCCGCGCCCGGGTGCGTACAGTCAACTTGTGTTTTGAAGACAAGCTCGCCTACACGGACGTCGTCTTCGACGAATAGCCAATTTCAGGCTGCTGGATGCTTACACATCGAGGACGGGTGCAAAGCCGCCATAGATCATCCGCTTGCCGTCGAAGGGCATGTTGGAAGGATCTGGCTTCATTCGGTCATCGGCCATGATTTTCTTCCACGCCGCATCACGGTGCGCTTTGGAAGGCCATTCAACCCAGGAGTAGACGACATTCTCATCGGCGGTGACCTTGACCGCGCGCTTAAAGTCGGTGACCTTGCCATCAGTCAGGTCGTCACCCCACGCCTCGATGATGCGTGTCGCACCATATTCACGAAATAGCACGGCATTCTTGGAAGCAAGCTGGCGATAGGCTTCCTTTTTGGCAGTCGGCACCGGGACAATGAAACCGTCGACGTAGCCCATCTTCCCTTGCGCGGCCTCGGCAACGATCGCGTCGAAGCCGGCAAAGATCATCCGCTGACCATCGAAAGGCATCGAAGCACCCATCTCCTTGAAGCGCGGGTCATCCGCCATCCGCTTGTTTGCTGCATCACGAACCTGCCTGGAGGGGTATTCAAACCAGGAGAACGCAACCACCTCGCCCTCTTTCGCTTTGACGGCACCCTTGAAGTCGGTGACCTTCCCATCCGGCACATCGTCTCCCCACGTCTCGACCATGCGGCTCACACCGCACTCCTTCAACAACGGCGCGACGGTGGCTGCATGCTTTACGTAGGCCTCCTTGTTCGCGGCGGGCACTGCGATAACGAACCCTTCAACATAGATCATGGCGTTCCCCTTTCGTTGCTGGCTAGTGTGGGCGTTCGAAGGACGAACGGGAACGGCCGGTCGCGACATCCACGGTCGATTATTTTGCCGGGGCCCGCCGGGGTAACCTGAGCCTGTGGCGGAGCTCGTTATCGAATGTGTTCGCTCCGCGGCTGCGAGGTCGCGCGGCTACGTCCCTGCCAACGCACGGTCCCATCGAACACAACGTTGAGCGACGGACAGGTTGAAGCCCGTGTCATATAGCCGTCCCAGGCGGCACCGCATCGCTTGCCCCAGTCGCAGGATTTCTGCATCGGAGAGTGGCCGGGGTAAGCGCAGCACAGCCACACGACCGTCAGCAGACCGTCGCACGAAGTTGGCGAATCGCGTACGCCGCGAAAGCGGAACCCGGCTTTCGGCGACTACGGCACCCGCGCTATTGAACCCTACAACGATACCAACGTGATTGGTCCACGTGCCGGTTGCATCTGCTATCTGGCGAAAGGGAAATCCCGGGATACGCGTGAATACGATATCGCCGGTGCGCAGTGCATTTTCCAGTTCGGATATTGGCGTCATAGGCATAGCGTCCAAAACGGTAGCCAATAACGCAACTCAGGCGCCCGAAGTAGCTTACTATTTGCCCTCAGGTATCACCTGATGCTACCTGCACAAACCGTAAGGCGGTAAACCCATGAGAAACCTTGCACTATCACTGCTCGCGCTGCTGCTCAGCGCATGCTCAGTTTACTCGCCCGACGCCGGACACGAAGTCGTACTGATCGAAAAGCCGTGGCTTTTCGGGCATGGCGGAGTCAACGACGTGCCGGTCAGGACCGGTCGTACCTTCGCCGCCTTCACCACCGAAGGCGTTGATGTCTACATGCAGCCCAAGAAGTACGACACCGAGATGCACGACACAATGACCTCGGACGGCGTGCCCATCAGCTTCCATGCAATTGTCGTGTTACAAGTGTCCGACTCGGTATCTCTCATCAAGAGCTTCGGACCGGATTGGTACCCGAACAATCTGGAGGAGCCGTTCAAGACGATGGTGCGACAGGCTGTACGCAAGCGGGGTATGAATGAGACGGCCATCAGTACGACCGCATTGGATGACATCGACGCGGAGATCCGCGACTCGCTGCTCGCATTCATCAAGGAAAAAGGACTGCCGATCCGGCTGGTGACAATGACTGTCGGCCGCGCCAATCCGCCCGATGCCATCAAGTCGCAGCGCGTCGAGACCGCCGCCCAGGAGCAGCGGGTACAAACCGAAAAGCAGATCAAGCTCGCTGAGGATCAGCGCAAAGCGGCCGAGGAGGCCCGCGCGGCCGCCGACAATGCTTACCGCCTGGCGCTCGGGCTGTCACCGGAGCAGTTTGTGCAACTCGAGCAGATCAAGATGCAGCGCGATGTGTGTATGCATACAACCTGCACATTCATTCAGAACGGCGCTGCGATGCCCGCGATCAACGTGAGGTAGATGACAACTGCCGACTACGGCAATGGCCGCAGTCGAAAATCGTAATTGACCGTATAAAACGGCGTGTCCATTTGCTCGCCGTTGGGGCCAGTTCCCGGCGGATGCCGCTCGAATCGGGCCACGAGCGACTCCTTCATTCCGAACACCGCATCGGAATCCAGGTATTGGCTGTCTGCAACAAACAGGTGGGTGGTCACCGGCGAGTGACCCACAGCCGAGACGATCATGTGAATGTGGCCGGGGCGGTAAGGATGGCGCCCCATCTTGCGCAACATGACTCCCACGGGGCCATCGGTCGGGACCGGATAGAAGGTGGGTCTGATCGAGCGAAACCAGTAGCGCCCTTCAGCGTCGGTCCGGATTCTCCCTCGCGCCTTCATTCCCGTCCCTTCTGATCGGTTTTTCGCATAGCGAAGGATCCGTCGGAACACGAAACTAGTGTGGACTCGGACTCAGCGCGCGGTCAAGTGAACGGCGCGGCCCCCTGAGGGGGTTTTCGCTTAGCGAAATAACGGGCTACAGCGTGTCGAGCCAGGCGCGCAGCACGCTGTTGAATTGCGCCGGTCGCTGCAATGGTGCGAAATGGCTGACACCGGCCAGGAGTATGAATTGCGCTCCGGGGATGGTCCGCGCGAGATACTCCGCGTGCTCGAGCTTTATAAACTCGTCGCGCTTGCTCAAAACAACCGACACGGGCACCCGGATCTCAGCCAGCTGCTGTGCACAGTAGTTGGGCTCCGTCTTCATCATCAGCCCCACCGCCGCGAAAAACGCCTCAAACTGGTCGGGAGTGGCTGACAAGCGAGCGTAGTCCTTACGATGCCGGCTCAAACACCGGTCAATGATCGGGTTGGGCCACTCGATTTCCTTCGTGCCGCTGGGATCCATGTTGCAGGCAAAGAAGAACACGCCGGCAATCCGCGCCGGAACCTGCATAGCGAGGATCAAAGCGATGCATGCGCCATCGCTCCAACCAACAGCAGTTGCCTTCTCCAGCCGCAGGGCGTCCATCACGGCTATGACATCGGAGGCCATCAACTCGTACGTGTAGGGTCGCGAGTCCCGCGTGCTCCGACCGTGTCCGCGGCTATCAATGAGCACAACGCTGCGACCAGAGTCGACGAGCGATGCAACCTGATAACCCCAATTGCCACCGTGGCCGAGGCCACCATGGAGCAGGATTACCGGCGCACCGGTCCCATGAGTTGAGTACCAGATGCGAGCGCCATCATGCTCCACGTAGCCTTGGGTCTTCGCGACCAGCAGCTCCGCGGCGCCCTGTGCTTCGAATTTCTGGAGGTCATCGTCGGTGGTTTGCATATGCGCTAGAATACCTGGGCCGGTCGCCCGCCCCCACCCTTGTAAGACACCGCTGACGGCAAGAGTAGCCCGCCGGTAATTGGCGCAACCGGGCGTAATGCGGATACTGCAATCGTAGGTTCGGGAAAGTCCTCGCGACACATCCCTCTACAACGACAGGGGCCGCCAAAGCGGCCCCTTGTTATGCCCGCCTTCTTCCAATCATCATGTCTCAATCCTACCTAAGGAGTGCGGCAGTCTTGACTCGTGAGTTCTTGACGGCGATGTGGAGCGGATTGGGCGGCGGAACGGAAGTTGCCGCGAGTGTGGACTTCATCGACCCCGGTGAGCTGCCCTCGGTTTTCGCAGTATCCGATTTCGCTGCGGCC
>Ga0137416_10001161_pt1 | contig 13187 bp, 13 predicted proteins | sample CZODoug3_1_1_16f_FD_108282 | JGI IMG/M metagenome (GOLD analysis project Ga0137416, IMG submission 108282) | Vadose zone soil fungal communities from Angelo Coast Range Reserve, California, USA - CZODoug3_1_1_16fungal (Illumina Assembly) | ecosystem: Environmental > Terrestrial > Soil > Vadose...
GTGGGCGACCGGGTGACGGTCGGCCACAGCGTGGTCCTGCACGGATGCCGCATCGGCGACAACGCGCTGATCGGCATCGGTAGCATCGTGCTGAACGGGGCCGAGGTGGGGGAAGGGGCGATGGTGGGCGCCGGAAGCGTCGTCACCCCGGGCACGAAAATCCCTCCGGGGATGCTCGCACACGGCTCTCCCGCCCGGGTGAAGCGCCCCCTGACGGACGAGGAGAAGCGGCACGTGCAAGCGGGTATCGAGAACTACATCCTCCTCGGACGGGAGCACCGCTGATGGCGCAGGTGCCGCCGACCCGCCTCGACAAACCGGTTGCTTTGCGGGCGTCGCATCTGCTGCGCGATTTCACCGACGTCGGGGTGAAGATCCTCGCCGAGATCGCCTCGCAGCGGAGCGTCGGCAAGGGCACCTACGCGTTCAAGGCAGGGGAAGCGTCCAGCACGCTCTCGTTCGTGGCGAAGGGGACGCTGCAGCTCCTGCCGCTCGACGGCGGCGCCGCGCTCGGGGAAGTCCTCTCCGGCGACACCGTGGGCGGGATCGCGCTGCTCGTCGACTGCGAGCACGTCGTTTCCGCGCTGGCCGCGGACGACGTGGAACTGCTCGAGTTGACGCGCGCGGCATTCGACGAGATGAAGCGGACGCATCCGCGCACGGCGCTGAAGCTCGCGCTGGCGCTCACCCAGGACCTGGCCGAGCGCTTGCGGGAGGCGAAAGGGCCGCTTCGAGAGTTCCTGGTGTGGCAGATCAGCAAGCGCCAGGTGTGAGCGCGGCCGTTTGCGGATTCGCCACGCGATCGTCATCGTGCTGTAGCGGTCTGCCGGGCGCGTCCGGGGTGGAACTTGCGGTCCCCATCCAAGACCGACTAGCTTCAGACGATCGTCCCAACCGAGGCGGTGTGGTCTGAAGGACTGGCTCTTTCATTTCCTCACCAACTTCCACGGGCCGGCCGCGTATATCGGCGTTCTCTTCGTGTTGATTACGTGTGGTTTGGGCGTGCCGCTGCCCGAGGACGTGCCCCTGATCACGGGCGGCTGGCTGGTCGGCCGCACCGGGTCGCTGCCGCTGATGATCTTCACGGGCCTCGCCGGCATCCTCATCGGCGATAGCTTCATCTTTCGCGCCGGGCAGATCTACGGCGAGAAGCTTCTGGACACGCGCCTTGGCCGGCACATCCCGGGTGAGCGCGTCCAGCGCACGATCGCGGCCTTCGATCGGCACGGCCCCAAGTTCATCATGGCCGCGCGGTTCGTGCCGGGGTTGCGCGCGGTCACCTACTTCGTGGCGGGCCTGACGGGCGTTCCGTATTGGAAGTTCATCACCTACGACGGGCTTGCGGCCTGCGTCTCCGCCCCGGCGTGGGTGTATCTCGGCTACTGGGCGCGCAAGCACCGGATGCTCAACAGCGCCTGGGAGTGGTCGGCGCAGGCGCAGATCGCGGCGTTCGCGGTGATCGCCGGACTGACCGTGCTGTACGTCCTCTTCCTCGCCATCCGGCGGCGTTGGCGGCGCAAGCGCGGACTGCCGGTGAGCACGCCGCCCATCCCGCTGCAGCGGGTGGAGGGCGGACTCGATCGCCGGGCGGGCATGCGGCGCTCATGAGCCGTAGCCGGGACCGGCGTTCTCCAGCCCGCGCGCGACAAGCGGAGGAGCCCGTTTCCGGCCGGCAATCCGCATTGCCGCGAGCCTCTCTCGCCGCTAGACTGGTCCGCTTACCGGAGCGGCGAATGATCGATCCCAAGGTGCCGTTAGCCCTCACGTTCGACGACGTTCTCCTGCTTCCCGCGGAGAGCAACGTGCTGCCGCGGCAAGTGGATGTAAGCGCTCAGCTCACACGCAACCTGCGCCTGAAGATCCCGCTGGTGAGCGCGGCGATGGACACCGTCACCGAGGCCCGCACGGCGATCGCCATGGCGCAGGAAGGTGGGATGGGATTCGTCCACAAGAACTTCACCGTCCAGCAGCAGGCCCTGGAGGTGACGAAGGTCAAGAAGTACGAGAGCGGCATGGTGGTGGACCCGGTGACCATCGAGCCTGACGCTCCCGTGCACAAGGCCGTGGCCCTGATGCGGCAGCACGAGATCAGCGGCATTCCGGTGACCAAGAACGGCCGCCTGGTCGGCATCCTCACCAACCGCGATCTGCGCTTCGAGAAGAACCTCGACCAGAAGGTCGAGGCGATGATGACGCGTGACCTGGTGACCTGCGGCGAGGGCATCTCCCAAGAAGAGGCCAAGGAGCTGCTCCACCGGAACCGGATCGAGAAGCTCCTGGTGGTGGATCACAAGTACGAGCTGAAGGGCCTCATCACCATCAAGGACATCGAGAAGACGCGCGCCCATCCGAACGCGGCGAAGGACGGGAAGGGTCGCCTGCTGGTCGGCGCGGCTGTCGGCGTCGGGGCTGATCGGGATGAGCGCGTGCACGCGCTGCTCCAGGCCGGCGCGGACGTGATCGCGGTGGACACGGCGCACGGCCATTCGCGCGGCGTGCTCGACGCCATCCGGGACCTGAAGCGCAATTTCAAGGGTATCGAGATCGTCGCCGGCAACGTGGCCACCGGCGAAGGCGCCGCGGCGCTCTGTGAGGCCGGCGCGGATGCGGTGAAGGTGGGGATCGGTCCGGGCTCGATCTGCACCACGCGGGTGGTGGCGGGCGTCGGCGTCCCGCAGATCACCGCCATCGACAACTGCGTGCGCGCGACGGCGCGCCATGGGGTGCCCTGCGTCTCGGACGGCGGAATCAAGTACTCGGGCGACATCGTCAAGGCGCTGGCGGCGGGAGCCCACACGGTGATGATCGGCTCGCTCTTCGCCGGCACGGAGGAAGCGCCGGGCGACGTGATCCTCTTCCAGGGGCGGTCCTACAAGTCGTACCGCGGGATGGGGTCGATGGGCGCGATGAAGAAGGGCTCCCGCGACCGCTACTTCCAGGATGACGCAGAGGAGCTGAAGCTGGTCCCGGAGGGGATCGAGGGGCGCGTTCCCTACAAGGGTCCGTTGGCGATGAACGTGTTCCAGTTGGTGGGCGGCCTGCGCAGCGGGATGGGCTACACCGGCTGCCGCAGCATCGACGAGCTGCGATCGAAGGCGAAGTTCGTGCGGATCACCGCGGCCGGTTTGCGCGAGAGCCACGTGCACGACGTGCAGGTGACCCAGGAAGCCCCGAACTACCGCGTCGAGACCTGAGGGGTTGAAGCCGCGGCTCGTCGCGCTGATCATCCTCGGCGCTCCCGTCCTCCTCTTCCTGCTCAACGGGATCCGGGCCGTGCAGCTCGCCCGTGAAGGCGAGGTCCCGGAAGTCTTTCGCGACCTCGACTGCGACGGCAGGACGTCGTGGGTGGAGTGGCTGCGCGGGGGGATCGATTTTCGTCTGCGGCCATCGCAGCTCGTGCCCGGGTGCCAGGACGTGTACGCTGCGAAGACCGGAAAGGCGCTGGTCGTGCGCTGTGAAGCCGCCCCGCGATGTCGCTTGGCGCGCGATATCGTCAAGTGAACAGTTGGTTCATCCGGTTGAACTGCACTCGGGTCCGCGACGCTCCGCGATCAGGCGAACGCGGCTTCCGGGAGCCGGCGTCCATCCCGCGACTCGCGCCACTCGGCGAACGCCCAGGCTCCGACGAAAGCGAGCTGGGTGATGCCGTTGAGCAGGTACACCCGCGAGATGCGGCGGCGACGCCCGGCATACCAGAAGTCCATGGCGGCGAAGCTCAGCGCCGTGCTCACACCGAGGATGCGCAACTCGCGGGCGACCTTGCCGCGGAGGCCGGCGGCACCGAGCGCAGCGCCGATGTTTGCCATGCACGCGCCGACGCCCTTCGGCAGCCAACCCTCGAACTTCGGCCCCGTGACCTTCATGAAACTGCCCAGGTCGAGGATCGGCCAGAGGCCGGCGGCGACGAGGTACGCGCCCTGGACGATCGCCACCCGCGCGGCGGGAGGACGGCGGACGCGGGCCGGCGGCGGCTTGGCCTCGTGCGGGCCCGGCCTGATCGGGCGAGCGGTTGCCTGGTCGATCTTCATCTCAGCCATGCAGCGGTCCCCTCCTGCGGAAAGTTAGGGCGCGGGCGGGCGCGACGGCAGTCCGGTAGAATGCGCAGCCTGATGCCCGAGATCCGAAAGACGGTCTGCAACCGCGACTGCCCGGACGCCTGCTCGGTCGTCGCGCACGTCGTGAACGGCCGCGTCGTCCAGCTCGGCGGGGACCCCTCGCACCCGGTGACCCAGGGATTCCTCTGCTGGCGGACGAACAACTTCCTCCCGCTGCAGTACTCGCCCGAGCGGCTGACGACGCCACTCTTGCGCGGAAAGCCCGTGTCCTGGGACGAGGCGCTCGATTTCGCCGCCCGCGAGCTGCTGCGCATCCGCGCCGAGTCCGGACCCGCAGCGATCTTCCACTACCGCAGCGGCGGAAGCCTGGGCGCGCTGAAGCACCTGAGCGACTACTTCTTCGAGAAGCTCGGGCCGGTGACGACCAAGCGCGGCGACATCTGCTCAGGGGCCGGCGACGAAGCGCAGATGCTCGACTTCGGCGAGGAGGACTCGCACGACGTCTTCGACCTGCGCAACTCCCGCAACATCATCCTCTGGGGGAAGAACCCGGTCGTCTCCTCGCCGCATCTCGTCCCGGTGCTGAAGGAGGCGAGCGCCGCGAAGCTCTTGATCGATCCCGTCTGGCACAAGTCGGCGCGCCTCTGCGAGGAGTTCGTGCAGCCGCGGCCGGGCGGTGATTTCTCTCTCGCGATGGCGGTCGCCCGCGTCCTGTTCGAGCGCGGCTGGACGGAACCCGGATTCGAGAAGTACTGCGACAACGTCGACGGATTCCGCGCCCTCGCCTTCGCTCATGGCGTCGCCGGCTGGTGCGAGGACGCCGACGTGTCGCCGGCGGCCGCGGAGGACATCGCGCGCCGGCTGCACGAGGGTCCCGCGGCGATCCTCGTCGGCTGGGGAATGGCGAGACGCGTGAACGGCGGCGCGATCGTGCGCGCCCTCGACGCCCTCTGCGCCATCTCCGGGAACCTGGGCGTGCCGGGCGGGGGCGTCTCCTATTATTTCAAGCGGCGCAAGACGTTCGATCACACCTTCATCCGCGGGATCGCGGCAGCGCCGCGCACCGTGCTGGAGCCCCTCTTCGGGCCCGAGGTGCTCGCCTTCAGGGACCCGCCGATCCGCGCGGTCTGGATCACCGCCGGCAACCCGGTCGCGATGTTGCCCGAGTCCGCAACCGTGGACCGCGCGCTGCGCACGCGCGAGTTCGTCTGCGTGGTCGACTCCTGGCCCACGGACAGCACGCGGGCGGCGACGCTGGTGCTCCCGACCACGACGTTGCTCGAGGCTGACGACCTGGTCGGCGCCTACGGTCACCACTGGGTTGGAGCCGCTCGTCCCGTGGTCCCGCCGCCTCCCGGCGTGAAGTCCGATCTCCAGATCCTGCAGGAACTTTCTTCCCGCGTCGGCCTGGACGGCGTGCTGGACGGGAGCGCGCGCGACTGGAAGGAGCGCATCCTGCGCAAGGACGCCGGCTTTACGGTCGCGCAGATCGAGTCCGACGGCCCCCAGCGCAGCGCGCTCTCGCCGGAGGTGCTGTTCGCGGACCGGAAGTTCGCGACGAAGAGCGGCAGGGTGAACCTGATCACCTCGGCGCCGTCCCGCTCCCAGGTGAGCGCGGAGTACCCGCTCTACCTCATGGCGCTCGCCACGGAGAAGTCGCAGAGCTCGCAGTGGTCGAAGGGCCAGCCTTCCGGCCCGCCCGTAGTGACCGTCCACCCCGACGCTGCCGGGGACATCCCGGACGGTGGATTTGCCCGTCTCGAGTCGGCGATCGGATCTTTGCCGATTCAAGTCCGCCACGACCCGCGCCAACGCCGCGACGTCGCATTGCTCGCCAAGGGCGGCCACCTCCGCGAGAACCGCAACGCGAATCTTCTCTCCCGGGCCCGCGCCACCGACCTGGGCGGCGGCGGTGCCCTCTACGACGAGCCGGTCCGCCTCGTTACGTGATCCGAACGCCTCGCGCGTCCGCGAGCGGTCGAGCGTTTCCGCACGGTCATGCCGCGGACCAGCGATTCGAGCGGAACATCCAAGCGGCGCCAGATCTTCGTGACCATCTGTGCGGACAGCCCGCGCTTCCCATGCAGGATCTCGTAGGCTCGCGAGCGGCTGCCGAGGAGACGGGCCAGCGTCTTCGCCTGGGCAGCGGGTGTGTGAAAACCGAGTTGGTCCAGGCGAAAACGAATGGCTTCGATGGCATTCGGAGGTGCTATCGGGTGGTGCTTGTCCTCGAACGCCTCGACCAGGGTGGTGAGCACCTCCAAGCGGTCACGCTCGACGTCCGAAGGATGCTCGACGTCCATCAAGGCATCGATCTCGGCAAGTGCCCGGTTGAGATCGTCCTCGGACCTGACGGGGAATACCTCCACCGTCCTAGACGGTCGCGGCGTCGATGCGGTCGTATTCGGCATGAGTCCCCACGAATCGGATGAACACGACCGGTGGTCGGTAGCGTACGACCAGGCGGTACTTGTTCCCCTTGATGTTGAACACGATTCGATCTCTCCCCACGAAACTGGCGCTCGGGTATCTCCTCTTGACCTCCGCTGTGTCCGGCCAGTTCGCCTTTCTCAACTCGCTGAACCACGCAGCGAGGGGGGGCCTGGCATCCGGATGCAACCGCCAGAAAGCGATCAGCCGCTTCCGGGAGATCACGTTCACCCAGCCGAATATAGTATGATCCCATGCTGGGAGCAAATGCTCCCGTCCTGGGATCGATTGCAGTTGTCAGGCGGCCGGGTTCCCACTAGACTGCGCCGCCTCCTGGAGGGCCGGTGGCGGACATCCATGCAGAAAGAATCCTGATTCTGGACTTCGGGTCGCAGTACACGCAGCTCATCGCCCGCCGGATCCGCGAGCTGCACGTCTACTGCGAGCTCCACCCCTGCACGATGCCGTTCGACCAGATCCGCGCCTTCGGGGCGAAGGGCATCGTCCTCTCCGGCAGCCCCTACAGCGTCGAGCAGCCCGGCGCACCGATGGTCGATGCGAAGATCTTCGAGCTGGGCGTGCCGGTCCTCGGCGTCTGCTACGGGCTGCAGCTCATGGCCAAGCTGCTGGGCGGGCAGATCGATCGGACCGCGCACCGCGAATATGGGCCGGCGCGCCTGGAAGTCCTCGAGCCCATCGGGCCCTTCCGCGAGATGCAGCCCGGCGAGCACCTCGACGTCTGGATGTCGCACGGCGACAAGGTCTCCGCGCCGCCCAAGGGCTTCCGCACGCTGGCGAAGACGGCCAACTCTCCGTATGCGGCGGTCGGGGACCCGAAGCGCAAGCTCTATGCGCTTCAGTTCCACGCCGAGGTCGCGCATACCCCCCGCGGGCGCGAGCTGTACGAGGCGTTCCTCGAGGAGTGCGGCGTCTCCTTCAACTTCAGGATGGGCGCGTTCGCGGAGGAAGCGATCAAGCAGGTCCGCGAAAAAGTCGGAAAGGAGCGGGTCATCTGCGCGCTCTCCGGCGGAGTGGACAGCGCGGTCGTGGCGCTGCTGCTGCACAAGGCCATCGGCCGGCAGCTCCAGTGCATCTTCGTCGACAACGGGCTGTTGCGCGAGGGCGAAGCCTCCCAGGTGGAGCAGACGTTCAAGGACCGGTTCCACGTCCCGCTGCGCGGCGTCGACGCGCGCAAGCGCTTCCTGGACGCACTGCACGGAGTCATCGACCCCGAGCAGAAGCGAAAGATCATCGGCCGCGAGTTCATCGCGGTGTTCGAGGACGAAGTGGAGAAGGATCGCCGCGAGCACGGCGAGGCCCGCTTCCTCGCCCAGGGCACGCTCTATCCCGACGTGATCGAGAGCGTCTCCTTCAAGGGGCCGAGCGCCACCATCAAGAGCCACCACAACGTCGGTGGCCTGCCCGAGCGGATGAAGATGCGGCTGATCGAGCCGCTACGCGAGCTGTTCAAGGACGAAGTCCGCGCGCTCGGCCGCGAGCTGGGCCTCCCCGAAGCCATCGTCTCCCGGCAGCCGTTCCCGGGGCCGGGGCTCGCCATCCGCGTGCTGGGCGAGGTCACCGAGGAGCGCCTGGCGATCGTGCGCAAGGCCGACGTCATCGTGCAGGAGGAAGTCGCGAACGCGGGCCTGCGCGAGAAGGTCTGGCAGGCGTTCGCGGTGCTCCTGCCGGTCAAGTCGGTCGGCGTTATGGGCGACGAGCGCACCTACGAGTCCGCCTGCGTCCTGCGCGCCGTCGAGAGCCTCGACGGAATGACCGCCGACTGGGCGCGTCTGCCCTGGGACCTGGTGGCGAGGATCTCCAGCCGGGTCACCAACGAAGTGCGCGGCATCAACCGGGTGGTCCTCGACGTCAGCAGCAAGCCCCCCGCGACCATCGAGTGGGAGTAGGGGCGGGGTGTTCGGGAAGGCGCGTGGGCGTCCATCCGGGCGGTGGGTCTGGCCATGCATGCTCCACCGGATGCGCCTCGCCGTCGCCCTGCTGGTTCCGGCGATCGCGGCATCCGTCCGCGCGGACAGCATGACCAATCAGGTGATCGTCAGCGCCACGCAGGCGACGGAGGCAAATCCGCGCTCGATCGTCTTCACCGACATGCTCAACTCGAGCTTCGACATCGGCGATGCCTGGACGGTGAGCGCCGGCGCAAGCATTACGCTGGAAGGGGAGACCCCTGCCGCGAGCCGCGCCCGGTTCGGCCAGAGTGGAAGCGCCGTCACCCTGTTCAGCGCCGGCGTGGACTGGTCGGCAACCAATCAAGTCAACATCGGCGCGTCCCTCGACGTATCGCCTCGGAGCACGCAGTTCGCCGGAACCCCGGTCACCCTGCGCCAGGCCAACGGCAACGAGCTCAGCGGCGATGCCCAGGTGCGCTCGCAGACTTCGCAGATCACTGGCGGCATCGACATTTCCTGGGATTCACCCGGCAAGTCCGACCTGGAGTGGTCGTTCAACGGCGGGATCGCCTTCTCCCATTACGGCATCGAGCAGAGCATCTCGCACGTCCGCACGGACACGGGATCGACGTTGACCGCGCAGCAGCTCCGCCAGCAAACCATCGCGTACTGCAACGCGCATCCGAGGATCCGCAACTGCGGCCAGAACCTGCTCGCGGCCCTCGACGCCGTGCCGACGCCGCTCGATTACGAAAGGCTCTCGGCCGGGGCGACGGCCACGCTGTACGGCGATACCGACTTGTCGCTGCTCGGAGATTGGTATCTCTACGACGAGGATCCGGCGAAGATCGGCTACTTCGGGCTGGCCGCGCTCGGCCGCGGCCCCGGTCTGCCCATCGCTCCGCTGCAGTACCAGATCCGGCCCGAGGTGCAGCATCGCATGGGGGACTTCTCCGCCCGCCTTTGGGTCGAAGCCGGTGAATACGTCGCCGGCACCGGCGAGAGCACGGCGGGCATCGGAGGGCGGTTTCAGTACCGGTTCACGAAATCGTTCCGCGCCTGGTTGACGCTCTCGGGACAACGCGACGTGGACTCCGGCGGCAATGTCACGCGATCCGGAAGCGTCGCGGCGGGCGCCGGATATCGCTGGTAACGCACTGCGTCCCGCCCGGGGCCGAGTTGGGGCGTTCGCTTCCGAACAATCCATCGAGGCGGGCCGCCCGCACGGGGTGAGGCGGCCTGCCCATGACGCGGTGCGTCTCGAGGCAGGGAGGGGAACCGAGTTGACGTAATCTTTCTTATCAGACGTTCCGGATGTAGGAGCAAAATGAAAATGTCCGCCGGCGACGTGGCGTCGCCTGAAAGGCGGACTGGTGGCCCAGGAGCTGGTCGAGATGAGCAGCAAGGAGCTGGACCGTCTCGGGCCGCGGTCGTCGCCTCTCGCAGTCGCGCCCATGAGTGGCAGCCGGGTGCGGCTGCGCGCGATACTGCTGCCCCGTCATGGGCGCCGCGACACCGATTCGCAACCTCTCCGCCCGCGACCTCGAGCCCATCCTGGCGGTCGCGAGCAAGCTCGCCGCGCCCTTCGACCTCGACACCATGCTGGGCGAGGTGGTGAGCGCGGCCAGACACGTTCTCGACGCGGACCGCGCGTCGGTGTGGCTCCACGACGCCGCGACGGACGAGCTGGTTCTCAAGAGGTCCCCCGATCTCGAGTCGGTGCGTATCCCGGCGGGCATAGGGCTCGCGGGAGCCTGCTTCCGCCATCGCCGCCTCATCAACGTACCCGACTGCCACGCCGACGAGCGCTTCGATCCGACCATGGACCGGCAAACCGGCTACCGCACGCGGTGCATGCTCTCGCTCCCGCTCATCGACCACAAGGACGTGTTGGTCGGCGTGCTCCAGGTGCTCAACAAGCACTCAGGTGTGTTCGCCGAGGACGACGAGACCCTCGCCACCGTGCTGGCGGCGCAATGCGCCGTGGCGCTCCAGCGCGTCCGCATGATGGAAGCCTTGATGGAAGGTGAGCTCATGCGCCAGGAGCTCGAGATCGCGCGCTCGGTGCAGCTGGGCACCCTGCCCGACTCCATGCCGGCGGTGCCTGGTTACGACGTGTACGGCACGTTCCAGCCCGCTGGCCTCACCGGTGGCGACACCTTCGATCTCCAGATCTTCGACCAGGGGCTCCTGGTGGTCCTGGGCGACGCGACCGGGCACGGCATGGGGCCTGCCCTCACGGTGGCGCAGATGCAGGCGATGCTGCGCATGGCCTTTAGCCTGGGCGCGGACCTCGACACGGCGTTCACGCAGGTCAACAACCTGCTGGCCGACATGCTGCCCGCCGACCGTTTCATCTGCGCGTTCATCGGACTTCTCGACTCGGACGCCCATCGCATCCGTTTCCACAGTGGCGGGCACGGTCCGATCCTCTTCTTCCGGGCCGCCACCGGGGACTGCGAGGTGCACCGGCCCACCTGCTTCCCGGTGGCTGCCATGCCGCTGCCGGCATTGCGTGCCGCAGCGACCCTGGAATTTGCGCCGGGCGACATCCTGGTCCTGATCTCCGACGGCGCCACGGAGTACCGCGATCCCCAAGGGGAAGAATACGGCCACGCGCGCATTCACGAGGTGCTGCGGCAGCATCGCGGCAAGACCATGGCGGAGCTAGCGCACCTGATCCTCGAATCGGTGCGCGTGTTCGCTCGCGGCGCGCCACAGGAAGACGACGTGACGGCCGTGCTGATCCAGCGCGAGATCGCAAGGCCGCCCGTGGCCTCGAGCTTCAAACGGGGCCTCGACTCGCTGGATGCGATCTCCGGGTTCGTCGGAGCCATGTTCGCGAGCCACGGCGTCGATGCCTCGCTGCGACCGCCGGTCGAGTTCGCGGTCGAAGAGCTGTTCACCAACATGGTGAAATACGGCAAGGGGGGCGCGGCCGAGGTTCGCCTCATCCTGGCCCGGATCCCGGGGGGCGTCGAAGCCACTCTGATCGACGATGACTCCGACCCCTTCGACATCACCAAGGTCCCCGACGCGAACATCGACCTGCCCATCGAGCGGCGCGAGCCGGGCGGACTGGGAATCCACCTGGTCAGAAGGATGGTCGATTCCATCGAATACGAATACCGGGAGGAGCTCCGGGAGACCCGGATCACCTTCAGCAAGACGGTGCCCTCCGGCCCCGGCGGCGCACCGACGACGGGAGGGGGACATGTTCACGATTGAGAACGGCCCGGACGGCGTGGTCCGGCTGGCCGGACGGCTGGACGCGAGCCACGTCGCAACTGCCCAATCGCTCTTCGACCGCCTGCAAGGAGCGGTCACCCTCGACTGCCGGGGCCTCGAGTACATCTCCAGCGCTGGCCTGGGGGTCCTCCTCAAGACACAGAAGCAGCTGATGGCCTCGGCGGGCAAGCTTCGGCTGGTCGGGGTGAACCGCCACCTGCGCGACATCTTCCGGTATTCCGGGTTCGACCAGATCTTCGAGATCGAGCCCCTCGAATGACCCGCGCCAACTTTTCCAGCCCTCCGGTGTAATGGTGGCAAGGGAGTCGGACGAGGCGCTGGTGCTTCGCTGCCAGGGCGGCGATTCTGGCGCTTTTCGGGACCTGATCGCCCGGTACGAGCGGCCGCTCTACAATGCGGCGTACCGGGTGCTCGGCAACGCGGACGATGCGCGCGACGTCACCCAGGTCGCGTTCATGGAAGTGGCGGAGCGACTCGATGACTACGATCCGAGCCATAGGTTCTTCAGCTGGATCTACCGCATCGCGCTCAACGCTGCGCTCAATCTCCATCGCCGCAACCGGCGCGAGCAGCCGCCCGCGGAGCGCCAGTCCGAGCCCGTCGATCCCGAGTCGCGCACCGCGGAGGCCGAACAGTCGCGCCGCGTCCAGAGGGCCCTCATGCAGATGAGCGAGGACCATCGCGTCGTGCTGACGCTGCGGCATTTCTCCGACTGCAGCTATCGCGAGATCGGCGTCATCCTCGAGATCGAGGAGAAGATGGTGAAGTCGCGCCTGTTCGAGGCGCGGCAGCGGCTGCGCGAGCTGCTTCGGGACCTGGAGTAAGCATGGATCCCAGCCGCCACCTGCCTTTGATGTTCGCGGTCCTCGACGGCGAGGCGACGCCGGAAGAGGTCCGCGAGGTCGAGCAGCTCATTGCGGATGACGCGGGCGCCCGCGCCGAGTACGAGGCGCAGCGCCGTTTCTTCGCGCAGCTGAAGCGCGCATCCCAGCTGGATCCACCCTCTGGCCTGGCCGATGCCGCCGCCAACCGTTTCCAGACTTCCCGCCCGCAAGCAAAGGAAAAGCCCATGAGCCGAAAAATCAGCAAGCGCGCACTGTGGATCGGAACCGCCGTCGCCGCTGCCGCCGTGGTGATCGCCGCGTTCGTCTTCAACTTCCCGCCCCGCGGCGAGAACGTGTCCGGCACGGTGGTGCCCGCACAGCGCTACCGCGCCGAGCAGATCAAGGCCGAGGACGTGAAGCTCGGCGACCAGGCTGTCGCGCAGCTCATGCAGACCGAGGCGTTCGAGCGCTTCGTCAGGGATTCGAAGATGCGTGCGCTCGCGCAGGACCCTGCGTTCCAGGCGCTCGCCAGGAACCCCGAAGCGCTCGTCACATTGGCCCGCAACGCCGATGCCGTCATCGCCACGGCGACGTCGGCCAACGCGACCAAGGCCGAGGCAACGAGGGCTGAGGCGACGAGGGCAGAGGCGACGAGGGCTGAGGCGACGAGGGCAGAGGCCACGAGGGCTGAGGCGACGAGGGCAGAGGCCACGAGGGCA
>Ga0137416_10001162_pt1 | contig 13185 bp, 12 predicted proteins | sample CZODoug3_1_1_16f_FD_108282 | JGI IMG/M metagenome (GOLD analysis project Ga0137416, IMG submission 108282) | Vadose zone soil fungal communities from Angelo Coast Range Reserve, California, USA - CZODoug3_1_1_16fungal (Illumina Assembly) | ecosystem: Environmental > Terrestrial > Soil > Vadose...
GCCGTCCACCACCAGGTCGAGCCGGCCCTGCAACATGTAGATGAACTCGTCCTGCGTCGGGTGGATGTGCGGCGGTACGAAGGTGCCGGGTGGCAGGGTCGCGTGCCAGGACAGCGAGCTCTCGGAGTACTGCTTCGGCACGTAGGTCTGGCCGAGGATGTTCCAGCTGATGCCGTCGATGCCCTCGCCGGCCTGCGTCACTCCCGCATACATAATTGCCGTCACAAAAGCACCATATCTGACGCCCGTAGCGTTTACTCAGCGAAGCGCGCTGGCCCGCAGCTGGGTGTCGATGAAGCCCCTGGCGTGCCGGGCGAGGTCCTCGCCGTCGTCCCACAGGTTGCGCCAGATCGCCAGGTCGGCGGTCAGCCCGGGGGCCAGCACCGCCGAGGAGAACGACTCGAAGGTGATCGGCCCGGTGTAGCCGATGTCGGCCAGTGCGTGGAAGAACGCGCCGAAGTCGAGGTGCCCGGCGCCCAGGTAGCCGCGGTGGTTCTCCCCGATGTGCACGTAGCCGAGCCGGTCGCCGACCTCGCGCACCGGGCGGACGAGGTCGTCCTCCTCGATGTTCATGTGGTAGGTGTCCAGGTGGATCGTGACGTTCTCGGCGCCGATGTCGTCGGCGAGCAGCAGCGCCTCGTGGGCGGTGTTCACCACGTTGGTCTCGTACCGGTTGCAGATCTCCAGACCCAGCGTCATGCCGAGGCCCTTCGCCTCGGCGGCCAGCTCCGCGAGCACCCGCACCACGTTGGCCCGCCCGGCCGTGGACAGCGGCGCGCCGTACTTGCCGAGCGCGCTGTACAGGGCGCCGGTCAGGATGGTGCCGCCCAGCTCGTGGGTCACCCGCAGCGAGTCGACGAGCAGCTGGGCGCCCCGGTCGACGACCGCCGGGTCGGCGCTCGACACGTCCGCTTCGAAGGACAGCCCGCGCGAGCAGGCCACCGCCAGCCCGGCCTCCGCCAGCTGTCGGCGGGTCTGCGTGACATCCATGTTGAGGGAGTCGTGCAGGGAGAACTCGAGCAGGTCAAAGCCGGTCTCAGCGGTCTTGGCCACGGCGCGGCGCACCGAGTCCGCGGCGGTGTCCCCCGCGAAGACGAGGGCGTGCACGCCGATGGGGTTGGTGGTCAACGAATGTCCCTTCACGCTGCCTGTGCGCCGGTGATCAGCGCAACGATCTCCGCGCCGGTGGTCTGCGCGACCCGCCGGCCGGCCACGCACCGGCCGGCCCGCATCACCCAGACCTGGTCGGCGAGCCGCAATACCTGGTCGAAGTTGTGACTGATCAGCAATACCGCATGGCCGTCGGCGCGGAGCCGGGAGATCAGCGCCTCGACCCGGCCGGTCTCCTGCACCCCCAGCGCGGCCGTCGGCTCGTCCATGATGACCAGTGTGGAGCTGAAGCCGGCCGCCCGGCAGATCGCCACCGCCTGGCGCTGCCCGCCGGACAGCCGCCGCACGCGGGCAGTCACCGCCGGCACGTTCACCGCCAGCTCGGCCACCATCTCGGCCGCCCTGGCCTTCATCGCCCGCCGGTCCAGCAGCGCGAGCGGGCCGAAGCCGCGCGCGATCTCCCGGTTCAGGAACAGGTTCTGCCACACCGTGAGGTCCTCGACCAGCGCCAGGTTCTGGTGCACGGTCTCGATGCCGGCGTCGCGGGCCTCCTGCGGGGACGCGAAGGCGACCGGCCGGCCGTCGAACACGAAGCTGCCCTCGTCCGGCCGGTGGATCCCGCAGATGCACCGGACCAGCGTGGACTTGCCGGCGCCGTTGTCGCCGACCAATGCGGTGATCTCGCCGGACCGCAGCGTCAGCGAGACGTCCCGCAGGGCCTGGACGCTGCCGAAGGCCAGCGAGACCCCACTGGCCTCCAGCAGCACGTCTGTATCGGTCACGTCTCTAGTGGTCATCGGCGGAACCTCGTGAGCAGGGCGGCGAGCACGACGACGGTACCGACCGCGACCGGCTGGTAGAAGGGCGAGACACCGAGCAGGGTCAGCCCGTTGGCCAGCGCGGTGAGCAGCAACGCGCCGAGCACCGGGCCCAGCACGCTGCCCCGCCCGCCGACCAGGCTCACGCCGCCGAGCACCACGGCGGCCACGGAGTTGAGCAGGAACGACGTGTTCGCCGCCGGCTCCGCCGCGCCCACCCTGGCCACCAGCAGGATCGCGGCCAGCCCGGCGAGCACCCCGCATACCGTGTACACGGCGATCTTGATGGCCGGCACACTGATCCCGGTGGCCGTGGCAGCCTCCGGGGAGCCGCCGGCCGCGAACACGTGGGTGCCCCACCGGGTCCGGAACAGCACCAGGTGCGCCAGCACGGCGATCACCGCGGCCACCAGCACCGACCAGCCGATGATGCCGATCCCGCCGGTGGACAGCTTCAGCAGCGGCACGCTCACCACGGTGACCGGCTTGCCGTCGGCGATCACCAGCGCCAGCCCGGACGCCGCCGACAGGCTGCCCAGGGTGACCACGAAGTCGGTGATCCGGCCGTTGCCGACCAGCATCCCGTTGACCACGCCGACCAGCGCGCCGCCGAGCACCGCGAGCACCCCACCCCAGCCGATCCCCCAGCCGTGGCTGATGCCGAAGCCGAACAGCACCGCGCCGAAGGTCATCGCCGAGGCCACCGACAGGTCGATGCCGCCGGTCAGCACGACGAACGTCTGACCGACCGAGAGCACCACCAGGATCGCCGAGGCCACCAGCATCGAGCGGACGTTGCCGCTGGACAAGAACGTCGGGTTGGCCGCCTGGAAGACCACCACGAGCACCACGAGCCCGACCGCCGCCGCCCAGTCCGCCCAGAACCCGCCGTCGCGCAGCCAGCCGCCGAGTACGGCGGCGCGCGTCGAGGTCGCCGGTGCGGTCACGCTCTCGCTCATTTCTTGATCAGGGCGCTGAACGGGTTGGCGTAGCTGGCGAACGGCTTGGGCGCGGCGGCGATGGCCTGGTCGGCGTTGGCCTTGGTGACCAGCGCGACCGGGGCGTCCACCCTGGCCGGCAGGGTGGCCCCGGAGACGGCGGCCCGGCACGCGTCCACGCCCATCTCGCCGATCGCGTACGGGTACTGCGCCACGGTCGCGGCCAGCTCGCCGCTCTGCACAGCGGCCAGCGCGTCCGGGTTGCCGTCCACGCTCACCACGTGCACCTGGCCGGTCTTGCCGGCGTTGGCCACCGCGCGGGTCACCCCGAGGCCCATGTCGTCGTTGGCCGCGAAGATGCCGGTCACGTCCGGGTGCGCGGCCAGGATGTTGGTGGCCTGGGTGAGCGCCTCCTGGCGGTCCCAGTTGGCCGCCACGGTCTGCACCACCTGGATGTTCGCACCGACCCCGCCGGTGAAGCCCTGCACCCGGTCGCCGCTGGTCACGTCGCCGGCGATGCCACCGACCACGGCCACCTTGCCGCCGGAGGGCAGCAGCGTGCCCATCTCCTGGGCGGCGGTCTTGCCGGCGGCGTTGTTGTCCGTGCCGATGTAGGTGGCGATCTTCGCGCTGGCCGCCTGCGCGGCGGCCGGGTCGACCGGGCTGTCAATGTTGACGATCGTCTTGCCGCTCGAGGCCAGCTGCGCGATGCCCTGCACCAGGTTGGTGCCGGAGATCGGGTTGACCACGTAGCAGTTGTAGTCCTGCCCGGCCAGCCCGGTCAGCTTGTCGGCCTGCCCGGTGGTGTCGGTGACCGAGGTGGCGGCCTGCACGGTCGTCTGGATGCCGGTGGCCGCGCTGTCGTCCTGGATGCCCTTCTGCATAGCCTGGAAGAACGGGTTGTCCAGGCCCTTGATCACCGCCGCGACCTTGGGCGCTCCGCCGGCACCGGCCTGGCCGCCACCGGCCTGACTGCTGCCCGACTGAGCGCTGCCCGACTGACCGCCGCCGCAGGCGGCGAGCCCGAGCACCGCCACGGCGGCCACCGCCCCGCCGAACCTCCGGCGCACGCTCTTCGACACCCGCGTGTTCGACACCTGCTTCGACACCTGCATGGTGGAACTCCTCGGTCCCTCGAGCGCCGTCGCTCGACCTGCTCGCTATTACAGGCCCTGATTATGTCGAGCGTCAAGCAAAAGTCGCGCATGTTTGCATTTTGGCTTGACAGAACTACCCTTGACCTTGTGACCGAGCCCTCCGGCGGCAGCGTCTCGCCAGGCGAGATGTTGGCACTGCTGCGCGCCGACAGCCCGCTGACCCGGGCCGAGGTCATGCGGCGGACCGGGCTGTCCCGGTCCACGGTCGGCCAACGGCTGGAGGCGCTGCGCGCCGCCGGGCTGGTGGTCGCCGCCGGCGAGGAGGCACCGGGCCGGGGCCGCCCCGCCGGCCAGTTCGCCTTCCACCGCGACCGGGGCGTGCTGCTCGTCGCCGACATCGGCGGCACCGGCCTGCGCGCCGCGCTGACCGACCTGACCGGCGCCATCCAGCTCGAGCGCACCGCGGCCATCGACATCGCCAGCGGGCCGCACCCCGTGCTCGGCATCGTCGACGGGTTCTTCGCCGAGCTGCTCGCGGCCGACGGTCGCACCACCGCCGACGTGTACGGCATCGGCCTGGACGTGCCGGGGCCGGTCGACATCGCCACCGGCCAGGTGGTCAGCCCGCCGATCATGAGCGGCTGGGACCGGTTCGACATCCCGGGTTGGTTCCGGCCGCGCTACGGCTGCCCGGTGATGGTGGAGAACGACGTCAACGCGATGGCCCTCGGCGAGCAGCGCCGCGTCTACCCCGCGACCGAGGCGCTGCTCATGATCAAAGTGGGTACCGGGATCGGGGCGGGGCTGGTCGCCGGCGCGGCCGTGTACCGGGGCGCCGACGGGGCCGCCGGCGACATCGGCCACATGCAGCTCACCGTGCCCGGCGAGGTCGCGCCGCCGGAGTGCCGCTGCGGCAACGCCGGCTGCGTGGAGGCGCGCGCCGGCGGCTGGGCGCTGGTCCGTGACCTGCGCGCGGCCGGCCACGACGTGACGACCGTCAACGACGCGGTGGCGCTGGTACGCACCGGCGACGCCACCGCGGTCAGCCTGGTCCGCCGGGCCGGGCGGCTGCTCGGCGGCGCCGTGGCGGACGCCGTCAGCCTGCTCAACCCCCGGGTCGTGGTGATCGGCGGCCAGCTCGTCGCCGCCGAGGAACAGCTAATGGCCGGCATCCGCGAGATGGTGTACCGCCGCTCCCTCCCGCTGGCCACCGCGCGGCTGCACATCGTGCCGAGCGCACTCGGCGCGCGCGCCGGGGCGATCGGCACCGCGCTGCTGCTCGCCGACCAGGTGTTCGCCCCGCACCGGATCGACGAGCTGCTGCTCGCCACCTAGGAGGGGCTTTCCGTGATCATCAGGGCACCTGGGCTGTTCTCAGCACCCCGAAACGACCCCCATGTCCTGATGATCAGCGAGACGAGGGCTAGACGGGCAGGCAGATCGCGGTGAGCACCAGGCCGGACTCGACCAGCCAGAGGCCGCTGAAGCCCGTGAGCTCGACGCCGGCCACCGTCGGCCCCGCCACCAACAGCTCGGCGCGGAACACCCCGCCCGGCGCGAGCGTGATCGAGGCGTCCTCGAAGCCCAGCCAGCGCCCGGCCAGCGGGAACCACGTCTTGTAGACCGCCTCCTTGGCACTGAACAGCATGCGGTCCCAGTGCACGGACGGGTCGGCCGCGCGCAGCGCCGCCAGCCGGGGCAGCTCGTCGGGCACCGTGATCGCTTCGAGCACACCCTCGGGCAGCGGGGCGTGCGGCTCGGCGTCGATGCCAACGCTGTGCACGTCGGCGGCGCGCGCCACGACGGCGGCCCGGTAGCCGGCGCAGTGCGTCAGGCTGCCGACCACACCGGCCGGCCAGAGCGGTTCGCGCTGCGCACCGGGCAGCAGCGCCACCGGGTCCATCCCCAGCTCGGCGAGCGCCCGGCGGGCCAGGTGGCGGACCGTGCCGAACTCGCGGCGCCGCTTCTCCACCGCCTTGGCCACCTGCGCCGCCTCGGCCGGCAGCATGAGCGACTCGGGCACGTCCGTGAACGACTCGTCGCTGGCCACCTCGGCCGGCATCAGCTTCTCGATCACGGCCGGCCGCCGAGCACCGGGCGCGGCTGGTACGCGCCGCGCGCCCGGGGCCGCCACTCGCGTGGGTAGCCCAACGAGACCTCCTCGAACGGCACTCCGGCGTACTTCGTCGAGCGCGGGATGTGCAGGTGGCCGTAGACCACGGCGGCCGTGCGGTATCGGGTGTGCCAGTCGGCGGTGAGCACGGTGCCACACCACTGGGCGAACTCCGGATAGCGCAGCACCCTGGTGGGCTCGCGCACCAGCGGCCAGTGGTTCACCAGGACGTAGGGCATGTCGTCGCCGGGTGCGTCCAGCCGGCGCTGGGACTCGGCCACCCTGGCCCGGCACCACTCGTCCCGCGACGAATAGGGCTCCGGGTGCAGAAATACCTCGTCGGCGCAGACCACTCCGGTATCCTCGGCGTACGCCAGGGATTCTTCCTTCGTGTGCGTGCCGGGCGCCCGGAATGTGTAGTCGTAGAGTACGAACAATGGCGCGACCCGCACCGGGCCGCCTTCGCCGTCGAATACCGGGAATTCGTCCTCCGGCGTCAGCACGCCCAGTCGCCGGCACACCGCGACCAGGTGCTCATACCTCGGCACCCCGCGTAGCTGCACCTCGTCCTTGGGATGCGTCCACAGCTCGTGGTTGCCGGGCACCCAGAGAACGGTGTCGAACCGCTCCCGCAGCAGGCCCAACGCCCATTCGACATCCGCGACCATTTCCGCGACGTCGCCGCACACGATCAACCAGTCACCGGGCGATTCCGGATGCATGTTGCGCACGATATCCCGGTTCTCCGGATAACCGACGTGCAAATCACTTACCGCCAGCAGGCGTGCGGCCGGCACACTCATTGCTCGACCCTATAGCCATCCCGCGCCGGGCGCCCCCGCCCCGAGAGCTACCTCACGGGCCGCCGGCCGACCGAGGGGGTGCTCCGGCGGCGCTGCGCCCGGCGGAGTTACATATCGGGGGCTGGTCAGCTTTTTGGGGGGTTTGATGTCGGACACCGGGATTTCCTCGGACACCGTGGACGCGATCGTCGTCGGCAGCGGCGTGAACGGCTTGGTCGCGGCGGCGGAGCTGGCCCGGGCGGGGTGGTCGGTGGCGTTGGTCGAGCGCAACGACCGGCTGGGCGGGTTCATCGCCACCGAGGAGCGCACGCTGCCCGGCTACGGGCACGACACGTACTCCTCGTGGCACCCGCTGTTCGTGGCGGGGCCGGCGTACGCGGAGCTGGGCGGCGAGCTGCACCGGCACGGACTGGAGTACCGCAACACCGAGGGCTGGGCGATCGCCAGCGTGGCCGACGACGGGCGGGTGGCGTGCGCGCACCGCGACCCGGAGTTGACCGCCGCCGAGTTCGCCCACGACGCCGACCGAGGCGCCTACCTGGCCGCGCTGCAACGCTTCTTGGACAACGCCGGCCCGATCGGCGGGCTGCTGGGCAGCGAGCTGCACTCCCCCGGCGTGCTGCGCCACCTCGGCCAACTGATCCGCGGCAACGGGCGGGCCGGCACCGAGCAATGGCTGCGCGACCTGGCCAGCAGCGGCCGCGCCTGGACCCGCCGGCACTTCGAGGGCACCGAGGTCGACCAGCTCTGGGCGCCGTGGCTGCTGCACGCCGGGCTGTCCCCGGACCACGCCTCCGGCGGGCTGATGGTGCCAGTCCTGGCCGCCACGCTGCACGGCTTCGGGCTGCCGGTGGTGGCCGGCGGCGCGGGTGCGTTTGTCGCCGCGTTCGAGGCACTGCTGGCCGAGCACGGCGTGGCGGTGCACACCGGCGCGCCGGTCGCGCAGATCCTCACCGAGGACGGCCGGGCGGTCGGCGTCGTCGCGGCGGGGCGGACCATCCGGGCGCGGCGCGCGGTCCTCGCCTCGGTCAGCCCCAGCGCGCTGTACGGCGACCTGCTGCCCGCCGCCGACGTACCGTCCGCCGTCCGCGAGCAGGCCGGCGCGCACCGTCCCGGGCGGGCCGCGATGATGCTGCACGTCGCCCTGTCCGCCCCGCTGACCTGGACCGACGACCGCTTGACCGACGTACCGCTGATCCACCTCTCGGACGGAGCGGCGGGTACCGCGATCGCCTGCGCGGAGGCCGAGGCCGGGCTGCTGCCGCGCAACCCCACGGTGGTGGTCGGCCGGCAGTACCTGCTGGACCCGACCCGGGTGCCGGCCGGCGCCGCCTCGCTGTGGATCCAGCTGCAGGAGGTGCCCTACGCCCCGGTCGGCGACGCCGCCGGCGAGCTGGACACGTCCGGCGGCTGGACCGAGGAGCTCGCCAAGGGCTACGCGGCCAGGGTGCTGGACCGGATCGCCCGGCACGCCCCTGACCTGCACACCAAGGTGCTCGCGACCGACGTGGTCACCCCCGCCGACCTCGAGGCCCACAACCCGAACGCCGAGCACGGCGACCCGTACGGCGGCGCCGCCGAACTCGACCAGAACTTCTGGTGGCGCCCGTTGCCGAGCGCGGGCTCCCACCGCACTTCGGTCGCGGGCCTCTGGCACATCGGCGCGGCCACGCACCCCGGCGCCGGCCTCGGCGGCGCCTCCGGCCACCTGGCCGCCCAGGCACTGCTGCAACCCACCGGCCTGGCCCGCCTACTCCGCACGGTCGTCCCGAAGTAGGCGGCGGAACGTCCTCAGGTGATCATTGACCGTCAGGATTGAGGCGCAGCGCGGAAACGAGGAAGAAGACTCCGCCGAGTAGGGCGTAGCCGGCCAGGTTGCCCATCGAGGCGTGCGGGGCAGCGGCCTGCAGGAGGAACGAGATCCCGGCGAACGTGGAGATGGTGCCGCTGGCGATCATCGCCCACTGGCCTCCGAGCTTGCGCCGCCACAGAGCGACGATGAGCTGGACGAGGCCCGCTACGACGGCCCAGACCCCCCATACCCGCAGGACCGCCGGAATGCCGGAGGTGACCGCGAAGACCAGTCCGACGGCGGCGATCACACTGATCGCGATGTTGACGTAGAGGCCCGGGGCGGACCGGCTCCCTCGAGAGGAACGGACGTCGACGATGGCGGCGGCTACGTCGAACAAAGGGTAGATCACGAGCAGGATCGCGCTCACCGGCCCGATGCTCGACGCGGTCAAGAAAAGCAGGACAGCCCAGATCAGCGCGAACCCGAAACGAACGAAGTACAGCCGACGAAGCGCCGGCGCGACGGTGGCCGGGGCAGTAGCCGTAGTCATGACAGTTCCCTTTCCAAGCGTCCGAGAGGAAAGAACGTTCTCTCTTGCAGCAACGCAGAGCCTGGCACACCTAGTCGGCGATTGCAAGACGGAAGGTTCCTTCTGCTAGTGTTGGTTCATGGCGACCTCGACCCGCTCCGCGCCCGACAGCCCGAACAGCGGCTCGGGGGTGCGCGGGCGGTCCGAGGCCCGGGAGCGGCTGTTGGCCACGGCCAGTTGGCTGTTCTATCGCGAGGGGATCCGGGCGGTCGGGGTCGAGCGGATTTTTGCTGAGGCCCCGGTCACGCGATCGACGTTCTACCGACACTTCCCGTCGAAGGAAGACCTCGTACTTGCCTACTTGCGCGGCGTCGACGCCCACATCCGCGCCGAGGCGCAAGCGGCCATCGAGACCGCTGCCTCGTCGGCCGACGCGGTGCGCGCGATCGGCGCCGCCGTCGCCGACGACCTGGCCAGACCCGAGTGTCGCGGGTGCGCTTTCCTCAAGGCCGCCGCCGAGTACTCCGACCCCGACGACCCGGTGCGCCAGGTCGTCCTCGATCACCGAGCCTGGTATCTGGCCACGCTCGCCGAGCTGTTCACCCAGGCCTTCGGGACCTCACCGCGGCGCCCCGATCCACAGCACGCCGCACGGCACTTCGTCATGATGCGCGACGGCGCCATGTCCGGCGCCCACCTCGACGGCGTCGACAGCGTCGGCGCCGCGTTCCGCCGCGGTGTCGAGGGACTGCTCACCGTCCTCCACTGAGCACCCGCACAGCATCAACGAGACGGGCTGCGCTCGCCGCGGTCACGGCCAGCCGGGGTGCCAGTGCTTGAGGTTGCGCAGCTCGCCACTCACGGGGTGTGCGGAACCCGCAGTGTGCACCCGGCGACCCGGGCCCGTGCATCCCCGAAATAGACGGGCCGGGCGCCGCCCGCCGACGGCGGCGTCCGCGTGGGTCGCGCTCACCCGGCGGGCGGGCCCGCAGGTTACGGGTCAGCCGAGCAGCGCGCGGTGGGTGCGCAGCGCGACGAGCAGGCGCTCGATGTCGGCGGCGGTGTTGTAGCAGTGCGGGGAGATCCGCACGTACCCGGCGCGCGCCGAGGTGACGATGCCGTCCGCCGCGAGCAGCGCGACGAGCCGCTCGGCGTCGGTGGCCCGGACCGTGATCAACGCCCCCCGCCGGGCCGGGTCCTTCGGCGTGGCCACCACTCCACCCAGCGCGGCGACCTCGTCGATCAGCCAGGTGTTGAGCTGCTCGACGTGGGCCGCCGTGCGCTCGATCCCGATCTCCAGCAGCAGCTCGATGCCCGCGACGGCGGCGAAGATCGGCGGGATCGGCGGCGTGCCGGCCTCGAACCGCCTGGCGTCCCGGGACGGCCGGTACCGGTCGATGGCCATCGCGTGGATGTCCTCGTCGGCGAACCAGCCGGTCGCGGTCGGCACCAGGTGGCCGGTGGTGCGGGGGTTGGCGTAGAGGTAGCCGACCCCGGCCGAGCCCAGCAGGTACTTCAGGGCGCCACCGACGAGGAAGTCGACCCCCAGTGCGGCGACGTCGATCGGCACCGCCCCGGCCGCCTGGTACGAGTCGAGCAGCACCAGCGCGCCGTGCTCGTGGGCCAGCCGGGTGATCGCCTCGACGTCGAGCCGGCTGCCGTTGCGGTAACAGACGTGTGTGATCGAGACAATGGCGGTGCGGCCGTCGATCGCGGCGGCGAGGCTCTCCAGGGGGAGCGTGCTGTCCGCCGCCGCCGGGACGTGCACCACCTTCGCTCCCCTGCGCTCCTGGGCGTGCCAGATCTGCCCGATGGTGGGGAACTCCAGGCCGGTGGTGACCACGGTGTCCCGCTCGGCGAAGTCGAACGCGGAGGCGACCGCGCTGGCGCCGGCGGACGCGGAGGCGGTCACCGCGACACTGTCCGGGTCGGCGTGCAGCACCGAGGCGAACGCGCGGCGGGCCCGCTCGGTGTGCTCCACCCAGTAGTCCCACTGCGAGCCCTCGGACTCCCACCCGCCGAGGTAGGTCTCGTACGCGGCGCGCACCGAGTCGGCGAGCGCGCCCTGCGAGCAGCTGTTCAGGTAGGCCCGCCGCTCGAAGATCGGAAACCTGGCGCGGGCGGACTCCCCGGGGGCGAGGTCGCTCGTTCCGTTGTCCATCCCCAGTCCATCCCCCACCGTGTCCGCCGGGCCTGCCAGCCGCCGGGCGGCCGATCCTCGAGAGTAGGAGCCCGTTTAGTGCAGGTCAACGCCGTTCAACCATATTGACATCGCGGGACCGCCTGTTGCACGCTGGACCGGACGCAAAGGTGACCACGTGGTAGGTACCAGAATTCGCGCATTGCGCACCGCACGCGGGATGACGGTGACCGAGCTCGCGCGACTCGCGGAGGTGTCCACCGCATTGATCAGCCAGGTCGAACGGGAACTGTCGGATCCCAGCCTGGCCACCGTCCGCAAGATTGCCCGCGCGCTCGACACACCATTGTTCAGCCTTTTCGAGGAGCCCGAATCAGACGATGTGGCGGTCGTGCGGCACGCGGGCCGGATGACGGTCCAGTCGCCGAGCGGGATCGCCTACTCGCGCATCTCCGCCGGTCGGGGACGGTTGGAGGTCCTCGAGGGCACACTGCCGGCCGGTGCGGCCTCCGCTCCGGAACCGTGGTCGCACCCGAGCGAGGAGTGCGTACTGGTGACGGAGGGAAAATTGGTGGTCGAGGTGGCCAGCGACGAGTACCGCCTCGATTCCGGCGACAGCTGCTATTTCGACTCGCGGCTGCCCCATCGCTACCTGAACCCGGCCGAAACGACCGCGGTGTTCCTCATTTCAATCACCCCGCCCAGTTACTGAGCACGCCCCGGGAATTGCCAGCGCAGTACTGATCCCAGCCGAGGGAGACCGCCGTGTCGGGTGCACCTGTGGAGACCGGACTGCAGCGGCGGCTCGGCAGCCGGCAGATCGCCATGATCGGCCTCGGCGGGGCGATCGGCACCGGCCTGTTCCTCGGGTCGGGGCTGGCGATCTCGCAGGCCGGCCCGGCCACCATCCTCGCGCACGTCGCGTGTGCGCTGGTGGCGCTGGTGATCGCGTGGGCGCTGGCCGAGATGGTGGTCGTGCACCCGGAGGCGGGCGCGTTCGGCGCGGTCGCGCACCGCTACCTCGGTCCGTTCGCCGGTTTCGTGACGCGCTGGACGTACTGGACCATCCAGGTGATCGCCACCGGCGGTGAGGTGATCGCGGCCGGCATTTACCTGCGGTTCTGGTGGCCGGCGATCCCGCTGTGGCTGCCGGTCGTGGTGTTCGGTGTGGTGGTCGTCGCGGTCAACGCCGCCACCGTGCGGTTGTTCGGCACCGTCGAGTACTGGTTCGCGATGGTCAAGGTCGTCGCCATCGTGGTGTTCATCCTGCTCGGCGTCGTACTGATCGTGTTCGGCCTGCCCGCCGCGCCCGCCACCGGCCTGCACAACCTCACCGCCGACGGCGGCTTCCTGCCCAAGGGGTGGGGCGGGTTGCTGCTGGCGATGGTGTTCGTGCTGTTCAGCTACATAGGTACCGAGGTGGTGTCGGTGACGGCCGCGGAGTCGGTGGACCCGGTCCGCGACATCCCCAGGGCCGCGCGCCGCATGGTGCTGCGGCTGGCGCTGTTCTACCTCCTGGCGATCACGGTCGTGCTCACCGTGGTGCCCTGGAGCGTGACGGCGCAGACCAAGGACATCACCGCCAGCCCGTTCGTCCGGGTCTTCGACTCGGCGGGGGTGCCCGCAGCGGCCGCGGTGATGAACCTCGTGGTACTGACCGCCGCGCTGTCCAGCGCCAACACGAACCTGTACCTCACCACCCGGATGTTGCACTCGCTGGCCGGGCACGGCTACGCGCCGCGCTGGACCGCGCGGGTCACCCCCGCCGGGGTGCCGCGCAACGCCCTGGTGCTGTCCGCGCTCGGGCTCGTGCTGGCCGCCACGCTGTCCTGGCGCCAGGAC
>Ga0137416_10001169_pt1 | contig 13152 bp, 9 predicted proteins | sample CZODoug3_1_1_16f_FD_108282 | JGI IMG/M metagenome (GOLD analysis project Ga0137416, IMG submission 108282) | Vadose zone soil fungal communities from Angelo Coast Range Reserve, California, USA - CZODoug3_1_1_16fungal (Illumina Assembly) | ecosystem: Environmental > Terrestrial > Soil > Vadose...
CGTTCGATTGCTTCCTGCTGCTGCAAACGAGTCAAACGAGGGACAAGATAATAGCAGTCGTTCAGCGCTTCGGGCAGGCCGAGAAACTGGCTACATTGACCAAGATAGTCCGTTCGCATGGTGAGCAGAACGTAGATTGGGATCTCGCGCTGCTCGACCGCGTTCAGAAGCAGGTTAACGAAAAGCGAAGCTGCGTTGCCGCCGTCCTGAGCGAGTGTCTCGTCGCGGTACCGGAAGATCTCTTCAAACTGATCCACGACTAGAAGTAGGCTCTCACCATTGTTGAGCTGAGTACGCATGTGGCCTACCAGGTCGAACGAGGTGATCGGCCAATCCGACGGCGCACCCAAGGCCCCTCGGAGTGCCTGAAGGGGTGCGTTCCCCGGATAGATTGTATAAATTCTCCAGCGGGCAGGGAGGCTCTCCGAAGCCCCAACCCTCAAAACTGGAATCATGCCAGCCCGGACCAATGAACTCTTGCCACAACCCGACACGCCAATGACTGCTAGGAGATGGCGTGAAGCTAAGCGATTGAGGACGTCATCAATCTCCCTGTCGCGGCCGAAAAATCGTACAGCATCCTGCTCTTGGAAAGGACGCAGTCCCGGGTAGGGGTTTACCTTAGGAAGTACAGAAACGGTCAAGTTTACGCGCTCCCACACTCTTCGATGAAGCAAACGATCTGCTGAAGTTCCCAAAGGGCGTTCGGGTGCAGTTGTCGCTTGAGGTCAAGGTCTGGGGGCGCCAGATACCAGTTGCGCCGGATCTTGGGACTGTCTTTTTCAGCCTGCCGCCATTTTGCTTCCAGTCGGTTACGTTCAGAGGCTCCGTAATAGAAAAGAAGAGCTCCGCCACGTTTGAGATAGTCTTGCCATTTCCGCAAACTTTCTGTCGGCGTCGGCCGACCCCAGAGAAAGTCCGGGAAGTCCACCTCGACGGCGCGCTTGGTTTCAATCATTTCTTTAAGTCGCTGGACATCTTCAAGGTCGGCTTTCTCACATACCAGTGTCAAATCGGCTTTTGCGACAATGTCCGCCCCGGAATCGGGGGGAATCTGCGTGATCTGCTCGTCTACCAGGGCGAGCAATTCCTGGTCATTCTTCCCAGCGAGCCGTTGGTATGAACCGGGGGCCGCTGGAATAGCATTCTCAAACTCACCCAGCCACAATTCTTCGTGAGGTTCAAGGACTTCCCCGAAGGGTTGATACAAAATCGTTTGGCCGGAACAGACATTAATGGAGGTATAGATTGCATCTAAACCTGCTGGGTCTGCGCCACCAAGAAAATGGATAGCCAAGCAGGCTTGCTGCAAATTGGTGCGAATGGCATCGGGATCGCTAAGTGCCTGCAAGGACTCCGGGACCGTTCGAAAATGCCGATGCTCAAGTTCCGTTCGGCACCAAGCGCGCAAATCCTGCGATCGCTGGATTTTAGTTGCCTCACCCAAGAAAACTGGCCGACAGTTTCTCCGCAATAACTGGAGTGCGTTCTTGAGCTGCCCGGCAAATTGGTGCAATCGAGCAGTCCACTCCGGCGATCCAGGCGCCAAAGGCGTTTGTCTGTCCGCGCTGAGAAACGACATCCGTTGTGCGTCGCGATAGAGCCCGTCCAAGTCAGAGTCATCGATTGGGCGGATCACGATTGGGGCAAGACAGTTTGGTGGCTGCGCACCATACGGAAGTTTGGAGAAGAATTGAGCCCTCTCCCGGTTGCACCAAGGTGAGGTAAGATAGCTTGGCGAAAGGATCGGTACGAGAATCGCGCTCGCACGCGCTGCAGCGTCCAGCTTGTTCGGAAAACTTTGTGCCACCTCCAATTCTCTTTTGTCGAAAAAAATAGAGGTGGAGGAAAATTGCCGGCCCAGCAACTCAACTAATTCTGCGCCCAAAGCTTCCTCGAGCTGTGTGACCCAGCCATCGCGATTGTTTTCGCTCGCGTAGCTGATAAACAGGTCATAGTTGCAGCCGGGAACGTAAGACATGGATTATCCAAAGTAACTAGGTGGCGGAGTATATCAAAGCATACCCGATATTGGAAATCGATCGTACAGATATTAAAGGCATAAAATTGGCTGGCTTTTGCAACCCTTTCCGAGCTGCCGCAATAGGTCAGTAGGGCGCATGAGACTCCCTACCGGCGGTAGGTGAAATCGAACTCGCTGATTCAGAGGTGCGATTTGACGCACGCCACATTTGTACAATCAGCCCGTTCGCGGTCAGTGTGATTTGGAATCGCCCAAGCCATTCGAAGGCAACGCCTAGGAGGTTACAGTTTTTGCGAACGCGGATCAAACGATGAGAAGCTCAGGGGACGGAACTCTTACCCGCGACCTCCTGCGTGACAGGCAGGCGCGCCATTAGTGTAAAGCCTCCGAGCGAAGAACATTCTACGAAAAGCACACGCACTGTGCCGTAACTGTGCCTGAATCCTATCTTTTCCATTCATTAGGGTTAGCTTTGAGCGAAAAGCAGATGCCCCGATTTATCGGAAACATTGACAGTTATAAATATTGGATGGAGTTGTTAGAGCAGGATGCCGCGCTTAGAAGGCAGACGCTCCTGTGCCTCGCCAAAATTAGAAGCACATTTGAAATCAACAAGATGCAAAGAGGCAGTGTAACATGTTACATGGGCCCTGCGGGAGCGGTAATGGGCCAGACGAGGTTTTCGGTAGGCTCTTATTTGGGGACACGGGCGAAAAGGACCCGGAGGTCTACCACACTCTGATGCAGGAGCGGCCAGGTACCGTGGGTGCCGTCTTCATCCATAATGTGACCGACGCCAATCCCCAGGATGCACGTTTCGCGGGCTTCACCCTCTTCAGCGACTGGAGTGAGGTCCTGCAGGCGACCCAGCAGCGCAACCTCGGGCTGCTGCAAGGGATTCCGTGAAAGCGATCGTTACACTTGCCTGCATTGCCTGGGCCGCGTTTCTGGCAGAGGAGGAGGCGTGGAAGCGAACACCGCCATTACTTTGACGAACCTTACGAGTAAGTCGTGGCTCTCAGAGAGCCGCGACGAAGGATGAAAGTGAGCCCGAGACGCCGCTCGTTCAGACCGCTTGAGGCAGATTTTCATAGCAGAAATGATTATCTGACGTCGGAAATTGTGCGGTCGCTTTCATGGGCTTCCTCGCTGGACTGTTCGGTGACGAAAATGTGCGTCCGGTGCGCAAGCATCGGACGTATAATCCATCGGTGCATCGGGATGCGCGATGCCCCAATCATTTGCCAGTGAGACCCGCTGCATCTTGACGCGAGAAGGTGCCGGGTGACAACCCCTCTGGTTGCTACGCAGGACGAGCCGCAATGCTGACCGATCTGCAGAAAAAGACAGCCGCGGCAATCGTGAATGTCTTCGAAACCGGCTGCGTATTGGGCGATTACGGCGCGTTGGCCACACTGCCTGGAGATACGGGCCACTTGAGCTACGGTCGTTCGCAAGTGACGCTCGGGAGCGGCAGTCTCTATCGCCTGGTCCAGGCCTACTGCAACAGTTTAGGTGCAGCGTTCGGGGCACAACTTATACCCTACCTCGAGCGTTTACAGCAGCGTGACTTTACCCTCGACACGGACACGGCGTTCCGAACCTTGCTCCGTCAGGCAGCGCAGGACTCGACAATGCAGACTGTGCAGGACCAATTTTTCGACGGTAATTACTGGGCGCCGGCAGAGCTGGCTGCCGCGGGCATGGGCATCTCAAGCGCCCTAGGAACCTCTGTGGTTTACGACAGCCATGTACAGGGGGCTTGGACCATTTTGCGTGACCGCACGGTGGCGAAATTCGGTGCGCCCAGCGTCCTCGGCGAAAACGAGTGGGTCAATCATTATGTGAATATGCGGCGCGACTGGCTGGTAACGAATTCGAATCCCGCACTGCGCCCCACAGTATATCGCATGGACTCCTTTCTGAGCCTGATTCAGGCCTCGCGCTATGACCTGCCACTGCCGATCGTGCTTCGTGGGATCACCATTGACGAGAACACTCTCGGCGGTACTGCCGCCCCGCGATTGCTCCGTCTGACAACCCCGCCCATGACCTGCGACGATGTCCGCGCGCTCCAGCAAGCCCTGGTGGCAACCGGAGCGAATCTCATCGTGGATGGCACGTTCGGCCGGGACACAGACGCCGCGGTGCGTCAATTTCAACAACGGCAGGGCGTCGACACCGACGGCATCGTCGGCGCCGCTACCCGCTCCGCGCTCGGGTTGTAGTGCTTGGCCAGCCTCAATCATTTTTCCGATCCCCACTCATTTGAAGTGAGGCTCGAACGAAAAGTTTCCTTTCGTTCCGCGTGCGCATAGTGCCCTGAAAACCACATTCGGTGGATGGCCGCCGTCGTTGTTGGTTGGCTCCGGTAATTGACAATGCTGCTGCTGGAGTTACCCTGAGCACTCATGTTTCGCGCGTTCAATTAGGTTTTGAAATTCAGCGTCTACTTTGAGCCAACCGTGTGCGTCTCCATCCAGTTCGTGACGAACTCCGTCAGGTTGTCTGCCCCCCCCCGTGACATCGGTTACGCAGATGCACGGCGGATTGACGATAAGACGGTTCGAGTGATAGACGTGATCCCGCAAGTTCAAATCACATTGCGCGTGGTCCGGTTTGGACGCCGTTCTTGAAGGGTAAAACAAGATAATTGCCCTGCGTCCCCCGACTCGCGATGAAACGAAACACCCTCGCGCCGCACTAATGGCTGAGCCCTTAAGCCGGACATTCCTATTCAAACCGATCTACCGTAGCTTCAACCGAGCTTGAGCTCCCAGGAGGTAGTCATGAAAACCCACCGAGCGGGGAGCGGAATTCTCGCCATTGCGCTTTCGGGGGTACTCGTTGTCTCCGGATGCGCGTCCGCGACCTGGATCAACACCGCCATCAGCGACATTCCTGTAGTTCTTCAGATCGTGACCAGTATTCTGAGCATCGTGGCTGTGGCGGAAGGAAAAGGTCAGGCCGACCCCGCTATGATTGCTGAGGTCAAGAACATCGCTGCGCAGGCCACCAACGACCTGACCACCGTGCAAAAACTCATCAACGATTACAAGGTCGCAGCCGCGGCCGACAAACCTAGCGTGCTTGCAAAGATTGACGCCGCGCTCACCGCCGCACAAAAGGATTTGCAAGGCGTTCTGGCTTCTTTTCACGTCAAGGATACTGCAACTCAAACCGCGATATCTGTCGGTATGGGATTGGCCGTCACTACGGTAGAGGCGATCATTTCTTTGCTTCCTCCCGCTCCCTCACCGGCGATGCCAGCGGCCAGGACTGCCAGAAGGGCGCCGCCGCACAAGCCGGACAAGCCAGAAGATTTGAAGACTAAGTACAACGCGATCGTCTCCTCCGATTTCCCCGACGCGGTGATCCACTAATGACACAGGTCGCCGTTGTCAACAGTAGCAGCGTTGTGCAAGATGCCGATGTCCAGGATTTGGTCGCGGCGCTACAGATTCAGGTGAGCCGGGACTTCGCCCCCGTTTGGGGGCGAGACGCCCAACTGGCCTTCTCACCGCAAAACGCACCAGTTCCACCCGGCACTTGGGAATTGTTGATCGCGGACAATTCCGACCAAGTTGGCGCCCTCGGTTACCACGAGTTGACGGTCAACGGTGACCCCTTGGGTAAAGTATTCGCTCAAGACGATATCGCCAACGGGAACTCGTGGGCCGTCACGGCAAGCCACGAGATCCTCGAGATGCTGGCCGATCCTTGGATCAATCAATGCGTGCAGAATGACAATCCCGACGGTTCGATTCGTTTTTACGCGCTCGAAGTCTGCGATGCGTGCGAGGACGATCAGTCCGGATACCAGGTTGCTCTCCCGAACGGCAAGAATGTCCTCGTTTCTGATTTTGTGCGGCCGAGCTGGTTTCAGCCGAATGATCCCGCCCCCTACGACTTCCAGAACAAAATCAACGCGGCGTTCGCAATTCTTCAGAATGGCTACATCGGGTACCTGGATGCCCAATCGAAGGCCGGCTGGCAGCAGCTCAATGGGCAGCTGCTTCGTCCTTCGAAGGCCGCCGAACTGGTAGCCAAACCAGGCCACCGGCGCTATAAACGTGCCATTGGCGTCCGCAAATGGAGACGCAGCACCCGTTAGAAGAGTATTGGAAAAACTGCCGGCCTTCGATGACGCCGATAGCCGGGAAAGGGTCAAGAAGAGGTAATACCATGAGCACACCCGCCCCAGCCGTGCTTTCGCCCATTCTGTTTCAAAAGAACCTGAGTTTCTTAACGGGCGCTGGGTCGGCTGGAATCCAGATCGCCGGAGTAACGGATCCGGATGTGCTCCAAGCGCTGGTCCAAGACACGCCGTTCCCCGACCGACCGATCGACCTGGCAACAATCCAGCTCGATCTCTCCGGAGGGACCTCCCTCCAATTCGCGGGAAAGAATGGGAGCGTCGCCTTCAAGGGCGGCGCGGATTCTTCAGGAAGGATGGGAGTCTACACGGACGCCAATAGCTTCTTTCAGGCGGTGGGTTTCGACGAAGACATTTCGCAGGGGCTAACGGATCTATCCGCGATCAACGATTCAGCCTTTTTGCTCCTGCGCTGGCGCTATGACCTGATGGGTTCGGCGCAAGGTTCCGTGGCCTTGGGCGCTACAGGTTCTATCATCTTTGGTGTAGACGGAAAAAAAGAGAATGGCTTCGCCGTGGTCCGGCGATTCGCAAAGGCTAATCGCTCTGGAGCCCTCACGGAAGTAATGAAAACAGCAAACAGCTGGATCCTGCCTTCACAGGTGAAGGGGATAGCAGACCTTGAGCCCGGCACTTGGCTGATCGCCGAAGTGGATGGGAGCATTGCGGTCAAGCTGGGCGCGCAGTACGGCTATGATTTCAGTTGGGTCGGTTCTTTGAAGACCGGGGCGCTTTCAGGAGATATGGGGCTGCGCATCCAGCTCGGCATTGCCGCCACACTGGGCTTTCAATTGGACGGAAAATATGCCGTTGTACTCGAGCGCAAATCTCTCGCCGCAACGGACCAACAGGTGCGCGTGCGGCTCTTCAAGCTCTCGAAGAAGGGATGGGGCTTCGCTTTCAACGCCGGCGCCAGCGTGGATTCGGAGCTCACTGGCCTGCCGAGCGATTTTGACGGATTTATTGCGGCGATTCTCGGCGTCCACGGCGCACAGTTCCTCAGAGACATCCAGATGTTCGAACAATGGACGGACCCAAAGAATCCTCCGCAGGATTTGCTGGCGGGTGCTGGAGTGGATTACGCAGTGAAATTCCTCGCTGCCATCACTGGCAAGGATCCACAAACTGAATTCAACCTTGCTGTCAACAAGGTCAAGGACTTTTTAAATGTCTGGAACAATTTGGATCACCGAGCGGCCACCGCTGTCGCCAAGTTTGTGGGCGATGAGGCTGCGCTGGGCAGAATCCGGGACATTGCGGCGCAGATCTCGCAGCTTGATCAGTCGGGCATCGCGGGATGGATTGCCGACAACCTGAGTAAATTGGGCATCGTCGGTTCGCCAGAATTGCAATGGTTCGAGTCCATCTTTCTGAATGGCGTCCTCTCTCCCCTCGCGGACGCGAAAGCATTCCAGGATCTGAAAACCGCCGCAGGATTTACGGTCAAGCTCTTGGACGGCGGCGAGGTGCAAGACGTGCTGACCCGGCTGCAAAGCTGGATCAACGAGACACTCCGCCTCGACTGGCTGCAGGCGCAAGTCGACCAGGCGACGTTTGACAAGCTCGATCTGTGGCTCAAAACAAAACTCGGAGAGTTCCTCGGCAAGACGCTGGATCTCGCCGGCCTGCAGAAGATCCAGATGACTGTTCACACCATGCTCGACAAGCGCAACGACTTTTACAAGAAGGCGGTGGACGCGCTGAACCACAACTATGGCGCATCGCTTGCCTATACCTATCAGTCCACCACGACTCAATCAGCTCTGGTGGACGTCACATTTGATTTCGCTGCTCCGAATCCCAACCTGGGAAACCTCCTCCATGCAACGGTCGCTGACGGGGATCTGACCGATCTTCTCGCAAGTCCGGTGGCGGGTGTGACTCTTCAATCGGGCACACTAACGCACGGCATTCAGCGGCACAGCCACCTCAAGATTTCTCTCCCCTACTATCACCTTGCTGTGGACCATTTGAATGATTCGCTGGCAAAGTTCACGACTATGGACGCCTCGGACGGGCGGCTCCTGCTCTATGACGCCAGTTCGCAAGACTCGGTTGCCGCCAAGAATCGCAGCATCAGCACTCTCGGGCTTGCCATGTCTCTGCCTGCGTCGGGCGGTCGGCTTACCAAGCATTCGACGGTCTCTGGACATTACTCCTATTCGTGGAAGCAAGCGGTACCGCAAATGCGCCGCGCGCAGCTCCAATACCAGGTCAAACCCTACGTGCAAACGTATTGGACACCGCCGGCCTCTTTTCCCGGGGCTGGGCCATCGGCAGGATCATTCGACACCTGGGTGAGTGATCTCGACAAGGTGCTCGACAGCAACCTACAAAACGCCACGGACGAGTTTGGAGACACCCTCCTTTCCTTGGAATTGAGCCTGCCAGCGGAAACCCTTTCTGCGTGGCTGACCGCGCCCGCAGACAAGTCTGCATCTTGCTACATGGAGATGTCGCGCCGCCTGCAAGTGTGCTTGAAGCAATTGATTCCCTTCTATTACTTCTCCGACCCCTCACACTATCGAGATGTGGGCGCGACGCACGGCGGGCCTTTTGCGCTCCTAGTCTATTCGTGCCTACCGCCATCCACAGATATTGATATCAGCGGCACCAGACTAATTCTCAATAAAAATCATGATGTCTATTGGGATTGGCCCGACGCTGAGCTGCGGCGGGAGATGACGTTTTGCCAGATCACGCAACTCAATCTCGGGGCCGAACTGGACCGCGTCAAGGCGCGGCTTCTGGCAACGCCGGGCCTCCAGGGAATCGCCGGCTTCTATGGCCGGGACCAGATCGGTACCATTCTCGCGAGGGCGGAGAGCCCGCAGTTCGTGGGACTGCTCGAAACCGAGTCCGAAATCATTGGCGGCGTCCGCGACGCTGCCCTAGCCCTGGCGAAGTTTAGGGGAGACGCGTCGGGCAAGCCCACGGATGCGATCGAAGCGCTCGATTCATTTACCTCTCGCGTTATCAATGCCTTCAACGCGCGCATCTCGACAGTCTATAGAGGCGGGGCCTTGCGTCCGCTGGCAACGATGCTGTTCCTGGAAGCCGCTCGTGCGCTTGACCCGACTCTTGCCGCCGGGTCCCCCGCGGCATTGCTGCGCTTGGCCGTTTATAAATCGGCTCAGAACATGAGTTTTCCACCGATCGGTTTCCCCTCAGAGGCTCCGCCGGCCCGGACTGACGTTGTCCTCAGCCAGTTGATTTCGAATCTGTCAGCATAGAGCAGTTATCAAATGACGAGTATGATGACATGCATAATATGCGAGGCTTTATTGCTAGCGGGTTTCTGTGCTAGACTCCTGCCCCTCCGAACGGGCAGCTCTCTGCAAGGTGGCACTAGATGAGCTGTGCGCACGTATTGCTCGTAGACATCGACTCTCGAGGTTGCTCGGACTGCAACTGCGGCCAGGTGCCAAAGTTTTTCCAGGACTGGCTCACAGACGTGCAATGCTGCAATATAAAGAGCTCCGAACTGGAATTCCGGGACATCAAACCGCACGCCGTAGTTCTGCGCTCGCACTCGCTGGACCGTACAGAAGAGCTGCTTCGGCTGATCCACGCGAAATGGGAACGGGTTCCTGTCTTAGGGGTGTTGTGTTTCCAATGCCGGAGTGCCATGGAGGTCTTGAACTTTTTCCAAAATGCGCTGCACGACTTCGTGTTCTGCCCGGTTCGCGAATTGGATTTGTGCGTCCGAATCCAGCGCCTTATTCGGCGGGCAATTCTGGAGCCTAGAGCAGACCTCCCCGAAGCGCGGCCGCATTTTGACTTCCTGATAGGAGAAAGCCCCTCGTTCACTCAACTGCTCTCCAAGCTTCCATTGGTTGCTAACTCGAACATGACCGTGCTGTTGACAGGGGAAACGGGCACAGGCAAAGAACTCTTTGCGCGGGCGATTCATTACCTCAGTCCGCGCCGAGGGCATCCCTTTATCCCCCTGAATTCCGGCGGCCTTCCCGACCATTTGCTGGAGAACGAGTTATTCGGGCATGTAAAGGGAGCTTATACTGACGCTTCCAGCGACCACTCTGGCCTGTTGCATACGGCTGAGGGTGGCACACTCTTACTTGATGAAATCGATGCTCTGAGCCTCACTGCACAGGTCAAGCTCCTGCGCCTTCTTCAGGACCGCGAATACCGTCCACTGGGATCGAACCGGGCATTCGTAGCCAACATCCGTGTGATTGCAGCAACTAATACCGACCTGCGCCACCATGTACGCGACCACAGCTTCCGGGAGGACTTGTTTCACCGTCTCAATGTTCTGCACCTGTCGATTCCACCTTTGCGGGAACGCACAGATGACATCCCCAGGATTGCCAGCTATTTCCTGGAAAAGGTTGCTCAGCAGGAAGTGAAGGAAACCAAGCGGCTGACGTGGGCGGCACTGAAAAAATTGCAGTCCTACGACTGGCCGGGCAACGTTCGGGAGCTGGAGGGAGTGATTCAGCGCGCCGTCATCATGTCCCCAGACCAGACTTTGGACTTCGCTCATATCGAGCTGCCAACCGATATGCCCGTGGTAAACGGGCCGCGGAAATCCCTGCGTGAAATCAAAAGCGATGCTATTGAACGGTTGGAGCGAATCGAGATTGTAAGCCTGCTGGCTGCCCACCGCGGTAATGTCACACGGGCCGCCCGTGAGGCCGGCACAACGCGTCGTACCCTGCAAAGGCTGGTACGGAAATATGACTTGGAACGCCGGCAATTTGAAGGCCTCGGCTAAAAGCAATCGTACAAGCGTGCTTTTAGCCATTGAGGGGGTACGCGCGGCCCTTTTGGGGCTCTCGAACCATGGCGCTGGACTGATTTTGGCGACTGCAACTTTCGACGAGGGTTTACAATGACAGATATCAATTCACTGTTGGGAAGTATGCTTACATTTGCGTCCCTAATGGCGGGGATCAGCATTGCCGTGGAACGTGCCGTGGAGATGATCAAGGGCGCTGTTCCTCCTCTGGCGAACGCTTGGGCTAAGAATGACCAGATGCGCGCCGGCATTGTGCAGTTGATTGCCGCAGCTTTAGGGGCGGGGATCGCTTCGCAAATGCCGGATCAGGTGAGAAACGCCATGCCTCCCGGACTGGCTGGACCGCTGCATTGGCCGACTTACGCGGCGCTGGGACTGATGGCTAGCGGGGGTTCGGGTGCCTGGAACCACGTGCTAGACATCCTGGCGGCCGTGAAGACAAAACAAGAAACCCTAGCTTCGGTCCCGGCGCCTGGAGCGGGCGCCCCGGGAGCCGGATCGCTCACAGCTTTACCAACCACCCCCGTGGCCGCTCCGAGCCTGGCTGCAGCCTCCCAAACCGGGGCGTCATCAACTGCCTTGACACCCGTCGCGAAGGCCGCAACCGTAGGCTTGGGCTTCATCAGTGCAACGTCCGGACCACCTCCTGCGACTGCCACGCGTGGTGTTGCCTCCACCACAGGAACTGGAGCAGCGGCTCTGCCTTTCAATCCGCCCGCACCCAAACCAGCAGTACCCGCGGCCCCCATGTCAGGCCCCGGAAGCCGCCAAGATCTGGATGATACCAAGAACGCGGCGAGTATTTATCCAGGCCGCATTATCTCGACCGGTGATACTGACGCTGAGACCATCCGGCTCATTCAGCACCGGCTGAATCAGGTCGGTTGCGGCCCGGTCGTCGAAGACGGAATTTTTGGCCGGCAAACCAAAGCTGCAGTTGAGTTCTATCAGATCAGGTCAGCCGATCATTTTGGCTTGCCGCTGCAGGTTGACGGCGCGGTGGGCCCGCTTAGCTGGTACAGCCTGTTTGCTATGCCGGAAATTCCGGCCACTTTGCTCAGCTCGTTTACCCCGCCAACAACTCCGACCGTTGCGACCGGAAGCTCACCTCTGCTGGCTGCCACCCTGAGGTTTGCGGCAGGAGAAGTTGGCGTGATGGAGGATCCGCTCGGTTCTAATCGTGGGCCGCGCGTGGACCAATATCTTCGTTCCGCCGAGATCGATCCGACAACCGGAAGTTTTCCCTGGTGCGCGGCGTTCGTCTATTTTTGTTTTCAGCAGGCCGCTAATTTACTGGGCGTTAACAACCCGGTGATCAAAACCGACGGCGTGCTGGACCACTGGAACAAGGCGGGCTCAGCTAACATCAAGCGCCTTGACACCCAGGCTTGCATAGCCAACCCGTCTCTGGTGAGTCCTGGAATGATCTTCGTGATCATACATCCCTCGGGAACAACAGGGCACACTGGTTTGGTGAAAGAGATCGCAGGGACCCTCTTGACCACGATAGAAGGCAACACGAACAACAATGGTTCACGAGAAGGCATCGGAGTTTTTCTTAGAAATCAGAGAACCATAGCGAGTATTAATCGCGGTTTTATATGCTATTGAAGATGTTGCGTCTGAGCCGCATCTGCATGACGATAAAACGGAAACGGGGCAAGGCGGGACTTCGTTCGTTTGAGACCTGAGCCTCGCGAAAATTAAGATCCGTTATTCAGGTGGCCATAGTGCTGCGCCGCTGCTCTCTTCCGGGCCAATGTCCAGTTGAGGGATGCAACTTGGCTGATTCTCTTGGAACTCACCGTTCGCGTACTCTGTTGAAAATACGTCCGTCGTTGTACTCCTAATTGGATGGCTACTGCTCTCAAATACGAGCGGCCTCCGCGCAAATGAGACCGCATTCAAGACAGTGCTGCCTCTGGGAACCGTCAAGGCCGATCCCTTCAGTGGCGATGCTGAATCCGCTGCGACCCGCGATGGAACAGCCCGCGTAGGGTTTGTCGCACACGTTGGACCACGCCAACTCGCATTTTTGACTATGCGTTGGCCTCCTTTGGTGCGGCCTGCGTGTCGCACACCCGAACAGATGGCAAGAGCCTCTGGCCATTCCAGCCTGATCCCTCAACGCATTTCGGCGACTTCTTGATTCCGGTGGGAGTGGAATCCTGATTGCAGTTGTGCCCAAAGTGATGCCGTGCGCCGATGAGTTACCCACTAGGGTCAAACGGGCACTTGAAGAAATAGTGC
>Ga0137416_10001176_pt1 | contig 13125 bp, 9 predicted proteins | sample CZODoug3_1_1_16f_FD_108282 | JGI IMG/M metagenome (GOLD analysis project Ga0137416, IMG submission 108282) | Vadose zone soil fungal communities from Angelo Coast Range Reserve, California, USA - CZODoug3_1_1_16fungal (Illumina Assembly) | ecosystem: Environmental > Terrestrial > Soil > Vadose...
ATAAGCCGAAGGCGAAATCGAGCGGAGCGCAGCGGGAGTCCGAGGGGGCCGTAGTACCGGCGAGGGGCGTGAAGAACAACACGTCCGGAGGGAAGGGCCCCTACTTTGGTCATGCTGGTGAGGGAGGTAAGCGCGAGGGCATGGCCGGGACCGCCCGGCCCAACCACCCCGAGCGGTGCGAGCTCGCTCGACAAAGTGCGACGACTTCAGCGCAAGCTATGGGCAGCCGCAAAGCAGCAACCGGAGCGCCGCTTCCACGCGCTGTATGACCGGATCCATCGGAGTGACGTCCTGTGGAACGCGTGGTGGCGGGTCCGGCGCAACCGAGGCGCGGCAGGCGTCGATGCGATGACGCTGGCCGCGGTGGAGGAGTATGGCGTGCGGCGGCTCCTGGAAGAGCTGCAACACGAACTCCAGGCAGGAACGTACCAGCCGCAGCCAGTTTTGCGGCGGTACATCCCGAAAGCGGACGGGAAGAAGCGGCCGCTGGGCATCCCGACGGTGAAGGACCGCGTGGCGCAGCAGGCGTGCAGGCTGGTGCTGGAGCCGATCTACGAGGCGGATTTCAAGTCCTCGTCGTACGGCTTCCGGCCGCGCCGGAGCGCGACGCAGGCGCTGGAGACCATCCGCGAGTCGGCCAATCGCGGATGCAACCACGTCCTCGACGCGGACATCCGCGATTACTTCGGCAGCATCGACCATGGGCTGGTGATGAACCGGGTGGAGCGAAGGGTCTGCGATCGCCGGGTGCTCAAGCTGCTGCGCAAGTGGCTGCAAGCGGGTGTGATGGAAGAGGGGCGTTTCACTGAGACGGTCTCGGGAACGCCGCAGGGCGGGGTGATCTCGCCGCTGCTCTCGAACATCTACCTGCATTACCTCGACGCCGTGTGGGAGCGGCAGTGCGCCGGGCTCGGCGTGCTGGTGCGCTACGCGGACGACTGTGCGCCACGACGGCGCGGAAGGGAGGCCGCAATGGCCGCCTGAAAGCAGCCTTGCTGCACAAGGGATGAGGGCCGGCCCCTCGGACTCGGGCTGCAGGGCCAGGGTCCAAACCACCGGAAGCTGCTTCGGCCCAATGACCGAGGTGGTGAGCGTTTCGGGGAAAAGGCGGGACAAACCCGTCAGGTGAGCGCTGGGAAGACGAACGAAAGTGAACCGTCGATGACGTGTCGAAAGCGTAGGGACGCCGCCGAAACCGGGCTCCAGTCGTTGGCCCGGGACGAAGCTCGGGGGATGCCTGCTGACTGCCCGAGTGGCGACCGGCATGAAGACGGCGTGAGCCCAGCGCAGGCTCTTGTGCGGAACGTGGGAACCTATCGCCTCGATGCAAAGGGAGAACTCCAAGTGGTGGACCCATGAGGAGCCGAGTACCGATGCGAGGCGAAGGGGCGGACGGGCCCGTCGTAGCGATGAAACCCGGTAACGCGGGTGGAGCGAGGGGGCCCGACTCTCCAGCCAAGGTCGCAGGTCAACCAGAAATGGGAGGAGCCTGTGGTTGAGGCAAAGCCTTACGACATTCCGAAGCAACTCGTTTGGGAAGCGTATCAGCGGGTGAAGGCGAACCGCGGTGCAGCGGGCGTGGATGGCGAGTCGCTGTGGGCATTCGAGAAGGACCTGAAAAGGAATCTCTATAAGGTCTGGAATCGGATGTCGTCGGGCTCGTACTTTCCACCGCCTGTGCGGCTCGTGGAGATACCGAAGGGAAACGGCGGCACGCGGCCACTCGGCATTCCGACCGTGGCAGATCGTGTGGCGCAGACGGTGGTGAAGATGGTGCTGGAGCCGAGGGTGGAACCTGTCTTCCATCCCGACTCCTATGGCTATCGACCCGGCCGCTCTGCGCTGGACGCGGTGGGAATGGCGAGGAAGCGGTGCTGGGACGCCGACTGGGTGATCGATCTGGACATCAAGGCATTCTTTGATTCCATCTCGCATGACCTGGTCGAGCGCGCCGTGGCGCACCATACCGATCTCCCATGGGTCCGCCTGTACATTGCCCGGTGGCTGCGAGCGCCGGTGCAGCGTCCGGACGGCACCCAGGAGGAGCGGACGAAGGGCACGCCGCAAGGCGGAGTCATCAGTCCATTGCTGGCCAACCTCTTCCTGCACTATGCGTTCGATAAGTGGATGCAAAGGGAGTATCCGAGCGTCCAATTCGAGCGCTACGCGGACGATGCTCTCGTCCACTGCGGGAGCGAGCGCCAGGCCAGAACGGTGCTGGAGGCCATCCGCGGTCGATTCGAGCAGTGTGGTCTGGAGCTTCATTCGACGAAGACCCGGGTCGTCTACTGCAAGGACGACGACCGGCCCGGGAAATGCGAATCAATCAAGTTCGATTTCCTCGGGTACACCTTCCAACCTCGGCGAGCGAAGAATCGCTGGGGGAAGTTCTTTGTGAGCTTCCTGCCGGCGATCAGCACCAAGGCCGCCAAGGCGATCCGTGCGACCATCCGCGAGTGGCGGATGGCGTCCAACAGGAACAACCAGTGCCTGGAGGATCTCGCGCGGCTCATCAACCCGTCGGTGCGCGGCTGGATGAACTACTACGGTCGGTACTATCGATCGAAGTGTGTACTCATCCTTCGCCATCTCAACGAGGCCCTGGCAGCATGGGCGCGACGGAAGTACAAGCGGCCGTGGCGACGAGAGCGTGCGTCGATGCACTGGCTGGGGCGCATCGCGCGACGGGACCCGAACTTATTCGTCCTGTGGCAGCTCGGCGTGCGGCCCGAGGCTGGAGGGTAAGAGCCGGATGAGGCGAGAGTTTCACGTCCGGTTCTGTGAGGGCGGAGGGGTGAAATTCCCGTCCGCTACTCGACTTGTCGTGCTGTGCCGGACGGCAAAGGCGGCAGAGGAAGCCGAGCGGAGGGTGCGCATCATCCTCGAACGGCTGCGGCTGAGCTTGCATCCGGAGAAGACGCGGAGAGTAGACCTGAGCTACGGGAAGGAAGGCTTCGATTTCCTCGGCTGTCATCTGCACAAGCGCGTGTCGGGCCGGCTGCTGGAGCAGGGTAAGCGGTACTATTTCCTGCAACGGTGCCCCTCGGCGCGGAGCATGAAGCGGATGCGGCAGAAGGTGAAGGAGCTGACCGCCTCGAGCCGCAATGGGGTCAAGGACGTGCGAGTGCTGATCGGCGACCTGAACCCGAAACTGCGCAGCTGGGGAAACTACTTTCGCACCGGGAACGCTTCCCTGAAATTCCGCAGCATGGACCGGTACATCGAGCGCCGGCTGCGGAACTTTCTCGTCCGGCGCGTCGGGCGGAACTTGCACGCCGGACGCGCGCAGCAGTGGACAGGGGAGTGGTTTCGGGAGCAGGGCCTGTATCGGCTGGGCGGGACGATTCGTTATCCGGAGGCGGCGTAAGTGGCGCCACGAAGATCATCGTTAAGCCGTGTGCAGGAAATCTGCACGCACGGTTTGAAAGGAGGCGGCTGGGAACGGGCCGCGTGAGCGGAACCGCACCAGTCATCTACCAATGGGGGTCAGTTCCCGGCCTGAATTCGGCGGAACGCCTCGCTACGCGGTCCAGCGGCGGCTGGGCATGGGCGGCATGGGCGTCGTCTACCAGGCATGGGACAACGAGCGGAAGGTCGCGATCGCGCTTAAGACGCTGCGCGATCTCGACGCGGGGGCCATCTACCGCTTCAAGCGCGAGTTCCGCGCCATCGCCGACCTCGTCCATCCCAATCTTGTCGTGCTCCACGAGCTGGTGTCCGAGAGCGGGGAGTGGTTCTTCACCATGGAGCTGGTGGACGGCGTCGACTTCCTCCGCTGGGTCAGGCCCGGCTCCGAGACCCACCGCGATCCGACCACGCCGCCCACGCTGCCCATCCTGGGCAAGTCGACCGTTGAGGCGCGCGAGCCGAAGGCGCCGCTCGACGAGCGCCGGCTGCGAGACGCGATGCTGCAGCTCGCGAAGGGGCTCTCGGCGCTGCACGCGGCGGGGCGGCTGCACCGCGACATCAAGCCAGGCAACGTGCTGGTCACGCCCGAGGGCCGCGTGGTGCTACTCGACTTCGGGCTCGCCACCGATCTGGAACGGCCGATGACCCAGTCCTCGGACCAGGTCCTGGTCGGCACCGTCGGGTACATGGCGCCCGAGCAAGCAGCGATGCTGCCTTGCACCGAGGCGGCGGACTGGTACGCGGTCGGGACGATGCTCTACGAGGCGCTCACCGGCCGGCTGCCCTTCACCGGCAGCTACCTTCAAGTGCTGATGGACAAGCAGAAGTTCGAGCCGGCGCCGCCCGCTTCGGTGACGCCGGGCGCTCCCGCGGACCTGTCGGCGCTCTGCGCCGCGCTCCTGCGCACCCGGCCCGAAGATCGCCCCGCCGGACAGGAGGTGCTGCGGCGCCTGGGAGTCGGATCCGAGCTGGAAACGGCCCGAGCGCTGCCGCGATCGATTTCGGGCGCGCTCGAGATCGTCGGTCGCGAGGAGCCGTTGCAGTCGCTCTTGTCCGCCTTCGCGGTCGCGCGCCAGGTCAGGCCCATCGCCGCCTTCGTCCACGGCCGGCCCGGCGCGGGCACCAGCTCGCTCCTCCGCTCCTTCCTCGACCGCGTGCAGGGCGAATGCGTGGTGCTCGCCGGCCGCTGCTACGAGCGCGAGTCGGTGCCCTTCAAGGCGCTCGACAGCCTCATCGACTCGCTCTCCCGGTACCTCGCGCGGCTGCCGCGTCTCGAGGCGGAAGCGCTCTTGCCGCGCGACGTGGCCGCGCTGGCGCGTATGTTCCCCGTCCTGCGGCGCGTGGAGGCGATCGCGGGAGCATCGCGGCGCAACGATCAGGCGCCCGACGTCCGCGAGCTGCGCAAGCGCGCCGCCAACTCCCTGCGCGAGCTCTTCGCCCGCATGGCCGACCGGCGCCCGCTGGTGCTGGCGATCGACAGCGTGCAGTGGGGAGACGCCGACTCCGCCGCGCTCATCGCCGAGCTGGTGCGGTCGCCCGATGCCCCGGCGATGCTCCTGCTCGTCGGTTACCGCAGCGAGGACGCGCAGACCAGCGCGCCCTTGCGCGAGCTACGCGCCGCCCTCGAAGGCGCCTGCGAGGTACGCGAAGTCGAGGTTGCGCCGCTCTTGCTCGCCGAGGCGCGCAAGCTCGCCCTGGCGCTGCTGGAGCGGACGGGGCAGCCGGCCGCGCATGCCGACGCGGTGGCGCACGAATCGGGCGGCAACCCGTTCTTCGTCTTCGAGCTGGTGCGCTACCTCCAGATCGCGCCCGGCGGCGCCTACTCGGCGCTCGACGACGTGATCCGCGCCCGCGTCGCCCAGCTCCCGGCGCCCGCGCGGCGGGTGCTGGAGATGGTGGCGGTGGCGGGCCGGCCGCTCTTGCCCTCCATCGCCGCGCGCGCGGCGGGCGCCGAAGCGGACGAGCGCAGCTCGATCGCGCTCTTGCGATTGGCGCACTTGTTGCGCTCGGCGGGCGACGAGAAACGCGTCGAGACGTACCACGATCAGATCCGGCACGCGGTGGTGGCGGGCCTGCCTTCCGATCGGCTCGCCGGCTGCCATCTGTTGCTGGCGCGCGCCATCGAGCAATCGGGCGCCACCGAGGCCGAGGCACTTGCGTTCCACTACCGCTCGGCCGGGTTGCCGGAGCGCGCCGCCGAGCACTTGCTCGTCGCGGCTGCCCGCGCGGCCGAGGCGCTGGCGTTCGATCGCGCCGTGCGCCAATACAAGCTCGCGCTCCACCTGCGCCCGCCCGAGGCACGCTGGGGACGCGACCTGGAAGTGCGGCTCGGCGACGCGCTCGCCAACGCAGGCCGCGGCGCCGAGGCGGCCGCGGTCTACCTGCGCACCGCCGCGCGTCCCGGCATCGAGGCCGCCGAGGCCCTCAATCTTCGCCGGTGCGCCGCCGAGCAGTACCTGCGCAGCGGGCACGTCGATGAAGGGTTGGAGACTCTACGCACGGTGCTGGCTAGCGTGGGGATGAGGCTCGTCGCCACGCCGCGCGGCACGCTCCTCTCCCTGCTGCTCAGGCGGGTGCAGGTGCGGCTCCGTGGGCTGAGCTACCGGCCGCGCGACCCGAGCCAGGTCTCCCCAGAGAACCTGACCTTGATCGACGTCTGCTACTCGGGCGCGCTCGGCCTGGCCATGATCGACGCCCTGCGCGGCTCGGCATTCCAGGCACGCCATCTCCTACTCGCACTAGAGGCCGGCGAACCGAAGCGCATCGCGCTGGCGCTGGCTGCCGAGGCAGGGTTCCTCGCCACGTCCGGCGGCCGCGCCGCGCGCCGCGGCGCCAAGCTGCTCGACAGGGCGGCCCAGCTTGCCGATCGCATCGAGTATCCGTACGGGCAGGCGATGGTTGCGTTCATGGGCGCGCTCACCGCCTTCCTCGGGGGACGCTGGCGGCGCGCCCGCGAGCTCGCCGAGCGCGCAGAGGCGATCTTCCGCGACCGCTGCACGGGAGTCGCGTGGGAAGTGGGCAACTCGCAGCTCTTCTCGCTCTGGTCGCTGTTCTATTTGGGCGAGCTGGGCGAGCTCTCGCGCCGCGTCGCCGTGCACCTGCGCGAGGCGCAGCAGCGCGGCGACATCTTCGCGGCAGCTTCGTTTCGCACCGGGGTGACTAGCGCGGCGTCGCTGTTGCGCGACGACGTCGAGGGCGCGCGCGGAGAGGTGCGACAGGTGCTCGATCAGTGGAGCCACCAGGGATTCCATTTCCAGCACTACTGGGGACTGTTGGCCGAGGGCATCATCGATCTCTACAACGGCGACGGACGGCGGGCGTGGGAGCGCATCCACGATCGATGGCACGAGCTCGATGGCGCGCTCCTCCTGCGTATCCAGCAGTTGCGCGTCGAGGCGACGCACCTGCGCGCGCGCAGCGCCCTGGCCGCGTTGGGAAGCGGCCTCGACGACCGGATGCTGTTGCGCTCGGCCGCGCGCGATGCTCGCGCGCTCGCTGCAGAGGACGTCTCCTGGGCGCCGGTGGTCTCGCTGGTCCTACGCGCGGCGATCGCGGCCGTGCGCGGCGAGCCGGCCGCGGCGATTCCGCTCCTCGAGCGGGCCGCGCCGCGCTTCGACGAGCTGGACATGGCGCTCTTCGCGGCGGCAGCGCGGCGGCGCCTGGGGAAGCTGCTCGGCGGCGACCGGGGCGCGGAGCTGGTGGCGGCCGCGGACGCGAGCATGGCCGCCCAGGGCGTGGTCAATGTCGAGCGCATGACCGCCATGCTCGCGCCCCCGATGGGATCAATTTGAAGGAAGGGCGGCGGTCGGTACTCCGTCCGAACGCGGCGGGACCAGGCGCGAGAGGCGCACGCTGAGCTCGTCCTTGGCGGCGCGGCATTCGGCGGTGTGATGATACCCGTAGATGGCCGACGCTCCGGAGAGCACCAGCCAGGCCAAACCCACGCCGATGGTGGTCGGGCGATCGACCGACTTGCCCATAGTCCTGATCGCTCTGCGTGAGCGCGACGAGCGCACCGGCGCCGTTGAGGCCGGCCCACAGCGCGTCGAGTGTCGGGGCGGCGTTGCTGCTGGTGCAGTCGAAGGCCAGCAGGCTCTGGTGATTGTCGGGCGGTGCGGAGACGAACGCGAACGAGCACCCCACGGTCATTGCGACGATCGATACGCAAAGCGATCTCATTCGTCTCCTCCCGTTTGAAGTTCGATCGCTTGGTTCAGCAATCCGCGGGCCAGCTCCTAACCTTAATGAGCTAGGCGCTTTTGGCTCAGCGCTTGCTCATGCGTGCTGCTGCGCAATTCGCGCAAACGGAGGTCGTCATGAGGAACTGGATGGTCGCAGCCGCAGTGGTCTGTGCAGTCGCGCCAGCGCGCGCCGACCGCGAGGGGCGCGTGACGGTGATGACGAGGAACATGGACGCGGGAACGGACCTCGGCCCGGTGATCGGCGCGACGAGCATTCCTGCGCTCCTCGCGGCGACCGCGGCCACCTGGGTCGAGGTGGTGGGAAGCGGCGCGCCGGAGCGCGCAGCGCGGATCGCCGACGAGATCGCCGCCGCCAAGCCCGATTTGATCGCGCTGCAAGAGGTCACGCTCTGGAGAGTGGGCGCGTTCCTCAAGCCGCCCGCGACGGAGGTGCTCATCGACCAGCTCGATCTGCTCCTCGGCGAGTTGGGGAGGCGCGGCCTCCATTACGCGACCATCGTGGTGCAGACCGGGACCGACGCCGAGGCGCCCGTCCCCTTTGGCTTCGATCTGCGCATCACCGATCGCGACGCGATCCTGGCACGCAGCGCAGGCGCGCCCAGGCTCGAGCTGTCCAATGCGCAAGGGCACGTCTACCAAGCGGAGTTGCTCCTCGGCAGTCCCGTGCTTGGACAGGTCGCAGTGCCGCGCAGCTGGGCCTCCGTCGACGTGAAGGTGCTCGGGCGATCGTTCCGCTTCGTCAATACCCATCTCGAGGGCTTTGCTCCGCCCATTCAAATCGCGCAGGCCGGGGAACTGATCACGGCGCTCGCGTCCGCCGGGATGCCGGTGATCCTCGCGGGCGACTTCAATGCCAACGCGGATCCGGGAATCGATCATTTCCACACCACCGACGCTCTGCTCGCGGCCGGCTTCGTCGACTCGTGGGCAGAAACGCGCGAAGGCGAGGAGGGAAACACCTGGCCGCTCCACGGCGAGGATCCGCCGACCGCCGCCTCGACGCCCTTCGAGCGCATCGATCTCGTCTACGGACGCGGCGTGGAAGCGGAAGAGGCGCAGCGGATCGGCGCCAGTCCGTCGGAGCGGACGCTATCGGGATTCTGGCCTTCGGATCACGCCGGCGTCGTGACCGTGTTCGAGTTGGACCGGTAAGGGCGGTACAGCTACCTGCGCAACTTGCGCAACCGGGTCCGACCCCGGTTGCGCAATTGCTTTCTGGGCATTCGATTTCGCGGCCTTCGCCGATCGGCACGCGGAATGCTCGTGCTCGTCGCTGATGACGCTCACCATTCCGGTTCGCAAGTTCGGCCGCCCGCTGCGCTGGTTCCATCGAGGGGTCTGGCGGCTGGCGCGCAACGTGCGTTGGCTCTTCCGCATGCGCGTCGAAGGGATGGAGGCCATTCCACGAAGAGGCCCCGCGGTCGTGATCGCGCCGCACGTCAGCTACAGCGACTCGTTTCCTTATCTTTACGCTGCGCTTCCGCGCCCGCCGCGCTTCGTCGCCTCCGCGTACTTCGCCGTGGGCAGCCCGCTCATGTCGTGGGTGACGTTCCTCGGCGGCGCGGTGCCGGCGTGGCGGCATCGCCCGGATGCGACCGCCGTGCGGCGCCTCTTGCGGCTGCTCTCGCGCGGCGAGTTGGTCGCCTTCTTTCCCGAGGGCGGGCGCACCTGGACCGGCGTACCAACGTTTCCGATGCGGCCGGCGGTGAAGCTACTCGCGCGGCTGCGCGTGCCGATCTACGTCGCGTCGATCGAGGGCGCATACGATCACTGGCCGCGTTGGGACGATCGGCCACGTGGGCGACGCGTGCGCGTGCGGCTCCTCGGTCCGCTCGAGCTGGCGGCGCGCCCGCTGCGAACGCGCCCGGGCACTGGACGTTGGTGGAGCGGCGTCTACCAGCGTGGCGCAGTCGACGTCGGCGTCGTAGAAGAAGCCGTCCGCGGCGCGCTTTGCCAGGCGGCGGCAGGGGAGGCGCGCGAGCTCGACTTGCGCCGTAAGGGCCGCCTCGCGGCGCTGACGAAGCTCATCTGCTTCTGCCCCGAGTGTGCCTTCCCGCAGACCGTCGTGCGCGAGCACCACCTTGTCTGCCTCGCTTGCGGCGCGCGCTGGTCGCCGGCGCGAAAGGGGGGGCTGCGGCGAGCCGGCAAGGGTCGCTGCGAGTCGGTTGACGCGCTCTTTTCGCGCATGGCCGAGCGCCTGGAGCGTCGCGCCGCGCGCGGTTTTTCCATCGAGGAGGCGGTGCAGGTCGGCGTCGAGGGCGCGCCATTCGCTCGGGGCACCGCGCGCGTGTCGCCGGCTGGGTTCCACGTCGCGGCCGGCGGTCGCGAGTGGCGCCTTACGCTCGCCGCCGCGGCCGAGGCCGACATGGAAGGCGCCGATGTGATGCAGGTGCGCGCCAGCGACGGCTCGCTGAGCCTGCGGTCGGAACGCGGCGCACTCCGCCTCGTGCTCGCCGCGCGCGCCCTGTTGCGCCTTCCCGTTTCCAGGCTCAGCCCCTAGGAGGCACGATGCTGGCAGACCGGCGGCAACGATTCGACGAGGTGTCCCGCTCGATCTTCGACGTGGCCGTCGTCGGCGCGGGCATCGGCGGCGCCAGCGTCTATCATCGCCTCTGTCGCGAAGGCTATCGCGTCCTTCTCGTCGACAAGCGCGACTTCGCCGGCGGCACGAGTCAGTCGTCGGCGATGATGGTCTGGGGCGGCATCCTCTATCTCGCGCAGCGCGACTTCGCCACCGTTCGCCACTTCTGCAAAAGCCGCGACCGCATGCTCCGACACCTGCCCGATTGGGTGCGGCTATGCCCGAACCGCTACGTCCCGACGACCGACCCCGGGCGTCGTGGCTGGATGGTGCTGCTCGGACTCTACTTGTATTGGGCGCTCGGCGGCTTCCGGCGAGCGCGGCCGCGCCTCGAGCGCAAGTTCCCCGAGCGCGTGTTCTTGCGCCGGGAGCGGCTGCGGCCGACGCTGGTCTACGAGGAAGCGACGGTCGAGCCTTCCGACGCGCGCTTCGTCCTGCATTGGATCCTCTCGGCCGCAGGCGGTGAGTCCGTCGCGCTGAACTACTGCGCGCTCGCCGGCGGACGCTGGGACGCGCCCACGCGCAGGTGGCACCTCGAGCTGCGCGACGAGTTGACCGGCCGCGAAGCGGTGGCGCGCGCGCGCTGGGTCGTGAACGCCGCCGGCGTCTGGACGGACGAGGTCAACCGGCGCTTCGACATCGAATCGCCCTATAAGCACATCTTCGGCAAGGGCGTATTCGTCGGCCTCGGGCGCGATCATCGCCACGCCACGCCGCTCACCTTCGAGAATCGCAACGACGGCGACTGCATGACGCTCATCCCCTGGGGGCCGATCGCCCTGTGGGGACCGACCGAGACCGTCGTCGCCGATCTCTGCTGCGGCTTCGCACCCGAGCCGGAGGACGTGCGCTTTTTACTCGGAGAGCTGAATCGACATCTCGCGCGGCCGGCCCGCGTCGAGGACATCGTCTCGCTCCGCTGCGGCGTACGCCCGCTGGCGGTGCCGCGATCGTACGAGGCGGGACGGCTGACGCTCGACATTTCGCGGCGGCAGGTCATCGTCGAGAACCGGCGCGTCCCGTGGACGAGCCTCTACGGCGGAAAACTCACCGGGTGCGTCGCGCTTGCCGAATCGCTCGCCGCGCGCCTCGGGCGCTGCTTGGGGCCGACCGGCCGCCGCGAAAGATCGGACGGCGCTCAGCCGATGGAGAGCGAGAATTTCCCCGGCCTCGACCAACCCGTCCTCTCCGCGCGCCAGGCGATCGAGCGCGAGATGTGCTGGACCCTCGACGACTACTTGCGCCGCCGCACCAACATTGCGCAGTGGGTACCGCGCGGCGGGCTCGGCCGAAGCGACGAGCACCTTGCCCGCCTCGAAGAGCTGGCCACGCTCTTCGCCGCGGCGACCGGCCGCTCGGCGCAGGACGAGCTCTCCGCCTACCGGTCGAAGATCGCGCGCGACCTCGATCAAGTCCTCGCGAGAGTGTGAGATGGCGCTTGGCGAAATGCGCGGGCGCGTCTGCGTCGTCACCGGCGCTAGCTCCGGCATCGGACGCGAGGTCGCGCGCAGCCTCGCCGCGCTGGGAGCGACCGTCGTGCTCGGCTGCCGCAGCGAGCGGCGGGCCGAAGAAGCCCGCGCCTCCATCGTCGCCTCGACGGGAAATCCGAACGTCGAGGCGCTGCCGGTTGACCTTGCGGCCCAGGCGTCAATCCGCGCCTTCGGCCGCGCGCTTCGCGAGCGATACGCGCAGCTGCACGTGCTGATCAACAACGCCGGCGTATGGCTGCCGTCTCGCGAGTGGAGCGCGGATGGAATCGAGCTGACCTGGGCGACCAACGTGCTCGGGTATCACCTGCTCGCGCGGCTCTTGGAAGGAGCGCTCGCGGCCGGCGCGCCCGCGCGCATCGTCAACGTAGCGTCGACCTATGCGGGCGGGCTCGACCTCGACGACGTCGAGTTCCGCCGCCGGCGCTACGACGGCGTCGCGGCATATCGTCAGAGCAAGCAGGCGGACCGCATGCTCACGTGGGCGATGGCCCGGCGGCTCGCCGGCTCGGGCGTGACGGCCAACGCGGTCCACCCGGGAGGCGTGGCGAGCGGCATCTACCGCCGGCCGAGTGGCCCCGCCGGCGCCCTGCTGCGCGCATGGGTGCGGCTCATCAAGCTTACCCCGAGCCAAGGCGCCGAGACGCCGACTTGGGCCGCCGCAAGCGACGATTTGGCGGGCGAATCAGGAAAGTTCCTCGTACGTCGGCGCGAGCGACCGTGCTCGTTTCGCGACTCCGAGGCCGTCGAGCGGCTCTGGGCCACTTGCGAGCAGATGACGAGCTAATCCGGCTGCGGCGAGGCCGCCGGAATCTTGATCCGCCCGTCGATTGCCGTCCTGGTTCGACGCGTCCGAAATCGATCGCCTGTTGAGCGAGCTGGACGCGAAGAGGTTGGAGGACATCGAGGAGCTCCCTGACGTCTCGGAGGAGCCGGACAGCAGGCCCGGCACGTTGTACCAACTCGGACCCCACCGTCTGGTGTGCGGCGACAGCACGGCCGCGGGCGTGCTGGATCAAGCGCTGGAGGGCAGGTCGGCGGACCTGCTGGTCACGGACCCGCCGTACGGCGTCAACACACGATCTGCCGATCGCACACGACGCCCTTGCGCAAGATGCGCAAGCCGTCGACCGCGCCTTGCGCAACCTGAGCAGCCTGATTGGAGCCGCTCCTGAGAAGCCGTGTCTGCATCGGCCCGCGAGCGGACGGCACGGGATCTGCTCAAGCGTGGAGCACGACCGCCCGCTAAGGCCGCTGGCACAAATTACCTTGTCAACTGGACTTGGCCGCCTCCGAGGTAGACATAGTTGTCCAAGCCGAAAAGGTAGTTTCGATCGGCGGCCTAAGGGGCTTCCTGCAGCGCGCCACGGTCGCCCATCGCTCGCACCGCGAGCCATAGGAGGAGGAGAACATGAACACGTCCTTGCTGATTGCGCTAGCGATCCCG
>Ga0137416_10001183_pt1 | contig 13093 bp, 9 predicted proteins | sample CZODoug3_1_1_16f_FD_108282 | JGI IMG/M metagenome (GOLD analysis project Ga0137416, IMG submission 108282) | Vadose zone soil fungal communities from Angelo Coast Range Reserve, California, USA - CZODoug3_1_1_16fungal (Illumina Assembly) | ecosystem: Environmental > Terrestrial > Soil > Vadose...
GCCGGCTTCTGAAGAAACGGGCGCTCGGCACCCGTCTGCAAGTAGATCACCCGCTAACCATGTCTGACATCACGCACCCACCCGAATACGAGTGGCGAGAGCAGCGCTGCCCCCTCTGCGTCGCGGCGCCCACGCGCCGCCTCGGGCGGCTCCTTCCGCACGTGGACCGGCGCCAGGGCGACGTTCTCGATCGCCGTGAGGTGCGGGAAGAGGTTCAACGACTGGAAGACCATCCCGACGCGCGCCCGCAGCGAACGCAGCTCCGGCGCGTCCGGCGGCATGCGAGGCTGCAAATCGACTCCTGCGATCCGCACCGCGCCTGCGTCGAAGCAGGTCAGCCCGTTGAGGCAGCGCAGGAAGGTGCTCTTGCCACCTCCCGACGGTCCGACCAGCGCGATCGTCTCGCCGCCTTTGACCTCGGCGTCGATCCCGCGCAGCACCTGCCGCGCGCCGTGCGCCTTGCGCAGCGCCTGGACACGGATGGCGGTCACGCCGCCGCCTCCCGCAACACGCCCGAGCCTTCCTGCGCGCCCAGGCGGGCCTCCAGGCGCGCCGCAAGCCGCGCCAGCGGGTAGCTCATCCCGAAGTAGAGCGCGGCGCACAGGAGCCCCGGCAGCGCCCACGAGCGCACGTCCACGGCGGTGATGGTCATCTGCTTGGTCAGCTCGACCACCGTGATCACCGAGACCAGCGAGCTGTCCTTGAGGAGCGAGATGAGGTCGTTCGTCATCGCCGGCAGCGCGGTGCGCAGCGCCTGGGGCAAGAGCACCAGCCGGAGCTGTTGCCCGCGGGTGAGCCCCAGCGCCGCGGCGGCCTCCGCCTGTCCCGCCGGGATCGCGCCCAACGCGGCGCGGTGCACCTCGGCCTCGTACGCCGCGTAGTTCATCCCCAGTCCGACGATGGCAGCGGTCAGCGCGTCGAGGTGCACCAAGGGGGCCAGCCCGTAGTAGAGCAGGTAGAGCTGCAGCAGCACCGGAGTGCCGCGGAACAGCTCCACGTACCAGTGCGCCGACCCGCGCGCCAACGGCCGCCCGTACACGCGCGCCAGCGCGAGCAGGAGCCCCAGCGGCACGGCCAGGGCCATGGCCAGGATGGAGACGAGCAGGGTGACCGCCGCGCCGCGCAAGAAGAGCAGCACCTGGGCGGCGTCGAAGCGGGCGTGCACCTGCGCCGGGACCTCGGCGCCTGGCGCCAGTTGCGGTGGCAGGTGGTACTTCGCGAAGATCGATTCGAGCTGTCCGCGCGCTTGCAGATCGGCGAGCGCGCCGTCGAGCGCATCGCGCAGCCCGGTCTCGCCGAGGCGGACCGCAATCACATATGTGCCGCGCGCCACGTCGGGATCGGCCAGCTCCAGGCCCGGCTTGCTGAGCCCGTAGCGGGACGCGATCACCGAGTCGAGCAGCACCGCGTCGGTCCGGCCGAGCTCCAGGTCCCGATACGGCTCCTCCTGCCCTCCGTACAGCACGATCTGGATCCCGGGCGTCTCGCGGAGGATGGCGTGCGCGAGCGAGCCGGACAGCGTCCCCACCCGGTGCCCGTGCAGCGCTGCCAGCGTGCGCAGCGGGAAGCCGCGGCGCACCACCAACTGCTCGGAGAAGGCGTAGTACGGCCGGGTGACCAGCGCCTGCGCGCGAAGCGCCGGCGTGTCCTCGATCCCGTTCATCGCGGCGTCGAAGTCCCCGCGGACGAGCGACGGGATCAGCGTGCTCCAGTCGTTCTGCACGAACCGCTGCCGCACGCCCAGGCGCTTGGCCAGGCCTTCGGCGATCTCCACCTCGAAACCGTCCAGCTTCGAAGGGTCCGCGGGGTTGCGGTAGACGTACGGCTCGCCGCCCTGGAGGTCGCCGGCCCAGCGCAGCTCGCCACGCTTCTCGATGCGCGCCAACGCTCCCGCCGCGATCAGCGCGGCACACGTCAGCGCGTTCCATCCCAGCAGGAGCACTGCTCATAGCTTGTGCTGGAATCGCGGCCGGACCGCAAGCTCGCTACGGCAAGACGCGCAAGGCCTCGGCGCCCAGCTCGGTGGCGACGTGGAGCGTCGCGGGCGCGACGCGTCCGTCCAACTCGAGCATCTGGATCGACCCTCCCGGGAGTCCGCTGACCGCGGTGTGCCGGCCGGCCGCGGGGTCCCACAGCACCAGCGAGGAGAAGCTCGCCACGGCCAGGCGGCCGTCGGGCAGCGCTACCAGGTCGCGGACGTTCGATTCGGGCAGCCCGGCATCGCGCACCGGGTCGAAGTACCGGAACGCCTTGCCGTCCCAGGAGGCGATCCCGTAGGCGCGGGGGCCGGAGCTCTGGGGTCCGCTGGCGAACCACACCGTCCCGTCCTTGGCGACCGCCACGGCGGACATGTCGACCGGGTCTCCTTCGCGCGGGGGCCGGAACACGGGCGGGTTCCTGCCGGTAGCCGCGTCGTAGGGATCGCCGAACGCGATTTCGAACGTGTCCGCGCCCGTCCGCGCGTGCCATTGCGAGAGCTGCTGGGTCCAGCGGATCTTGCCCGCCGTCCACTTGCCGGCCACCCACAGATTGCCGTCCGCGGCGAGCGAAAGCCCGCGCCAGTCGCCGATCATCTGGGTGTCCTTGTTCTCGTCGCCGGTGCAGGCGGTGTGGAAGCAGACCCGCGGATGGAGGTGGTCGCTGAGCCACTCGTGCGTCGAGGTCAGGAACCACTCTCCCGGCTTGGGATTGCGGAACGCGTCCGGCTGGATCCGATCCACTCCGTGGTTGGTGCCGACGTACAGCTCGCGCCGGCCGTGGTCGTAAAGCATCCGCTCGATCCTGCGGTTCTCCCAGAATTGCGCGCTGACGCTGGAGACCAGGTCCATCCGGTCGACCTGCAAGGACCCGCCGGACTGGAGCCGGACCCTATCGACCTTGCCGCTGTGCCGGTCGGGGTCGGTCCAGTCGCCCGCGCCGGCGGACCGGCCGTAGTAGCCGACGAAGACCTCGCCGCTGCTGCCTCCCTCGATGGTCCGGATGCCCGGCGCCGTGGCGGCGCCGAAGATGGGGCAGGACCGGTCGCCTCCGGTGAAGTCGCGGTCGCAGTACCGGACAGCATTGTCCGGCAGGTGCAACCCGCTCCGCGAGTCGAAGCGCCGGAAGCGCGTCTCGCCCGGCTTGAGCAGGTACAGCGCTGCGTTCGTCGCCAGCCACCGGTTCTGCGCCGCATCGGTGGTCAGGCCCACCACCGAGCGCTCCTGGATTCCGTCCGCGGCTCCATAGCTGACGTTCGCCACCGGCCACGGCCCGGGCCCGCTCGCGACTTCCCCGGAGGACGACCCGGGCCCGAACCCGCCGCCGCAGCCGGCCAGCGCGAGCAGCAGAGCCGCGAGCCTCACGGCACGATCCGGATCGACGTCGCCCCCGAGTTGGTCGAAACGTGCAGGGTGGGCGGGCTCACCATGGTGTCCAGCTCGAGTCGCTGGACGGCGTCGTCGGGCAGCCCGCTGCCGCCGCGCACCACCTTGCGCGTCTTGGTTTTAGGGTCCCAGAACACGAGCCCGCTGCTCGGCCCGGCGAAGACGATGCGCCCATCGGGCAGCGCCACCATGTCGCGCACGTTCGTCTCGGCCATGCCGAGGTCGCCCATCGGCGAGTAATAGGTGAATTGGAACTTCTTCTGATCGTACGAGGCGACGCCCAGGTCGCGGTCGCCTGCGTTGCAGCCGTTTCTACCCTGGTACGAGTACGGCCCGCTGGCGAACCAGTTGAGTCCGTCCGGCGTCACCGTGGCCGCGCTGACTGCGATGACGTCGCCTTCCTTGTCGACGCACCAGACCGGCCGACTGCCGCTGCAGCCGCCGCTGTACGGATCGCCCATGCTGAAGCCGCCGCGCTGGCCATCGTACGAGCCGCCGCCGCGCTGAAACCAGCCCTTTCCGTCGGGTGTCCAGTTCTCCTTCGTCCAGAGGATCTTTCCAGCCGCCCAGCGGCCGCCGACCAGCAAGTTGCCGTCGAGATCCAGGGCCAACCCGCGCCAGTCCCCCAGGAGCAGTCCCGATTCGCCCTGGCACGGGCCACAGGAGCACGCTTGCGGGTGCAGGTGGTCGCTCATCCAATCGTAGGTCGCCGAGGGGAAGATCTCCACGCCGGAATATCCGGCGCGTACCTCGATGGGCTTGAACTTGTCGGGTGTCATCCGGTCCATGCCGTGGTTGGTGCCCACGTAGAGCTCGTGCGGGTGCTTGAAGTGATCGTAGACGAGCCGCATCACGTCGCGGTTGTGCCAGAAGGCGGGGCTGTCGCCGGACACCATCTGGAGCATGTCCACCTGGAGCGTCTTCCCGTCCGCCTTGAGCCGCACCCGGTCGAGCATGCCCGTGTGGCGGAACCTGTCGGACCAGGTGCCGTCATTCGGGTCGCTCCAGTCGTGCGTCCCGTTGTATCCGACGAACACTTCGTCGGGCCCGCCGCCCACGATCTCGCTGATGCCGAACGGGTCGGCGGCGCCGGAGATCGGGCAGGCCTTGTCCGGTTCGGGGACCGCGTCCCACGGATGCTCCTTGCCGTAGTCGCGATCGCAGTAAGTGATCGGGTTGTCGGCGAGATGCAGGCCCGCCTTGCTGTCGAATCGCGTGAATTTCGTCTGCCCGGGCTTCAGCAGATAAACCGCCTGGCGCGTCGCGACCCACAGGTTCTGCGACTCGTCGGTGCTCATGCCGACGATGGGTGTCTCGAAGATTCCGTCGTTCTGGCCGTAGGTCACGTCGTGCATCGGCCACGGACCGGGCCCGCCGAACTTCGGCCCGGCGTCCGGGATCCCGCCGTCGCCGCCGTCGGGCATTCCCGCGTCGCCGGCGTCCGGAACTCCCGCGTCGCCCGCGTCCGGAACCCCCGCGTCCGACTGACCGACCTGACCGCCGCCATCCGTCACCGGCGGCGGCGGAACTACGGTATCGCTGCCGCGAGCGCAGGCGACTGCCGCCGCGCAAAAAGACACCGCCAGGATTCGCAAAGAGCCGCCCATCGCCCGTCCCCCTGCCCCACACGCGGGGCCCCAACCGATTGCGAGGCCCGGGCCAAGTTCCAGCCAAGCCTGGGAAGCACCATGGCGAGGTCCGCGCCTGGAAAAAGGCACGGCGCCGCCTGATCGGCGTCTGCGGATGGGCAACCAGTTTCCGTGGAAGCGGAAGCGCTTTGCCCACCTTGCGGCCCTCTGGTATCGAAGTCGGGTGAAGATTTCCGTCCCGTTCGGCGCTCGCGCGGTCCCTTCCGACCAGGCGCAGATCCTCGGCGACGCGCTGGACGCCATCCGGCCCGGGCGGCCGGCGGCGGCGTTCGACCTCGATTCGACCATCCTCTCCAACAAGCCCCGGCAGGCGCGGATCGTCCGCGAGTTCGGCCGGGCGCACGGAATCGGGGCGCTCGCGGACTGCTCGCCGCGAGCGGTGGTCTCCTGGGATCTGCGCGACACGATGCGCCTGTGCGGCCTGCCGGCGGGCGAGGCTGCGCTGGTCTACCCCGACCTGACCCGGTTCTGGCGGGAGCGCTTCTTCACCAGCGAGTACTGCAGGGAAGACGAGCCGATCGCAGGCGCTAGCGACTACCTGCGCCGGGTTCTCGCTGCCGGCGGCGAGGTGCTCTACGTGACCGGCCGGCACGCGGGGATGGAGGCGGGGACGCTGCACGCCTTCCGCAAGGCAGGGTTTCCCCTGCCGGACGGCGCGCGCGTGCAGCTCTGGCTCAAGCCGCGCCCCGAGGACGACGACGATCGGTGGAAGGAGATCTGCCACGCGCGCCTGCTCGAGCTGTCGGGCCTGGCCTGCGCGTTCGACAACGAGCCCACCCACGTGAACGCGTACAAGCGCGCTTTCCCCGAGGCGCGGGTCGTGCACCTCGACACCGACCACTCCGGCAGGCCCGTCGAGGTGCGGCCCGACGTGCCGTCGATCGTCGATTTCCGCATGCCTGGATGAGACGGCGCGCGCGCGTCACCCCGCTCGCGGTGGTGGACCTGGGATCGAACGCGGTGCGGCTGCAGATCGCCGACGCCAGCCGCGACGGGTCCTTCACCGTGCGCGCCGAGGATCGCGCCGCGGTCCGCCTGGGAGCGCAGGTATTCCGGACGGGACGCCTCTCCTCGGACTCGATCGCCGCCTGCGCCACGGCGCTGCAGCGGTTCGAGAAGCTCGCGCAGCGCGCCGGGGCGCAGCGCGTCCGCGCGGTGGCGACCAGCGCGGTCCGCGAGGCCTCCAACCGCGCCCAGCTCTTGCGGGCCGTCCGCGCGTCCTCGGGACTTTCGGTGGAGGTCATCTCCGGGGCCGAGGAGGCGCGCCTGGTCTGCCTGGGCATCCTGCAGGGCGCGCCGGATTCCGACCGGGCGCTGCTCCTGGACATCGGCGGAGGGTCGACCGAGGTGATCTCGGCCAGGGGCGAGGAGCCCGAGAGCGCCGCGAGCCTGCAGCTCGGCTCGGTGCGGTTGACGGAGTTCTTCGTGAAGAACGATCCCGTCACCCGGCGCGAGGCGCGGCTGCTCGACGAGGCGATCCAGGACGCGCTGGGCCAGATCGACCCGCTCCTGATCGGCCGCCACCGCAAGCTGATCGGGGCGGCGGGGACCACCGGCGCCGTCGCCGAGCTGGCGCGCAGGCTGTCGGGCGCGCCGGGCGGCAGCGGTCCGGTGACCCACGAGCAGGTGGAGAGCGTGCTCGAGCGGCTGCGCGACACCACCGCCAAGCAACGGAGGAAGCTGGGCGTCGACGAGTCGCGCATCGACGTCCTCTACGCCGGCGCGGCGATCCTCGAAGGAGTGATGCGCAAGCTCCGCGTGGAGGAGATGGAGGTCACCGCCCGCGGGCTGCGCGACGGGCTGATGGCCGACCTGGTCCGCCGCGAGGTGCGCCCTCCCGCGAGCGGTCTCCACGGCGAGCACGTGGTGCTGGAAGGCCTGCGCGCTTTCGGCCGCCGCTGCGGCTACCGGGAGCCGCACGCCGAGCAGGTGGCGCAGCTCAGCCTGGCGCTGTTCGACCAGATGCGCAGCGTGCACGGGCTGGGCGCCGAGGAGCGCGCGCTCCTGCATGCGGCGGCCATGCTGCACGACGTGGGGTCGTTCGTGTCGTACAACCGCCACCACAAGCACGGGTACTACCTGCTGTACCACGCCGATCTGCCCGGGTTCACCGACCGCGAGCGCGAGCTGATCGCGACCGTTGCGCGCTACCACCGGCGCTCGGTCCCCAAGGATCGCCACGAGGTCTTCCAGGTGCTCACGCTGGAGGAGCGCGCGGTGGTGCGAAAGCTGGCGGCCATCCTTCGCGTCGCAGACGGACTCGACCGCGGCCACCGCCGGCACGTGCGGCGGGTCGAAGCCAGCCGGGCCAGGAGAGGCGGGCTGCGCATCGACGTGTGGGCGGAGGAGGGCTCGGACCTGGAGGTCTGGTCGGCCCAGCAGAAATCCGATCTCCTCTCGGAAGTGACCGGCGGTCCGGTGCGCTTCCGCCTCCACACGGCGCGGTAGCTGCCCGCCGGCAGGCGCGAGCCGCACGCGGCGACCCGCCTTACCCTGAACCCATGCGATTCGCCGCCCTTGCCACCGACTACGACGAGACGCTGGCCGACGATGGCCGCGTCCTGCCCGGAACCGAGCAGGCGCTGGAGCGGCTGCGTGCGAGCGGGCGCAAGCTGCTCCTGGTGACCGGCCGCGACCTCGACGACCTCTTGAGCGTCTTTCCCCGCGTCGAACTGTTCGACGCGGTGGTGGCCGAGAACGGCGCGCTGCTCTACCTGCCCAAGAGCAAGCAGGAGCGCCCGCTGGCCGAGCCCCCGCCGAGGCGGTTCGCCGAGGCATTGCGGGCGGCCGGCGTCCCGATCACCTCCGGGCGGGTCATCGTCGCCACCCGGGTTCCGCACGAGACGGCGGTGCTGCAGGAGATCAAGCGGCAGGGGCTCGAGCTGCAGGTCATCTTCAACAAGGGCGCCGTGATGGTGCTCCCCTCCGGCGTCAACAAAGGCACCGGGCTCAAGTGCGCCCTCGCCGAGCTGCGTCTCTCGCCCCACAACGCGGTCGCGGTGGGCGACGCCGAGAACGATCATATCTTCCTCGCCGAGGCGGAGCTGGGCGCGGCGGTGGCCAACGCGCTGCCGACGCTGCGGGAGCGCGCCGACCTGGTGCTCCGCGGCGCTGCGCACCGCGGCGTCGAGGAGCTGATCGACCAGGTCCTGGCCGACGACCTGCGCCGCGCCGCGGAACGATCCGTCCGGCGCGACCTGTCGCTCGGCGAAGGCGAAGGCGGCGCCCCGGTGACGGTCAAGCCCGCCTCGGGACCGCTGCTCTTCGCGGGCACGCCCCGCAGCGGCAAATCGACGGCGGCGAAGGGGTTCGTGGAACGGCTGCTCGACGCAGGATACCAATGCTGCATCTTGGACCCGGAGGGCGACTGGACCGAGTTCGAGCGGACGGTGCTGATCGGCGAGGCACGGCGCGCTCCCACGGTGCACGAAGTGGTGCACGCGCTGTCGCTCCCGGGCGAGCAGGTGGTGGTGAACCTGGTCGCCGTGCGGCACGAGGACCGGCCCCGCTACTTCTCCGCGCTCCTTCCGCGCATCCAGGAGCTGCGCGCCAGGACCGGCCGGCCGCACTGGCTGATCGTCGACGAGGCCCACCACTTGCTCCCCACCCTGGCCCAGCACGCGCACGAGGCGCTGCCCGCCGACCTGAGCGGCGTGGCGGCCATCACGGTGAGCCCGCGCGAATTGGCGCGGCCGTTCCTCGAGCGCCTCGAGGCCGTGCTCGGCGTGGGACCGCACGCCGAGGAGACCATCGCGGAATTCTGCGCCGCGCGCGGGTTCCCGGCGCCGCGCGCGGTGCGCCGCCGCATGGAGAAGGGGGAAGCGTTCCTCTGGCGCGCCGGGCAGGAATCGCTGGTCTGGGTCCGCCTCTTCCGGACGCGCGCGCCGCACCAGCGCCACGTGCGCAAGTATGCCGAGGGAGAGCTGCCGCCGGACCGCAGCTTCTACTTCCGCGGCCCGGAGAAGAAGCTCAACCTCCGCGCGCAAAATCTCAAGTCCTTCGAGCAGCTCGCCGAGGGCGTCGACGACGAAACCTGGCTCCACCACCTGCGCCGCGGCGACTACTCGCGCTGGTTTCGCGAGCAGATCAAGGACGAGGAGCTGGCGCGCGAGGTGGAGCGGATCGAGCGGGATGAATCGCTCTCTCCCCAGGAGAGCCGCGAACGCATCCGCGCCGAGATCGACAAGCGGTACACGCTGCCCGCCGGCGGCTCCGAAGGTCACTGAGGCGGCGCCGTCCAGGGCACGTCGATCGGGTTGCCGTTCGCGTCGCGCCTCACGAAGGTGAGCGAGCCGTCGCGATTCTGCAGCACGGTGGCGAAGCCGGGAGGCGTGCTCGACGGAGCGCCGCCGAGCCCCACGACGGCGCTGCGGCCGCCGAATGCCTCGGGATCGTGCGCGTACGTGTGCGAGTGGGCGGTCAGGATCAGCGAGTACCGGTGCCGGGCGATGGTCTGCACGATCCGTGCATTGCCCGTGCGCGCGCCGGTGACGGGGTGGTGCCGGGCGACGATGGTGTATCTGGCGCTTGCATCCGCGGCGGCCAGCGTGCTCTCCAGCCAGTCGGCCTGGGCGGCGTCCCACGAGTCGTCCGCGACGACGACGAAGCGCGCCTTGCCCAGCGAGGTCTGGACGTCCGCGAAGTAGTACGGCAACGGCCGCCGCAGCGCGGCCATGTACGCGGTGAAGTTGGCATCGCCATGCCCGCCGAAGCACGAGTAGGGCGCGGTCTCGTTCCGACATTCGTGGTTGCCCATCGTCATCCACCAGGTGGCCGGTCCCTGCGCGGCCGCTCCCATGTAGAGCGCCATCTGGGACCTGGCATCCGCCAGCGAATGGTTGCAGACGTACATGTGGTCGCCGAGGTCGAGCGCGAGCTGCACTCGCAGCGCCTTCATGGCGCGGGCGATCTGCCCCATGGCCGCCGTGGGGTAGTCTTCGATCCGATCGCAGAAGCCGGGGCGCGTGTCGCCGGTGGTGGCGAACCACAGGCGGTCCACCGCGCCGCCGGTCGCGCCCACGCTGCCCGCGGGGACCTCGCCGGGATCCGGCGTGCCGGGCAGGGCGCCGCCGCCGGGGCCCGGGTCCGCGCACGGATCGACCACGTCACCGGGGGGCGCCTCGCACCGCGCCGCCTCCTGCCCCGGGATGCAGCGCAAGGCGCCCAGCCAGGCGGCGCAGGCGAGCAGGGGTCCCGCGGCGCGCGCGATGCGCATCGCGCCACCGTACCCGGTCGAGGGCCGCGCCTCTCTCGGTCAACGGGCCGATGTGCCCTTCATTCGAGCACCCGCACCGGCAGGATCACCATGGCCAGCCCGGCGAACTGCAGCCGGCGCTGGATGACGTACGCCGTCTCGTTATGCAAGAGGCGGTCCCACCACCGCTCGCGCTCGAAGATCAGCTTGCCGGCGAAGAAGATGCTTCGCTCGTACTCGCGCGCGACGTCGGTCGCCAGCCGCTCGCACTCGGCCACCGCCTCGGTCCCCACGCTCATCCGGTAGTCCGCCGGGATTCCCATGCGGCGCGCCAGGTCCACGTACTTCTGCAAGGCGGTCTCGGTCTCCTCGCGCACGCGGTCCACCTCCTCGACCCCGTGGAAGGTGGCCGAGTCGACGACGGCGACCGACATGAACACCACGTTGTGGAAGTAGCGCGGGAACAGCTTCACCACCGTGAGCAGCGAGTGGATGCCCAGCCCCGAGAAGCTGGCCACCAGGAGCACCGCGGTGGGCTTGCGCTTCTCGATGTGCAGCTCCTTGAGGGGCCCGCTGGTGGGCAGCGCCTCGAGGATGGTGTCGAGCCGCTTGAGGCGCGCGAACACGCCCCGGTAATGGCGCTTGATCACCAGGCACAGCGCGATCAGCGCGCCGGTCACCACCACCGTCAGCCACGCGCCCTCGCCGAACTTCTCGAGGACGTTCACGATCAGGATGGTGACGCACATGAGCAGGCCGACGAGGTGGATCCAGATGTGCCTGGCCCAGTCGGGGTGCTTGCGACGCGTGTCCGCCATCAGCCAGTAGCGCACCATGCCCGCCTGGCTCAGCGAGAAGGTGACGAACACGTTGATGGCGTACATCACGACCAGCGCCGAGACGGAGCCGCGGGTGTAGATCAGCATTCCCAGCGAAGTGACGCCCATCAGCAGCACGCCGTTCTGCATGGTGAGGCGGTCGCTGAGCGCGCTGAACCGGTGCGGCAGCCAGGAATCGTGCGCCATGTTGGCCATCACGCGCGGGCCGTCGATGAACCCGGTCTGCGCCGCGACGAACAGCAGCAGGGCCTCGGAGAGCAGCGTGATGACCACGAACCACTTGCCGATCGCGAGCCCGCCGATGTGCCAGGAGCCCGCCAGCCTCGTGGCCAGCACGGCGTTCATGGTCTTGCCCTGGACCGGGGAGACGTCCATCAGCAGGTAGCCCAGGATGATCCCGGCCGCGGTCACGGCGAGCGAGACGGCCATGTACAGCATGGTGCGTTTGGCGGTCGCCACCCGCGGCTCGCGCATGATCTGCAGACCGTTGGAAACGGCCTCGATCCCGGTGTACGTGCCGGCGCCCATCGAGTACGCGCGCATGAACAGCACCAGCACGCCGAACGTGCCGATGGTGGAAAGGTCCTGCGAGAGGCCGGTACGCACGTGCTCCACCACCTCGTGGGCCCGGCCCAGGTGGAAGAAGACGCCCCCCACGACGATGACGATGTGCGTGGCGACGAAGGTCAGGAAGATGGGGACCAGCGTCGTCACCGACTCCTTCACCCCGCGCAGGTTCATCACCGTGAGCGCGGCGATGACCGCCACCTCGGTGGGCAGCTTGAAGGAGTGGAAGCTCTCCGGGAGGCTCGAGAACACCGCGTCGCCGCCGGCGGCCATCGAGGTGGTGATGGTCAGCACGTAGTCGACGAGCAGCGCCGAGCCGCTCACCACGCCCCAGCGCGGCCCGAGCAGCCTGCTGGCGACCACGTAGCCACCGCCGCCGAACGGAAAATGCTCGATGATCTTGCTGTACGAGGCCGCGATGATGAGCACCGTCAGCGCGGTCAGGGCGGCCAGGAAGATGGCCAGGTACTGGTGCTCTCCCAGCGCCTTGAACGCTTCCTCGGGTCCGTACGAGGACGAGGACAGCCCGTCGGCGCCCAGCCCGACCCAGGCGAGGAAAGCCGCCAGGGAGATATGCTCGAAGAGCTGCGGATCCTGGATGTCCTTGGGGCCGCCCAGGACGGCCCGCTTGACGCGCTGCCACCGCGACGGCGGGAGCGGCGGCTCGGGCTCGGGTTGCGGAGGTGGGGGACTTGAGAGCGCCGGTGGAGGCGCGGGGTGGTCCATGGCCAGGACCGCTGTCCTAGCATGAAGCGCTGACCCCGGCTGGCGACGGTCTTGTAGGGTGCCTATTCAGCCAACGATTCCGCTGTCTTACGCCCGTCGCGCAGGCAGTCGAGGACGCCCACGCCGCGGTACCAGGCGCCCGTCAACTTGAGGCCTGGATGTACGGCCGTGAGGCGCTCGATCTCGGCCACCCGCGCCCCATGGCCCGGCTCGTACTGCGGGATCGCCTGCGGCCACCGGACCACCCGCAACAGCTCCGGCGGCCCGCGCAGGCGGAGCTCCTCGCGCACGAGCTGGACCAGCTCGCCGTCCGGCAGCGAGCCTGCCTGGGGATGGCGGGCGCCGCCCACCAGCGCAGAGAGGAGCGTCCGGCCGCCCGGCGCCCGTCCGGGCCACAGCGCCGCCGGGAACAGGGCGCCCAGCACGGGCCTGCCGGGACGCAGGAGCCCGAACCCCTGGTCGAGCGGTGCGACGTGCTGCGGGTCGACGGCCAGATGGACGAGCGATATCGCAGCGGCGTTCAGCTCCCGCAGACGGGCGGCAAGCGCAGGGTCCAGAGCCTCCAGCACCTCGGCGGCGTCCGGTGCGGGTACGGCCAGCACCACTCGTCCGGCGTCGATCTCCGAGGCCGTGCCGCCGGCCTCCACCTGGAGCCGGTACTCCCGCCCGGCGTGCCTGACCGCTCGGAGGCGCGCGCGAAGCCGCGGCACGGTCCGGCGGGAGAGGGCGTCGACCAGCTCCTGCATGCCGCCGCGA
>Ga0137416_10001188_pt1 | contig 13061 bp, 12 predicted proteins | sample CZODoug3_1_1_16f_FD_108282 | JGI IMG/M metagenome (GOLD analysis project Ga0137416, IMG submission 108282) | Vadose zone soil fungal communities from Angelo Coast Range Reserve, California, USA - CZODoug3_1_1_16fungal (Illumina Assembly) | ecosystem: Environmental > Terrestrial > Soil > Vadose...
CCGAAGTTGTAGAGGAAGCCGACCACGAAGCTTCCGACCAGCGAGCCGACCAGGCTGCCGCTGCCGCCCAGGATCACGACGACGAGGGCCAGGGGCAGCATCTCCTGGTCGAGACCCGGATAGACCGAGAGGATCGGCCCGCCGATCACGCCCGCGAAACCCGCGAGCCAGGCACCCAGGCAGAAGACCACGGTGAAGAGCCGCGAGACCCGGATGCCGACCACCCGCGCCATCGCCGGATCGTCGACGCCGGCGCGGATCATCGCGCCCAGGCGCGTCCGATCGAGGAGCGCCCACAGCGCGACGGCGAAGACCACCGCGATCACGGCGATGGCGAGGCGATAGGTGGGAAAGCCGAGGCCCGCCACCGTCGTCGCCCCGCGCAAGGCGCTCGGCGTGGCGATCCGGATCGGGTCGCCCGTCCAGACCATCAAGCAGACGTCGGCGATCATGAAGGAGAGACCCAGCGTGACCAGCACCTGGGCGAGCTCGGCTCCGATGAGGCGCCGCAGGATGAGACGCTCGATGATTCCGCCCAGGGCGGCGACCAGCAGCCCGCCCACGATCGCGGCCGTCCAGAAGTCGAAGCCGTGCGCGATCAAGCTCGTCGCGAGGTACGCACCCAGCATGAAGAACGAGCCGTGCGTCAGGTTCGGAATCTTCATGAGGCCGAAGATCAGCGAGAACCCGGCGGACAGCAGGAACAGCAGCCCGCCCAGCGTGATGCTGTTGACCGCCAGCACCACCCACAAGTTCATAGTGCGGCGGGCGCTACGATTTCAGAGGCGGGTAGTCTCGCGAGTAGACCGGCTGCGACAGGAACCACTTCTCGTCGTACGTCCAGAACTGGCTGACCTTTGGATACGTCTTGATCGTGGTGTTGACCAGCTTGTCGCCCTTCTTCTCACACTTGCGGATATAGAAAGTGCCGATCACGTTGCCGAAATGATCGAACGTGAACGGCCCGCGCGGTGTGTCGGTCAGCGAGACCGCGCGCAGCGCGCGGTTGAACGCTTCCCGGTCGTCGGTCTTGCCGCCCGTCTTCTCGAGCGCCGCCTCGGCGACCAGTCCGCAGATGTAGAGTCCCGCGGAATAGAGTCCCGGAATGTTGCCGTAGTCGCGCACCATCCCGTCGATCAGTCGCTTGTTGCTCGGCGTGTCGAGGTCCGAGGTGTAGGCCGAGCAGGTGATCAGGCCGACGGCCTCGTCGCCGAACGACTTCAGCAGCGCGTCGTCGCAGGCCGGCCCTCCCCCCAGGACGGGCAGCTTGAGGCCCTGGTCCTGGTACTGCTTCATGAACTTCAATGGATTCGAGCCCGCGAAGCCCTGGACGACGGCGTCGGCGCCGCTGATCTGCGCCAGGTACGGCGCGTAGTCCGGCGTCACCAGGGGTGGCCACAGCTTCTTCGCTACGCGGCCGCCCGCGTCCTCGAACACACGCTGGAAGCCCGCCATCTGCTCGTGGCCGAACGCGAAGTCGTCGGCGATGGTGATCACCCGCTTGAACTTCAGCTCCTTCGCCGCGTAGTCGGCCAGCGCGTGCATGTTCTGCGACGAGGTCGCGGAGGCCCGCACGAAGTACGGATTGGGCCGGCGCTGGGTCATGTCCTCGGCGGCGGCGAGGCTCAGGATCGGCATCTTCGCCTGGGCGGTGTAGTCGGTGATGGCCAGGAGCTCGAAGGCCGCGAGCGGCCCGAAGATCATATCGACGTTCTCGCGCTCCACCAGCTCCTGGGTCTTGGTCTTGGTGCCGGCGGGATTGCCGCCGGTGTCGGCCACGATGAGCTCGACCTTGCGGCCGGCCAGCGTGTAGTTCCGGTCCTTGAAGAAGCGGATGGTGCCCTGCTCCATCTGGATCCCGCCCGCGGCGAGCGGGCCGGTCTTGACCGTGAGCAGGCCGACCCGAACCGGCTTCGACTGCGCGATCGCCGGGAACGGTATGGACGCCGTGACCGCGGCGCCCGCGGCACCGGCCAGGAACTTCCGACGATCGACTCTGACCGCCATCTCGCGCCTCCTCTTCGACTCAGTAGCTCTTGGGCAGACCGAGAACGTGCTCCGAGAGGTAATTGAGCACCATCTGCTGCGAGACCGGCGCGATCTTGTAGAGCCTGACCTCGCGCCAGAGCCGCTCGACGTAGAACTCCTTCGCGTAGCCGTAGCCGCCGTGGGTCTGCAAGGCGACGTCGCAGGCCTCGAAGCCGGCTTCGGCCGCCAGCAGCTTGGCGGTGTTCGACTCGGCGCCACAGGGACGCCCGTTGTCGAAGAGCCAGGCGGCCTTCAGGCACATCAGCTCGGCCGACTCGAGCTTGGCCCAGGCCATCGCGAGCGGATGCGCGATCGCCTGGTTCTGGCCGATCGGTCGATCGAACACCACGCGCTCCTTCGCGTACTGCACGCCGCGCTCGAGCGCCGCGCGCCCGATGCCGACCGCCTCGATGCCGGTGAAGATGCGCTCGGGATTGAGCGAATCCAGGAGGTGATAGAATCCGCGCCCGACCTCGCCGACGACGTCCGTCGCCGGGATCTCCAGGCCGTCGATGAAGATCTCGTTGGAGTCGATGGCCGCGCGGCCGAGCTTCTCGATCTCCCGGACCGTGATCTTCGCCCGGTCGAACGGGGTGAAGAAGAGCGTCAACCCGCCGAACGGCGCCGAAGGCTCGCGGGGCGACGTGCGAGCGAGCAGCAGCGTGTGCGTCGCGTTCTGGGCGTTGGTGTTCCACACCTTGCGGCCGTTCACGACGAACCGGTCGCCCTGACGCTCGGCGCGCGTCTGGATCCGCGACGTATCCGTGCCGGCGTTGGGCTCGGTCACGCCGAAGGACATGATGATCTCGCCCGTCGCGACGTGCGGCAGGTACCGCCGCTTGAGTTCCTCCGAGCCGTGCTTGATCACCGGCATCGGGGGAAACAGGTAGAAGTGGATCGGCGAGGCGCCGGTCGTGCCGGCCCCGGCGGCGCAGATCTCGTGGAGCATCAGCGCGGCTTCCGTCACGCCCAGCCCCGACCCGCCGTACTCCTCTGGAATGATCATGCCGAGCCAGCCCGCCTGCGCGAAGGCGCGGATCCAGTCCGTTGGGTATTCGGCCTTCCGGTCCTTCTCGAGCCAGTAGTCGAGCGAAAAGGACCGCGCGAGCGTCGCCACTTCCTTGCGGATCAGCTCCTGCTGCTCGGTCAACTGGAAGTCCATAGCGCTGGATTGTAGCTCACCCCGCGCTTTGCGGCGCAGGGGCGAGCGTGGGGGCGTGAGGTCGGGGCGGCCCGGGCCGGGGGCCGGGCGAGTCGTGCGGCCCGGTGCTATGATGCGCGGGATGGCGGTCCTCGGCCTCTACGCGTTGCAGAACGGGTTCATGGGCTTCGAGCGGTCGGGGCTCTTTTACGACGAGTTCTCCGGGGATCGCGTCCGGATTCCCATCGCGTGCTGGCTCGTGCGAACTTCCGAGGCGATGATCCTGTTCGACACCGGGCTCTCGCCGCGGGCGGTGCCGGGTCTCTTGCGCAGCGACCCCCTGGCGCGCTTCACCGAAGAGGATCTGCTGATTCACCGGCTGGATCTGGTCGGCCTCGAGCCCGACAACGTGGATATGGTCGTGCTCTCCCACCTGCACTACGATCACGCCGGCGGCGCGGCGCTCTTTCCCAAGTCCGAGCTGATCGTGCAGAAGGACGAGTACTCCTACGCGCACTACCCGAGCTCGTTCTTCGAGTCGTTCTACTACCGGAAGAACTTCGACCTGCCCGGCTATCGCTGGCGGCTCCTCGACGGCGACACCGAGCTCCTGCCCGGGGTGACGATCTTGAGGTCCGACGGGCACACCCCCGGTCACCAGTCGCTGCTGGTCGAGCTACCCGAATCGGGGCCGGTCATTCTCACCGGCGACGCCTGCTACTGGCACGAGCACGCCGACAAGGAGCGGGTCCCCGGCGTCGTCTGGAACCCGACCCTGGCGCTGCACTCGCTCCGGAAGCTGAAGACGATCGCGCGGCTCGTGCGCGGTCGTATCTTTCCCGGTCACGACCCGATCTTCTGGGAAACCGTCAAACAGGCGCCGGACGCCTACCGCTGACGCAGGCGGCTCAACGAAACAGGAGAGTGCCATGAAGGACGGGCTCAGGTTCGTGGACAGCGACATGCACATCATGGAGCCGCCTGATCTCTTCGACCGCTATCTGGATCCGAAGTTCAAGGACCGGATCAGCGTGCCGATCGGCGCCGACGGTCACCCCAAGCGCGGCGCGGCCGGCCTGACGGTCATCGACGGCCTCCCCACGTCCGACATGGACCTGCAGCAGTACCGAAAGCGTGTCCGCAACAGCGGCCCGCAGAGCACGCAGCCCCTCTCGGGCTCACGGCTCTTCGATACGGGCCGGCTCGATTTCGCCGTCGCCCGTGACTACGACGCGGTCGCCCAGGTGATGGGCATGGAGATGGAAGGCGTCGACATCGCGGTGAACTATCCGACGGCCGGCCTCGCCCTGCTCGGCCGCGACAACATGGATCCGCAGATCTCGCTCGCCATCTGCCAGGCGTACAACAACTGGATCCACGAGTTCTGCTCGTACAGCCCGGACCAGCTGAAGTGGGTCGCGATGCTGCCCGTGCACGATGTGCATCTCGCCTGCCGCGAGCTCGTGCGGTGCGTGCGCGAGCTCGGCGCGGTGGGCTCGTTCATCCGGCCGAATCTGGTGAACGGCCACTACTGGCATTCCAACTACTGGGATCCGCTCTACTCCGTGCACGAAGAGCTGGACGTCACCTGGGGCTTCCACGAGGGCGTGAGCGCGCTCTACTCTCGCATGATCCCGCTCTAAGGCGAGAACCGCTTCTATCGCCACGTGGCCAGCCACTGGATCGAGATGCAGCAGGCGCTGATCGCGATGATCATCGGCGGCGTCTTCGAGTTCCATCCCCGGCTTCGCGTGGGGTTCCTCGAAGCTCAGAACTCCTGGGCGCCGGGCTTGCTGTCGCGGATCGAGTGGGACTATCCCCAGTATCGCGACTCGCACGCCCCGTACCTCGCGCTGATGCCGCGCGAGTACTTCCGGCGCAACTGCTGGGCGGCCGTCGAAGGGAGCGAGCCCGAGATCGAGGCGACCGCGGGGCTGATCGGCGCCGATCGCATGTGTATCTCGACCGATTATCCGCACTTCGACTCGAACTTCCCGCACGTCTCGACGAACCTCTTGAAGAACGTCCCGCGCGAGATCGCGGCGCAGATCATGGCCGGCGGGGCGCATCTCTACGGGTTCACCGAGGAGCATTTCAAGAAGGCCGACGCCGCGGCCGCGAAGATCGCCTCGCGGCGCTGATCCGAGCGCGAGCGGAGCCGGGGGCCCTCGCCCCCGGCTCGCGTCACGGCGGCCGCCGCGAGGGCCGCAGCCGTGGATCGACCGCCATCAGGAAGAACAACAAGTACGCGGCGCCGCCGGTCACGCCTCCCAGGACGTCGCTGAGCCAGTGAGATCGTAGATAGAGTCGGCTGACCGCGACTCCGGCGATCAGCAGCAGCATGCCGACCGTTGCCGTCCACCGCCAGAGCGGGCGCATCTCGATCGTCCCCAGGGCATAGATCACCGCCCCGAAGAACACGACAGCGCCGAACGTGTGGGCGCTCGGAAAGCCATAGGCCGACAGTTTCGGACGTGGCCGCGCGACGATCCACTTGGTGAGCGCGAAGGCCAGAAACGATCCGACCAGCATCGCCGGCACGTACCGCGCGGCCGGCTGGCCGCGGCGCCGCAGCAGCACGTAGGCGACCAGGCTCAGGGGCACCAGCACGTAGCCCGAGCCGATCAAGCTCAGCGCCTGCATCAATGGCTTGAGCTCTGGATAGAACCCGGAGCGGACCAGGTCGTGAGCGCGATAGTCGAGGTCGAAGAAATGCTGGTTGAACGCGAGCACCGCGAGCACCAGGAAGGCGAGGCCGGAGACGATCGCCAGGACGAGCACGACCCACTGGTGGGCTCGCATCAGAGCACCAGCTCCTTGCCGTCCTCGGCCGCCTCGACGGCGAGACCGTCGATCCGCGCCAGCATGTCCTCGCCCATGTGGGTCACCACGAGCCGGCGGCACTCGAGGCGCGCGCGGTGCCGCAGCAACGTCGTCAGGTCCAGGTGGTACTTGATCCGCTTGTCGTAGAAGAGCGCCTCCGCGATGAAGAGGTCGGCTCCGCGCGCGGCGTCGATCAGGCTCTCCGTCCACTCCGTGTCGCCCGAGTAGCTGACGGTCTTCCCCTCGGCAGCCACGCGCAGCGCGAACGGCGGCGCGCCGCTCGCGTGAACGACGGCGAATCCGGTGACACGAACCGGCCCGACCTCGACGGGCGCGCGGTCCGCCAGCTCCACGAAGCGCGTCTCGAACTTCCGCTCGACCCGGGTCGAGCCCGGAAAGAACACCTCCATCGCCTCGCGCACGCGTGCCTCGACGCCTGGCGGCCCGGCCACGATCAGCGGCCGGGTCCGCCGCTTGAACTGGCCATCGAGGATCAGGAACGGCACGCCGCCGAAGTGGTCGCCGTGCAGGTGGGAAAGAATCACCGTGTCGATCGCTTGAGGCTCGACGCCGAAGCGGCGCATCGCGATCAGCGACGACGCGCCGCAGTCGAGAAGCAGCTGGCTCGCGCCCGACTGGAGGTGAATGCAGGTCTGAAAGCGGCCGCCGCTGCCGAAGGCGTCGCCGGACCCGAGGAAGCGGACCTTCACGAAGACCTCATCCCCGCACTCATGATATCGTGCCGTCCATGAGCGCCGCCGCCCGCCTCGCCGAGTTCGTCGTCAAGACATCGCTCGAGGATTGCCCTTCCGAGGCGGTCGCGCGGGTTCGTCGCGCCGCGCTCGACACCGTCGGCGTCATGCTCGCCGGCGCCGGCGAGCCGGTCGCGCGCATCGTGCGACGGGTCGTGCGCGCCGAGGGCGGCATCGCGCTCGCGACCGTGGTCGGGACCGCCCTCAAGACCGCGCCGGGCTGGGCCGCGCTGGCCAACGGCGCCGCCGGGCACGCGCACGACTTCGACGACACGAACTTCGCGCTCCTGGGACATCCGAGCGTGCCGCTGCTGTCGACGGCCCTGGCCGCCGCGGAGGCCGAGATGGCCGGCGGCCGCGCGCTCGTGCTCGCATACATCCTCGGCTTCGAGATCGACGTGGCCCTCGGCACGGCGCTCAACCCGGACCACTATACGCGGGGCTGGCACGCCACCTCCTCGATCGGCACGCTCGGCTGCGCCGCCGCGGCCGCGCGCATCATGGGGCTCGACCTCGTCCAGACGCGCCACGCGTTCGCCATCGCCGCCTCCCACGCCTCCGGGCTCAAGGAGAACTTCGGCTCGATGACGAAGCCCTACCACGCCGGGCACGCCGCGCGGAACGGGATCCTGGCCGCCCAGCTCGCCCGCGAGGGAATGACCGCGTCCGAGACCGCGCTCGAGGGCCGCCAGGGCTATGCCGCGGCCTTCGGCGGCGCCCAGGGCCTCGACCAGGCGCTCGAGAATCTCGGCCGCTGCTGGCATCTTCTCGGGTCGGGGATCGCGGTCAAGCCCTATCCCTCGTGCGCCCTCACCCACTCGGCGATCGACGCGCTCATCGACCTGCGCGCCGAGCACCGGCTGAGCTCGCGTGACGTGGCCACCGTCCAGGTCGGGGTGAACCGCGTCGTGCCCGACGTGCTCGCCCACCCGCGGCCGACGACCGCGCTCGAGCGGAAGTTCTCGATGCAGTTCTGCGCCGCCGCCGCGCTCTCAGAGGGCCGGGTGGATTTCGGCTCGTTCACCGACGGCGAGATCGCGAACTCCGAGACCCGCGAGCTGATGGCGCGGGTCGCGATGGTCGTCGATCCGGACCTGCCCCAGGGCGTCGAGCAGCACGCGTGGAGCCGCGTGACCGTGCGACTCCGCGACGGGCGCACGTTGTCGAGTGGAGCCCGCGGCGCGCGGGGTCACCCCGATACGCCGCTGTCGGACGCGGCGCTCCGTGAGAAGTTCCTGGCCTGCGCGCGGACGGTCCTCGCGGCGGACGAGGCCGAGGGCGTGGCCGAGCAGATCGAACATCTCGACGACGTCCCGGACATCCGCGCACTGACGTCGCGTCTCGAGGGAAATCTGGACTAGGGTCCTTTTTCAACAGGAGCCGCACATGGGCGTACTCGACGGGATCAGGATTCTCGAGCTGGCGCGGGTGGCGCCGGCCGAGCTGCCGGCGATGATGCTGGCCGATATGGGCGCCGAGGTGCTCAAGATCGAGACGCCGGAGCCCGGCCGCGACACCAGCGACGAGTGGGTGCAGCGCACGATCCACACCTTCGTCAATCGCAACAAGCGCTCGATGACCCTCAACATGAAGTCCCAGGAGGGTCAGACCGTCTTCCGCAAGCTCGCCGCGACGGCCGACGTGATCGTCGAAGGCTTCCGGCCGGGCGTGATGAAGCGCCTGGGCGCCGACTACGAGACCCTGCGCGCGCTCAACCCGCGGCTCATCTACTGCTCGCTCTCGGGCTTCGGCCAGGACGGCCCGTATCGGGATCGCCCGGCGCACGACATGAACTACCTCTCGCTGGCCGGCGTCCTGAACCTCATCGGCGAGAAGGATCGAAAGCCGGTGATCCCGCTCAACCTGGTCGCCGACTACGCGGGCGCGAGCCTGCACGGCGCCCTCGGCATCGTGCTGGCCCTCTTCGCGCGCGAGCGGACCGGGCGCGGCCAGCACGTCGACGTGTCGTACCTGGACACGACCGTGTCGCTCCTGGCGGCGACGCCCAACATGCGCTTCTTCTTCAGCGACGGCCTGGCCCCGAGCCGCGGCGAGGGCTTCCTCGGGGGCTCCTATCCCTACTACGCCATCTACGAGACCCGGGACGACAAGCTCCTCACGATCGGCTGCACCGAGCCGTGGCTCTGGGAGAACTTCTGCAACGCGATCGGGCGGCCCGACTTCAAGCGCTTCGCCCGGACCTCCGATCAGCTCGTGCGCGCGGCCAACGCCGAGGAAGAGGCCGCCCGGCGCGAGATCGAGGCGCTGATCAAGACGCGCGACCGCGACGAGTGGTACGAGCTTCTCGTGAAGGCCGACGTCTGCGTGGGCAAGGTCTACGACATTCCCGAGATGGTGGCCGACCCGCAGATCAACCATCGCCGGATGATCGTGGACGTGGAGCACCCGACCCAGGGGCGCGTGCGCCAGATCGGCGTCGCGATCAAGCTCTCGGACACGCCGGGAACGATCCGGAGCGCGGCGCCGATGCCCAACGAGCACACCGAGGACGTGCTGAAGGACCTGGGCATGTCGGCTGCCGAGATCGCGGACCTCAGGCGCAAGAAGGTCGTCGAGTAGCGACCGCGTGCCGCGAGCGACACGCCAGCTCGCGCTGCTGTCGCTCGCCGAGCTGCTCGCGCTCTCGCTCTGGTTCAGCGCCTCCGCCGTCCTGCCGGCGCTCCGGCGCGAGTGGGGCCTCGGCGACGGCGGCGCCGCCGGCCTCACGATCGCGGTGCAGGCCGGCTTCATCGTCGGCACGCTCCTGAGTGCCCTCACCAACCTGCCCGACGTCTTCTCGGCACGTCTGGTCATGAAGGTCGGCATCGTGCTGGGCGCTGCCACCAACGCGGCGCTCGCCATCTGGGCCGACGGTCTCTGGCCGGCGCTGGCGCTCCGGTTCGCCACGGGAATGTGCCTGGCCGGTGCCTACCCCCCGGCCATGAAGATCATGGCCACCTGGTTTCGCGAAGGCCGTGGGCTGGCCCTCGGCCTTCTCGTCGGTGCGCTCACCGTCGGCTCGGCGGCGCCGCACCTCGTGTCCGGGCTGACCACGCTTCCCTGGCGCGAGACGTTGCTGGTCGCCTCGGGGCTCGCCGTGGCCGGCGCCGTGGTCGTCCAGCTCTGGGTCGCTGACGGTCCATTTCAATTTCCGTCGGCGCGGTTCGACGTCCGGATGGCCGCGGCTATCTTCGGCGAGCGTGCGCCGCGCCTGGCGTGCTTCGGCTACTTCGGCCACATGTGGGAGCTCTATGCGATGTGGGCATGGATCGCCGTGTTCCTCGCGGCCAGCCTCGAAGCGCGCGGCGGCGGCAGCTACGGGGGGCTCAACCCGAGCTCCGCCACGTTTCTCGTGATCGCGCTGGGCGCCCTCGGCTGCTGGGCCGGCGGGCTCGCGTCGGATCGGTGGGGACGGACGACGCTGACCATGGTCGCGATGGCGCTCTCGGGGGCGTGCGCAGCGACGATCGGCCTGACGTTCGGCGGCCCGCCACTGCTGACCCTGCTGGTCGCCGTCGTGTGGGGTGTGACGGTCATCGCCGACTCCGCCCAGTTCTCGACCGCGATCACCGAGCTCTCGCCGCCCGCGTACGTGGGCACCGCCCTCACGACGCAGACATGCGTCGGCTTCGCGCTCACGATGATCTCGATCTGGCTGATCCCGCCCCTCGTCGCGCGCGCCGGCTGGCGCTGGGCCTTCGCGACCCTGGCCATCGGCCCCGCCCTCGGCGTTCTCGCGATGGGACGACTACGCTCCGTCCCAGAAGCGCTGAAGCTCGCCAGCGGCCGCCGCTGAGCAAAGCCTCCTTTGGAATCAAACGGCCTCAGGCGTTGCCTGGAGCCGACGCAGCAGCGGAAGCCCCTGGTCGGTGAGCCACTCCTTGGTCGACTCGTACCCGTAGCGGAGCGCCGCCCGGCTCGCCTCGAAGCCCATCGACGGACCGAAGAGCGGGGTCTCGTCTCGCGTCGGCTGGATCAGGTGGAACTCGGTGCGCGGATGCTTGATCCGCATGGTCGACAGGCCGAGCTGCAGGAGGTTCTGGCTGTAGATGCGGCCGGCCTGCTCCATGATCGTGTAGAGACCGCGGTTGCGCAGCGGAACGACGCCGCCGTCGGGGTTGGGCACGAGCGGGTTGACGACGATCACGACGTCGGCGCCCGCCTCGGCCGCCAGATCCGCGTGGCCGCTGAAACCCACGCCGCCGTCGACGTAGTCGCGGCCGCGTACGGTGTAAGGCTCGAAGAAGCCCGGAATCGCCGACGACGCCGCGACCGCCTCGCTGATCGGAACGTCGCGAAGGTTCTCGCGGCCGAACACCACGCGTTGCGCTCGATCGAGGTCGATCGCCGGGATCAGCAGCACGCGCTCGAGCGCGGTGAAGGAATTCTGGAGCCCGACGGCGGCCAGGGTCTCCCGTATGTAGCGCTCGAGCGCCGCCAGCGAGAAGAACCCGGCGGGCAGGTCGCGCTCGGCGGCGGCCAGCATGTCGGGGACCGATCCGCGCACCGCGGTCATCGCATTCTTGCTGACTGCCCAGACGAGCCGGCCGAACCGCCCCGCGGCGTGGCGGAACGAGTTCGAGGCGTAGAGGGCGCCGCGGCGGAAGTTCAGCGGGTGCTCGAGGTCCTGGTCGATGATGCGGTAGATCTCGGAGGCGCGAACACCGTTCGCGAGAAGCGTCGCCACGACGGACCCAGCGCTACAGCCCACGTAGATATCGAAATCGCCCGCGCCGTTGAGCCGTTCCTCGAACGCGGCGATCACACCCACCTCGTACATGCCGCCGATGACACCGCCGCCCGCGAGGGCCAGGGCGTAGCGCGACCGTCGCGACCGCCAACGCCCGACCACGCGTCTCAGGATGTTCATGCTCTCTCGCCTCAATTGTAACAACCTTGTCAGCAATCGAGTTGCCAGCGCCGACCGTATCCGGAAACCGCTAATTTCACTGCCGAGTCATCCGGACGCCGTGTTCACCATCGCCCGCCAAGGCGGCAAGTTCCTTGACACCTGGTCGAACCACCGCCACCCTGGCGGTCAGGTGTAAACCACCCACAAGGAAGAAACTGCGCACCTCGCGGGCCTCGCGGCCACTCGGCTGGAAACTCGACATCAGCAACGACGCCATGTTGCGCGTGTCCCTTGCTTGGTATCGGCTTTGCTGGGGAAGAGAACGCCATGAACGTCGGGCTCCGGGCCGACCTCCACATCCACACGCGGGAGGCGGAGCCCTTCATCCCCTATAGCGCCCGCGAGGTGATCGCGCGCGCGGCCCGCGAGGGCTACCGGGTGCTCAGCATCACCAACCACGACACCCTCACCTTCACCACCGATCTGGCCGCTTTTGCGCGGGATCACGGTATCGTCCTGATCCCGGGCGTCGAGGTCACCGTCGAGGGGCGCCACGTCCTCATCTACAACGCGGACGTCGCGGTCGAAAAGCTCACGACCTTCGCCGGCCTCCGGCGCTATCGGACGCCCGAGTGGCTCGTGGTCGCGCCTCATCCATTCTTCCCGGCGTCGTACTGTCTACGCGAGAAGCTCTGGCATGAGATCGAGCTGTTCGACGCCATCGAGTTCAGCCACTTCTACACACCGCGCGTGGACTTCAACCGGGCGGCGGTCAAGCTGGCTCATGCGGTAGGACTGCCCCTGATCGGGACCTCCGACAGCCACTTCGACGAGCAGTTCGGGACGACGTTCTCGCTGGTCAACGCCGAGGCGAGCGCCGAATCGGTGGTGTCGGCGATCAAGGCGGGACGCGTCAGTGTCGTCAGTCGCCCGCTGAGTATCACTCGCTGCCTGAGTATCTTCGCCCGGCACATGGTGGGCGCCAGTCGGGAGCGCGCGCGGACCTGGCTGCGACCGAGCCCCCCGTCCCCTCAGACGATCTTCACACCGCGCTGACGCGCGGCCGTGTCTTCGCGCGTCGGCTAACCCAGATCGAAGACGAGGACGTCCGCCGGCTCGAGCCCTATGAGCCGGACCCAGGGCTCGGCGCTGACCGCCGCACCGTCCCCCTGCCAGAGCGGTTGGCCATTCAGCGTGAGGGCGCCCCGGGCCACCTGCACCCACGCGTGGCGCTCGGCGTTGAGCTCGTGCACCACTTCCTGGTCGCGCTCGAGCAGCACCGAGTAGAGGCGCACGTCCTGATGGATGGTGACCGCCGAGCCGCCGCCGCGCGGACCGGCGAGCAGGCGAAGCACGCCGCGCTTGTCCGGATCGCCGATCGTCTTCTGCTCGTAGCTCGGCTCGTGGCCGCGACGGTCCGGCACGATCCAGATCTGAAGAAAGTGCACGAGCTCGCTCTGGGACG
>Ga0137416_10001189_pt1 | contig 13058 bp, 10 predicted proteins | sample CZODoug3_1_1_16f_FD_108282 | JGI IMG/M metagenome (GOLD analysis project Ga0137416, IMG submission 108282) | Vadose zone soil fungal communities from Angelo Coast Range Reserve, California, USA - CZODoug3_1_1_16fungal (Illumina Assembly) | ecosystem: Environmental > Terrestrial > Soil > Vadose...
GAGCTAAACCCCTCAGCAGCAGATCGCCGCCCGGGAATATCGCAAACATTACAACGTATCAATCTTAGCTATGATACGACCGAAGTCTGGCCTAAGACGGCATCCGCCCCTTTCTCCTTGCCGGGCCGTCCACCAGACGCACCGCTCAGGCCGGTGCCCCGACTTGCGGCGGAACGGCCTGCATCACGATCGCGTCGTTCTGCTTGATCAACCAGCGACCGTCGCGGCGTACCAATTCCGCCTCGCACAGCGCCATCACGGTGAACGAGCCCGGTCCGATCCAGGTGGTGACCAGGTTGTAGAAGCTCGCGTGCGCGATGTTGGTGGTCTCGCCGTAGTCGATGCTGAGATTGCCTACGAAGTGCCGCAACTTGCCGCCGTCGGAGCCTTCGTAGGACTCGGTGGGGATCTCCTCGAGCTGGGCCCGACCCACGATCGGCTCGGGGTGGACACCGGTGAACACGCCGTCCTCGGTCCACAAGTCGGCCCACTCCTTTCGGTACCCGTTGTCGACGTTCCAGCAGTAGCGACCGAACAGGTCCTGGATGGCGACGTAGTCCCCCGTACTGACGATCTTGTCGGTAACGGTCTTCGGAGCCATGGTTGATCCTCTCTGGCGTTGAACTGGTTTCCGGAGCCCGCGGTCGCGGCCCGAATTATCGTTTATCGTCGGCGCGCAGCAGACGCACACCGGGTTTACGGACGCTGACGTCGCCCGTCGGTACGGCTTGGCAGGCCAACCGGACCTCGCCCACCTGAGCGCCGGGATAGCGGCCCACCAGGGAGTCGAGCATCGCCGCCTCCATGGCGTTGATCGCGCGCAACGACCGGACGCCGTCGGTCACGCGCATAACACACGCGCCGCACTCGGCGTTGCCGCCGCAGACCGTCGGCCACCAGTAGCCGGCCGCGAGCGCCGACTGCATGACGGTGCGCTCGGGCTGCAGTTCGATCTGGTAGCCGCGGGGCTCGACGGTCAGGTTCATGGCCGTGGTCAGGCCTCGTCGATCACGGCGATCAGTTCCCCGACTGGATACTCGTTCTCGACCGTCGCGACGTGGCGCACCACCCCCGAGACCGGGGCTTCGATGTCGGTCTCGGCCTTGGCGGTCTCGACCCGGTACAGCAGGTCACCGGCCGTGACCGCGCCACCGTCGACGATGTAGTACTCGATCAGGTAGCCCTCGGTGACGGCCTCGCCCAGTCTCGGCATCCGGATCTCGGTCATGCCACGATCCCCCGGACGGCAACGGCGATGTCGTCGGCGGTGGGCGGATGGTGGCCGGCCAGCGCCGCCGCATGGGGCACCGGACTGTAGGCCGCGCCGAGGCGCACCACCGGCGCGCGCAGCGCGGCATGGGCCCGACTGGACACCGTGGCGGCGACCTCGGCGCCGAACCCGCCGAACTCGACCGCCTCGTGGACCACGAGCAGGCGTCCCGTCCGGCGGACGGAGCTCAACACCGTCTCGATGTCCAGTGGCACGAGGGTGCGCAGGTCGATGACCTCGACCGAGATCCCGTCCGCGGCGAGATCCTCGGCCACCGCGGCCGCGGTGCGCACGGTCGGGCCGTAGGACACGACCGTGACGTCGTCCCCGGTGCGCAACGTCGCCGCCTGACCGAGCGGCACGCGGTAGGGCTGCACCGGAACCGCGCCGCGGCCGCCGCCGAAGTACAGCGACATGGATTCGATGAACACGACCGGATCCGGATCGAAGATCGACTCGAGCAGCAGGCCCTTGGCGTCGTATGCGTTGCTTGGCCACACCACCTTCAGCCCCGGGATGTGGGTCAGCAGCGCCTCCCACGACTGCGAGTGCTGCGGGCCGTTCCCCGTACCTACCACCGTGCGGATCGTCAACGGAGCGGTGGTGCGGCCCGCGGTCAGGTAGCGGATCTTGGCGGCGTGATTGGCGATCTGATCGAAGCACACCCCGAGGAAATCCATGAACATCAACTCGGCCACCGGCCGGTAGCCGAGCAACGCCGCTCCGGTCGCGGCGCCGACGATCGCGACCTCGCTGATCGGTGTGGCGCGCACGCGCTGATCGCCGAACTCGCTCGACAGGCCGGCCGTCGCCGTGAACGTTCCACCGGGCGGATCGGCGATGTCCTCGCCGAGCAGGATCACCGTCTCGTCCTGTGACATGGCTATGCGCAACGCGTCGTTGACGGCCTCGGCGAGGCCCATTCGCTTGGTCGGCGCGTCCTCGCCGAGCAGGTCGAGCGCGGGGCCCGTAGCGTCCGCGAACGGTACGGGGCCCGCCGCGACGTCGGTGGTCAGGTCATCGACCATCGGGGGCGGCGAGGCCAGCGCGCTCACCAGCGCGGCGTCGATCTCCTCGGCGATCTCCGCGTCGATCGCCGCGAGGCACGCGGCCAGTTCGGCGTCCTCATCGCGGATCCGTTCCTCGATCAACACGATCGGGTCGCGCAACCAGGCCGCCCCGCGCGCCACCGGGTCGACCGCGCTCATCGCGTCGCCGAAGTAGTGCCCCTCCAGGCGGAACGTTTCGGCCTCGATGAAGGTCGGGCCGCCGCCGCTGCGCGCCAGCTCGAGCGCCGCCGCCACCCGGTCGTACACGACCGTGGGGTTGCGTCCGTCGATCGTCTCGCCCGCCATGCCGTAACCGGCCGCCCGATCGGCGAAGTGTTCGGTCCGGGTGTACTTCGCGATCGGCGTGTGCTCGCCGTACTGGTTGTTCTCACAAAGGAACACAACCGGCAGATCCCACACCGCGGCCAGATTCATGGCCTCGTGGACCGACCCGATCGACGTCGCGCCATCACCGAAGGAGACCACCGTCGCCTCGTGCCGACCCCGCAGCGACTGCGCCCAACCCGCGCCCACGGCGATCGGTGCGCCGGCGCCCACAATTCCGGTCGAAATCAGCAGCCCGCTATCGGGCCAGGACAATCCCATCGGCCCGGCCTTGCCGCGCGAGAAGCCGGCCGAGCGGCCGAGCAGTTCGGCGAAGTACTCCGCGAGCGGGACCTGGGCGGCCACGGCGTTAGCCAGGCCGCGGTAGGTGATGATCAGCTGGTCACCCTCGCGCAGCGCCGCGGCGACACCGGCCGAGATGGCCTCGTGGCCGGGCACCGGCCAATAGGAGAAGCCGAAGTCGCCAGCCGCGAGCCCGGTGCGGATACGCTCGTCAGCGGCGCGGATACGCCGCATCGTGCGGTACAGGCTTTCGAGATCGGTACGACGCTCAAGCATGGTCATAGGCGTGGTTCCTTATTCTGTTCGACGCCGGTCGCGGCCGGCCGCGACGGCCCGGGCGAGATTAGTGTGCGTAACGCTCGATGTGGTCGGTGACGCCCTTGTGTAGGACCCGGATGTTGCCCTCCTGGGCCTCGGAGAAGCTGACCTGTTCGACGCCGGTCGAATGCAGGCCGGCCTGAACCCGTTTCAGATTCGAGTCGTCCTGGTCCAGGATCGGGCCGTAGAAGCCCATGTTCGGGACCTCCGTCCAACTCGCGTCCGAGGCGATCACCGTCATCTCGACGTCCGGCTCGGGGTCGCCCCCCGCCGGCACCACGAGCATCGTCTCGAATACGCAGCTATCCGGGTCGTCGCCGTTCGGCCGGGCCCGATAGACCAACGGGTTTCCGTAGGCCCCCCAAGGGATGAAGTTGGGGAACAGGAAGTACTCAATGACGTCGAGCACCTCGGCATCGCTCGTGGCCGAGAGGTCGGTCCGATACTCCTTGGACAACGCCACCCGCCGAGAACGGGCCATGAATGCCCGCAGCGACTCACCCTCGCGCGCCTCGAGTACCGGCGCATCGTCATTCGGCGGCGCACCCATGATCTCCATCGATTCGAGGTACTCCTCGATCGTCGGGGGACCGGCCGGGTAGTGGGGATCCGGCACGACCGTCTGCAACATCCGCGCGTGGTAGCCCCACTGGTCGTAGTTCGTCGTCGGCGTCAGCCCCGGGGTGTTGGTCTGCGGGTGGGTGCGGAAGACGTGATAGACCTCCATGAACGCCTCGAGCGCGGCCTTCCAGTTCGCCGGAATGATCTTCGCGCCGTACGCGGCGATGCGCCGATTGCGCATCGGCCACTCGGCGAAGTGGCGCGGTACGACATCCCCGAGGTAGTCGGTTAGGGATGCCGCGTCGAGGTCGAAGTTGATGAACACCCACCCGTCCCAGGTGTCGACCTGCACCGGCCGTAGCCCGTACTTGGAGGGCTCGAGCTTAGGGAAGTCCCACGCGCACGGCACGTTCTGCAAGGCGCCGTCGAGCCCCCATGTCCACGCGTGGTACGGGCAGGAGAAGGCGCCCCCGCCGCCTACGGTCCCACGGCCCTCCATCAGCCGGGTGCCCCGATGCAGGCACACGTTGTGGAAGGCCTTGAGCTCACCCTCTCGGTCGCGCGTGATCAGGACCGACTGGTCGCTGATCTGGTAGGTCACGAAATCGCCGGGTTGCCGGAGTTGGGTCTCCCGGCAGGCCATCTGCCAGACCTTCGACCAGACCGCGTCGAACTCCTTGCGCACGTAGTCACGCGAGACGTAGCACTCCTTCGACAACGGTTCGGCACCTAGGTCCTCGCGACCTTCCTCGTAGAAGATCGCCGATGGCGGCACAGCGTCCTTGCGCAGTTGGTCCTTCGCGCTCAGGACCAGCTCCCGATCCTCGAGAGCGGGAAAACGCGTCAGCTTCGGTTCAGTCGAGGTCATCAGCTACTCCTTCACCAGAGTTCGAACCTTGCGGTCCTCAGACAGGCTGTACATTCGTTCGATCGCCTCGGCCCGCATCTCCGCCGCTGGGCCCGGATACGCGACCTGGCCTCGCCGCAGCACCAGCACCGAGTCCGCTACCTGCAGAGCGTGCGCCACGAACTGGTCGGTCATGACGACGGCGCACCGGCTCTCGAGCGAGCGCAGCGCGGCTAGCAGATCCTGCGCGACGCTAGGTGCTAGTCCGGGGGAGAACTCGTCGACGACGAGCCGGGGCGTGGCGACGATCACGGCGGGCGAGCGCGAGCATCTGCTACTCCCGCCGGACAGGTTGTCCGCCAGCAACACCGCTGCCCATGACGACGAACGGCAGCGCCGGCCGGACACCCACCGCCAGCAGGCCCAGTTCGCCGAACGCCGTAACCGACGGCCGGTACCTTGCGCGATTGCAGTTGCGGTAGCGCACCGTCTATGGATTGCGATACCGACGCGACGGCGACGGCGACGACGCCGTCGCTCTCCGCCGAGCGCACCGCGTTCTGCCCACCGGACGGGGCCGACGTGGTGTCGTAGGCCTCGAGGCTGAGTTGGTGACCGTTCACGCCACCGGCCGCGTTGATGGCCGCCACAGGGGCCTTGGCCTCGTCGATCGCCGGTGAGAAGACCGGACCGACCGCGCCAGTGGCGTCGTTGCTGAACCCGATCTTGAGCGTGCCACCTCGATCTGTGCTGGTGCCCGCGGTGTTCCCGCCGCTGTTGCCACTGCTGCTGCACGCCGAGACAGCCAACGCCGCAGTGACAACTGCGGCAGCGATGCCAATCCAGGGCGAGCGACCCGACGAGCGTCATCCCACGACCTTTCAAGGCTGAGATCGAGCATGAATAAGAAGGATGAACATGTACAACCGACCGGTCGAGCCGCCGGGCGAGGGACCGGATACCGCCGCGTTCGGTTCGGGCCGCGCGGCCCGGCGGTGCTGCCGTCCCGGCGCGTACCTAGAGTTCTTCGCCGCCAGGCCGGCTGGTCCGGCTCAATACGAAGCCGTCGTAGCCGTGCGCTGCAACGTCGTCGCAGATGCCTCGCCGCTAGGGCCATGTTGGCGAGTACCGACGGTGTGCCGACGCTGTTGAGCACCAGCAGGGTCGGGAATCCCGGTACTGCGACGCCCAAGTAGGTCAGGGGCCCCGCGCGCCAGGTGTCGGTGATCCGGTCGCTGCGGGGGCCGGTGAGTTCTATGCGGGACAGCGCCCCCGTCATCGCATCGAATCCGGTAGCGAAGATGAGGAGGTCGACCGGCACCTTGCGCTCGGTCGTAACCACCGAGTCGGCCGTGATCGCTTCGATGGGTTCGCGGCGCAAGTTGACCAGTTGCACGTTGTCGCGGTTGTAGGTCTCGAAGTAGCCGAGATCGCTACAGATGCGCTTGGCGCCCAGCGGGTGATCGGTCGGGATCAGGTCCTGTGCGGTCTGCGGATCGGCGACGATGGATCGGATCTTGTCCTCGACGTACTCGCGGGCGGCGTCGTTGATGATCAGATCGGTGCCCTGGCCCTCGAAGGTCTTCGCGAACAGCACGCCGCCCCTCTCCCAGCTGGCATCGAAAACCGCTTGGCGCTCATCGTCATTGAGGTCGTAGAAGCTGCGCTGGTAGCTGCCGTGCGGGGTGCCCGCCCGTGACGACCAAGACTTGTCCCGACGCCCGGGATACTCTCGCCGGATGGAGGCCTGATCGTCCTCGGCGTACGGGAAGACGCGGACCGGAATGCTGTAGTTGGCGGTGCGCTGGAACACCGTCAGTTGGGCAGCGTGCCCGGCCACGATCGGTATCAACTGCAGCGCCGAAGAACCGGTGCCCACGACCCCGATGCGCTTACCTTCCAGGGCCGGTGGATCCGCCGGCCAGTTCGCAGTGAGCAGGACGTCGCCGGCGAAGCCGGACAGCCCGGGGATCTCGGGCAGCCGCGGGATCGATAGGCTGCCCGCCGCCATGATCAGATAGTTCGCCCGGGCTTGCCGGCCGGTGTCGGTTTCGACGGACCAGAGGTGGTCGGCCTCATCGAACTCGGCCCGCGCGACCCGTTCGCCGAACGCGATGTACGGACGGAGCTCGAAGCGATCAGCGACGTGCCGCAGATACGCGTGGATCTCGGAATGCCCGGAGTAGTTTTCGGTCCAGCGCCACTCCGCCTGAAGCTGCGGGTCGAAGGAGTAGGAGTAATCCACACTCTCCACGTCGCACCGCGCGCCGGGATACTGGTTCCAGTACCAGGTACCGCCGACGTCGTCGCCAGCCTCGATGCCGAGAACGCTCAGCCCGGCCGCGCGACCCCGCTGTAGGGCATAGATGCCGGTGAATCCGGCGCCGACGACGATGACGTCGTAGCGGTCAGTATCGCGAGCAGGGCCCATGGAAGTCACCTGCGCTCGCGACGGCTTCCCACCGGGCCAACGCTTGTCGAACCGTCCGTCGTGCGGATGGTCACGGGACCGAGCACATTGTCTCCGTCTCTTCTATCTTTTCAAATATTTATAAAAACTATGATGACATCCGTCACGCCGGTAGGCAACAGCCGACCGAAAGTCGCGGGATCGGATCGTGCGCGGTCCGTGGGTCAGACCAGCCGCCAGGCCGGCTGACGCTTCGCGACGAACGCGCGGGCGCCTTCGGCCGCCTCGGCCCCGCCGAGGACGGCCCGCCCGGCCGCGGCCTCGGCCACATACGCCTCGGCCAGCGTCGCGCCGACGGAGACGGCCACGGTGCGCTTGACGGCGCGGATTGCGTCGGGCCCGTTGGCGGCGACGACGCCCGCTAGGTCGAGCGCGGCGTCGAGTGCCGTGCCGTCCGGGACTACCCGGTTCACGAAACCCATCGCGTGCAGGTGGTCGGCGGGACGCTCCTGACCGGTTAGCAGCATCTCCATCGCGCTGGCGTAAGGAATCTGTCGCACCAGGCGGGCCAGCGTGCCCCCACTGGGGATCACGCCGTGGCGAACTTCGGGGAAGGCGAAGCGCGCACCTTGGCCCGCAACCCGGATATCGGTCGCTCCCACGAGCTCCGCGCCCGCGCCGAAGCAGACCCCTTCGATCGCGCTGATGACGGGCGTGGCCAGGCTGGGGTCGCGGAGAACGGCCAGATTGATGTCGCTCCACAGGTCGCGGGCGGGCGCCGAGCCTGATTGCGCCTCAGCCGTCAGGTCGGACCGGATCGAGGTCAGGTCGGCGCCGGAACAGAAGTCACCGCCGGCCCCGGTGACGACGATCACTCGGATGGACGGGGAATCCTCAGGTCACGCCACGCCTGGGCGAGTACCCGGAATCCACTGAGGTTTAAGGCATTGCGGCGCCGGGGACGATCGATGGTCACCAGGGCGACGCCGGGCGCGGCATCTCGTACATCGATCATGTCATCTCCGCGATATCTATTCATTGAATGTAATGTTAGCGAACATAGCGGGAGCTAAGGCTCGGGCTAGTGCGCACCAATCGGCGCGACGGCCGACGCGGGCGCGATGGGATACTGCCCCCGCCGTCCGAGCGGCTCACCGGCCGGCGAAGCGCGGCTCGCGCTTGTGCAAAACTCCGACTGCGCAACCACTTCGCGTTCGCCGGCCTCAACCTGAGCCGCGTTGCATTACGTCAACCTGAGTGTCCAGCGATGCCATGCGTTGTTGCCGTATCGGCGCCCAGGCCATTTCAGAGCCATAAGCGTGCGCAAGTTGATCTTCCTTACAGAGGAGTATTCGACGAGGTAAGCACGACCGAGACGTCGGCGGGCCCTGGAGTGTGGGGAAGCGGCATAGGGCTAACCGGGAAGGCACTCATAGTCCCTGGGTCGTGGGTTCGAGTCCCACCCGCCCCACAAACCCTTATGTAATAAGGGTAATCGCGTGTTCCTGCCGGCGAATTTTCACGGCTTCTGCGACACATAGGCCCGGTACAGCCGAGGATTCGATGCGCTGCTTGGCCTGTACGGTCTGCGGGGCTGGCCGAGGGACGCTCGGGTCGGGGGAATACCAGGACCTCGTCACGTCATGGCAGTAAGAAGGTCCGTGCGGACCTGCTCCTCGTAGATCGCGCGGCGTTCGCGATCGATCGCGTCGTGTAGCAGCGGATCCCAGGGCGAGGCGGGAATCGAGACGTCGATCGTGGCTTGAGGGCGCGACTGTCGTAGCGCGGTCAGGTAGTCGTCAGCGGTCATCTTCCACGGAATGGTGCCTGCCTGTTGGACGAGCCACTGGGTGATGGACAGGCCCGCGGCGTCGAAGTCGGCGTGCTGGAACGCGGTGGCGCCGGCCGCGGTGAGCTGGCGCAGCATGGTCACCGTGGCGATGCTGGGCCGCCCTGAGCTGCAGATGATAGGCGGCCCGTGCCAGCGGCCCACGGCAGCTTCGATGAGCAGCGCCGGGTTTTCGACGACATACAGTCGGGCATCGGCTGGCAGCGGAGCTACTGGCCAGCGCCGCAGGTTTGCCAGCGACACCACGACTGGTTCGCCGACCGAAGCGGCCGACTCCAGCCAGCGTTCAAGGGGTGTGCGATTGCCGCCGGGCACGCCAAGGGCGGTGACGGTCGACGAGAGTGGATCGGGGACGACGCCCACCGCTTCCCAGAGCGCGCGGACCGCTTCGGCGCTGCTCGGACGTTCCCATGCCAGGACGGTGGCCAGCGCGTCCAGCACGATAGTGGCGACCGCGCGACCGTGGTCGAGAGCGTGCGGGCCGCCGGCGCGATCGCTGGCGAACGAGGCAAGCGAGATCCCGTCGCCGGGCAGGGCGCGCAGCACGTCCAACGCGGAGGCGAGACGTCGCTGGTAGGTATCGATGCCGCCACGGGCGCCGGCGGCCCGCTGAGCGTCGACCCAACGATCTAGCGCCGCCGCGTCGCCACCGATGCTTCCTAGGTCCAGGCCGGCGACCTGTTCGGCCAGCCAGGACCACAGCGTGGCCCGGGCCGCGTTGTGCGCAGCGCGCTCGGCCCGCAGATCGGGGAGCTGCCCAGTCAGCTGCTCGACGATTTCGCGCAGCTGGTCGCTGGTGGTGAGCCCGAGCACGGAAAGCAGCCGATCCACCTGCAGCCGGAACTCCCGTGCTGGCAGGCGATCCATCCCCAGTAGATCCGCCAACGCACGCCGAGTCGGTGGCGTCAGGTCGGTCAAGGTCAGCCGTACCGGGGCCAGGCCCTCGCTGAAGCGTCGGGCCAGCTCGTCGACGATCGGGGCCAGCTCCGGACGGTCCAGTCGCTGCGCTGGGGCGTTCACGCGGCGGGCGGGTCGATCACGCGTCGTGTGCCGTCCCAGGTGAACCGGGTCGAGGTGACCGGTTCGCCGTCCGCCGCGGGATGCAGGTAGTGGATCGCGATGCCGTCCAGGTCGGCGTACTGGCACCACTCATGGTCACTGGTGAATACGGCGTCGAGCTCCCACGTAGTGAACGTCCCGAACAGCTGCGCCCTATTGGCGACGTCGACGCCGGCGAACAGTTCGTCGAGCAGGATCAGGCGTGGGCATCCTGAAGGTTGACCATCGTCGTCGGCGTAATGGGCGGCGACGGAAGCGATCATGGGCAGGTGCAGGGCCATCGAACGCTCGCCGGTCGAGAGCTTCTGCAGCACGCGTGGAGTGGCACGCTGATAGCCAGCCCAGTCGCGGTGCGCGACCTGCAGTTGGAAGCGGTGCCAGGAGCGGTAGTCGAGCGATTCACGCAGCCGGGCCTCCCACGGCGCGGTCGGATCCAGCTCGGCCCGCGCCTGATCGACCCGGGCGCGGACGAACTCCTGCAGCGATTCGCGTTCTGTCCCCGAGAGGTCGGCCGGGTCGCGCAGCAGCAGCGTGCGCGCCGCCTGCACCGCGGACGGCTGATCGGGGTCGACTTCCCAGCGCAGCCGTACCTGAACGCCGGCCGCAGCCGTCCGGATGGCGTCCAGCTGTGTGTTGATGCCGTCGACGAGGGCGTTGGCCCGGCGGATGCGCTCCGCGAGGGCCCGGCGGACGCTGCCGGCCAGGGTCTGCTCGAACAGCCGCTCCTCCTCCGCGGCGAGCTCGGCGTGTCCCTCGGCGAGTTGGCTGTCCAACGCGTCAGCCAGCTCGCCCACCCTGCGGCGCAACGCCCCGGACGTGGTTCGCAATATCCACCAACCATCGTCGGAGAGCTCCCGATCGAAGTCCACTCGGGCGCCGAGTGCGGCCTGCGCCTGGTGCACTCGCTCGCGGACTTGCTCGGAGCGTCGCTCGATCGCCGGCGAAGAGGTGTCGATCGAATCATGGTCGGCGGCGAGAGTTCGAGCTGCCGCCAGCACGGCCGAGCCCGTGTCCAGCGGCTGTTCGGTGCTGATGCCTGCGTCCGGGCCGAGCGCGGCTAAGACAGCGACGAAGCGCCGGTGGGCTTGCTCGCGTTCGGCCTCGGCCTCGGCTCGCCGCGCTTCCGCGGTCGTGACCTCGCTGCGCAGCTCGCCGACACGCAGTAGCAGCCTCTCAATCGTCTGGCTCAGCGCAGCTATCCGGGCGCGACTGGCGACTCGCTCGGCCTCCAGTGCGCTGATGCGAGCCAGGGTTTGCCTGTACTCCTTGCCGATGGAGGAGTCCAACGTCTGCACCCGCCGCTCGATGTCATCGGCCTGCCGGGCGGTGTGGTCGCGACGCGCCGCGGCCTTCTCAGCTTGTTCTGCGGCCCGGGCCGCAAATCGGACGGCTAGGTCCAGACGCCGCTGAGCTGAGCGCACCTCGTTCCGGCGCCGACACCACGTGCCCGCCCGGTCGGCGAGCCGGCCGAGTGCGGTATCGACGTCGTCCAGCGCCGCCCGGTCGGCGGGAAGGTTGTGCCGCGCGGCGAGCGCAGTCAGCCGGCGCACTGCGTCGCGCACAGACTCCTCTGCGCCGCGCCGAGCCACTCGGCTTGCCTCGAGCGCCTCGAGCGCCTGGGTGAGCCGAGCATCGGCCACGGTCAGGTCGTTGCCGGCGTCGACGACCGCGTTGCCGGGTGGCAACGCCGCAAGCTCGGCCGTGACGGCTGCGCGGCGCTGGTCGAGCGCGATCTTGCGACGATCCAGCTCGGCTAGCGTCCGGTCGACGTCGGCGATGGCGGCCTCGACCTCGGCCAGCTGGGCCAGACGGTGGCGCTCGCGGGCTGCGGCACCGAGCAGTGTCCCGCGTCCGGTCGGCCCGCGGCCGATGGCGCTGCCGAGGCGATAGCTGCCATCGGTCGCGACGACGACCCGCGGCTCGTCGTGGCCGGTGGCGGGTATCGCAGTGTCGAGCACAGGCATCGACGACAGGACGGCCGCGACCACTGACTCCCGCACGCCGTGCGCCGATATATCCGGGACGGGTTCGAGCAGGTCGCGCAGGGTGCGCCCGGATACGGGTGCGGCGACGAACTCGACATCGGCGTGCTGTGGACCCAAATCGAACGTGCCGTTTGGCGTGACCCATACGTCCAGCAGACCGGCGGCGGTGAGCGCCGCTTCGATGCCGTCGAGGTCGCCATCGTCCACTCCTGATATCACGTCGACCAGCCGCCACAGCGGTGCGCCGGGACGCGTCGCGCGGTCGGTCCGCCATGGCGGTCCGTCCGGGGCGATCAGCTCGCTGGACGCCCAGCCGGCCCGCTCGGCGGTGAGCGCCGTGTGCTCGGCCTGCGCCGACTGGCGGTCGTTGGCCAGCGTCTGCCGGGCCAGCGCGTCCTGCGCGCTGAGAGCCGACTTGACCTCGGCCACCGCGGCGGCTACTGCCGTTGGCTCGTCCGCCGGGCCCGGCAAGGCGGCCACGATGCGGGCTGCGCCGATGGTCTCGCACCCATGAGCCCACGTCCCGATCTCTGCGGCGTAGTCGGTGCGGGCTTGTGCGTGAGCCGCTTCGGTGGCAGCGCGATCCGTGTTGCGCTGATCGGCGGTGCGCTCGGCGATACCCACTTGTTCGTCATGCACCTCGCGCTGCGCCACCGCTCGTTCGTGCGCGTCCAGCGCGGTACGAATCTCAGCGACCCGCGATCGCTGGGCGCCGACCCATGCCCGTACCAGGCGTTCGGAGTCGTCGGGATCGTCGAGTGCGGCCGCCTCGGCTACGGCATCACCGGCGCCGAGGCTGTCGGCCGCGGTGCTTACCTCGCCATGGGCGCGGGTGACGTTGGCCTGAGCGACGTGGTGCGCCCCCGTCGCATCATCGGCCTCGCCCAGGGCGTCGTCATGTTCCGTGGCTCGTGTCGTGGCGGCCTCGGCGGCCAGTACAGCGACCTCCCGCAGTTGGGCCGCCTGGCTGCGCAGGTCGGTAAGCGCGGCACCGGCGCGATAGGCCTCGCTGTCTTTGAGCGCCTCGACGTCGACGCCAATCTGGCGTTCGCGTGTGTCCAGTTGTGCGCGCTCCTCGTGAGC
>Ga0137416_10001193_pt1 | contig 13042 bp, 10 predicted proteins | sample CZODoug3_1_1_16f_FD_108282 | JGI IMG/M metagenome (GOLD analysis project Ga0137416, IMG submission 108282) | Vadose zone soil fungal communities from Angelo Coast Range Reserve, California, USA - CZODoug3_1_1_16fungal (Illumina Assembly) | ecosystem: Environmental > Terrestrial > Soil > Vadose...
CGCATGCCCGGGCACATGAACGTGCTGCTCGCCGAGGCCAACGTGCCCTACGACGAGCTGTACGACATGGATCAGATCAACTCCTATTTCCCGGAGACCGACGTGGCGGTGGTGGTGGGAGCCAACGACGTCGTCAATCCCGCCGCGAAGAGGGTGCCGGGAAGCCCGATCTACGGGATGCCCATCCTGGAAGTGGAAAAGGCGAGGGTGGTGATCGTCTGCAAGCGGAGCCTGGCCGCGGGTTTCGCGGGCATCGACAACGAGCTCTACTACGGAGACAAGACGCTCATGCTCTTCGGCGATGCGAAGGAGACGATGGTCAAGCTCACCGCCGCTCTCAAGTCGTGAGGTCCTTGCCGCAGGCTCGTCTCGCGCGCCCACCTTGACGGCGCGGATCTCATTGGGCGTATCCTGCGGCAACCATGCCGAATCCGACTGCCGGCGGTCCAGCGGATCGCGAGGAGCGGGGCCTCACGGCTCCTCTGCGCGACGTCAGGCGCGACGAGATGATCGGACGCGTCGTCGGCTCCTGGCGCGTCGTCAAGCTGCTCGGTGAAGGGGGGATGGGGTCGGTCTACATGGGCGAGCATCCCGCCATCGGCTCGAAGGTGGCGATCAAGATGCTCCATCCCCGCTTCGATGCGGACGAGCGGATCGTCGAGCGCTTCTTCAACGAGGCGAAGGCCGTGAACGTCATCGGCCACGACAACATCGTGAGCATCCTCGATTTCAACGTCGCCGATGGCGGGCGCCATTACTTCGTGATGGAGTTCTTGCACGGCCAGCCGCTGCAGGCGCTGGTGCAGCCGGGAGTGCCGCTCCCCCTCGGAAGGGCGGGACCGATCCTCCTGCAGTGCTGCCGGGCGCTGCAGGCGGCGCACGAGCGAGGAATCGTCCACCGCGACTTCAAGCCGGACAACGTCTTCCTCGTCGACCGGGACGGCCGCACCGATTTCGTCAAGCTGGTCGATTTCGGCATCGCCAAGCTGACCGACTCGACCGGCGCGCACCTCACGCAGACCGGCACCGTGATGGGCACTCCGGCGTACATGTCGCCGGAGCAGGCGGCTGGCGAGCCGTCGATCGACGCGCGCAGCGACGTCTACTCGCTCGGCGTCACCATGTTCCAGATGTTCACCGGGAAGGTGCCCTTCGCCGACGCCGGGCCTTCGTTCGGCAGGATCCTCGCTGCCCACCTGCAACAGCCGCCACCGCGGCCGAGCACGCTGGACCCCGAGATTCCCGCCGAGGTGGAGGAGATCATCCTCAGGACGCTGGAGAAGAGCCCGGACGACCGTTACCAGTCCATGTCCGAGCTGCACGAGGCGTTGCACGGATGCATGGAGCAGCTGGGCATCAGCGCCGAATTGCCGCTGCTGAGCGAAGGTCAACCTTCTTCACCGCGGCCGGCGCCTTCCGGGCGCCGCACGGATCCGGCGGCAACACCGCCTCGCGGCGCCACGCAGCCGCGCACCCGGACGCTGCCCGCTTCGGCACCGGCTCGCGGCGCGACGCAGCCGCGAACCGGAACGCGCCTGATCCCGGCACCGCAGCCGCGGCGCGCGAATACGGCGCTTCTCGCCGTCGGCGCCGCCGCTGCGATTGCAATCGGCGCCTTCTTGTTCGTGTGGTTCCGGGAGCCCAGCGCCCCCGAGCCGAAGCGGCCGCCGCCGGTACCCGTGGAACCGGGTCCGGTACAGGGGGGCGGAGGCGAGCGGGAGTCGCCGCCTTCGCGCCTCCCCTCGTCGCCGCCGGACAGCGCCGCGCCGCCGGCGACTCCGCCGTCGGGCGAAGGGCGCGCGGACGCTCCGCAGCGCACGCCCGGCTCGGGACCTCCCGCTCCACCGCCGCGCAGCCGCCGGATTCCGTCGCCGGCGCAGGAGCACGCCTCTGGCAAGACCGAACAGCCGGCCACGGTTCCCGCGGTGGTGCCGGAGAAGCCAGCCGTGTTCTTCCAGTGCGCCGGAGCGCAGGAAATCTGCGCCGCGCTGCGGACGGCGATCGACGACGAGCTGGAGAAGGCCCGGTTCACCAGCGTGCGCAACGTCGCGCGGGCGGACATCGGAATCAGCGCCCGCATCGCCGGGGTGGAAGGACACGTCGCACCGCAATTCGACACGACATTCGCGGTGCGGACGTACTCGATCGCGCTCAGCGCCGAGGCGACGCGGACCAGCGAGGCGGTGTCGATGCCGCCGCCCACGACGGTGAGCTACGACCCGAGCTTCGGAAGCGAGCGCGTGGCCGAGAAGGCGCGGGTGGTCGCCGGCGAGATCGCGGACAAGTTGCAGGCGTTCGTGAGCAGGCGGCGATAGGACCGGTCGCGCCCACGTCGCCGTGGCCGTCCACGTCAACGCCACTCGCTTACTGCTTCCTGATCGTATCCTTCGCCTTCGCCGCCCCGGTGAAGCTGATCACTGCGAACTTGCCCTGGACCTCGACCACCGCCCCGTTGCCCGTCTGCTTCTCGTCCGCCCCGAGCTTCGCGCCGGTATCCGGGTCGATGAGCGCGTCCCCCACGTTGAAGACGTTGAACTTGTCGCCCACCTTGATGCCCGCCAGCGATCCGAGATTGATCCAGGCCCGCGTCCCTTCGACCTTGATGATCTTCCCCTCGACGCCTCCCGCCGGAGCCGCTGCCGCCAGCACACGTTCCAGGTAGTCGCCGCCGGCCAGCTTCTCCACCACCGCCCTGGACGCCTTCTGGATCGTCTCGCTGGCGATTCCCCATTCAGTGTCGCGGCTCATGCTGGCGCCTTTGAGGAACCCACCGCCCGACTTGACGTCCCCGTCCGCCGCTACCGACAAGACGCGCTCCGCGGTCGTCGTGTCGACGAAGCGCAGGCTGATCGTCGCGAAGGACTGGACCATGTGCCCGCCGACGTTGAACGGGCCCACGGCGGCTTTGGTGACGTCGACGTTGAACTTGTCGATCCCTCCCATCACCACGTACTTGACGCCCAGGATCTTCCCGACCTTCGCCGCGGTCGCCGGATCGAGCGCTCCCGCCGTGGCGAGCCCCTGCTCCTTGAGCACGAGGTTGAGCTTGTCGCGTTCGACCACGCTGAACTTCGCAGACAGAAGCTTGTTCTCGGAGAACTCGTTGTCGATCTGGTTGCGGGCGGCCGGACCGAGCTGATTGGAGTACCAGTACTGAGCTCCTGCATGATTTTCGAATTCCCAGATCGCGACGCGGATCTTGCCTTGCGCGAACCCCCGGGACGGTACGGCGAGCGACAACGCCAAGGACGCGAACAGGAACGTCTTCCCCCTCATGGCACACCTCGATGCGGGCCGTCAGGCCATCTGGAAGAGGGCGCCAGTATGCGGCGTTCGCCGGCCTGGCACCAGAGGGGGCGGCCGGCCGGTCCGACAGCGCCGGGTCAGACGTCCGGTGGACATCGGGCGACGAAACCGTAAGGGAAGAATTTCGTTTCATTTCCCCCGCTAACGGATCGGAGCGAATGCGTGTCTCATCGCGGCGCAGAAGTGCCGAGGCGCGCCGCATCGCGGCGAGGGAGGGCACCGATGCCGCAGCACGGCTTCTCACCGCTTCGCTGGAGTCCGCTCGCCGCCATTCTCGCGGCCGCTACGCTGCTGGCCCTGATCCTGGTGAATCTGCTGACGCTCGGAGGGATCAATTCGGCTCGGCCGCTGATCATCCATACGCGCCAGCTGCATGACGCCCTGGGGCGCATGCGCGCGGCGCTCGCCGATGCCGAGAGCGCGCAGCGCGGGTTCCTGCTCACCGGAGATCGCCTCTTTCTCGAGCCGGTCCAGCGGGCCAACGATTCCCTCTTCGCCGGTTTCGCCGAAGTCATGAGAGCGGCGGCCGACGACGGCATGCTGGAGGGCCGCATGTCGGAGTTGGAGCGGCTCGCGTCAGGGAAGATGGATCAGATTCGCCGGACGATCGAGCTCTACCAGCGCGGACAGACCGCCGCGGCCTTGGCCCTCTTTCGCGGCAGAGGCAATTCCGGGATGGACGAGGTCCGGCGCGTGATCGACGAGCTCCGCGCCCGGGAGGACCGGCGCCTGGCCGACCGTACCTTGAAGGCCCGGCGCAATCTCGATCTCGCCATCTGGATCGACGTCGGCGCCGGCCTGGGTCTGCTCGTGCTCGGCGCGATCCTGTTCGCGATCGATCGCGACATCGCGCGCCGCAAGGTGCTGGAAGCGGCGCTCCGGGAATCAGCGCAGTTCCAGGAGCAATTCGTCGGAGTCCTCGGCCATGACTTGCGCAATCCATTGGGAGCCATCTCGATGGCGACCGATCTCCTCCAGCGGCTGGGGCCCCCGCCGTCGCAGGCGAACGTGCTGTGGCGCATTGCATCCAGCGCCGCGCGCATGGACCGGATGGTCGTCCAGCTGCTCGACCTGACGCGCGCGCGGCTGGCCGGCGGCATTCCGCTAGACCTCAAACCGGGAACCAATCTTGCGCTGATCGCCGCGGCGGCGGTGGAAGAGCTCCGGATCGCGCATCCGCAGGCCCGGGTGACCGTCGACGCCCCGAGGGAAGTGATGGGCGATTGGGACCCGGATCGAATGGCCCAGGTCGTTTCCAACCTGGTGGCGAACGGAATCCAGCACGGGGCCGGCGCCGAGGTCGAAGTCCGGGTGAAAAGCGCGAACGCCTCCGCGATCCTGGAGGTGCACAACGGCGGTCCGCCCATACCCCCCGACCTCCTGCCGCGGATCTTCGAGCCGTTTCGCCGCGGCGCGAAGACGGGAGCGAAGCAGGCGGACGGGCTCGGACTGGGGCTCTTCATCGCGCGGCAGATCGTCCTTGCACACGGCGGGAAGATCGGCGTGCGCTCGGCGGAAGGGGACGGGACGACTTTCACCGTCGCCTTGCCGTCGGAGGCCGGCCAGCGAAGCGGAGCCGCGACGGTTGCCGTCGCGTCTGCTCGGGGCGCAGGGGGCCGTCTGTTGCCGGGGCGCTCCGCTCTTTGACTTTCCAGCATCGCTGGAAGGATCATCTGCCTCCCAGGCGCTGTCGGAGGTCTCCCCATGGCACCTCGACGCGGAACCACACGCCGCCGATTCCTGAAGTCCACCGCGCTCGCCGTCGCGGGGCTGGGCTTGCCCCGGACGCTCGGCGCCGCGACCGCGGATCTGAAGCTGAAGAAGCCGATCAAGATCGGTTGCCAGACGATCCTCTCCGGTCCGCTGGGCGGGTACGGCGAGTTCATGCGCAAAGGCGCCACGCTGGCGATGGAGGAGATCAACGCCCAGGGCGGAATCGGCGGCAGCCCGATCGAGATCAGCCTCCGCGACGAGGAGCTGAAGGTCGACGTCGGCGTGAAGAACGCACGCTACTTCGTCGAGGACTGGGGCGCGGATTTCCTCATCGGGATCGATTCCAGCGCCGTCGCGCTGGCCGTCGGCGAGATCATGCCCTCCCTCAACCGGGTCCTGATCGTGACCCACGGCGCCACGGAGAAGTACAACGAGGATCTGGTCTTCAAGCGGCACGTGCGCCAGTGCTTCCGCGTCTGCGTTCCCGTGTACCAGGACGGCATCGCCTCGGCGCTGGTGGCGAAGGACTTGCCGGTGAAGCGATGGGCCACCATCTCGCCGGACTACGAGTACGGCCACACCTCGTGGAGGATGTTCCGCGCCTACCTGAAGCGGTTCAAGCCGGACGTGGAATTCGTGGGAGAGAGCTTCGCCAAGTTCGGCACCGTCGACTTCTCCAGCCACATCAGCAAGGTGATGGGCTCGAGCCCTGAAGGCATCTTCTCCACCGAGTGGGGCGGCGAGGCCGTCACCATGGTGAAGCAGGCGAAGCTCTTCAAGGTGTTCGAGCAGACCAAGGCGTTCATGATCGGCATGGGCGCGGCGATGGACGTGCTGCAAGGCCTCGGCGCGGACTACCCCGACGGCGTCTGGGCTTCGGGCCGGTACTACTTCGGCTACCCGGATTCGGCCGAGAACAAGCGGTTCAACGACGCGTTCCGCAAACGCTGGGACACGTACCCGAGCTATCCATCCGAGACGGCGTACACCGCGGTGCAGGCGCTGAGGAAGGCGGTGGAGAAAGCGCGGTCGGTGGAGACCGAGAAGGTGATCGAGGCGCTCGAGGGCCTCGACCTCGATCGACCCGCGGGCAAATGCGTGATCCGCAAGGAGGACCACCAGGCCGTCTACGCGGTGCCCTGGGGACAGATCCGGCACGACCCGAAGTTCCCCATGCCCACGTTGACTAACCTCAAGCTCTTCACCACCGACGAGTACTACCGCAAGCCGCCGTTCGCGCCGGTCGAGGGCTAGCCGCGGCGGCCGCAGGCCGCTTAGCGGCTACGCTTTGAGCGCGAACATTCCGGAGTCAGATTGTGAGGTGAATCCAGCATGCTGTTCCAGGGCCTCGTCGGCCTGAGCGAGGCCATGTACCTCTGGCTGGTCGCGGCGGGCCTCTCGCTGATCTTCGGCGTGATGCGCGTCCTCAACTTCGCGCACGGAAGCCTGTACATGCTCGGCGCGTACTTCGCCTGGGTGGCGTTCCGGGTGAGCGGGAGCTTCTGGGTGGCGCTGCTCGCCGGCCCGCTCGTGGTTGCGGCGGTGGGTTGGGCGATGGAGTTCGGCTTCCTGCGCCGCGTCTATTCCGCGCCCGAGGCGTTCCAGCTGCTGCTCACCTTCGCATTCGTGCTCATGCTCGACGACGCGGTGAAGCTCATCTTCGGGCCGGTGTACCAATCTCCGCCCACGCCTGCGGCGCTCTCCGGCGCGGTGCTGATCGGGCATTCGGTCCTGCCGACGTACCATCTGTTCATCCTCGGCGTCGGGGGTCTGGTCGGCTTCGGCCTCTGGGTCTTCTTGGAGAAGACGAGCTTCGGGCTCGTCATCCGCGCGACCGCGGCCGACCGGGAGATGGCGCGCGCTCTCGGCGTGCGCGCCTCGCGTCTGTTCACCTGGGTGTTCATCCTCGGTGCCTGGCTGGCCGGCCTGGGCGGGGCGCTGTCCATGCCCGTTCGCGCCATCTCGCCGGGGATGGGCGAGTTCATCATCATCGAGGCGTTCGTGGTGGTCGTGCTGGGCGGGCTCGGGTCCCTGCGCGGCGCGTTCGTCGGGTCGGTGCTGATCGGGCTGCTGCACGCCTACGGCCTCCTGTTCATGCCCGTGTTCGAGCTGGCGCTGGGCTACATGGCGATGGCCCTGGTGCTCATCGTGCGGCCCTGGGGCCTCTTCGGCATTCGCGAGGGATGAATGCGCGCGCGCCTCGCCGCCGGAGCGGTGCTCGCCGCCGTGGTGCTGCTGGTGCCCGCGATCGCCGGGCCATTCCTGCGCTACCTCGTGCTCAACATGCTGCTCCTCGCGCTCCTCGCGCTCTCGTTCAATCTATTGTTCGGCATGACCGGGCTGCTCTCCTTCGGCCAGGGCGCTTTCTACGCGGGCGGCGCATACTCGGCGGCGCTGCTGCTGCGCGCGGGCGTCCCGCTTCTCTGGTCCGTCCTGCTCGGTGCGCTCGCCGCCGCGGCGCTGGCGGCAGTCCTCGGCGCGTTCTGCGTCCGGCATACGCGCATCTACTTCTCGATGCTCACCCTGGCGTTCGGCATGCTGGTCTATGCGGTGGTGTGGAAGTGGACCGACGTGACCGGTGGCGACGACGGTCTCATCGGCATTCCGCGCGGCCGGATCGGGCTTCCCGGTCCCCTCGACTTCAGCCTGGACCCCCCCGCGCGCTACTACCTGTTCGCCGCCGTCCTGGTCCTGCTTTCGATGGCCGTGCTGCACCGGCTCTCCGCGTCGCCTCTGGGGCTCTCGCTTCGCGCCATCCGGGAAAACGCCGAACGCGCGGAGTTCAGCGGCGTCAAAGTGCGGCGCACGATCTACATCGCGTTCGTCACGGCGGGTCTCTTCGCCGGCCTCTCCGGCGCGCTGCTCGCACCGTTGGAGCAGACGGTCTCGCCCTCGACCGCGCATTGGACCAAGTCCGCCGAGCCGGTGATGGCGACTCTCATCGGCGGCCCTCTCTCCTTTCTCGGACCGATCCTCGGCGCCGTGGTGTACCTCGGGCTCAAGGAACTCATCGTCCGGTTCACCGAGTACTGGCTCCTGGTGTTCGGGCTCGTGCTCCTCGCCACCGTGCTCACGTTCCGCGGCGGCCTGCTGGGCGCTGCCAGCCGGCTGAGGATGCGGAGGCGGCAGGCATGAGCGCGGTCCTCGAAGTGCGGGGGTTGCGGAAGTCGTTCGACGACTTCACCGCCGTCGCCGGGATCGATCTCGCCTTGCCCGAAGGCGGCATCACCGCCGTGATCGGCCCCAACGGCGCCGGCAAGACGACCTTCATCAATCTCCTCAGCGGAAAGCTGGTCCCCGACGGCGGCCGCATCGTCTTCGCAGGAGCCGACGTCACGCGCCTGCCGCCCAGCGCCCGCGTCCGCGCGGGAATGGCGCGAACGTTTCAGATCACGAACGTATTCCCGCTGCTCTCGGTGGAAGAGAACGTGGCGGTGCCGGTGCTCGCCCGCGCGGGCCTTTCGCTCGAGCCACGGCGCAGGGTCGACGCGATCGGTGAGGCCCACGCGCAGGTCCGCAGCCTCCTCGAGACCGTCGGTCTCAGCGCGCGTGCAGCCGATGCCGCCGGAGTGCTCTCACACGGCGACCGGCGCCTGCTGGAGATCGCGCTGGCGCTCGCCTCCGAGCCGCGCCTGTTGCTCCTCGACGAGCCGACTGCCGGCATGGGGGCCGCAGAGCGCGATCGCGTGCTCGCGCAGGTGCGCGCGCTCGCTGCCCGCTCGTCGCTCACCATCCTGCTCGTGGAGCACGACATGGAGGTGGTGTTCGGGCTGGCGGCCCGCATCGTCGTGCTGCACCAGGGGAGGGTGATCGCCGACGGCGCGCCGCAGCAGATCCGCGACGATCGGCGCGTGCGCGAGATCTATCTCGGCGACGCCGACGTGGTCCCTCCGCCGGGGGAGGCCGCGGCGCAGACCGGTGCGCTCCTCCTCGAGGTCAGGCACCTCGATGCGGGCTACGGGCTCGCGCATGTGCTGCACGACGTGAGCTTCACCGTGGCGCGCGGAGAGATCGTCGCGCTGCTCGGCCGCAACGGCGTCGGCAAGACGACCGCGCTGCGCAGCCTCTCGGGACTGAACGCGCCGTGGCGCGGAAGCGCAATCGAGCTCGCGGGCAGGCCCGTCGCGGGCGAGCCTCCCGAGCGCCTTGCCGCGCTGGGCGTGAGCTACGTTCCCGACGATCGGCGCATCTTCGCGGACCTGAGCGCGGCGGAGAACCTGCGCGTCGCCATGCTGGCGCTGCGGCGCGAGAGGACGCGCTGGACGCGGGAGCGCATCGAGCAGATCTTCCCGCCGCTTGCGACGCTCTGGCACCGCAAGGGCCGCCACCTTTCCGGGGGCGAGCAGAAGATGCTCGCCATCGCGCGCGCCCTGACCACGGACCCTTCGCTGCTGCTCCTGGACGAGCCGTCGGAAGGCTTGAGTCCGCTCATCGTCCGCATCCTTGCCGACGCGCTCGCCCGCATCCGCGGCGAAGGCGTGACGGTGCTGCTTGCGGACCAGAATCTCATGTTCGCGCGCGCCGTGGCCGATCGCGCGCTGGTGATGGAGCGCGGCCGGCTGGTGCACGTGGCCTCGCGCGCCGACCTCGCCGGGAACGATCCCACGCTCCAGCGTCTTCTCGCGGTGTGATGTCAGCGCGGCTCGGCCGTCATCTCGACTGGAGCTTCTATGCACGATCGCCGCGGGCGTGTAGTCCGGGACGCCGTCGACGAGCCTCGGTTTCTGGAACTGGCGCCAGTCGGCGAACAGCGAGATCAGATCAGCGTGCTTCATCGAACGAGCCAACGACGGGCTCGCGCCGGCGCACGAACCAAGGACCGCGAGCAGGACAGTGTGAAACAACGGCCTCGAAGCGCGTCGGTCGGGAAATGTTCGCATTCCTTCCGGACTGCCTTCATGACGCGCGCAGGGCGGCACTTCGCACCATCTCGACACCGGCGGCGCGCATCTGCTCGATCGCGCGCGCGACGTCCCCCGGCTGCAGCTCGACTCCGCGGGTGCCGTCTTCGACAACGAATATCCGGAAGCCGAGCCGCCGCCCATCGAGCGCGCTGAACTTCACGCAGTAGTCCGCAGCGAGCCCGAGCACGTAGACCTCGGTCGCTCCGCGTCCCTTCAGGTAGTCGCCCAGGCCCGTCGACTTGCGGTGCCCGTTGTCGAAGAACCCGCTGTAGCTGTCGATGGCAGGGTCGGTACCCTTGCGGAAGATGGCCTCCACGCGGTTCATCTGCAGCCTGGCGGCGAACTCGGCGCCGCGAGACCCCTGCACGCAGTGGTCCGGCCAGAGGACCTGCGGAAGACCGCCCAACGCGGCAAGATCGCCGGGCCTCCTGCCGGGATGGCTGGACGCGAAGCTTCCGTGGCCGGCGGGATGCCAGTCCTGCGTCGCGACCACCAGGTCGAACCGGGGCTGCAACTCGTTCGCGATGGGGATGACTTCGTCCCCACGGGGGACGGCCAGCGCGCCGCCGGGGAGGAAGTCGTTCTGGATGTCGACGAGAATCAAGGTTCGCATCCCGCGCACTATGCTCCTGATGCGGCGCCGCTTCACCCACCGGGCAGCCCCGGCGAATCGATCGGCAGCCCGGACGTCGTCCGAGCCGGCATGCACGATGCGCCGACAATGAGCACGGTTTCGGGGTCACGTTTCCGGGGAGGCACACCATGGCCGGTATTTCGCGGACGAAGAGGATCGGTTCAGCGCTGCTCGGCGCTGCCTTTCTGCTGACGACGGCGACCAGCACCGCACTCGCCGAAGAAAAGGCGGAGGCGCAGGGCTCGGCTGCGCAGCAGGCTCCGCCGAAGAAGCACAGCAAGCTGAAGGGCGCGGTCGTCGGAGGGGCCGGCGGCGCCATGGTCGGCGGCAAGAAGGGGGCGGCGCTCGGAGCGGCCGGCGGCGCGCTGTACCAGCACCACAAAAACAAGAAAGAAGCGAAGCAGCAGCAGAAGTCGCAGCAGTAAGCCGGCAGCAGGTCGTTGGCATGGGCGCCGCGTCCCGACCAACGCGGATCGGACTCGTCCCGGGACGAGTTCATTGGTGAACATTCAGTTCAACCGGTTGAACCAGCGGGTCGAGCGGAGACCTGCTCGAGGTTCGCCCCCGTAGTGTCCCGAACGGGCTCGATGTACAGCGCTGCAGAGGAGGCCATCGATGGGACGGCCAGGGAAGGTTTCTGGCAGCGGCGGCCAGATCCTCGTGCAGAGCCTGCTCGCGCAGGGCGCCGACCAGATCTTCTGCGTTCCTGGCGAAAGCCACCTGGCCGTGCTCGACGCGCTCTACGACGCTCGCGACCGCATCAAGCTGGTCGTCTGCAGGCACGAGAGCGGCGCATCGAACATGGCCGACGCTTGCGGCAAGTTGACGGGCCGACCCGGTATTGCGCTGGTGACGCGGGGACCGGGAGCGTGCAACGCGTCCATCGGCATTCACACCGCCTTCCAGGACTCGACGCCACTGCTGCTCCTCGTCGGCCAGGTGCCGCGCGCATTCGCGGATCACGAAGCGTTCCAGGAGATCGACTACCGGCGCATGTTCGGGCAGATGGCGAAGTGGGTGGCGCAGATCGACGACCCGCGCCGCGTCCCCGAGTACGTACGCCGCGCCTTCCAGACGGCGACGTCCGGCAGGCCGGGACCCGTGGTCCTGGCGCTACCGGAGGACATGCTCAACGAGAGCGCGGAGGCGCCGGCGGCGCCGCGCTACCGGCGCGTGGCGGCTGCGCCGCACCCGGAGCAACTCGAGCGCCTTTCGACGCTGCTCGGCGCGGCGCACCGGCCGATCGTCATTGCCGGAGGCAGCGGCTGGACAAGCGACGCGTGCATGGACCTGCGCCGCTTCGCGGAAGCGTGGCAGCTTCCGGTCGCGTGTGCGTTCCGGTTCCAGGATCTCTTCGACAACGATCACCCGCTCTATGCAGGCGACGTCGGGATCGGCGTCAATCCCGCGCTCGCGCAGCGCATCCAGGTGGCAGACGTTGCGCTGGTCCTCGGGGCCCGGCTGGGGGAGATCACCACCAGCGGGTACACGCTTTTCGAGGCTCCCACGCCAAAGCAGACGCTGGTGCATGCGCATGCCGGCGCCGAAGAGCTGGGTCGGGTCTACGCGGCCGACCTGCCCATCAACGCGGGAATGCCGGAGCTCGCCGCGGCGCTCGCGGAGCTGCGCCCGCCGGCGAAGCTGGCCTGGACGGCCGAAGCGGCTGCCGCCCGAGCCGACTACGTGGGCTGGAATACGCCCGTGCACGGGCCCGGGCCGCTGCAGCTGGCGGAGATCGTCCATCACCTGCGCGTACGGCTACCCCCCGACGCGATCGTCGCGAACGGCGCGGGCAACTTCTCTTCCTGGCTGCATCGCTTCTATCGCTACCGGCGCTTCAGGTCGCAGCTCGGTCCGACCAGCGGCGCAATGGGATACGCAGTGCCGGCGGCGGTCGCGGCGAAGTCCGTCCATCCGGACCGGCTCGTCGTCGCGTTCTCCGGAGACGGCGATTTCCTCATGAGCGGCCAGGAGCTGGCGACGGCGGTGCAGCACCGGCTCCCGGTGATCATCCTGATCGTGAACAACGGCTGCTACGGAACCATCCGGATGCACCAGGAGTGGAGCTATCCCGGGCGCGTCCACGGGACACGGCTCGAGAACCCCGACTTCGCCGCGTACGCGCGCTCGTTCGGCGCCTTCGGCGAGCTCGTCCAGACCACCGAGCAGTTCGCGCCTGCCTTCGACCGCGCGCTTGCGTCCGGAACGTCTGCCCTGCTGGAGCTGCAGCTTTCGGAGGAAGTGATCACGCCAAGCACGACGCTCTCCGCCATCCGGGCGCGAAAAGCAAAAGGCCCGGCCGCCTGACGGCAGCCGGGCCTGATGCACGCCTCGGAGGTCAGTTGCCGCCGCCGTGACCGCCGTGACCGCCGCCGCCGTGACCGCCGCCGCCGTTATCACCGCCGCCGTTACCACCGCCGCTCTTACCACCGCCGCCGTTACCGCCGCCGCCGCTGTCACCGCCGCCGTTGCCACCGCCGTTAGC
>Ga0137416_10001196_pt1 | contig 13029 bp, 13 predicted proteins | sample CZODoug3_1_1_16f_FD_108282 | JGI IMG/M metagenome (GOLD analysis project Ga0137416, IMG submission 108282) | Vadose zone soil fungal communities from Angelo Coast Range Reserve, California, USA - CZODoug3_1_1_16fungal (Illumina Assembly) | ecosystem: Environmental > Terrestrial > Soil > Vadose...
CATCATGAACAGTCATCAGCTGGAGCAGCTTGCCGCCCAAATCAAAGCCGCGCGGGAAGCCAAAGGCCTGAGCCAGCGCTCGGTCGCCGAGCAAGTGGGTATTCCCCAAAGTCACCTGTCGCGCATCGAGAACGGCGCCGTCGACCTCCAGACCTCGAGCCTCCTCCAGATCGCTCGCGTGTTGGACTTGGAGCTGACACTCATTCCACGGAATGCCCTGCCGGCGATCGAGGCTCTTCGCATTCGACGCGCGGTCGATGAAACCCCTGCTGCCTCCCGCAATCGCACTCGTCTCAATTCACTCCGCGCCCAGGCAACCCGGATTGCGAGGAAATTTCCCGGAGTGGCTGTCCTCACACGCCTGACTCAAACGATTCTGGAATTGCGCGAGCTACCGTTGGAATTGTCGGCGGCACGGTCGCATCAACTCCTGTTTACGCTGGAGGAAATCGAACGATTGCTGCGCGTACTGGACTCACAGTCGGCAGCGACCCAACTCAGTGTCACGTCAATCAAAGAAATCCAGTCCCATTTGCGCGAATTGCAAAGCATCGGAGATACCATCTCACATGGACAGGCTGAAGCATCTGTAACACCGTCTCCGGCGTATAGCCTCGACAACGACGAGAACAGCAATGGCTGACGTAGCCGTACTCGACGTGCGCCTGCATAACCGCACCATCGGGACACTCACTCGTTTGCCCGATGATAGAAACCTCTTTGCGTTCGAAACCGATTATGTTGATAACCGGGATAGAGCGACACTCAGTCTGGCTTTCAAAGACTCGCTCGGGGGTTTGATCACGCACCTTCCGCCGACGCAAACTCGACTACCGGCATTCTTTTCCAACCTCCTGCCGGAAGGAGCCCTGCGCGATTATCTGGCCGAACGAGCGGATGTAAAGCCGCAACGAGAGTTCTTCCTCGCGTGGGTCCTCGGACGCGACCTGTCCGGCGCCGTGCAGATCGTTCCGCGAGACGGCAACTCCTTGCCACCCGATGCCACACAGGGAAGCCAACGACCCGCCAAAGGCGATGCCAAACAGGTATTGCGATTCTCGCTCGCGGGTGTGCAGCTCAAGTTCTCCGCGATTACGCGGGCAACCGGCGGCCTGACTGTGCCCGCCGACGGAGTCGGTGGCTCGTGGATCGTCAAACTACCCTCGCAAAAATTCGCCGGTGTCCCTGAGAACGAATTCGCCATGATGGAGCTCGCGAGACGGGTCGGTATCGACGTTCCCGAAACCAAACTCCTCACGGTCAGTGAGATCGCCGGCATCCCGTCGGGAATCAACCTCATCGGCGACACCGCCTTCGCCGTGAAAAGATTCGACCGTGGGCCCAACGGTGAGCTCATCCACATCGAAGACTTTGCACAGGTCTTCGGCGTTTATCCGGATCGAAAGTACGAGCGGGCCAGCTATCGCAATATCGCCCGGGTCCTCTGGATCGAAACGGGCGAGGCGGGCATTGTCGAATTCGTACGGCGACTCGTTTTCAACGCGCTGATCGGCAATGCCGACATGCATCTGAAGAACTGGTCATTGATCTACCCGAACACTCGCGATGCCCAACTCGCCCCGGCATACGACTATGTCGCCACAATTGCCTACCTCCCCTACGACGCTCTGGCGCTCAACTTGGTGGACACCAAAGCCTTTGAATCCGTGACCCTGGAACAGTTCCAGCGACTCGCGTCCAAAGCGGGTTTACCTGAGAGACTCACACTCGATACAGTGAGCGACACGGTCGCGGCGTTTCGCAGTGTATGGCGCAGCTTCGATATCAAAGCACTCGACAACAAAACCCGCGGAGCGATCGACGAGCACCTCAAAACCGTACCGCTGTGGCGCGAAACCGCGAAGAGGTCGACCAGATAATGCCCCCCAAACCGGCGAAACAACCGCCTCGCGCGACGCGGTCAACCATCAAGCTCACGTTCACAGTTGAGGTGGCCGGCGACAAGATGTCGGGCAAGGCCAAGCTCGGAGTCTTTGGGACTGCAACACTCACGGGTGAGCGTGTTCGTTGATGTCAAAGGTCACTTACATCGATTTCGACGGGGTCCATCATGCAGTGGATCTGGAGCCGGGGTTCACAGCGATGGAAGGCGCCGTCAGGAATGGCGTGCTAGGAATTCCAGCGAATTGCGGAGGCGCTTGCGCTTGTGCCACATGCCACGTGTACGTTGACGAGGCTTGGCGCAGCAGGACGGGGCCAAGAAAAGAGCTCGAGGAATCCATGCTCGAAATGGCCGACGATGTGAAACCGAACAGTCGGCTCGCATGTCAGATCATGATGACCGCGAAGATCGATGGACTCGTGGTGCACGTACCGCAAAGCGCCTAAACTAGCATTCATTTTCCTCGCCCCCGGAACAGGAGCTCGAACATGCCTGACTCACTCTACAGCATTCCCGTATCTCGCATCGATGGCAAGCCGACGAGCCTGAGCGAATTCCAGGGCAAGGTGCTGCTGGTGGTCAATGTCGCCTCCAAGTGCGGACTCACTCCGCAGTATGCCGGCCTGCAGAGCCTGTATGAGCGCAGACGGGCGGCGGGCCTGGAAATCCTGGGCTTTCCGGCCAACAACTTCATGGGCCAGGAGCCGGGAACTGAGGCCGAGATCAGCTCGTTCTGCAGCACCGAGTTTGGTGTCGATTTCCCGCTGTTCAAAAAGATCTCGGTGACGGGCGCGGATCGTCATCCGCTCTACGGGGCGATGATTGCCGCGCAACCCAAGGCTGAAGGGATTGAGTCGATGCGCGAGAAGCTGACGCAATACGGCATCCAGCCTGGCGCGCTCAGCGATGTGACGTGGAATTTCGAAAAGTTTGTCATCGACCGCAAGGGACGGGTGATTGCCCGGTTCTCGCCGGACATCACTGCCGATGATCCGCGGTTGACCAAGGTGTTGGACGAGGCGCTGGCGGGGTAGCGCCGCCGCGGCGCTCAAACACCCCCCTGTAGTGCTCGCTGCGAATCAACACCGGCCCACTCTTGATGTTGTCCAGCGCCAGCTCCGCGAGCCGGCCAACAAACGCTCTGCCAATACCCGACGAGGCGCCTGTGATGAGCGCTGCCGGACCGCCGCATCTGGCCGGAAGGTACATACAGCTGTTCCGGCTCGAGACAGAACCCGCCGGGGCAATCGTGACTCTGGCCAATCACCGAATGACCGCCCGCACGGCGCATTACCGGCTGCGAAGTCAACTTGGTGCCAACAGTCAGCGGCCGCCGGCTGCCCGGACCATAGTCGAAAATCTCGCCCACATGCCCAGCCGGCAGCATCGTCGTCCAAGCCCCAATTGTGGACTGGCCCATGCGGCAGTCGAGCGAGTCCAATCTCCGCCACCTCATAAGACGATGCGATGGACGGCGGCACGGGAAGTCCCTTCTCGGCGAGCAAGGTGCGCAAAGCAGGTGTGTCGGTCATGTGCATGACCAGGGTCAGAACGTTGGCGCGGGCCGCCGGGCGATCGCGCGGCGCATTCGGCGACATGCAAGGCCGATGCGTCCGGCGGCGCCGGGCGGGTGGCAGCCAGTCAGCTCTTGGGCATCTGGGACATGTCCACGAACATGCATTCCCATATGTGCCCGTCCACATCCTCAAAGCTACGGCCATACATGAAGCCGAAATCCTGCTTGGGGTTGACGTCTGCCTTACCCCCGTTTGCGCCGGCAGCATCCGTGATCTTGTCTACGGCCTGCTTGTCGTCAGCCGAAAGCGCCAGCATCACCTCACTCTCGCGGCGAGAATCGACGATCGGCTTTTTCGTGAAGGTGCCCCACTTTGCATGCGTCAGGAGCATGACGAAGATGGTATCCGAGAACACCATGCACGAGGCCGTGTCGTCGCTGAACTGCGGGTTCTGGGTTGCGCCAATCGCCAGGTAGAAGGCTGTGGCCTTCTTCAGGTCGCGCACGGGCAGGTTCACAAAAATTTGCTTCGGCACGGTCACTTCTCCTCGAATGAATGGGTTGAGCTGGGCACTGACCGTCGGAGGACGGACGAGGGACCGACAGCCCGACATTTTATCCGGAAAAATGAGTCGGCCAGGTTCCACTGGCCGCAGGATTCAAGGGGCCACCGGATTATAAGCGTCGTCGGATTTCGGGCGGAAGGCCGTGCTCTACGCAGCCGAGGCCGACTGTGGAAACGCGCAAGCCGGAACGACCGATTTGACGCTTTTGCATTGGCTGAGTTACTTCCGCTGGGGCAGGCTCACGAGTGCGCGATTCTGTGCCGCAGATTCTGTTGAGGACTGCGCGCGCTCGCGGAATCTCTCGGGCGCAAGTTGGTTCAGAGAACGACGCTTTATGCACCCGTACCGAACTTCAATAAAGCCCACTCATCGAGGCTGAAATGGCCGCTCGATTTCAACCCCGTCGCTTCGTAGAGCAGCCGCAGTCCGGGGATCTGCGGCCGCATGAACCCGCTGATGAGCAGGATGCCTCCCGGGACCAACGCGCGACAAAGCGCGGGCGCCAGCCTCTCCAGCGGTCCTTCCAGAATATTCGCCACCACGAGATCAAAGCGCGCGCCCCGGTGATCGGGGGCTTCGCGGCCGAATTGAATATCAACCTCGTGGCCGTCCAGGTCTGCGTGCACCTTGGCGCAAGACAAGGCGACAGCATCAATGTCGGTTCCGACGATGAACCGGGCACCGCGAGCACGAGCGATGCGGGCAAGGATTCCCGTACCTGTTCCCACATCCAGAACCGCTTGCGGTCGTTGCTGCCGGCAAACCATGTCCACCGCCGCGGCACACAGTCGCGTGGTTGCATGCGATCCGTCGCCGAATACAGCGCGGTTTTGCTCCCCCGGCAGTTGCGCGAGTGCAATCCAGCCTTCCTCCAGGAGAGGCGGCGTCGAGCCGAAGGGATACACCGTAACCCGGGGGGCGATGTTATGCATGTGAAAAGGATAGTGGCACGCAGGGTGCCGTGAGCAGCTAGGCGTTTTGCTGGCCGAACACCTGACGCAGGTGTTCGATTGCACACTCTACGGCACGCGATGCGCGCACCCCACCCGGCCTGATGGCGTAGATCCGCTCTCCGAAGAACCCGACCGGGCGCCACTGCGTCAGCAGCGGCTGCATGGCACCTGAATCGAGCTGCGCGGATGCGCTGAAGTCCGGCAGTAGTCCTATGCCGAGTCCACCGATGATGGCCGCGCGCAGAACTTCGCTATTGTTGGCTTTGAACGGGCCGCCGACCGGCACACTGACGAGCTCACCGCGCTCGACGCGTTTGCGAGCCGCGACCTTCTCGAAAGACCAATTCTGAGCCGAGCCGTCGCGTAGATACAGCAAGCAATCGTGCCGGGCCAGATCGGTCGGATGTTCCGGAATGCCGCGGCGCTGCAGATACTCCGGACTCGCCAGCAGCAGCGAGCGGGATTCGCACAACACACGGGCGATGTAGGTATCCGGAATCGAGCGCGCGTGGCGCACAGCCAGGTCGAAACCCTCCTGCGCGACATTCACGAAACGATCATTCAGATCCAACTCGAGGCGGATCTCCGGAAAGCGCCGCAGGAAGTCCGGCACCGAAGGCGCAATGCGCTGCCTCCCCAAGGCGACGGGGGCCGTAATCCGCAACAAGCCTCGCGGCTTCCCCGCCAGGTCTTTTGCCTGATCAAAGCTCTGTTCGATACGGGTGAACGACGCTTGCGTGTCGTCCACCAATTGCAGAGCAGCGGGAGTCAGTGTGACCGAGCGTGTGGTCCTGCGGACCAGCGACATTCCAATCGCCCGCTCCAGATCCCGCAGTCGAGTGCTCACGGAGGCCTTGGAAATCCCCAGCCGGCGGGCCGCCTGGGTCAGGCTGCGGGTCTGAGCGATGACCGTAAGCAAATGCAGGTCCGTGAGCACACCCGCCACCTGTGAGACACTCATGATTCACCTTCCCGTTGCGCCATTTGCAACGCGCATTGTTCATTTTACTGAACACTGAGATTAGCGCGCGGGACTTCTCGGTGCTACCCACCGCGCCTAGACTCCCACCCCTGATCAGGGAGCACTCCTATGCATTATCAGTCCCGCACAACCGTGTCGCACTGGGTCGGCGGCAAGTCGATCGCGCAAGCCGGCTCCCGCACCCAGGACGTTTTCAATCCCGCTACGGGCGAAGTGGCGCGACAGGTCGCTTTGGGCGGGTCCGCAGAGGTGGATCGCGCGGTGCAGAGCGCCAGCGCGGCATTTGGAGCCTGGGCGGACACGCCCCCAATCCGCCGCGCCCGCGTGCTCAATCGGTTCCTGGATCTGTTGAATCAGCGTCGCGACGAGCTCGCGGCCATCATCACCAGTGAGCATGGAAAAGTGTTGAGCGACGCGCAGGGCGAGGTCATGCGCGGGATCGACGTGGTGGAGTTTGCCTGCGGAATTCCCGAGCTGCTGAAGACTGCGTTCACCGATCAGGTATCCACCGGAATAGACAATTGGACGCTGCGTCAGCCACTGGGTGTCGTTGCGGGAATCACACCATTCAACTTCCCTTGCATGGTGCCGTGCTGGATGTTCCCCGTGGCCCTGGCAGCCGGCAACACATTCATCCTCAAGCCGAGCGAACGCGATCCATCGGCGTCGATTTTCATGGCCGAGCTCCTGAAGCAGGCCGGGTTGCCTGATGGCGTATTCAACGTCGTGCAAGGTGACAAAGACGCCGTCGACGCGTTGCTGGAACACCCCGACGTGCAAGCTCTGAGCTTCGTGGGATCGACCCCGATTGCACGCTACATCTACCAGCGCGGAGCGCAGTTGGGCAAGCGCATCCAGGCGTTAGGCGGCGCGAAGAATCACCTGGTCGTGATGCCGGACGCCGATATCGAGCAGGCCGTCGATGGACTGATCGGCGCGGCCTACGGCTCCGCCGGTGAGCGCTGCATGGCGATCAGTGTCGCCGTGCTGGTGGGCGACACCGCTGACAAAGTCGTCCCGATGCTGGAAAAGCGGGCCCGCGAGCTTCGTATCGGTGACGGAACCAACCCGGATGTTGAAATGGGGCCGGTTGTCACACGCCAGGCGCTGGAGCGCATCGAAGGTTATATCGAGTTGGGCGTGAAGGAAGGCGCCAGGCTCGTGTTGGATGGGCGCGGACACACAGTGGCGGAACGGGAAAAGGGTTTCTTCACGGGCGCCACGCTGTTCGATCACGTCAAACCCGACATGCGGATCTACCGGGAGGAGATATTTGGGCCGGTGCTGTGCTGTGTGCGGGTGAAGGACTTCGGCGAAGCGGTGAAGTTGATCAACGCGCATGAATTCGGCAACGGCGTGTCCTGCTACACGCGCGACGGGCACATTGCACGCGAATTCGGTCGGCGGATTCAGGTGGGAATGGTGGGAATCAACGTGCCGATCCCCGTGCCCATGGCCTGGCACGGGTTCGGCGGTTGGAAGAACAGCCTGTTCGGCGACATGCACGCCTACGGTACCGAAGGCGTGCGCTTCTACACTCGACAGAAGTCGATCATGCAGCGATGGCCGGAAAGTACGCCGAAGGGCGCGGAGTTCGCGATGCCGACAGCGAAATGATCGCCGCGCCGCCGGACGCTACGATCGTTCGACCACGACCTCGCTGATCTGCAAGACCGGCGACAGGTCCGTGTAGTTCGCGATGTCGCCCAGGATCTCCTTCGAGTGGGGTCCGAAGCCCTTCTCGAAAGCTTCGGGGCTGTCGCAGAAGATGTGACACATGCCAACGTAGGTGGGTGGCGTTCCCGGGGCACCGCCCGCCAGGCCCTTGTCGACCGTGTAGTACTTGCAGTAATCGCCCATGCGGGCTTTCACGAGCGGCATGTGCTTGTCACGATAATAGTCGTGGTCGAATCGGCTGCCGGCGGTCATCGGATACATCACGCTGACTTTGATCATGAGACGTCGATCTCCTGGTGATTGGCGGCAGGATACTGCGAAAGTCTCACCCGCAGCAGCGGGTCCTCAATCTTAGCCAGGCAGTTTTTTCAGCACGAGATTTCCGGGGTCACCGTTGTAGGTGGCACCGGTTGTGGCACCGCCAGAATCGCGCTGGAACGTCAAAACGCCGTCCGCATAATCGACCCGGAATTCTGTTTCCGACTCCGGGGTGAGCGGAGTCCTGAAACCGTCAGGGGTCTCGAGCACCAGACCCTCGCTCCCCTGCTTTATGGTTGCAGTGACGCCGGGATTGAGCTCATAGCGACCCACGTATGAATTCAGCGCCACCGCTGAAACGCGGAAGTCCGGCGGAGCCGGTTTATGCAGGGGACTGTGAGCGCGAAGCGCCTCTTCCCCAGGAAATACCATACGATCGTCGCGCTTCCAGTGCCGGTCAAAGGCTCCGGAGGCAACCCATCTGCGTTCCGAGCCGAGGCCGGGCTCGAGAGTCACCTGTCGACCGTCGCGAATGATCCAATCCATTCGAATCGTGGGATAACCGAAGGGCACATTCCACAGTCCCCCCGGATTCCAGAAGTACATGCCGGCTGTAGAGGTGGCGGCGACTACGAACACGTAGCGATCTCGAGCTGCCGGGCTGGGATAAATCATCTGCACCACCGCGTCCGTGACCGCGAACTTACGTCCATCAACGGTAATCGCATCCGATTCCACCACCAGCGGCAGGTGCGATTGCATCCGGCGGGTGACCCGATTGGCGTCAGGTCCACCAACGAGAAGTAACGAGTAGCGTTGCTCATCCTGCGGCGTGAGTTGCTCGTCCGTGAATATTCGCGGCCGCTGGTGCTGCCATCCCTCCCACATCGTCGCAAAGCCTTCCGCCTTTTCCTTGCAGCGACGGTTCATCACCGGATCCGTCGACGCGGTCCCGATGACGACCGCAAAAGGAGTTGTGATGAGGCTGGAGAGCCCCCCTGACAGACCGGGGTGCTTTTCCAGCGATGTGGCGTGAGCGGAGTCGAGCGAAACGGTTCCGTTGGCGGACACTGGTGCAACATGCTCCGTGCCATTCCAAACTACGCGAACCGGTCGCGCACCGTTTCTCAATGCCGCCGGGGGCGAGAGCGTGAATGCCGCAACGTTTTGCGTATCTACACGGATTTCGCCAGGCTGAATCACCTCGGCGTCCACGCGCGTAACTGCAATAGTACTGTCCAGCGCAGTGACTCGAACCCAATAGGCGGTCGCCCCATCCAGGTCCGTCGCCCTGACCCGGACGTGCAGTGGCGAGCTCACACGCCGATGTGCCAGAAACCACTCGACGATCTCGTCACGGTTGTTCAGATCCTCGTGTCCTCGGCCGGGATGTTCGCGATAGCGGACGTCATAACCCCATCTTTGCAACAGGCGCGCGGCGTGCCTGGAGTTATCTACATTGACCGTCTGGTCCGCATCGCCGTGCTGGATGTAGATCGGCAGGTTGAGAAGCGACTCGGCTTCAGCGAACGAGCTTTGTGCTTCCTGCGCATATCGCTCCGGCAATGTCGTTGCGTTGGGATTGTCGAAAAGCATGTGCAGCACGCGAAAATCCCAACCACCGAACACGGGCGCGGCGGCAGCGAACAGGTCCGGATGCCGAGTGACAATCAACCAGACTCCCCCACCTCCCATCGACTCGCCTGAGATATAGACGCGGTCATCGTCCACACTGAAGCGTCGTTTTGCCTCAGCGAGACAATGCAGCACATCCTTTTCGCCGATGCCCATATATTGGGCGTTGCCACGTCCGTAGGGCTCAACAAAGATCACGTCGTGTTGCTCAGCAATGTCGTTGTGACGGACATCGACCGACCACCACTTCACATACACCGGGTTGGCGGGATTGAATCCATGCAGCTCGAGCATCAGCGGCCAGCGCTTGCTCGCCGAGTAGTGCGTTGGCAGGTACGCGCGACAAAACTGCGCCGATCCGTCCGTCTCATCGAAATAGGCGAGACGAACAAACCCACCCGGCCGCACCCCGACCGAGCCGGCATTCTTCGCCTGCTTAACTTCCGCGTATTCGAGCAGCGGTGAGTGAATGATCGCCCAGCCGTCGTCAGGCATTTGACTGAGGTCAGATCCAACCCGGTCACGCACGAGATCCGCCAACATACGCACGTGCGCGCCGCGAATGTCATTGGACGAGGTTTGAGCGTCAGCCAACAGTTGGCGCGCGGCAGTGGGCGCGGAGCCTTTGTACCAGGGAATGTGAGTGGTGACGTCGCGTCCCCAAGCCGTCCGGGTGGTGAAATGGATTTCGTAAGGTCCGTCAGCCCATGACGCTGTTGGGATCTTGACGGTCTGATCGCGCGCGGCGACCGCATTGCCGGCAGGACGGCCACCCGCAGCCGTTACCGATATTTGCACCGGCCTGTCCATATGCGAATGCAACGACTCGCCGCGCAGTTGCAACACACTCCCGACCCTGTCTGAAGAGACGTGGGGAATGATTTCATCGCGACCAGGGACGACCGTGCCGGGCTCGAGGACGCGCGCGGCAAAACGCCACGGGCCGGTGTGGTGCTCGAATTTCAACAGCAGCCGATTGTCACCCTGGTGCAGATGCACGGGAATCCGCTCACGATCAAAGGCAAACCCCGTCGATGTCGGGCTCTCAAACACCCTTTCGCCGTTGACCCAGACACGCACGCCAGTGTCGCATCCCAACGAAATGACCGCGTCCCGATCCTCCTCACTCTTGATGAGTCGGAACGCATAGCCGGTCTCCGGCGAGGCTGACGAGCCGCGATACTGCTGCGATCCCAACGCTCCGCTCAGGTCGAGGATTTCCTGACCCCAAGGCTGCGCAATCCAGCGTTTGGTCGCGCCCGCATCCGCCACTGCCGGATGGACCATTGCCTCACCGCCCTGACTCTCGAGCTCATCCGTGTCCAAATTGCCCGGCAGCGGACCCAACAGCAGCCATTGGCGTAGTACGCGCGCATCCCCACGCGACCACTGATCACGCAAGGGGGGATCGAATGGCGGGCTCGGTGTTGCCCAAGATGCCTCGGACGCGAAAAAACAGATGGCCAGGAAAGCGATGCGAGCCAGCTGAAGGTTTGACACTGATGAGCCCTCCCCCGTCCATGGACTGCCTGGAGTTTAAAACCGCCGGCCGCCGCACCGACGTTCGGCGCGCCGCAGACTCACTGCGATTCGTCGCAGAACGGATGGCGATCGAATCGAGTACATTTGGCGCCCTGGTCAGGCAAGCAACCGGCACATCTCATGCCTCGCAAAAATAGCTCTTTGTCGATCCGATGGTTACGCGCGTCGCGCCACCGCGACGGCGGCACGGTATTACGGGACAAAGAACTGAGCCCCAGCGTGTCGGTGTACCACTATCTCGAGTATCCCCATGCGCTGGCGATCTTTTCGGAGAACCGCCTGCGGTTGGCCAGCCCTGCGGGTTGGACGGATCCCTATGAGCGCCGCTGGTACGAGCGGGTTTTCAACGAGCCCAGCCCGATACAGGGAACCAGCACCTACGCTCTGTGCTGGAGCCGAAGCCGATTCGATGCGCCCGCGTGGCGGATGGTGGGATTCGGCCGAACGAATGCGCTGGTGAGAATCCGCTGCCGCGTGCAAAGCATTCTGACCGCGGCCAGCGCCCTCGCGGAGCAGCGCCCGGGCGAGTTTTTCATCGGCAAAGTCCGCTATGAACAGGACCGTACGCTGCAGCGGCGTGCGGACTCCATGCTCAATGGAGAGATCAAGGACGTCACCCGAACGGCAGCCGGTCTTTTGCTGCGCAAGAGTCCGGCATTGCGCTTCGAGCGGGAGGTGCGGGCACTCTGGTTGGACAGTGAGCCGCAGAACAAAGGGCTGTTCCTACCGATCGATGCGCAGTCGACGATCACTCAAGTGATGTGCAGCCCACACGCGCATGCGGATGTGCGTGCGAGGATTCAGCAGGAGTTTGATAAGTTCGGGGTGCAGGTGGTCGACGCGGCAGCGGCACCCGGCTGAGCGGCCCGCCTGGTGCGTCAGCCGCGGCCAAACACGGGAACGGCGGCGCCCGTAACTGCTCGCGCGGCGGGCGAAGCCAGAAATACGACCACGTCCGCAATCGCCTCCGGCACCACCCACTTGGACTTGTCGGCATCCGGCATATCTTTGCGGTTCTGCGGGGTATCGATGGTACCCGGCAATACGGCATTCACGGTGACACCGCGATCCTTCACTTCTTCCGACAAGCTTTCCGTCAGACGCAGCACACCGGACTTTGAGGCCGCATAGGCACCCATTCCAGCCGCAGCCTTGGCAGCAGCGCCCGCTCCAATGTTGATGACGCGTCCCGAGTCCGACTTGAGGATGCTCGGCAGGGCCGCCTTGGAGGCCACCAAGGCCGTCTTCAGGTTGATGGCATACATCTGATCCCAACCTGCGAGATCTCCGTCGGCCAGTGTTTGCCAACGGAAGCCACCGGCGATGTTCACCAGTACATCGATGCGGCCGAATTGGGCAACGATACTTTGCATGGCCCGTTCGGCATGCGCCAGCTGGGTGAGGTCGACTCCTCCCAGCGGCAAGAAGCGATCGCTCGACCGGGCGGCATCAGCCGCAGGCACGGCGGCGTGGTCGATAACGGCAACCTTGGCACCTGCAGTTTCGAACGCACTTGCAACCGCCCGACCCAGTGAGCCCAGTCCACCTGTAACAACGACAACTTTGTCTTGCATACGCTTGTCTTGCACATGACGGCCTTTTACAGCCCGAAGGGCGCAACTATAGCGCGAACCGCACTCAGGTTGCGGGAAGCGGGACCGCGTGCGCACCCGCCGCTGTCATCTTGAAGATGCCTTGTGCATTGTTGCTGTCGAACGCGAGGTCGAGCCGCCGACCTCCGGTGGCCGGATCGGACACAAAGTCACGCTGAATGAACTCGTAGAACGACCCCGGTACCTGATGCTCCACTCGTGAACCATCATCCCGCAAAAACTCGCGCGTAACCCTGTCGGCGCGAAACGCTGTCTGGCGAACACGGCCCGACTTCGAGGACTCGATGGTTGGCTTCAGGGGACGTCCGGTCCTGCTTTGCTCCTCGACCAGTGCATCGATGGAGGCCACACGATCGGTGGCGTGATTGAACGCATTGCCTTCGG